>ERZ808028.699-NODE-699-length-24802-cov-5.809747_pt1 | contig 24802 bp, 27 predicted proteins | sample MGYA00380184_ERZ808028 | MGnify/ENA primary metagenome ERZ808028 (study PRJEB31490, sample SAMN06133397) | mouse gut metagenome | isolation source: J8_1 | host: mice | place: China: Chengdu | collected 2015-05 ...
CTCTGCAATCTTTCTGGTGGCCTCATCAGCATCAGTACCAGTCTTTTTGATTGCATCTTGGGCCTCATGGAGTTTGCTTTTGATTTCTCCAATGCCATTGGCAGAGATTGTGATTTGTGTTCCGGTTGAGAGCCCAACTGTATTGACGACGGCGGCCAGCTGCTTCTTGAAGTCGCTAACAGCGCCTGGGCTCAATTTAAGTGTGGATATCTGCGCAGAGAATTTGCCGCTTGCGCTAATCTGGTCTAACTTCTCCTGAAGCTGATTACTCCAAGACTTCTTCCCGCCTGTAGTGGTATCAATTCCGACCTTGATCTTGAGCGGAGTCTTGTTCAACTCAGCCATAATCTGTGTAAGCTGACTCTGAATCAGCTTTCCGCTATCTCCGCTCAGTGAGCCTTCGCCTAAGACACCAAACAGAAGGGAAATATCTGCTGCCATCGTTTCTCACCGTCCTTTACACTGAAGAAAAGGCTTGGCATAAAGCCAAGCCTTTTTGTTATTGGTATATATCTCCAACGGAAGCGACAACGCCATAGTCGGAGCCATAGTTTCCATTAAAGTCGCTTACTGCCTGTTGCATGAATTGCAGGCCAGCTCGGCCTGTCAGCGCATGGATTCTTACACCATGCCATACACCCCACACTTTTTCCATATTCTTATTCTCACTGTATCCATTGTTCAGGATAGCGATGATATTGTGTGCTCCTTCATACCTATCTGGCATAAGCGAATCTCGATGTAAGTCGTCCTCAAAGTATATCGCCATGGTATAGCTACCATCGGGCATTCGTACTGGAGGTAAGCAGTCCAGACTATCAAAGTGCTTCATGACGGACTCCGGTAAATCCATGCTGCGAGCCATGTCGCGCAGAACGCTAATCATCTTATCTCCAGCCTCATACATGGTCTCTTTGGTTATCAGTTTACACCCAGCTGCCGTGTAGTTTCGCCCTTCTTTCTTATACTTTTCAAGACAAGCCCCAATGCGCTTTTTCCCTTCTGGGGACTCAGTGAACGCCTTTGTCTTGCTCATGATGGCACTCATGTTAATGTTCATGTAGCGTCCGTTTCCTTTGTGGTAGGGCCGTCGTATTCAGCGGCAACAGCTTCACCGGCGAGCCGCTCGGCCTTCTTCTGCTCCATGTATGCTTCGACAATCTTTTGCTCGGATAGGCCATGCTCAGTAATAGCCCCCATCAGAGCTTTCAGGTCGTCTTGGGAGAGCCCACCAAAGATGTCTTTGGTGCTGTTGCTCATCTTCTCCATGGTCTCCAGAACAGCGTTGATGCGCTCCTGAATCAGATTCGCCTTGCTGTTGCAAAGAAACCGAATCTTGTCATTGATGGAGTTGACGATTTCCTGCAACTGTGTGGTATCAATAGCAGTGCAGACAGCATCAACCGCATCCGTGCCATAGACCATCTGATAACGGTGCTCCAGATTATCTGGCACAGAGAAGTTGGCGTAGCGGGTCAGGATGTTGCTCTTGATAGCGAAGTCCTTGACCTCCGGCATATACCCCAACTCATCGTGGAAGCAACTGCCGACAACCTCGTCAACAAAGCTCAGCATCTCCTTGAGAGAGAGCGTCCGCTTCACACGCACCTCGGCCTCATGCCACTGGATGGTGGCCTCGTTCTGAAAATGCTCCTTCGCAATCTTGTCGAACAGAGCGATAGATACTTTCTTTTCAGTCTTTGCCATTTGTAGTATCCTCCTTTTTGTCTTGTTTGATGTAGACATCAATTACTGTTCGTGGGTGTTTGGTATCGAGAAAGCATCGCATAGTCAGCTTGGAGATATGCTCACTATCGTCGTCTACAATAAATCCGCTTTCAACCAAACCATCCAGAATAAACTTGGGACAGCTATTATCCACGTCATGCCTGCGATGGTTCGGATAGTATGTAGAAAAACTCAAGTCGCATTTTTCAATGCGTAGGTTAGAATAACCTTGGTTATCAACGAACCAAACGATGAAGTCTTTCCACCGCTGCTTCAACGCATTCATAGGGGCCCTTTTCATAATCATCCAGACATTGATAGACTCATGATAGGGCCGCGCTATCGGCTTCTTCTTTGCTCTTGTATGAATAGAAAAGTAATGCTTCTCATATTCCTCCAGAGTGTGGTCGTCTATGACCATTCTGATACGCTGCATATACACCTCCGAAAGGAAATGGGGAGGATGGAGCAATCCATCCTCCCACTTGGTCACTCGTTTTCCACAGGCGTTTCGGCAAATGCCTCAGCCGGAGCCTGATTTTCGGGCTCAGCCACCGACTCGTCCGCCGGTTTGGCCGTCTCCATTGCGGGAGCCGCCCTGCGTCTTGCCTTGCCGGCCTTAGACACAGGAGGGGCAGGATTGCGGGCTTCTGTCACTTGGCGCAGATACTCTGCGCCGCACTCTGGGGAGCACGCAACCTCCTGCCAACGGAATACGCCTGCGGCTTTACTCATCGTGCGGCAGGCTGCATAGCTTTTGCCGCACACACGACATGTCTTTACCGCAGTTGGCATACTCCATTCGCCTCCTTACTCAACGTCCTCAGCATTGACGCCAAAGATGGTGTATGTCCACAGAGCGGTGGAGGAACCCACCTTGCCGCAAGCGCCAGACAGGGATTCAGCCTCGAAGGCATGGACGGCCTGGTTGTCGCCCATCTCGATGGAGAAGTCGCCGTTGAAGTCAGCCTTGGGGATATAGAACTGGATACGGAACACGTTGGCGCACTTATCCTCGCCGAAGCAGTCCACATACAGAGCGCACTTGCCGGAGTAAGTATCGCTCATATTGGTCAGCACATCGGCCTGAATCTGGCGGAAGTAATACACAACGATTTCAGTGCCGTCCTCGACCTCCTTGATACCAGTGGTCTCATCCTCATAGAAAGACAGAACCTTGGTGGCGGGATCATAGGCAAATACACCCTCGGCAGCAGTGGCGCCCTGGGTCAGTTTCTTGCCAAGAGTGCTGTCGGCGTTCTTCACATAGACAGACTCAATCTCGTTGCCGATGGAGCCCACGGCCTTGTAGCTGGTAGTCGCCTGGTTCTCATTCACGACAAGATAGTCAGTCCACATGACGGTGGTCATCTTGTTCTCAAATGCGCAGCCGGTTTGCAGTTCCATCAGGCCGCCGGAAATAAGACCGTTGTTGCCGCTGATGGTAACGGCCTTATTGCGTTTCAGGCTGGACAGCTTACGGCCCTGCTTACCAGTGATGTCAGTCCGCTCCTGGCTCTGGGCAATAGTAGCGTTCTGCAGTTCATCCATCACAAATTTGAAGTTGCCGGTCGTAATGTCAAACGCAGTGATTGTTTCCAGACTGGTAATGGTAACGTCGTTAACATTGAACATAATCAAACCTCCCTTATTTATGAGTTAGCCAATTCAGGTCGTCTTGGCTAAGTTCTTTTGCATTGACTGTGCCGGCATAGATGCCGTGCATCCTGTTGTCATAATCGATTTTTTTGATAACCTGTCGCACACTCTCGTTAAACTGATAGATTGAGAGTTCTCGTGTCCCCTCGAATCCATAGTGAAACTGCTCTGTGTTTACCATTGCGACAATCAGTTCTTCGAGCTGGGAGTCATTGACACGTTTACCACTGCGGCGCATCTTTTCCCGTGCTCGTTTCAGCATATACTCTCTTGCTTCTTGGTTAGCAGGTTTACGATTATTCCGCTCCAGATGGTGTATCTTTCGCAAGACACTTGCAACCTGTCCTTGGATACCACGGTCGATGATTACTCCAGTTTCCTTGTTCCGCAAAACGACAGTGTTGTTCTGCGGATTGATGACAGACTTGAACTGCTTCAAATCGAGTTTACCAAAAATTAATGAGGTATCTCTATCCTTCAAAGCGTTGAACAGAATCAGAAAAAGTTCGTATTCGTTAATTGCTGTAAAGTCCACACCGATGTCGTCAAGTTGAACCATCATGTCGATAGGCATGGATGTCAGCATCGTTACCATGGTGTAGTAATCGTCCTCATCTTCCAGCACCTCACCAACGGTAGGGATTTGTATTTTGATGTGTTCGTTGATTGTATACTCCTGCTTATACAGAAGATTGAGAGTTGCCATTATCCACTCCTCCTATTCGATGGAGCAGACCTTCCGCTGGGTGACATCCGATTGAAGTCTCTGGTTTTGAATGTGAGTACCTTCCCCTGATAGTCCGATATGGGAGCAAATCTTCGGCAGGACGAAAGCCCTAACTCTCCAAGGCCATAGTACCTGCTGCCGTTGATTTTATTTGCGATCTCGGAACATAGCTTGTCTACACGAACGCCGCCTTCTGGCATACGCATCTTGCTCTTATGTGTGAATGCCCATATGTACAGAACGGGACGCAAAAAGGTTTTGCTATCCACCTCCTGAATATCAACATCACAGCAGATAAATGTCTGGCCATGCACGATAGTGTCAGGAACATATTCATAGGGAAAAACTTGAGAGTAGACAAGCTGCTCAGGTTTGCATCGTACCTCACCGTTGTCGCTCAGCAGTTGGACGATTCGTTCGTTTGTTATCAGGTCATTTACGAGCTGATTCTTGTAGTTAAAAAATTCATCAAGCTGCATTAGAGCCACACTTTCTTTGCTACAGAGTCTTCTGGTTTGCCTGGCGGAATGGATCCCTGTTCAATAGGAGGCTCGACCTCTGGCTCGGTCGTTTTTGGAAAGTAGTCGTAGTAGTTTGCGATATGACGCTCCAGGTCATCACTGTCTTCTGTATTGCACTCCTGCAACACGAAGCTCAAAACCCCGCTACCCATGAACGTACCGCCAATCTTAAACGGCTTTGTCAGCCGGTAGGCAAGCACATTGGGAGAGTCATAATCGTCAATCAGGAAGCGGTTATCACGATTCAGCCGGATGGTCTCTTTATCCCTTGGCAGCGTCAGCGTCAAACGGGTATCTCCCCGAACGAGGATGAAGTTGTTGTCTCCGTACTCGCCAGTTAGGTACTTCGTGCCATCCTCCACGATACACCATCGCTCGATAATTTTCCCATCTTTGGAAACCCATCGAATCAGATAGTTGCATTGCTGCATTGTTGCCTTGGTGTACAGTTCATTGTTAGCATCCCGTGCGGTGATAAGCCAGTGGTTATCCATCCAGCTTACTGTCCCACCGTGCTTCAAGTCTTCACCTGGTAGCGAGCAGAGTGTTTTGAGATTGAGATTATCCGAGTCGATAACAGCCACGCTACGGGCAACATCGTCAATCGTCATCTCATGATAGGCCAGACTGTCTGGGTACTTTCTGGTCAAAGTTCGGGCCTCCCGGCGAAGTCTGACTTCTCGCTTCGTGCTGCCTTTCGACTCAATCCGTGAACAATATGTACCCCAAGGATTCATTGGTACACCTCCTGTGGTACGGCGTATTTCTCTCTCAGCTTGTTGCAGATAGAGATTGCGCGGAACACCTCACGTCTGACAAACATGACATCACAGTCTGGATTATCGATGAGGTATTGCAAAATTGAGGCAAGGGATAAAAACATGGAGTCATCATGAATGGCCTCCATGAGAGCGTTACACCCTAAAAGTTCCGCCTGAAGACTTTTCATATAGGTCTCCAGGGAACGTTCGCCGCTCTCTTTAAGAGGGAGAATCTTAAAGAAAAGATTGATAAGAGAGCGGAGATAGTTGTCCAGAACTGCGGCGCTCATCGGCACGCCTGCCGTTGTATGAATCGTCAATGCAGATGTAAATCCGTTAAGTCCCCGTGATTATACGAATATTCCCTCATCATATTCGTAAAATCCTTCTTGGCTGCGGCATGAGCGTTTCCAACACGTAGCAGTAGCTCAGCGGGGGAGTAGGTGGAGAAATCCTTGGTGTTCAGAATATTCTCCAGGCTGTCCTGGTGGTAGACATAGGGCTTCATCCACTGCACAAGCATACCCTCAGATACGATATCCACAATCTCATCCAGGTCTTCGGCCTCGATTTCAACGGCGAACTCACGCACGTTGTCATCAGCCGTTGTGGTCAAATCGTACTGACAGATTTTCTTAAAAGAAGCGATAGCCCGCTTCATATAGCCATCTACGGTTGCAGTCCGTTCAAAGTCCGTCATGCCGGAAAACTCATACTCCGTAATCTTTGAGAGAAAAGCTCCGGTAAACAAATCGTATGGAACGCTGGGGGTAACTTTCTGATCCTCATCCATCTGTCGGCCCCCTTATCTGTCGTGCTCAACCAGTTCAACACCCAGGCATTTCTCCAGGGTGGCAATAGTTTTATTGGAGTCGATAGCGCCCACGCTAATCAACTGCCTTGCACGATAGGCCACAGACTGCTTCTGGCCTTTGGAAAGCTTGGCAAGCGCCTTCTCCAGTTCGGCGGCAGGCTTCTCAAAGAACTTGTCAAACTCCGAAATCGGAATAGCGAACTTGTAATACTGGCTCAATCCAAGATACTCAGCAATCCACTGCTCATCGAACATGAACCAGTTGTTCTCAAAATACTTCTTGTTTGCACTTTTGGCATTGCGCAGCTCAGCAACTTCCATGTCCTGCTCTGCGCCAAAGCTCTCCCACACAAACCGTTCTCCCGTCTTTGGACTCTTATAGACGAGCCGCCCATGGAACCCGTTGCGAACGGTGACAATCTGATGTGGGTCAACATCCTTGGGAACAGCGTGGCGCTTCTCCTGCCAGTTGAGCTCAGCGGCAACTTTAGCTGCATCTTTTGGTGCGGTATTCTGACGACCCCGCCCGCCGGTCGTTTCGTTAGCCATAATGACCTTCCTTTCATACAAAGAGCGGGGTCCAATATGAACCCCGCTCGAATGTTTTGTTGCTTAGGCAAGCTCGTAGCGGCCAATGCCAGCGTTGCCGCCAGCCAGCACGATGCCCATGCCGTACTTCTCGCCATACAGGTACTCCTGAGTCAGGTCGCCGTTGGTCAGCGGGTCACCCATGATAACAATGGGATCGCCCTCGTACACGCACTTGATGGGCTTGTCATCGCCAGCAATGATAGTCAGAACATCATCCCGCATGACGAACTCGGTGGAGCCAACATTGTGGCGCTGGGGAGTGACGACCACAGGAGAGCCATAGAACTTCCCATAATAGCCCATGTTATACAGGTCGCTCTTGGACTCGGCACCCTGGATAGAGGGAGCCAGGTTCCGAACGGCCTTCTTGGTGCCGATGATTGTGGCAGGCTTGCCGTTGGCAGCGGCCTCGACGTGAGAAATCAGCTCCAGGATCTCATCCTCATCATAGGCACCAGCGGCGGGGAAGTAGGTGGTGCCACCAAAGTCATTGGCGGTAGCGGTGCTCCACAGAGTGTAAACGTCGTTCAGCAGTTTCTTGCGGAAGGACTCGGATACCTTGTTGATGAAGGTGTTGAAGTCCACACGGCCAGACAGAACACGATTCAGCTCCTCATAAATCTTGACGACCTTCAGAGAAGTCGGAATAGATGTCTCGCTGGTGCCGCTCAGTCGCTGACGCCGGATACCCTGTGTACCGTCTGCGGCCTCAGAGACGATAAACAGATTGCTGTCCTCAATCTGGAACAGGTTCTTATCGCCCTCGGCGATATTGCGGAAGTCCACAAGAGCATTGAAATACTCGTCGCCCTGCAGGCCCTCAACAGCGGTACGGGACAGAATCTGCTCAATCAGGGTAAACAGACCCTTGCACTCGCCGTCACGAATCTTGCGGTAGTCCAGCTTAGTGCTGCCGCCGTTGGCATCGACCAGGGCCTTACGCAGAACCTCCTGGGACTGACCAACGGAATACTGCTCCACATTACCGTGGTAAGCGTCAACAGCAACCTTTACAATATCTTTCATATCAGGCATTATATGTACCTCCTCTCTTAGTTCTCGGTCTTGTCAATCTTGATGGCGTAATAGGTATGACGGCCAACGACCTCCACATCTACGCACACACCAAGGCCCGTGCCGCCGACGGCAATCTTGCCGTTAGCGCCGATGCCGACGGTATCGCCCTTCTTGGGCACAGTGCCGCTGACAAAACCCTCCGCTGTCACAGAGAAAATGTTGCGGCTGCGGGGGATATAGCCACGGGTAGCCTTCCCCGCCTCGTTGATAAACTCATCCAGGTTCTTCTTACGCTCATCGTACATGACCTCAACACCGGCCACGATGGCACACTCGTTCAGGTCGGCACCAGCGGTGGCGGCGACAGCCTTCATCACCTCGCGCTCACCGTCCTCATAGCCTTCCAGCTTGACGATGACGCCGTTCTCGACCTCCGCAGTCTTGCCTTCGGCGTTGTAGAAACGCAGAGAGACAAGGTCGGCAGGCTGTCTCGTGCCGCTCATCAGGTCGGTGCGGATAACGGTATATTTGGTATCAGCCATTTTTGACTCCTCCTTATATGAAATTTAATTATGCTGACAGGGCGCAGCGACCCCATACTTGGCAAACAGGCCGCCGTAGGGTTCAGGATCAGTATCATGCTTCTCCACCGGCAGCTTTGGCGTTTTGGGCTCGTGGGAGAACTTCGCCGCAGTGCCATTTCGGCCACGGATTGCGAAGCACTTCTCCTCCAGTGTCTCCAGGTCAAACTCCAGGCTGTGTTCGCGCAGATTCTCAAACGCATCAACGCCAGTCAGGTCTGCAAACTGTGCAAACACTTCATTACGCTTCTCCTGTTCCACGACAGTTTCTGCGTCGGCCTTGAACTTGCGCAGAGCGGACAGCTCCTCATTGTTCGACGTGGCTTCCTCAGTCGCTTTCTGGAACTTCTGCTCCCACTCGGTATTGACCTCGCTGAACCGCTTGGTCACAAGCTCAAAGAGCTTGCTCGTGGGAACTGCCTGCTTGCCCTCATCGAAGTCCACAATGGAATACTTCTTGCGTTTTCCGCACTTGAAGTCGATAACGACATGGTCGCCGTCCATAGAGTACGGGAACCCATACAGATTCCACCCGTTCTCATAGTCCTCTGCGTAGACCTCGGAGGCATCCCGGTCGTAATCAACGAACCAGTAACGAGGCATAGAGCCCCAATCGGTTGTAATGGTCTCCGCATACAGAGCGGCAAAGAGCTCCTGCATGAACTGGCCTTCCAGTTCAAAATTCTCCTGACTACCTTCTGCGCCCGCAGGATCGGTATTGCCGTCGGCTTTCATTGCCTCAAACTTGACCCGGAGCTCTTCCAGAGAAAAGTCATCAATGCTGAAGTCGAGCATATCGGCGGTCAGGTCAAACTCGGTCATCAGCTTATTCTTCTCGTCCAATACCCCTTCTCCTCCTTCCGAATAGTTTTGTGTTTTTATAGCAACCTCTTGCGAGGATTGTTCCTTTTCGAATACTTCCTTGAATTCCTGCATCATATCAGCAAGCTGCTGTTTGAAATCCCCGCAGGAGAAAACCTCCAGAGATGCGGACTCATAGCAGGGCTCAGCCGTACCTAACAGGCAAAATGCCGTGAACTCAAAGCGTTCGATGACATAGACGCCGTCAACCATCTTGCCTTCTTTGACTGAGATTTCCATCGACTCGTCTGTGATACCGTCTTCCTTAATCTTTTTATAGGCTTCCTGCCTTTTCCAGAGCAGAACATCGGTACACAGATACTCATGCACGCCGGAATCATCCTCGATTTCCTCCCACCAGTGTCTGGCGCTTTCGGGGACAATGCCGACGGGCTGCGTGATGTTCACAATACGCATACTGCCATCATCGCTGACGACAAGTTCCATATCGTGCGAACCGATGATGTCCTCCTCTCTGTCGTAGCGGCAGACGATAGGACAGTTGTAGATACTCGGCATACAACGCTCAAAAGTCTCCTTGCTGATGAAGCTGTTGTTGCGGTTCTTTCCGACATAGGCAACCCGAAGCACACCAGAGTCAAAGGAAGTGTTGCGCTCTGTGAGGTCGCTGATGCCGGATGAGAAAACGATTCTCATATTCCGCTCGCTCATAACAGTTCACCACCTTTTGGCATAGTAAAACCCGCATAGCATCGCCATACGGGTTAGAAAGTCAACGTGTTGGACAGCGCATATGGAACACCATCACACGCAAAATCTTGTTCACCTTTGTTTACAAAAACATAGATACGCTTGGCCTCATCGCTTTTCAGCAGTTCGTACTGGCGTGCCAGAAGGGCGTCCCGCCCCTCATCACTGAAAACGTAGATGAATCCTGTCACCAGTCATCACCATCCTCTCGTGACTGTTCGCCGCTGTCGGTCAAATCCCCGACATCTTTCACCGGAGCACCGCCTTCATCTGTCGCGCCCTTGCCGCTAGAAGCTGCCGTTGAGGTTTGGGTCGAACTCTGTAACGGTTTGAACCGGTTAATCAGCCCAAGCACATCATTCTCCAAGAAGTTCATACAATCCATCTCGCTTTGGGACAGTCCTTGACTGGCCGCATACATAGAGACAAAAGGCAAGCCATACTGGCAGGCTTTCAGATATTGGTCTCCCAGCTCCTTGCGGTTATAGGGACTACAATCCAGAAAGGTTACCTTGAAGTTCTTTCCGTAGCTTTGTGTTTGGACATATCGGTTCACTGCGTCCTCAATGCTCTTCACGATTCCATATGTAATCGTCTGGTCTGCTTTGATAGATAGCAGTAGCGCATTTGCTGATGCCTTATCATTGTTAAACAACAAAGAGGAAACACCAGCAGCGGTAAATAGATTTTGCTCCGCTTCAGAAATGGTATCTGTGTCGCCGGTGTTTGACTTCTCAAAGCTGATTTTGTTGATGGGCATAGGAGAAAGGATAGAACCGACCTCCTCCGGCAGAACAGCGTCAAGGTTTCGCCAGAACTCTTTGGCCTTGTTATAATCCAGAGTCCAGTTGCCCTCGTCATCCGTGCCAAGCGTCATGACCAGCATGGCATAGTTCTCCAGCGTAGTCTTCGTCAGCTTGAGCTGCTTGTAGTCCTCAAGGTCGTATACCTCGCGCAGAATTCCTGCAAACGGCGGGAGGGCGTAATCAAGGATATCATTGTTGCACTTTATAGCGAATGAAGTTGGACAGTCCAGCTCCTGCCACCGCAAGTTTCTGCGGTCTTTCTGATAGGCCGCATACTTTGTGTTAAACTCTGCAGGGTAAAACTCCAGCAAAGCCGATCTAGCGTCAAAGTAGGAGAAGTCGAATGTGACGTTCGGGACATTCCCCTCAATCGTAGAAATGGTGCAGTAATCAGACGGTAACTGCTGGATAGTGATATTGTCGTTTGTTACCCACATTGTTCCGTAGAACACATCCTCGCGCAGGCATACCGTTAAAATCTTCGGGAACTGTGTTCGCACATTCATGGCGGACATTGCGTTCAATACCTTTCGGTAGTTCCGGTTGATAGACTTGATGTTTGCGCTGGTAGGGTCAATGCGATATGGCGAGATGACAAACGACAGATCGGAAAGGCCGGTGAAATACTGGATGAGTCTTCGGAAATGGGAACTTGCGCCATAGATGTATGTAACCGCTCGACGGAGCTGTTTCTCATACTGGTAGGGATTGGCAAGATATGTAGTGATTTCGTCCTTGGAGTACAGCGAAAACGTCGGTGTGTTTGTGTTGTTGTTTACATCTCGCGTAATCAGCCGGTTAAGCAACGCAAAACGCTCAGAAATACCAATCATACCGTCAATCTTATTTCCCTCACTCGTTGTAATCACCGCCTTTCTTATTTAACTTTGGGTGGCCTGTACAGGAACATATCGGACTCGAAGTTATTGCTTCGCTGCTTACCCAATTTGCTTTCCAGTTGAAGGGCCACATAGTAGTTATAGCTCAGACTGGAGTATCGGTCTTTCCGCATACCAGACCGTTCATACACACGCACACGACCGCCGGACTCTTCGTGTTGCAGCTTGACCAGCTCGTTGATAAGCAGTGTCGTGTGAACATACGGCATTTGAAGTTTTACCTTCTCAGACGGAGACAGTGATTTATACCCCTTGATTTCCGACATTACAACGTCGGCATCATATTCTGTCATAAGCAGTCTGATTTTGCCGCTTCGGAATCCCTCGCGCAAAAGAACCGCACAGTCAGAATTCAGTTTTGGCGAAGCCTTGATAGACCAGATGACCTTATCTGCCCCGGTTGTTGTGCATCGTGCCGCCATCTCTTGGTCGTTATAACAGGACAGAGCGGGATATACCTCGCCAGTGTCGGGGTCAACGATATCACGCACAAGTGCATCATAGACGCCGAGACCAAGGCCGGTACAATCCAGCACGATATAGTCGCACAGATACTCGTCGTACAGCCGCCGGATAACCAGAGCTTGGTCTTCTGTATGCAGACCTTCATAGGAGTCACTGTAGACAATGTTGTTCGTATAGCGACCTCCCTTTGATGGAAGCATCTGGTTGATAAAGATGGCTGTAGCGTCGTTGTTGTGTTTGCTGCTCGACATCAGCGCAACGTCGGCGGATAAAATGCGTTTTTCTCCGTTTTGTTTCTGGGGAATCTTCACCTTTTGGTTATTCCCAAGTAAGCCAGACAGCTTGTCCGGCAGCATCGCATACTTGATTCGGCGGTTCTTTGAAATGGAGTCAAAATCGAAAAAAGCTCCGTCTTCATCGCCGAACCACACGGCCTCCATCTCCATTGACCACTTGATTTCATTGAAATCGGACTCCAGCATATCGCTCTCCACGTCCTCGGAGAACAACAGTCCTTCTTGAACCGAAAGCTGGTATGGGAACCCACAAACAAAATCTGTCTTAGAGTCATCCAACATGAGCTTAAACGTGTCAAGCATCTTGTTGAACGACCAGTGGTCTTTGAAGTATGCGGAGGACAGGAAACACGATTTGTTCGGCTCCTTCGCATACTCTACTTTCCGCTCTGCATCAGTCAAATCCTTGTAGGGAGGCATCCGGCGGCTGGTCAGGAACTTCTTCAAAACCGTATCGATGGTATCTTTCTTTACCATGCGGAACTCGTCAACAATTAGGATGTTCGCACGGTTGCTTCTGGCATTATCGGAGGCTGTGACGACCTTGATATAGCTCGAATTTTTGAACATGACCTTTGCATCCTGCCCGGAGAATTTTGTTTTGGCCATGTCGATTTCATTACACAAGTTCGGAGATACGGGCATCAGTTCCGTCTGTATCTTCTCCAGAACGTTAATACTCTGCCCCCTGGTGCCAGAGGTGATAACGACCTTTGTGCCTGGGTACAGAATACACCGGGCCACAGCGAAGATTGCGATAAGGAAAGACTTACCCATACCACGAGCGGCAATCCACAGAAACACACGGCTTCTGTTCATCATCACAAGAAGCATGGTCTGGAACCACTTTAAGAAGTCGAGCTGCAAATACTCCTCTACAAAGAGGTCAAAATTCTCCCTGTAGTAGCTGCCCCAGATTGCCATACCCTCAATGACTCGCTCACGCCGGGACTTTTCTTCGGGCACCATTACTCGTCACCATCTGAGCCACCACTGCCATTGAAGATGTCGCTCAGCATAGAATCGTCATCCTCTTCGTCATACTCTGGGCACTTCACACGCAGCTCTTCCATAGCGTCCTCATATGCCTTGCAGTAGCTGTTCTTTAGACCGACCATCTTACAAGCATGACCAAGGTACCAAGTAGTGATATTCTTGATTACGCCCCGAATGTCTCGGTTCTCTTTCGGTGTCTCAGGGAGGGGTCTACTGTATTCCCATTTTTGGATACCGACACCCAGCGGCATTTTCTCCAGCTCAACGTCGGAACTCTCCTTGCGCTGGGCCGGTTTCAGGTTCATACTGCCAAGAAGATTGTTCAGCGTATTGACCGCTTTATCTGTTGGGTCACCTGCGGCAGCCGCTCGACTGATGATTGCTTCCTGCATACAAATCTGCTGATACAAAGCCCGTTCTGCCGGCTGCAGGTTCTTTGCCTTCTCCTCTCCACCGGTCCAGTTGTCATATCGACGCTCCAGTTCCATGTAGAAGTCGTGCTGGAAACCAGCGCCCCAGAAGTCGATAATGGCTTGGTCGGTTGGAATATCATCATGGTCAGAAATCTCTTCGTCTTGGAGAGGCGGCAAAGCGTAACTTGTACTGGTGCCTGCGGCAATCTCTTCTTTAATAGTGTCATCGAACGTCTTGTCGATATACCGAACAATGTTTGTTTTCCCGATGTAGTTGCGGACTCTGGAGTTCGTTCCTGCAGAACGCTCAACCATTGTATAGATGCTCTCACTCCAATACAAATCCATCTTCATGCACATACGGCGCATCGCCTCTTTGGCATCGCCAAGATCATGAACATACTGGTCATACATCTCATCTACACAATCAGAGCAGAACGGAAGATAGCCAGAGCCACGATACATTGGGCTGTGGCTCACAGGGAAGAATCCCTTTTTACGGCTATATGCTGTGCCGCAACGGCAGCAGTAGTGTTTTTGTGTACTGATGGCGGGGTCTGACGCCTTTTCCTGACTGCGTCTTCTCGGTGCTTCTGCCATTTACGCCAACCCCCTTTTCACATTGTCCTCCCACTTCTTCACGGCGATGCGCATACGGTTGCTGGGGTAGAAGCGAGGAATATAGTGCTCAGGGATAACGACCTTCTCACCAGTCACTGGGTTTGGGCATCTTCGCTCTTTTCTTATCAGGAGGTCGAAGCACCCAAGGTTGCGGATAAGGATGGAGTTACCTCGCTCAAGGTTGTCGATGATAAGCGAGGTGAAGTCATCCACGATATTGGCCGCTTTCTTTTTGGTATAGCCGTATTCATCGGCAAGCTGCTGAATCAAATCAGCCCTTTTGACCTTCATCCTTTACACCTTCCTTTACTCAAAGGTCTGCCAAAGACTTCTGTGCATCCGACCTGATTTCTCCATTTTCATCGAAGTATTGAGAAATCTGCTCCTCTGCGCTCATGTCCTTATAGACCCGTACCATATCCGCTGACTCCCACCCGACAATCTCCTGGATGACGTTGTCCGGCAAACCGAGCTTCGCAAGATGTGTTGTAAAGTAATGTCTAAGGCTGTGCCAGTAAAAATCTTCGCCTGTCATACGGCTAAACGTGTTCGCCCAGCTATTCAGCGTAGTGTCTCCCATCTGTTCACCGGAGTTGCCAGCGGCAGGGAACAGCCACTCACTCTCAATACCCAACTCCTTGCGCTGGTTCATCCAAGCATCGAAGAATGGCTGGAACTTCTTTGCCAATGTGTAGCAGTGGATAAACTTACCAAGGCCAAAACCCTTGGTTTGGATAGGCTCGGTTGTCTTGTAAAGCGCACCGCCACAGACAAGATTTTCTTCCTTAAAGTCGTCCACTCGGAACCGGCACAGCTCTGCCTTGCGTCTTCCGCTGCACATTGCAAGCGCAACGGCGCAAGCCTTTTTATGCTGGCCGCTTTCAGTCAACCTGCCAAGCAGCTCGTCCAAAGCTTCATCGCTCCACACAGTCTTCTTCCTGACCTGCTGCATGGCCGGGTTCTCCACCTTACGAACAACAGAGCGGAAGTCCTTGAACTCATCTTCGTCGTCCAGCATATTCGCAACGAAGTTGCTCATGGATGAGATAGCAGATTTCAAACGCCTTACCCGAGCCGGGGAGTTCCCGTTCTCATTGATGAGCCAGCTCTGGTAGGAGGCATAGTCTCGCTTCGTAATCTTCGGGAAGAACTTGTTATTGTTGCGGGTCAAGTTCCACACCCAAAAGATGTCGATATCATTATCGTACCCGGTAATCGTCTTTGGACTGCGCTGAACAGACCTAAGATAATCCAGAAAGTCCTGTTTCAGGCGCATATTGTCCGGGCTGACCTGACGCAAAAGCTCAGGGCTTGTGATATCGTTTTGCTTGGTCTTTCTTGGCATCAAAGCCACCTCGCTTTCTTTTATTTGACAATGAATATACAGCATGATAAAATGCGCTTGTATATTCTTGGAGGGATATCAATCTTTATATCAATACGAAGGGGTGTATTTATGAAACGAAATGTCTGTATTCGTTCATTTGTGTTTTCCTTATGTATTCTCATGTCCTTCTCTATTACCGTTATGGCCGCTGAAGCAACCGGTGATGACGGGCACAAGGCGGCAGAGGAACTCTATAATTATGGGCTCTTCAATGGGACCGGTATGGACAGCAATGGAAATCCAATTTTTGACTTGGATAAAACTCCCAACAGGAATCAGGCCGTGATCATGCTGGTACGCTTGCTTGGCAAGGAGAATGTCGCAAAGAGCGGAAGTTGGAATATTCCATTTACGGATGTAACAGATTCCATGAAGCCTTATGTCGGATTTGCTTATGCGAATGCCCTTACCTCAGGGACAACACCTACCACATTTGGAGGGACTCAGGATATCACGGCGAACCAGTACACCACCTTTGTCCTTCGTGCTCTTGGGTACTCCAGTGGATCGGATTTCAAGGTCAGCACCGCTGTGGATTTTGCGTCTTCTATTGGACTTGCTGGTGCTCATAGGCAGAATACAGTCTCTGGGTTTACCCGCTCGGATGTGGCAGTTATTTCAAGGAACGCTTTGTATTGCAAGCTAAAAACAGCAGACCGTACACTTCTTGATCAGCTTAAAAGTGATGGCGCTCTTTCATCTGCCTGGATGGCGGACCCAAAGCCGGAGCAAACTGTTTTTGCTCTAAATGCTGACCACGCATATATTTCTGCTGGAGAGAAGATCACATTGGTTCCTAATGTGATGGATAAGGAAATCTCTTGGACGTCTAGTGATTCTGAGTATTTTACGGTCAAAGACGGCGAGGTGTCGGTGATAAAAAGCGGTGGAGCAGACACCATAATCACGGCTACTAGAAGCGATGGGGTGACAGCAAGTTGTCGCGTTATGATGAAATCGTCAAATCCACTGACGATATCTACAGGAAAAGGTATGGTGTATACAGAATATCCGTCCGTTTTAAGCATAGATAATATTTATCCAGAGATTTTTCCATGGTTCGGCCGTGATATGTCGCTTCAAAAATTTGGCATATATGAATATGGATATACATACCTTACTAGCACAATTGAACAAGCAGACAATGCGGCCAAAGGATATGCACGATGGTTGCAATCAAAAGGGTATACGTTGACATTTGAAGGGAACGATCCGATTACTGGTGGAGGCAATATCGGAACAAACATAAAATACGAACTTATGGACCCAAGCGGGATTTATGGCATTTCAATCAAAGGACGTTTTGAATATTTTTCAAATTCTTATCCGACTTATATGGTCGATATATCTATCAACTATGAAAAACAATCAAATGGTGCCAATTCTCCTTCTGTCTCCGGCGTTCAGATTACAAGCATTTATTTGCAGGATAAGAATATCAATATGGTACAGGGCACAGTGTTCAAAACTGGAGCGATCTGTATGCCTGCCAATGCCACCGGAACCGTCAGCTGGATTTCTTCAAATCCGGCAGTGGTGTCTATTAAAGATTTGGGATGTACGACAGATGCCATAAGCGGATATCTACTATCAATGGTGGAATTGACAATGAATAGCCCAGGAACAGCCTCTATTTCCGTGGTAGCCTCCAGTGGAGCAACCGCACAATGCTCAATTGTGGTTTCCGGAAATGATATAGAGATGGCACAGGCTGCTGTAGATGCGTTGAAGGGTTCTCTTAAAAATCCGGCGTCTTTAGTTCTGAATTCAGTTCGATCTTATCAGGGCCGGTACGGAACGGTTATTGAAATTGATTACAGTGCTATGAACGGCTTCGGTGGGTATAATCGCAAATATTTCACATACACTGGCGCTCTCGGAGGAACTGAAAATACATCTGTAATTGACGCACATAATTATCCATATATTACAATTGATATCCGTAGTTTGAGGGTATAAACAAACAAACCAGGGTATATAGCCGCGAGAGACCGCCCTGCCTGGGCGGTCTCTCGCGGCTAAAGATAGTCTAGCTTAGCGACACATTATATGAACACCTCACGCCGGTCTCATCACACACACAGACCATCTGTTCAGGTCTGCCATAAATGCGTTTCTGAACGCAATAGTCGTCCATCCCGAGGAAACTGCCCGCCATGATAGTCCTGATTCCATGCACATCGTCAATTTTGCAGTGATGAAGGTGGCCGGAAAGAACAGCGTACAGTGGTTTGCGAGCCATCGTCTGCAGCGCCTGGATTTTGCTGGGCGAACCGTCAAAGTCTCCATGTACACCGCAATACGTTTTTCCGCGCACGTCGATAAGGTACATCGTCTCGTCAACCTTCTCACCGCCGCCAATGACGACGTTCTCAAAACTCTGGAGACGGGCGGCCAAATACCACTCGATGAGGTCGTCCAAGCGCTCGCTCACCAATGCGTTGTCCTTGTTAGGGTCGAGGCGGCTGTGGTTACCAGCAACACTCACGAATGTGACGGTAGCAAAGTGTTTGCTCAGCTCGGCAATGAACTCCGCGATCAGCTCGGACACGCCCTTGATTTGCTCGATGACATTTTCCTTGTTGGTCACAGTGATGGACTTATGGATATTGCCGGAAATCTCATCTCCGTTTGCCCAGACAATGCAATTCTGGCTGAAATGAGTACGGGCAATCTGGATGATACGGTCAAGATACCGGCACATCATTTCCCGGCAGATGTCGGAGTTATATGTATTCCAATAATTTTCCACAGTGGCCCCATAATGGATATCGTTCAGGCTGACTAAAAGGTCATTGTCAGACTGGGCTACAACACCATATGGGTCGAACTCATAGTCCAGCCGGGGCAGGTCGCCCTCTTGGATGGATTTGACCAGAATCTCATTCAGCTCTTCCTGGCGGGAACGTTCACGAACCAGCTTGTTGAAAGCGTTACGTTGGTCGTAGAATTTCTGACGCTCCGCCTGTAGCTCAATCTTCTTGCGGTCAAACTCAGACATTTTATCTGTGGAACGAATAGCGTCCTCACCCTCACGTTCGATGGCGTCGATAACGGCCTTCATGCCGTACATTCTCTTGCGAACTTCGGTTGCACTGAAACAGTTCCCATCACCAAACAGACGCTCGCTCAGTTCCTCGTAATCATCGTCGATGATGTGGTCTACCATTTTACCAAGCACGATGTCACGCATCTCTTTGTAGCTTACTGTACTGGTAATAGGTCACACTTCCTTTCTGATCTCCCGCAAGAGTTTCATCACCTTTTTGCTCTCCTCGCAGTAGTAATGTCCACGACCGGAGTGCTGCTTCATAGTGCGCACGATATGAGCGTTGGGGAACTTCTCGGAGACAACATCCTTCTCAGCACGACTGATTTCAATCATTTTCTTCATCCTTTTTCTTCTGTATTTATATTGATATACTCCCAGTGAGCGGGAGCAAACATATGGATTCCGCTTTCCTCCATACATACTTCACAAACACCACAAGAGCCACCATGAGCGCTTGCAGCACGAGCTATGTAAGATGGAGGGACAGCAACCGCACGAGCGGCTACAGTTGCGCTGGGGTACACTTCCCCAGTTTCGACAAGGCGAACAGCCTTGCATTTATACGATTGCCAACCGGACGACTTAACTCTCTTGCCGTAACGCTCATCCACAGCGGCAGATTTATCGTCCTGTATTCTTCGCTTTTTTATAGACGGAGGAACAAATCCTTCTGGAATCACTGTAAGATTCACGGTCGTGTTATACCCACATGATGGGCGGTATGTCTTCCATTTTTGTATTAGGTATGCTTCGGTCGCAAATGCAGTATCTTTATCCAGACCTTCGCACAGAACGTAGTGCTTGATATTTCCACATCCGAATTTAAGGATATCTGGAAAAATTTTGGAAAGGTTCGTATAACCGAGACCTCCGTCCCATCGTATCTTCACAGGAAGCGATGTGCAGCCTATATACTTTTTCCAGTTAGGGAAGACGTGGAGATAAACGCAATACTTATCTTTGATATACAACACCCTCTAAAAACATTTATTTATCATACATAGAAAGCACCCATCAAACACCCCTAAAACCGTTGTGTAACAACGGTATTTAGGGGGTCATTTTTTCCAACAATTCAGATTTGGGCCGCACACCTGAGAGCGTTCCTTCGGCGCATAACGGCGTTGACATTCTGCCTTGTCTTCACTTCGATGGCACAGCTTGGGCAATATTTCTGCCTGCGGCCTCTGGCTGGCTCCTGGATCCTGATCGTAAGCCCGCAATTTTCGCACTCAAAATAGGGTTCGCCATAGTATTTAAGATACTGATATCCCAGGTTGCGGAAATCATTGATATGTAAAGCGGCCTCGCCTTCCTCCATAAAGACAACCTTGACGTTCAGGTTGTCAATCTTTTTGGAGAAGCGTACCATGTCGGCATTTTTTAGCTCGGCAAACAGGGCGCTCTGCCGCTTGATAGAGGTGCTGATGTTGGACATCTGCATAATCTCCCGGTCTGAAGTGTTTGCCCAATGGTCGTTCCGCTCGGAAACCGCATCCCAATACTTCGCTACACACAGGAGCGTAAAAGCGAGTCTGCGGAGCTGCTTGCCGTCCAGCTTCTCAATGGCATCCAGCTCTTTAGTTGTAACATCAATTCCGTCTATTCGAATGATGGGGTACTTTTCCACATTCTTAGCTATTTTATCTAGCATATCCGACCAGCTTGGCAGAGAGGCAGATGGGTCACACTGGATGAGAAATGTATCCAGCATCCTCCGCACCTCTCGTTTGGAGTAGCCAGTGGCCAAGTAATACTTCGCCACACGGTTCAGCGTCTCCACTGGTCTCTTGCCAAGGTCGTGGTTGTTGATCATGCGCTCTGCCCACTCATACTCATTCAGGACAATGCTCATCAAATTCCTCCAATCTCACTTTTTGCATGGAAAATCGCTCCCCACCATACTCGATTTCTCCGCTGAGGTCAATCGTCGGATAGGAAATTTCACCGCCATTCCTGCGCAACAGATTCTTGATAATCTCATCGCCGCACATCTCCCACGCAAATCGTTTTGTAGAACTTTTTGTGTAACAGATATCCAGAACAATGTCGCACAACGTCTCTCGGCTTGGGCAGACCTTGGCGCACTCCTGCTCAAACTCGGCACGCATCTCAGACATCCGGGAGAATGTATCATACTCGTCTACCCGCTCATATTTAGCGAACACCACATAGCTGCGCAGACGTTTGTTATAGTCCTCATACAGCTTCTGAATTGCATTGTATTGAGAGCGTGTGTACTCGGCTCCGCTCTTCATTATCGTATAGTCGAACTCGGTGGCAGAGTTGTGCCTTCCTAGGTATCCGTCAAACTCCCGCTCGAACCGGCGACAGATTTTATTCATCACACAATCGTTGATACCAACCGGCATCCGCTTCCGATAGTACCGCAGGAAGTCGCTCTGCCGCTCTGTCCGCCGCTCCTCTGGAATCTCCATGAGCTCGTTAACAGTCATCTGAAACTCACGCAGGGCATTTTTGTTGGTGTTCTTTATGTAAGTGTTGTACTGCTTCATCAAAGCCGGGTAGATGATACGCATGAAGTATGGCTTCTTGTTGGCAACGATTTCCTGATAAAATCGGCGGCGCTCCGGGTCTTCAATCTGGTTGACACTGTGCCGGTCGTGCCACTCACGAGGCATGGGCCTGGCGATGATACCCTTGGCCTTGTCGATGGCATTCTGCTGGAAAAGCTGACCACACTTGATGCGATAGTCCAGCTCTTTATATTGGGGGCTGTCCTTTGGAAAACGTGCTTGCACATCAAACATAGAGGTAATCCAGTTGGTGGTCTTTCCGATGTCATCGCCAAAGCTGTCGATGTTAGCCTGGATGAAGTCGGACTCGGTGACAATACGCTTCTGTGCTTTACGCTGAACGCACATCAGGGCAGGGAGAACCTGTAAATGGCCGACCAACACCTCGTTATCTGTCAACATAACAAGGTCTCCGTCCTTATCCATCCCGTTAAGCGCATGGGCCGCTGTATCCCAGGAGTTGAACAGGGTGCAGGTGGTCATGTACTGATACCAGTACTGGGCATCCTCGCTCCGATTCGGATAGACCAGCCGGATATTGTTGTGGCAGGTCATAGGAGCCCGAAAGCAAGCCAGCTTCTCGGTACCCAAGTCGGCCCAATACTTGTTATAGATTTCGCCTTCGCCCAGGATGCCGGTCACATCTAACCCAAAGATATGCTGACACAGAGAGTACGGGTCGCCGCAGACAATGGAGTAGTTGCCATGAACTTTCAACACGCCAACCTTTGCCTCGTTGATACGGTTCTTAATCATCTGATAGACATTGCTCTGGACATACGGGTCATCGAGCATTGACTGCTCAATCATCACCGCCTTGGCATAGTCATTATCGGCACACCCCACGTTATCGGCGGTCAGCCCGGCTCCTTTCAGGAAAAGGATGGTTTTTGCTACATCTGCATAGAGCACGTCCCGAATTTCATCCATTGTCGGCCTGATAAGCTCCTCAATGTCATTGTCGTCTAGGTCATAGCTCTGGATAAACTGATAGTTCAGATTGCGTTCACGCTCCAGCTCCTTGGGGCAGGTCTTGGCGACGCCGAAGGTATAACCGTTCTCCATGCAGTTAGAGATATAAGCCTCACAGCTTGGGTAGCTGTCCCACAGCTTCAGCATAGAGGTGGTCAATACGAGCTCGACATTCCGAACATCCACTTCATTGCCCCAAGCATCCTTCACCGTATAAGTTCCGGCTACCTGCTCAGCAAAATCTTGGAAGTCGAATGTAAAAACCATACCTTTTTCCCAGGAAAAGCGGGTGTTTACACCGGAGACCATGTAGTCAAGACCAAGCTCTTCGCTCCACCGCTGCGCCAGAGATGGCATCATCAAGCCGTACCCATCCGATTCGTTCAGTTGGACAGGCACCTGACACCGCTCCTCCATAACCGGCTCGTCTGTCCCTTCATCATTCAGATAGACCACATCAGACAGAAACTCTGTTTCACAGTCGCTGACTACCAAGATACCTTTTGGCATAGATACTGGAACGGATGCGCTGCACGTCAGCGCCTTGTACGCTTCCAGCTTGGCTGGAACCATGGCTTGAGTCAGGTCTCGCCCATTGTCGATGCGGCGGCGGATTTCCTCTGCATGGCGCTCGCTGATGAACACGATGGTTTCATTCTTCACTCCGCCATTGGTGCCCAGCAAACGAACATACTGCATCTCATTGATGCTGAACCCACGGCAGGCCCGGTGGTAATCCTTTTCTTTGTCAATGATAACACAAAGGTAGTCTGGCTTAAACTGGATGTTGTCCAGCTTAGAGTAGAGCTGCTTGATTTGGCGGCGGTTCTGAACACTGTTGTCCTCTTTCCGCAGCCGCTTGATTTCTGTTTTGATGGATCTGGCATTGGCCTCGGCATCTGTGATGCCGTTCAGTTCATCCAGCCACCGGAGCACCTGGCTGTCAGCCAGGGAGACGACCTCATCATTTCTCCGGGCCTCAGCAATAGGGAGCGTCAGCTTCCACTTTGCTTTACGAAGCCTGCTACTATGCAGCTTGTAGATATACTTCTGACAAACTAACTGCTTAGACATGATAGTTCACCCCCTAGTATTTATTATAATTATGATGATATGCGAAAAAAGAAAAGCGCCTTATTCGTAGGTTTTCTCCTGGTACTCATTCCACTCTTTATAGAACTCTCTGCGGCGGTGTTCAATGTATCTCTCCATTGCCTCATCGTTCTCCAGCGGGTCAATATCTTCCTCGTGGCCTGGGGCATAGCCCACAGACCAAAAAACAGGGTTATATGTATCATGCAAGGGATTGTCCTCCTTTATTCGTTTTGTTAATCCAGTCGATGAGTAGCTCTCTCATGCGCTTACTTGGTATGTAAAGGTTTATGGGCTTGTCGTCACGGATGGCGCTCCTCCATATCCATTGAAGCATCTCGGACAACGCATAGGCTTGTGCATCGATGGCGACATCCTTGGATGCGAAGAACTTTGTTATATTGGGGTCGGCGAACCGATTGACCATGTAGGCGATATCAGTACACCCTCGGTACTCATTGGTGGCTCGGGCGCTGGACTGAAGGAAGTTGTTGCGGAACCGTCCGGTGCGAGAGTCCACCAGCTTATTTACATCGCCCTTGAAGCAAGTCCAGAGCCGGGTCTCGTTATTTCCTCCGTGGATTCCTCGGAAGAACTGCCGTAGATTATTCCGTAAAGCCTGGATATCCTTGCTCCCATACCCTCGCTTCTCATACCAAGATTTGGATAGCGCATACGCCCCATTGCCGACGGCGTTCATCTTTTGGTCGTCCACGATGTTGATGAGCTTGGTATAGTCCAGAGGCGGCGGGTCGTCCGGCTCGTCGGAGAAGTAAAACCCGTTTGAGTCGTACTTTACGCCGACCACCTTATAGGGGAAACCGAAGAACTCAAGATATGCTTTCTGATATTGACCGTCAAACAGATAGGTCAGCATGAATACCTCATCAAAGACTCGGAGCAGGTCGGGGTTCAAGATGTTCAACAAGGCGCTATCCAGCTGGAGCAGGGACCCCATGTTGGCCAGATCCTTATAGTCGGAGAAGCGCCCATCATATTCGGGGTCTTTCCAGTGTACCATTCCGTTGTCGTCCATCTCAGCAAGCTGTGTCACGATAAGCTCAAAGTCCTTCTGCGTCACATTGAGCCGTTCGACCACTTGGATACTCTCATCAATGATAAGGGAATACCCTTTCTGCTGGATGAGCTGAACAGCCTCCTTGTCCATCAGGTAAAAGAGGGAATGGGTGGCGGCGACATTGCGCCCCATCCGTAGGTGGAGTTTGAGGTCGGCGGACTTGCTCATGTGGTCGCTGTCCGGCTGGCCGAAATCACAGCTATCGCAGATACGGCTG
>ERZ808028.701-NODE-701-length-24797-cov-9.198989_pt1 | contig 24797 bp, 25 predicted proteins | sample MGYA00380184_ERZ808028 | MGnify/ENA primary metagenome ERZ808028 (study PRJEB31490, sample SAMN06133397) | mouse gut metagenome | isolation source: J8_1 | host: mice | place: China: Chengdu | collected 2015-05 ...
AGGCCGGTGCGGCCCCCCGCCTCCACCCCGGCGGTGGACTCGATGAAGGTGGTGACGGTGGAGGTGCCGGTGCAGGCCCCCGTCACAGTGCCGATGGCGTCGGACAGCAGGGCCTCCCGCATCTTGGGCATACCGCCGTTCTCATCTACCATGCCCACCTGGGAGGCGGTGCCCACCAGGGTGCCGATGGTGTCGAACATGTCGATCATGCAGAAGGTGATAACCAGGGTGATGATGGTGAACCAGCCCACCTCGGCCAGCCCGGCGAAGTTGAACTTGAACAGGGTGGTGTCCACCATGTCCTTGACGGGGGGCAGGAAGGAGGCGGTGGACAGAGACTCAAAGGGGTTGGTGTGCAGGAAGGCGAAGGAGCCCGCCCAGTACACGATGGAGGCGGCCAGCATACCCAGCAGCACGGCGGCCTTCACGCCCTTCTTGGCCAGGATGACGATGACGAACAGACCCACGAACATAGTGACCACAGTGAGCACCAACGCGCCGTAGTCGGCGCCCCAGGCCGTCATATTTTTCTGGATCACATTGGGGGTCAGCGCGCCGAAGAAGTCCCGCATGACGTAGAAGGGCTGAGAGGTGTAGGCAATGGTTTCCTCCGCCAGCTGGCCGTCAACCACCTCGCCCAGCACCTTGCCGCCCATGATACCCGCGTTGGAGCCCAGGCCGATGTTCATCAGCATCAGGCTGATGGCGGGGGCGATGCCCAGCCGGACACCCAGGGGGATGGCGTCCACGATCTTCTCCCGGACGTTGAGGACGGACAGCACGATGAACACGATGCCCTCAATGAGAATGATGATGAGGGCGGTTTGGAAGCTGGCCACATAGGTCAGGCCGGTGGCGGCGGCGATGTTGGCCACCACCACGGCGAAGAAGCTGTTCAGCCCCATGCCGGGGGCCAGGGCGAAGGGCTTGTTGGCCAGGAAGGCCATGCAGAACATGGCGATGGCGGAGGCGATGCAGGTGGCCATGAACACGCCGTTCCACAGGGCGGAGCCCACGTCGAAATTGGTGAGCAGATTGGGGTTCAGGGCGATGATATAGGCCATCGTCATGAACGTGGTGAGCCCGGCCACGATCTCGGTGCGCACCGTGGTGCCGTTCTCCTTCAGCTTAAAGATATTTTCCATAAAAAACTCCCTCTTCAGAATTTCTTTCGGGAAAATCGGAAAAAACAAAAGCGGCCCGGAAAAGAATTTCCGCGCCTGTTCTGTTTTCGGTAGCGGCCAAATAGGTTGGCGGTAGAGACTCGGGACCCATTTCGCCCCGATTATACCGAAAGATATGGTGTTACGGCTGTTATAATATCACACATCCTGCCAAAATTCTACAGCTTTTTCTTTTTTCCAAAAACTTTCATTCAATTTTGACAACGGGCGGAGGAGATAGTATAATAAGGTTCGTATACTTTTCAAAACTGGAGATGAGCTGTCATGACCTATGAAATGCACGTGGCGGGCCTCACCCGCCGTCTCCCTCTCTGCCCCGTCAACGATACTTTGATGATCGGTGCTTTCGTCATTTTCGGCGACGTGGAGCTCACCTGCGCCTGCGCCCGGGATTTGCTGAAAATCGCCCCGGAGTTCGACTATATGGTGGCCCCGGAGGCCAAGGCCATCCCCCTGGTCCACGAGATGGCCCGCCAGAGCGGCCGAAACGAATATTTTCTGGTGCGCAAGACTCCCAAGCTGTACATGGACGGCGTGTTTGAGGCGGTGGACCGCTCCATCACCACCAAGGGAGAGCAGAAGCTGTACATGGACGGGGCGGACGCGAAGAAAATGGAAGGGAAGCGCATCCTCGTGCTGGACGACGTGATTTCCACCGGGGGGTCGCTGGCGGCGGTGGAGAGCCTGGTGGAGCAGGCGGGCGGCGTCGTGGTGGGGCGCATGGCCATCCTGGCCGAGGGGGACGCCGCCAAACGGGACGACATCCTGTTTTTGGAGAAGCTGCCCCTGTTCAGCGCCCAGGGACATCCCCTGGACTGACGCGGATTGCGGAATCTGCGGGGGACTGGGTGAAAGACACGGAAAAAATGCTGAATTTGGGCGGACGGCTATGCCGTCCGCCCAAATTTGCATGCTTAGGGCTCGTTTGAAAATTGTTGACATACCCAAACGGCAGCTCTTTTTCCGTCATACTTTCCCAATTTGACGCAGGAATACACCAAGTATTCCTGCGTCAAATTGGCTTCGTCTAGCGAAAAAATCTCTCATCGTGGGCCTGTTGACAAAACCCTGTTCTGAAAAATCAAGCAGATTTTTATGGCTTAATTATAATGGAATCACAAAACGATGCTCGGTTTTCAAAACTTTATAAAAAGGTGCTATTTTGAAAACCGACTTTGTCAACAGCCCCATCGTTGGACATATTCCCAATTTTCAAACAGCACCTAAGCCTTTTAAAGTGCGTTCCGGACGAGAACCATGACCGGTACCGCCGGCGAAAAAGCGCACGGGCCCAGCCTCCGGCCGGCACCGCCGGAATGTGTGTTTACTGGTTCATGTGGTATCCTTTCTACAGGGTTCCGCCGGATTTGCCCAGTTTGAGGCACCAGTAGGAATATACCGTCTGCCCCGCGCCCCACACGATGCACACCGCCATGGCGGGCAGGAAGCCCCAGCTGAAGAACATCCCGCCCAGGGCGAAGACCACCCACAGCACCATACATACCAGGCACATGGCCTGATAGGCTTTGAACGCGCACTGGCCGATGATGAGCCGCTCCGCCTCGTCGCAGCTGTCATACCACTTTTTCTGGAACTTAGTGTCGTACACCGAGCCCTTTTTCTCCGGGTTGAGCCGTTTGGTCAGGTCCACCAGCTTCTGCTGGAGCACCATGGGGGCGAACAGGTCGACCAGAAAGAACACCAGGCCGCCGAAAAACAGGGGAGCGGGCATCATCCGGGGTGTTCCCGCGTTGCGCACAAATCCGGCGAACATGGCCGACAGCAGGAAGAAGGCCAGCACCGTGCACAGCCCGGTGATCCAAATGCACACGGACAGCTTCGTCTCCGCCTGACTGCTCACCGTCTCGTCCTCCCCGTCCCAGGCGGTCAGCTGCTTTTTCGCGCTGAAGTAGATGGGCAGGCAGACGGCAAACTCCGCGATGGGCAGGGCGACCATGAGCCAGGGCGCCGCGTAGTTGGTAAAGAACAGCCCAGCCGCGTCCAGGGCCTCCTGGAAATTCTCCAGGCTCAACTTCACCATAAGAACGCCCAGCACGCCGCCGAGAATCAGGCTGCACAGCACAATCACGATAAATTTTGGCAGGGCCTTTTTGTTCTCCTGTCCGGCCGCGTTGTCATTGTTTTTCATCGTTCTCCTCCTCCAGACTGAAAATGTCCTCCACCGTCACCCCGCAGATTTTCGCCAGGGTGAGGGCCAGCGTCACCGACGGGGAGTAGTCCCCCCGCTCGATGAGGCTGATGGTCTGCCGGGACACCCCGGCCATCCGCCCCAGTTCCTGCTGGTTGACGCCCAGCGCCGCCCGGCGCTCCTTCAAGCGGTTTTTCAGCACGGCCGTCCCTCCTTCCTACTCAGCGGGCTTCTCCGGTTCGGCCGCCTGTTCCTCCGAGAGGAGTTTGCCGCAGACGTCCCGGAACCAGCCCTTCTCCCCGTTCATGCGCTGGTGGGCCTCCCGGATGCCGTTGCGCACCGCCCACTTGACGACAAAGTACAGCGCGCACAGCACGATCAATGCGGTCCCGCCGCTGACGCCCAACTCGTTCCAAATCATAATTCTTTCCTCCTGACAGCTTCTCTTGTCGTTTTGACAAGGGTCTTTGTCTATTTGACAACTTTATTTGTCATACGTAGAATAGCACAGCTGACAGTTCCTGTCAAGAGGCGTTTCGCAAATTTTTCAAAAGTGTAAAATTTTTCCCGGGGCTTGCCAGAATGCGTCGAATTATGTAAAATAGAGGACGGAAAATTAAACCGACGTGATGAGAAAAGGAGAACCCATGAAAAAACGCGCTGCAGTTCTGTTCCTGGCCGTCCTGCTGGCGGCCTCCTCCAGCACCACCGCCCTGGCCGCTCCCAATGAGCTCTCCCCGTTTCCCGACCTGAGGACGGACCACTGGTCCTATCCTTATATCTCCGACCTGTACGCCCAAGGAGTGGTTGCGGGCTGTGACGACGGAAACTTTCAGGGGAAGCGGAACGTCACTTGGGGAGAGGTATTCAAGCTCATCCTGCTGTCCATCGGCTGTGAGGAGCCGGAGGTGGAGATGGGCAAGCATTGGGCCTACCCGTATATCCAGCCTGCCCTGGATAACCGTCTGGTCTATTCATTTGACGAGGAACGCCTCAACGACGTGCCCACCCGGCTTAACGTAGCCCGAATGGCCGCCCGGGCGCTGGACCTCACCGACATTTCCGGCGAGAGCCCCTACATAGACTGCACCGACGGCTATGTGGTAGAACTGTATGAGAAGGGCATTATGCAGGGGGAAACCACCCCGGACGGCGTCACTCATTTTTACCCGGACCAGGCCATCACCCGGGAGGAGATCGCCACAGTGGTGTGGCGGATGCGAAATGTGGACGTCACCCAGGGGATGTTCCGCTTTAACAACTACTGGCTGGACAAGCTGGAATCCGTCCCTCCCACCTCCTTTACTGCCGAGCAGTTCGGCAAGGACGACATGGGCCGGGTGACCTATTCCGGGGGCTATTATACCCGGGGCATTGACGTATCCGGGCACAAGCAGAACATCGACTGGGAGGCGGTGGCCCGGGATAACATCGACTTTGCCATCATCCGGGCGGGCAACCGCACCTATGGCTCGGGCCTGCTGTTTGAGGACTCCTATTTTCACCGGAATATGCAGGGAGCCATCGCCGCCGGGATGGACGTGGGCGCATACTTTTTCTCCAACGCCATCACGGTGGAGGAGGCCATTGAGGAGGCGGATATGTTCCTGGAGATGCTGGAGCCTTACCGGGAGTATGTCACCTATCCCGTGGTGTGCGACTGGGAGTACCTGGGGGGCAAGGACTCCCGGGCTTACGGCGTGGACGCCCAAGTGCTTACCCAGTGCGTGGATGCGTTTTGCCGCCGGGTGGAGGAGGCGGGGTATATCCCCATGTTCTACTTCAACGATTACTGCGGCTATGTAAAATTCGACTTGAGCAAGCTGACCCAATACGGCTTCTGGTACGCCCAGTACGCCTCCACCCCCGATTGCATCTATGACTTCCAGATGTGGCAGTTTTCCTCCAAGGGCAAGGTGGACGGCATCAGCTCCGACGTGGATATGAACCTGTGCTTTGTGCCCTATCCCGGAGCCACACGGGGGCCGGTTCCAAAGCCTGTGGAGCCGCCGGCTGAGGAATCTCAGCTGGTGTGGACAGACTCCATTTCATAACAGGAGAGCCGCCTTGCTTGTTTCTCCTCGGCGTTTTCAAAAGAACCCTTCCGTCCCGTCGGAAGGGTTCTTTTTGCAGCTTGCCCCGCTGACAGTGCAGGTCGCGCTGGTCTCCCTTGTCAAGGGGAGCGGAGGCGTGTATGCTGAAGGTGCGATCGCGGAAAGGAGTGAGGCCGCATGAAAGTGACCGTGGAGGAGTCTCCGGGGCTGGAGCGGACGGAGGTCATTGTCCGCTGTTCCAGACTGGACGCCCAGACCGCCCGCCTCGTTGAACTGCTGCGGCTGTCCGATGCCCGGCTCACTGGGGAAAAGGACGGCGAGACCTGCATTTTAGATGGCGCAGAGGTACTTTACATCGACACCGTGGACCGGGGCACCTTCCTGTATACGGCGGGCGGGGTGTACCAGACCCGTCTGCGGCTGTATGAACTGGAGGAACAGCTGGCTGGCTGGGACTTCATCCGAATAAGCAAATCGGCCATTGTAAATTTTGACCAGGTGAGGTCGTTGCGCCCGGACTTCGGGGGGCGGATGCGGCTGACCATGTCCAATGGCGAGGTGGTGGTGGCCAACCGTCAGTATGTCCCCGCCATCAAGGCCAAGCTGGGACTGTGAAAGGAGTATCGAGCATGAAAAAGCTTTTTGAAGTGGTCGTAAATCTCAAGGAGCGCGTGGCCCTGATCTACACCGGCGGCATGTGCTTCTATCTGTTCTTCCTGTGGGTGTTCCAGCAGGACAGCGCCCCCCTGCCGGTGCTGTTCTCCCTGCTGCCGGTGAGCATAGCGGCCGGCGTTATGCAGGTGGTGGCTTTTTCCAGCCTGGTCATCAAAAAGCTGTCCTACGGCTGGCGGATGCTGGTGTTTTTGATCCCCTTCGGGGCAGTCCTCACCGCCGTGGCCGTGGCCTGCGGCTGGTTCCCTGTGGACCAGGCCGGGGCGTGGGCGCTGTTCGGCCTGTTCTTTGTGGTCATTTCCGCGGCCATCACGGGGGGGATCGAGCTGTACTACCGCCTTTCCGGACGCAAGTGGGACGACCGGCTGGACTGGTACCGCCGGAAAAAGAGCGGGGAATAGGCCCCCGCCGTAGCAATGTGAAAAATTTCCCCGGCCCGTCAACAATTTTCACTCCTGAATTGTGTATCATACAGAAGAACGGAAAGGAGGCGTTAAAATGCGGCGGACGACATGGTCCCGGGAGGAGCTGGCCGACCTCTACCGGCGGCGCTTCGGCATGGTGTATCAGATATGCCTGGTGCTGATGAAAAACGTGCCCGACGCGGAGGACGCCGCCCAGACGGTTTTTCGTAAAGTGATGGAGCGCCCGGAGCCCTTTCGTGATCCGGAGCACGAGAAGGCGTGGCTCATCGTCACCGCCCGGAACGAGTGCAGAAACCAGCTCAAGCACTGGTGGCGCACCCGGCGGGCGGGGGAGGAGGCGATGGAGGCGCTCACCTGGGAACAGCCCTTGGACCAGGGGGTGTGGGAGCAGGTGGCGGCGCTGCCAAAGCCCCAGCGGCTGGTGCTCTATCTTCACTACTACCAGGGTTACGCCACCGGGGAGATTGCGGATATGCTGGGGGACAATCCCTCCACCGTGCGCTCCCGGCTGGCCCAGGCCCGGAAAAAATTGAAACTGAAGCTGGAGGAGGACGGATATGGACAGGCATGAGTTGAACCAGATGTTTGACAAGCTGGCCCCCGGCCCCGGACGGGAGCGGGAACTGCTGCGCCGGCTCCTCCAGGATAACGCGAGGAGGAACAGGCCGATGAAAAAGTGGAAGATTGCGATTGTGGCCGCCGCTGCCGCGGCTCTGATGGTGACGGCCGCTGCCGCGGCGGTGGTGCTGCCCTGGATCGACCAAAGGATACTGAATCAGCTGAGCGTAGACCCGGAAAATTCCGAGGCGGCGGCCCAGGCGGAGGCGCTGCTGCTCCCCGGGGCAATGGCGCTGGATATCACCAAGGAGGATAACGGGGCGACGCTCCACGCCACTCAAATTCTTCGGGACCGGGATACCGTTATGATTCTGGCGGACTTCACCGCCCCGGAGGGCACCCGGCTGTACATGGGTGAGCCCGACCCCGACGGCGTTTTCACCTTCAAAGGATTTGCCAACGGCAGCGGCGAAACTGCGGACTTTCTGGATGAGTCGGGGATCTCCATGGAGGAGGACGGCCTGGTGTCCGGTTACGGGTGGAGGCCGCTGGACGACGATAATCCTTTGGACAACCGCCTTTCTCTGATATTTACCCTCATCCCCCAGATGAGCGAGAGCGCCACGGCCTGGGACGCGGCGTCCCTGCGGGTTCCTGCGGTGGACCTGGCCTATTACGACACGGAGCAGGAGCGCATGGTGACCGTGTATTCCGGGAACTGGTCCTTTGAGACACCGCTTCCCCAAAAGGACATTGGCTGGACGATGCAAATTGACCAAGAAATTGGGACGCTGGACGGAGCGGTTATGACCGCCGGGGAGCTGTATCTGTCGCCCATGACCTTTGAGCTGAGGCTGAGCCGAGAGGGAGGCATAGACTTCGGGGCCCCTATTGACGAGGAAAATGCGGAGGAAAATGAGGCGATGTACGGCCGGTGGCTGTCTATCGGAAACAATGTCCGGAAGATTACCCTGACTACCAAGGACGGGGAGGCTATCCCCTTAGAGCTGCGCGGCGGGGGAGGCGGAATCGGCTTCAATGAGAAGGTGGTGGTTCATCGCCTGTCCAAGGTCACTGACCCCGCCGAATTCCAGGGCGGTACGCTGACCATGGAGTGGGACTATACCTTTAATTCTGAGGAGTCCGGCTCCGTCACCATCCCTCTGGACGGTTTGGTCCCGGTACAGTAAACGGAGGTTTCCGCCCTCGGGGCGCACTCTGTGAAGAAGTGCGCCCCGAGGCGGCGCCCGCAGGTGAAAACCATTGAATTTGGACGGCGCAGCTTTGGCTGCGCTGTCTTTTTCCGGTTCGGACGCCGTGATTTTATCAATGGACTCATGGACGGTTTCTGTGCCCCAATGGCCGGGTCTTTCTTCAAATTCGGGTGTTACGGGACAACCAGAGAAATTATATTGACGGTCGCCACAATGACGTTCGATACTTTTTTCCTATTCCGCCTCGGTTTATTCGAGATCGACAGCCACATCCTGGTACATCGGGTTGTCCAGAATTTCGGGAGATTCGCCCACAAATGCTTTGGCGGCGTCCTGGTCGCCCTGGAGCTGCCACATGAACCAGGCGGTCACATAGCCGTCTGCGGAATACAGCATCTTCCCGTGGTCCATACCTGGCCGCAGGGCCCTAACGGTGCCGGCGGGTATCACACCGGCAAGGCTCTTCACCCCGTCCGGGGTGATCACGTCGTTTTCCGGGGCGGCCAGGATCAAGGTCGGGGTGGTCATTGTGCTGGGGTCATAGTCCAGCCCAATGGCCATCGCCAGCGCCCACTCGGTGGGGGAAAGGCTGACGGCGCAGGTATAAAGCCCGCCGTGGGGCTGTTGGCTGACCGCGTTAAACACCGCCACACCGCCCTGAGAGTGCCCGGATATACCGATGTGTGACCTGTCCACCTTCTGATAAAATACGCTGTCTGGGTCGTTGTTCTGTTCCAGCAACCAGGCCAGGGTGGCCTCCGCGGAGGCCCCGGTGCAGGTGCTGGGGTCCTCGCTGCCCAGCACGATAAAGCCTCAGGAGGCCAGGTGCCTGAACAGCGCCTTGTACTTGGAGGCGGCGACTCCGGTGCCGTTGGCCAACACCACCACGGGATAGGCGTTCTCTTCCGTCTCCAAGCCGGCAGGATAGAACGCCTCAAACTTTTTCCAATCCCCGGGGGCTTCCGCTTCGGCGTACTTCACCTCATGCGCGCCCATGGATAAGTATTTGGCCTCGATCTCGCCGCCTGTGCCCACGGTTTTCGTGTAGTTGTTCGGAACGAAGGGCTTCATAGACAGGCAGATCAAAAGAGCCGCGATCAGTACAACCAGGATCAAGAGGATGATCCCCGCAATTTTAAGGATTTTCAGCACTATTCCCACAATATCTCAGAACCTCATTTCACCGGCATATATTTGTCCAAATACTCCTCAATGGCCTCCATCCATTGCTTGGACAGGGCGTTGTCGTTCTGGAGGGCGTGGCCAGAGTGGGGGAACTCAAAATATTTGTGATCCACGTTGTTCTCCTCCAGGGCGGCCTTGAGCCGCAAAGAGGCCAAAAACGGCTGTACCCGGTCGTGGGTGCCGTAGGCGGCCACCGTGGGGACGGGGTTCTCCTTCACCCACTGGTTGGCGGCGATGGGCTTTACCTTCTCCAGGTAGGAGCCGTCCGCCACCTCCCCGGCGGTGATCTCCGCCCCGGCCATGACGCTGAACAGCTCCGCGCAGGCCTCGTCGCTCTGGTCCAGGCCGAAAACGCCCCAGTCCTCCTGATAGAAGCTGGACGGCCCCACTCCGCCGAAGGTGAACGCCACGGGCACCGGGGCCTCCGGCCCGTCCCGGTAGGCGTAGATCATGGCCAGGCAGTGCCCTGCCGAGCCCCCCGCCACCGTCATCTTTTGGATGGGATACCCAGCCTCCTCGGCGGCGGCGACCACTTCCGGAACCGCCGCCTTGATCTCGTTGGACTGGGTGAGGACACTGGCCTCCGGGTGGGTCTCATCGCGCAGGGTGTAGTTGATTCCCGCCGCCACATAGCCCTTGGAGCAGAGCCACGCCAGCATATCCCGGTCATCCGCCTTGTCGCCCATGGTGAAGCCCCCGGCGTGGAGATAGACCACCAGGCCGTAGCTGTCTTTGCCGCCGTCGGCGGGGAGGTAGAGGTCAAACTTGTTGGCCTCCCCCTCGCCATAGGGCAGGTCTGCTTTCAGTGTCCCCAGCGCGTCGCTCCACTGGACGGAGTATTCTTTGGCCCAAGCGGGCTTGATTGCCACCTTTGACGCCGCACCGGCGCCAAAGGCCAGCAGAAATACCAAAATACCCATCCAAACCGGCATCGTCTTCACCTTCTTTTCTTTTACGGCTTTGCTCATAGGAAGTTCCCTCCAAACAGCGTGCCGCCCACCAGGAAGTTCAGCGCGCCCCGTACCGCCAGCCGCCCCAGGACAAACGCGATCACGGCAATCGCGGCCAGGGTCAGCAGTCTTTTTTGTGTCAATGCCATCCCAAAGTCCTCCCTTGACAGATTTATTTTTGCATGTTATGATGTGAAACAATTGTAACGGCGATATGAATGTAACAGAAGCTGGAGAGCTTGTCAATGGAGGCGGCAAAAATGGAACAAAAACGGAAAAATGTATCACCGTTCAGCAACGAGAGCCGGAACGCCTATGTGGTGGAGCACCTTACCAGGTCTATGCTGACGCTGCTGGAGGAAAAGCCCGTTGCGGAGATTTCCATCAGCGAGCTGTGCGACGAGGCCGGGGTGGGACGGACGTCTTTCTATCGCAACTACAAGGATAAGGAAGACATTATCAAGGCGTACATCGGGCAATTATTTCAGGATTGGGTGGACAAATGGAAAACATCCCCTGACCTTTCCGTAAAGGAGAGCGTTCGGATTGTGTTTTCCCACTTTGAGGCAAACCGGGATTTTTACAGTCTGCTGAATAAACGAGGGCTGGTATATCTGCTCAAAGACGTCATTTTGGATTTGTGCGGCTTTGACCCGGGGCAGGAACTCGTTGCCGCCTACTCCTCCGCCTATGTTGGGTTCTTCCTGTACGGTTGGATTGAGGTCTGGTTCCGGCGGGGTATGAGGGACACAACGGAGGAATTGATCGCCCATCTTCCCCAATAAAAAATTTATCAAAAAGCGGAGTTTCTGAAATCGGTCCAGAAACTCCGCAAAATTGTTGTTGGTAAAATCAGTTCCGAAAAGATGATTTCCGCTGTCTGTGTCTTACAGCGGTTCATCAGCCCTACCCACCCATTTGACTATCTTCTTTAGGCTCTTCTGTAATGCCTTCCTGCGATGCCGTCTGTTCAACATACTGGAATGCTCCGATGTATTGAATATGCCGGCAATTCAATCGCATTCGGCTGACTACAAAAAATGAGGGAGAGATAACTTCCTTGCGTTGCCTCTCCCTCAGGCGGGGACTTTAATTTTACTTTTTCCAGCGCTTGAGCATGGGGAAGAACTGGTGCATCTGGGCTTTGGCCTGTTCCTCCGTCATAGTGGGGTTGGCCTGGGCCATCATGGGGGCGCAGAAGTCGATCATCTCCTCCATGGTCATCTCCCCCGCGAACTTCCCATCCTTGTAGCAGTAGGAGCAGTAGTCCTCGCTGGCGGAGCCGTCGGCTTCCGTGCCGCGGGGGGCGCCGGGGCCCAGGGGCATCCCGCAGGACTGGCAGAATTTCATGTCTTTATATTGTTCCATGACTGGAACCTCCTTTGTTTGAGATGGTCCCATCATAGCACCCCAACCCTGACATGGTGTGTCATGTTCCCCGGCGTGGGCCCGGTAAATTTCCAAGCCCAGGGCAGCCAGCCTCCGGCGCAGGGTGTCGGGCGAGAGCACCTCCACCCCCGCCCCGAAGCTGAGCAGGTAGCCGTACAGCCACTGGTCCTCGGGGAACACCGACTCCACCAGCAGGGAACCGTCCTCCTGCCGGGCCACGCAGCTCTGGTCGAACTCGTCGTACACCCGGTAGGCCATATACGGGGCGAACCGCAGCCTGGCCTCCACCCGGAACAGGGGCGGGATCTCCCCGGAAAACTCAATATCCGGCGGGTCCAGCCGGCGGTGGAACACCTCCCCGGCAAAGGATGGGGACAAAATCCGGGACAGCCGGAAGGTGCGGTAATCCTCCCGCTCCAGGTCAAAGGCCTGGAGGTACCACCCCTGTCCCTTGAACACCAGGCGGGCGGGGAGCACCTTTCGGGCCCGGGTGCCTCCGTAGGAGCCGGCGTAGTCGAAGGCCAGGGTCTGCCGCTCCAGCACCGCCCTTTTGAGGAACTGGAACTTCTCGCTGTCCGCCTCCCCCGCCCCCCAGCGGGACAGGTTGACCTGGAGCCAGTCCTCCCGCCCCCGGCGGAACAGGGCGGACAGCTTGGTCAGGGCCTGCTCCCCCTCCTGGGCAGGCAAACTCTGAAGGGCCAGCAGGAGCTGGCGCTGCTCCTCCTCAGAGAAAGCGGCCCGGTCCAGCACGTAGCCGTCCAGCAGGGCCACCCCGCCCCCGGACCCCTGGGTGGTGTAGACGGGCACTCCGGCGGCGGACAGGGCGTCCACGTCCCGCAGCACCGTGCGCTGGGAGACCTCCAGCCTTTCGGCCAGCTCCCCGGCGGTCATGCGGCCCTTCTCCAGCAGCAGGTACACCATTTGAAATTGCCGGGCGACGACGGACATGGACCTCCCCCCTTTGCTTTAATTGTAGCATAGAAGGAGCCGAAGGGAAAAGGTCCTTCTTTTTCTTGAAAGAAAAAGAAGCAAAAAGAACGTTTGAGCCGTTACGAAAGCGGGCGCAAGCAGTAAAGTACCCGCTCGGTAACGAACGTAGAATCAGAACAAGAAAAATTTATATTTCATATTTTGCGGGCGGGCGGAACCAAATTGGTTTCCGCCCGCCCGCAAAGGGTGGATATAGGATACGGATAGCAGTCTAAAAGTTTCTTTTTTCGCTTCCTTTTTTCTTTTCAAAGAAAAAAGGAAGGCCCCCGTCAGTCCAGCTCGAACTGGCCGGTGTACAGCTGGTAGTACCGCCCCTGCTCTTCCATGAGCTGGGCGTGGCTGCCCTTTTCCATGATGCGCCCGCCCTCAATGACCACGATGCAGTCGGCGTTGCGCACGGTGGACAGCCGGTGGGCGATGACAAAGACGGTGCGCCCCTCCATGAGGGCGTCCATGCCCTGCTGGATATGCCGCTCGGTGCGGGTGTCGATGGAGGATGTGGCCTCGTCCAGCACCATGATGGGCGGGTCCTTGACCGCCGCCCGGGCAATGGCCAGCAGCTGCCGCTGGCCCTGGGACAGGTTGCCGCCGTCCCCCGTGATCCGGGTCTGATAGCCCTCGGGCAGGCGGCGGATGAAGCCGTCGGCGTTGGCCGCCCTGGCCGCGGCGACGCACTCTTCGTCGGTGGCGTCCAGCCGTCCGTAGCGGATGTTGTCCATGACGGTGCCGGTGAACAGGTGGGTGTCCTGGAGCACCGCCCCCTGGCTCAGCCGCAGGGAGTCCTTCTCAATGGAGCGCACGTCGATGCCGTCGCAGGTGATGACGCCCCCCTGGATCTCATAAAAGCGGTTAATCAGGTTGGTGACGGTGGTCTTGCCCGCCCCGGTGGAGCCCACAAAGGCGATCTTCTGCCCGGGATCGGCGTAGACCGACAGGGTTTTCAGCACCGGCTTGCCCTCCACGTAGGAGAAGTCCACCTGGCTGAGCCGCACCGCCCCCCGCAGCTCGGTGTAGCAGAATTCCTCGCCGGGGACGTTGCGCACCGCCCCCCGGATCAGGTGGAGTCCCATCCGCCCGTCGGGATCGGGGTACTTCCAGGCCCAGCCGTGGCCCGCCATCTCCTCCAGGGTCAGCGGCGTGAGGGAGCCGTCCCCCTCCAGGCGCACCCACAGCCCGGTCTTGGAGTCCTGGCCGGGGGGAAGCAGCTTGAGGGCCCCGTTTTCCTCGTCCGCCTGGCCCAGCTCAAACAGCGTCTCGTCTTCTCCCACCGCCACGGGTACCAGGGTCATGCCGCAGTTCCGGGGCACCTTCCAGGCCCAGGCCTTGGGCCGCCCCTGGCCGCCGAACTTGGACAGGGAGCCGTTGGCATCCTTGTCCACGGGGACCAGGGTCACCCGGCCCTGGTCCACCTCGGGCTGGGCGTCCATGACGGCGAAGATGCGCTCCGCCCCAGCCATGGCGGACAGCAGGGAGTTCACCTGCATGGAGATCTGGTTGACGGGCTGGGTGACCTGCCGGTTGTACTGAAGGTAGGTCACCAGGGAGCCCAGGGTGAAGCCGGTGTTGACCCCGGCGCTCATGGCCAGGGCGGCCCCCAGCACGGCGGTGATGGCATAGCCCACGTTGGTCAGGTTGGAGGCGATGGGCATGATGGCGGAGGAGTAGAAGCCGGCTTGGCTGGCCGCCGTCCGGTAGTCCTCGTTGAGGGCCTCAAACCGGGCCCTGGCCTGCTCCTCGTGGTTGAAGGCCTTGACCACCTTCAAGCCCTCGATCATCTCCTGGATGTTGCCGTTCACCGCCCCAAGGGCGCCCTGCTGCCGGGCGAAATACTTCCGGCTGCGTTTGCCGAACAGGGTGAACACCGCCAGCACCGCCCCCAGCATCACCAGGGAGCACAAAAACAGCAGCGGGGACAGGGCCACCATCATGGCCACCACCCCCACAAAGGTGACCACGCTGGAAATGAGCTGGATCACCGACTGCTGAAGGGCCATCTGCACGTTGTCCGCGTCGTTGGTGAAGCGGCTCATGAGCTCGCCGTGGGTGTGGGCGTCGAAGTAGCTCAGGGGGAGCTGCTGGAGCTTGTCGAACAGCTCCCGGCGCATACGGTTGCACCCCTTGAGGGCCAGCTGGGCCATCAGGTTGGCTTGGAGGTAGGCGCACCCCGCCGCGACCAGATAGGTCCGCGCCAGCTGGACGCAGGCGGATACCAGCTCCGGGAGGCGGGACTGCCCGGAGGCCAGGGCCAGAGTGAGGCTGTCGAAGATAGGCTTTTGCAGGTAGGTGGCCCGGACGCCCAGCAGGGCCTCCGCCACCACGCAGGCCAGCACCGCGGCCAGCAGGACGGGCCGGTCCACAATGTATTTTACGGTGCGCAGGGCGGTTTTGCGCAGGTCCTTGGGCTTGCCGAAGCCCCCTCTGGGCCCCCCGTGGGGGCCGCCCGGCCCGCCTGGGCCGTGGGGACGGCTGTTGTTGTTCTCAGCCATTGCCCTCCCCTCCTTCCTGCTGGGAGTCGTAGATTTCCTTATAGATTTCGTTGGAGGCCATCAGCTGGTCGTGGGTGCCCACCCCGGCCACGGTCCCCTCGTCCAGCACCACGATCTTGTCGGCCTGCTGCACCGAGCTGATGCGCTGGGCGATGATAATGACGGTGGTGTCCTTCAAATTCTCCCGGAAGGACTCCCGGATCTTCCCCTCGGTGGCGGAGTCCACGGCGGAGGTGGAGTCGTCCAGGATGAGCACGGCGGGCTTTCTCACCATGGCCCGGGCGATGCACAGCCGCTGCTTCTGCCCGCCGGATACGTTGACGCCCCCCTGGTCCAGGTTGGTGTCGAAGCCGTCTGGGAAGGACGTGATGAAGTCGTAGGCCTGGGCGTCCTTGGCCGCCTGGACCAGCTCCTCCTCGGTGGCGTTCTCATTGCCCCACAGCAGGTTTTCCCGGATGGTTCCGGAGAACAGCACGTTGTTCTGCAGCACCATGCCGATGCGGCCCCGCAGCTGGTCCAGGGGATAGTCCCTCACGTCCAGGCCGTCCACCAGAACCCTGCCCTTGTGCACGTCGTAAAACCGGGGGATCAGGTTCACCAGGGAGGACTTGCCCGTGCCGGTGCCCCCCACGATGGCTACAAACTCTCCCGGCTTGATGTCCAGGGTGACGTTTTTCAGCACGTCCTCCCCTGCCCCTTCGGTCTGGTAGCGGAAGGATACGTCCCGGAACTCCACTCGTCCCCGGGGAGCGGGCAGGCGGTCCGAGCCGCCGTCGGTGATGGCGGACTGGGCATCGATGACCTCAAACACCCGGCGGATGGAGGCCTGGGCCCGGGTGTACTGGAGGATGGCCATGCCCACAAACATAATGGACATCAAAATCTGCATGATGTAGCCCAGCACGGTCTGGAGGTAGCCCACGTCCAGCTCCAGCCCCAGCACCATGTTGCCGCCGAGGTAGAGGGTCAGCACCGTGGCCGCCGCCATGCAGATCATCATTACCGGCTGCATGGCCACCATCCGCAGGATGGCCCGCAGGCCCGCATCGGTAAAGCCGTTGTTGGCGTCCATAAACTTGGCCCGCTCCCGGTCCTCCCGGACATAGGACTTCACCACCCGCACGGCGATCAGGTTTTCCTGCACCGTCTCGTTCAGGTGGTCCAGGGCCTTCTGCATCTTCTCAAACAGAGGCATGCACACCTTCATCAGCGCCAGCAGGGCCGCCATCATAATGGGCAGGATGACCAGCACCACCAGGGCCAGCTTGGGGCTGATGGCCAGGGTGAGCGCCACGCTGGCCACCAGCATGGTGGCCGCCCGGATGAGTATGCGCAGGCAGATCATGGCGGTGTTCTGGATGTTGGTCACGTCGTTGGTCATGCGGGTGATGAGGGAGGAGGAGGAAAACCTGTCGATATCGGCGAAGGAGAAGGAGGAGATCCTCTCAAACTCCGCGCTGCGCAGGTTGGCCCCCAGGCCCTGGGCGGCGCTGGTGGCGCACTTGGCCGCCAGCCCTCCGGTGAAGGTGGCGATCACTGCCACCAGCACCATCAGCCCTCCGGCCTTCAAAATGGGGGCCATGTCCTCCTTTAAAATACCCTGGTTGATGATCTGGGCCATGAGAAGGGGGATGGCCAGCTCGCAGGATGTCTCCAGGATCACCAGGAGGGGGGAGGCTGCGGCGTACTTCTCATAGCCCTTTAGGTAAGACGCGATGCGTCTCAGCATGGGTTACACTTCCTTTCCGGGGGGATGGGGGGTGGGGGAGGAGGCGGGCACTCCGCCTCTCCGCTGCCCCCGATTTGATAGAGATTTTCCAGCATACGCCGGTGGAACGCCCGGACCTGCTCCCGTTCCTCTGGGGTGAAGTCCCGGAACATGGCGTCGTCCACCTGCTGAAAGGCCCGCATCCCCGAGGCCAGGGCGTCCCGGCCCTTCTGGGTGATGGTGATGCGGTTCCGGCGGGAGTCCTTTTCGTCGGTGCGCCGGGCCACGTAGCCCTGTCGCTCCAGGCTTTTCAGGGAAGCGGCAATGGTGGGCGGAGCGATGTGGAGGCGGTCGGCCAGCTCTTTCTGGGTGGGGGCCTGGGCCGGGTCGCCGGAGTAGTGGGACAGCGCCACCAGCAGGTGGGGCGAACCGATGTCCCCCACGCCCAGTTTTGCCAGCGCCGCCATATGCGCGTTGTGATGGGCCCGAAGCAATTGATGGAAAATGATGCCCGAACGCTCGTCCATAGGGGGTCCCTCCTTTTTCGTTCGTGGGCTAATCATTAGCATGCGCATTATTTTACTCGCGCGGACAAAAATGTCAATAGGGGCGCTGTGAAGAAATTGTGAATTTTTGGAGGGCCGAGAGGGAAAAAGAAAGGCGCTGTCAAAAAATTCCCTTGCGCCGGGGGAGGTTTTGGCTTATAGTTAAATTTGAGAAACGCCTTTTCAATATACATTCCATTTTACCCCATAATTGGGAGAAGGTATGCGGGCCGCCTGTGCGGCCCGGACACGAGGCACCATATGGAAGAGTTTTCCTTTTACCGGTCCATGAACCGAGGCCGCCATCCGGAGGGCGCCGGGCCTGGGGAAAGCCAATACTGCATATTTTACGGCCCCATCCAGGAGCCGGTAGTCCGCCAGCGCATTGCCGGAGGCGAGGAGGACCTGGTGCTGGAACTCACCTATGGGGAGGACTCCGTGTCCGGGGAGCTGCGTTTGAGGCAGGCGGGGAACAACCTGCTTATCGAGGAGTCCGCCCAGGGGCGGTTCCGGGAGTTTTTAGACGGGAAAACAGTGAAATACCTGGGTCAGGCGCTGATGTATGCCCTCCAATTCCGCGTTGCGGACCTGTCCGCCCATATCGAGCGGGGGGTGGAGGATATGAAGCGGCTGGAGGACACTTTGGACAGCCACATTGACAACACCGGCACCTATCAGATTTTGGATTTCCGTCGGAAATATACCCAGTACGGCGACCAGATTATCTCAGTTAAGGAGATTATTGCCCGCATTGATAAGGGATATTTCCCCATGCAGATGCAGAACAGCTATGTCCTTCAGGGGCAGGTGGCGCTGGAGTTCCGGTTTTTGGAGGAGCGCTATGAGCTCATCAAAAACACCGTTATTAAAGATCTGGATACCTATACCTCCATTGTGAACAACAACATCAACCGCAACGCTCGGCTGCTCAGTCTGGTATCCCTGGGGGCGGTGGCGCTGAATTTCATGTTCGGCGGACTGCTGGCGGTAAATCCGGTAATCGGCATTGTGGGCGGTGTGGTCATCGGCGGAGTCACCGCCGGGGCGGCGGTGTCCTACCGGGCGGGAGGGGTCCATAACGTGATTCAAATGGGGCGGGGGCGGTTCCGCCCTGCTCTGAAGTCCCGGGGTGTGCGTGAACTGGTGGAGGCAAAAACGGTTCCGGAGGAGAAGCCGGCGGCGGAAAAACAGGAGGCGGAGCCCGCGCAGGAAGGGGAAAACGCGGCGCCGCAAACAGGAAAATAATGATCAGGCGGCGCGGCTCGATGGGGCTGCGCCGCTTTGCGTTGCCCTGCGGTAGAGGGTCAATCTGGGGGCTATGTCAAAATAGAACGGGTCCGGCGTGAAAAAATCATTGCAAAGGGGTGTTTTTTTGCTATAATAAATTTATACATATTGACCAAACCGGCGGTGGGACGGAGCCGGCCCGAAAGGAGTGGACAGCGGTGGGAGAACATAAAAAAATATCCGATTTAATCAGCATCGAACTTCTTCAGGCCATTCAGGACGACTGTTCCAAGGCCATGGGGCTGGCGTTTGTTACGGTGGACTACAAGGGCAGGCCGGTGACCAAATACAGCGGCTTCACCGCCCACTGCGCCCTGGGCCGGGAGCTTCAGGGCTTTTCCGAGATGTGCGAGCAGTGCGACGCCCACGGCGGGCTCCACGCCGCCATCACCGGCCAGCCGTATATCTACCGCTGCCATGCGGACCTGGTGGATTTCGCCGTGCCCTTGATTTTGGAGGACAGCTACATCGGCTCGGTGATGGGCGGACAGGTGCGGCTCACCGACGAGGAGGAGCGGGAGCTGGAACACATTCTGCCCAGGGCGAACTGGCGCAAGCACGAGGCCATCGCGGAGGCCTACGGCCAGGTGAAAGAGTTTACATATGAAAAGCTGGTGGCTTCGGTGAAGGTGGTGCGGGACATGATCCTGTATGCCATGCAGGACCGCCGCCGCCAGGTTGCGGCCCAGAACGGCAGGGAGCGGGAGCTGGCGGAGGAACGGGCGGACCGGTCCGACATGGAACAGGCCGTGCGCCGCCAGGAGCGCGCCGCCCTGTGGGTGCAGGAGGGGTCCGACCAGTTCTTTTTCGTGATGAATCTCATCACTCAGCTGGCCTACCACGAGGGGGCGGACCGCACAGGGGCGGTAGCTCTGGACTTCTCCGAAATCATGCGGTATATAGGAGACGCGGAGCGCAAGCTGTCCACCCTGCGGGAGGAGCTGAACTACGCCGAGGCGTTTCTGCGCATCCAGAAGGCGTGGTGGGGGGAGACACTGAATTACTCCGTCTCGGTGCCCAAGCAGTACTGGGGCATCAGCTGTCCCTTCCTGGTGTTCCGGCCCATTGTGGATATCATCCTCCAGTCTTTCAAAAGCGAGGAGGAGCGGCGGAGTGTGGACATCTTTGCCGAGGAGAGCGGAAAGGACCTGATCGTCCACGTGCGGGCCAACAGTGAGAGCGCCACCCCGGAGGAGATGGAAAACCGGGCGGACGAGTATCTGGCCCGGGAGCATAACTCCCTCCGGGACCTGAACCGGAGCTTGAAGCGGATCATGGGCAAGCGGTGCGACCTGTCCATCGGGCACAGGAGCGACGGACAGGCGGGCTACGCCATCCGGCTGCGTCTGCCGTTGAAATGGCGGTAGGACGGCCGGCTTGATACGGTGTCTCTCGAATTTGGAGAGGGAGTGTTGGAAGCTATGAGCCGTGTGCTGATTTTGAACGAAAACCCGCTGGAGCGGGAGAACATGATAGGGATTCTGACCAAGGGGCTGCCCAAAACGGAGATTGCGGCGGCGGCGTCCACCGGGGCGGCGCTGGACATGCTGGGAGAGGGCCAGACGGCCCTGTTCATCGCGGATGTGCCCTGGTTCGACCTGGAGTATTGCGATATGATTGCCTCCGCCAAGGAGCTGGCCCCGGATGTGCCGATTCTGGTCACGTCCACCGGGAAGCGGGGGGATATCGTGGCCAACGTGTGGCGGCTGGGGGTGCAGGATTATCTGCTCAAGCCCTATCGGCCCACCTGGCTGGTGGCGGCGGCGGAGGTGATGATGCTGTGGAGCGCCAAGCCCGCCGGTGAGTGGGAAAAGGAGCACCGGGAGAAGTATCTCAAGCAGGCTGCGGAGCACATGCAGGGGTTCCGCTATAAAAAATGCATCAATACCACAAAAGATTACCTTGATTCTCTCTATAAAGAAACGGATGATATAGATGTGATCCGCTTCAGCGTCCTGTCCTTTGCCGAGGGGCTGGCTCGGATGGGCGGAGCCCTGGGCCCCGCGGCCCAGCTGAAGCTGACGCCCATGCTGGAGCGCTTCCGTCTCCGCTTTGACCAGCAAGGCCGTAAGCACGACGCTTTCCTGGTGCTGGAAAAGATGTGGGGCGCCGTTTTCGACGCCATTGATGAGGACCGGTGCTATCAGGTCAGCGACGAACAGAGGGTGCTCAACTACGTGGACCGCAACGTGAAGGAGGGCATCGGACTGGATGAGGCGGCGGAGTACGCCAATATGAGTTCCAGCTACTTCAGCAAGTTCTTCAAGCGCATCACCGGGGTCAACTTTATCACCTATATGATGGACGGCAAAATCAGCGCCGCCAAGAGTATGCTTACCGAGACGGACATGCCGGTGATCAACATCGCCTACGAGCTGTCCTACAGCGAGACAAACTATTTCGGCAAAGCGTTCAAAAAGAAAGTGGGGCTCACCCCCACGGAATACCGGGAACAGCACCAGCAAAACCGGGGGGCCTTTACAGGGGGCGGAGGAGCTCCGCATTAGGGCCGCCTTGAAAACCTTAAGGAGGTCATTATGCAGGAATTTAACGTTAGTACCAGGGTGTACTTTGGGCAGGGCGCGTTGGAACGCCTGCGGCAGGTGGAGGACAAGCGGGTGCTCATTGTCACCGACCGCTTTATGAACCAGCTAGGGGTGCCCGAGCGGGTGGCCTCTTTCCTCACCCGCTGTACGGTGAGCGTGTTCGACGGCGTGGTGCCCGACCCCCCGATTGAAGTTGTGACGGCGGGGGTGGAGGCCTTTCGGGACTGCGAAGCCCAAGCGGTGGTGGCCGTAGGCGGCGGCTCCACCATCGACGCGGCCAAGGCCATCCGGGAGGTGGCCAAAAAGGTACTGAACGTGGACACGGACAAAATGGAGTGCTTTGCCGTCCCCACCACCAGCGGCACCGGGTCCGAGGTGACGGACTACGCGGTTATCACCGACCGGGAGAAAGGGCTGAAATATCCCTTGAGCAGCCGTTCCCTGCGGCCTATGGTGGCCATTCTGGACCCGGAGCTCACGGTGTCGGCTCCGGCCTCCGTCACCGCCGACGCGGGGATGGATGTGCTCACCCATGCTCTGGAAGCCTATGTCTCCACGGGCTACAATGATTTTTCCGACGCCATGTGCGAAAAAGCGGTGTCTTTGGTGTTCCGCTTCCTGCCTCTGGCGGTGGCGGACGGGAACGACCTGCTGGCCAGGGAGAAGATGCACAACGCCTCCTGCATGGCGGGGCTGGCGTTCAATTCCGCCGGACTGGGACTGAACCACGGCATGGCCCACGCCATCGGCGGCAAGCTCCACATTGCCCACGGGCGTATCAATGCCATGCTGCTGCCCAAAATCCTGGCCTTTAACGCGGACCTGACCACGGTGCACAAGGGTGAGTACTGTGTGGCGGCCCGGAAATACCAGCGCATGGCCAAGGTGCTGGACCTGCCCGCGCCTAATGTGCGCCTTGGCGTCACCAACCTCATCCACGAGGTGGAGAAGCTCAACCGGAAGATTAAAATTCCCGCCACCCTGAAAGAGTACGGGGTGGATTTGGCTAAGGTCAAAGGGATGAAGGAGGAGCTGGTGGCCGCCGCCCTGGCGGACGCCACTACGGCCACCAATCCCCGTCCGGCGGAGGCCGCGCAGGTGGAAAAGATCCTGGCTCAGATCATGGGATAAAACGGGCGGTTTTTCTCTGAAATAGGAAGAAAAATACAAGAAATGAAAACTTTTGGGATGGACCCCGCCGCACGAAGTCCTTTCGCGCGGCGGGGTTTCGCGGCGTTTTGGGACAAAAACTTGGCGGAAACGTTGAAAATGGATGGAGGGGTAAAAATTTTGTTTATGAAGAATGGACAAAAAAATACCAGCTGGGGTCAAGAAAATATTGTCTTCTCTTCTGTATAATGTAACATGGTAGGCCCATGTGCGCCGTAGCTGCCCGATTGCGGCAGAATGCGCTGCGGGCCATAAAAATCAAAGGAGGCAGCAAGTATGCAGAAGGAAGCTCTGGGCATGGTCGAAACGAAGGGCCTGGTTGGCGCCATTGAGGCCGCCGATGCTATGGTGAAGTCCGCTAATGTGGCTCTGGTGGGGTACGAGAAGATCGGCTCCGGCCTGGTCACCGTCATGGTTCGCGGCGACGTGGGCGCGGTTAAGGCGTCCGTGGACGCCGGCTCCGTGGCCGCCGAGAAGGTAGGCGAGGTCGTCTCCGTCCATGTCATTCCCCGTCCCCACACCGACGTGGAGAAGATCCTGCCCCACATGGAGTAATTTCCAAAACCCGGCGACACCCCTGTGTTACAGTTTCCGCAATAACAAATATCACTTCATAAATGGAGGTAAATCACATGGATGAATTGGTCAGCAAGGTCATGGACGAGGTCATGAAGAAGATCGGCGCGTCCGCCCCCGCCGAGGAGTGCGCCTGCGCGTCCGCCCCCCAGTGCAACCTGACTGAGTTTGTCGGCACCGCCATCGGCCACACCATCGGTCTGGTCATAGCCAACCTGGATCACCAGATTCACGACGCCCTGAAGATCGACCCCAAGTACCGCGCCATCGGCATCATCTCCGACCGCACCGGCGCCGGCCCCCAGATCTTCGCCGCCGACGAGGCTGTGAAGGCCACCAACACGGAGTGCCTCATGGTGGAGTGCCCCCGGGACACCGAGGGCGGCGGCGGCCACGGCTGCCTGATCGTCTTCGGCGCTGAGGACGTTTCCGACGCCCGCCGGGCAGTGGAAGTGGCCCTGCGCGAGACCGAGGTTCACTTCGGCGATGTGTACGGCAGCAGCGCCGGCCATTTGGAGTTCCAGTACACCGCCCGCGCCAGCTTCGTGCTGAACAAGGTCTGGAACGCCCCTCTGGGCAAGGCCATGGGCATCATCTCCTGCGCCCCCGCCGGCATCGGCATCCTGTGCGCGGACGCCGCGGTGAAGGCGGCCAACGTCGAGGTGCTGAGCGTGGCGACCCCCGGCAACGGCGGCACCAGCTACTCCAACGAGGTCAACACCTTCTTCTATGGTGACTCCGGCGCGGTGAAGCAGGCCATCATCGCCGCCCGCGATGTGGGTATGCAGGCCCTGAGGACCTTGGAGCCCAGCGAGGAGCTGAAGTCCTCTACCACCCCCTACATCATTTAATATAAGCCGGGAAGGAGCATAAGCTATGAAATCGAAGCGTTTTGAAGCTCTGGCAGCCCGCCCGGTCAACCAGGACGGGTACGTGCAGGAGTGGCCTGAGGTCGGCTTGATCGCCATGAACAGCCCCTTCGACCCCAAGCCCAGCATCAAGATTGAAAATGGCCGCGTGGTGGAGATGGACGGCAAGGCCCGTGCCGACTTCGACATGCTGGACACCTTCATCGCCGACCACGCCATCCGGCTGGGCAACGCGGAGAAGGCTATGGCCATCGACTCCCTGGAGATCGCCCGCAAGATCGTTGACATCAACGTCTCCCGGGACGAGATCCTGGACATCACCCTGTCCGTCACCCCCGCCAAGCTGACTGAGATCGTGGGCAAGCTGACCATCGTGGAGATCATGATGGGCATGACCAAGATGCGCGCCCGCCTGATGCCGGCCAACCAGTGCCACGTCACCAACGTGAAGGACAATCCCATCCAGATCGCCGCCGACGCCGCCGAGGCCGCCGTCCGCGGCTTCGCCGAGATGGAGACCACCGTCGGTATCGCCCGTTACGCCCCCTTCAACGCCATGGCCCTGTTTGTGGGCGCCCAGGCCGGCCGTCCCGGCATCATGACCCAGTGCGCCCTGGAAGAGGCCACTGAGCTCCAGCTGGGTATGCGCGGCTTCACCACCTACGCCGAGACCATCTCTGTGTACGGCACCGAGCCCGTGTTCATGGACGGCGACGATACCCCCTACTCCAAGGCGTTCCTGGCCAGCTGCTACGCCAGCCGCGGCCTGAAGATGCGCTTCACCTCCGGCACCGGCTCCGAGGTCCAGATGGGCTACGCCGAGGGCAAGAGCATGCTGTA
>ERZ808028.703-NODE-703-length-24782-cov-8.442178_pt1 | contig 24782 bp, 16 predicted proteins | sample MGYA00380184_ERZ808028 | MGnify/ENA primary metagenome ERZ808028 (study PRJEB31490, sample SAMN06133397) | mouse gut metagenome | isolation source: J8_1 | host: mice | place: China: Chengdu | collected 2015-05 ...
ATTGCCGACCGGGTAGGCCATGAGAGTATCGAAATCACTTACCGCTACGCCCACCTGTTTCCGTCCAAGCAGACGGAAATGGCGGACAAGCTGGACTTTGAAAGGACGGGAGCATAATGTCGGCTAAGAATTTGGACAATCACAACCGCTGGCGGAACAAGACCGTGGCATTCCGGGTGTCCCCGGAGGAGGACGAACAGCTTGAGATTGCCGTCCGCCTGTCCGGGCTGACCAAGCAGGACTACATCACCCGGCGGCTGCTCAACCGGGACATTGTGGTGCAGGGCAATCCCAGGGTCTACAAAGCCCTGCGTGACCAGCTCGCCGCCGTCCTGGGGGAGCTGCGGCGCATGGAGGCCGGGGGCGGGGTGGATGATGAACTGCTCGCCACCATCCGCCTTATCACCGTGACGCTGGACGGCATGAAGGAGGATTGATAGATTGATGGATTCCAGAGAAACGAAAAGGACTGTCCCGGTTCCGTCTGTTGGCGCAGACAGGGAACAGCCCATTTCACAAACAACTACCCCAAGTATAGCAGAGGAAACGACCGAAAACAACCCCCAGGAGAAAAGTTTGGAGGAAAGGCTTCTGGAAATGCGCCGCATGACCGACCCAGCCTATCTCCCCACCATTTCCATGAGTGAGCTTTACCAGAATGTCTACCAGGGCAGACCGCCAATCATTGACGGTCTGCTCTACCCTGGGACGTACCTCTTTGCGGGAGCGCCCAAGGTGGGCAAGTCGTTCCTGATGGCCCAGCTTGCCTATCATGTGAGCATGGGCCTCCCCCTGTGGGGCTACCCCGTCCACAAGGGCACCGTCCTCTATCTGGCATTGGAGGACGACCACCGCCGCTTGCAGGGGCGGCTGTATCGGATGTTCGGTATGGAGGGCACAAACGACCTGCTCTTTGCGATCTACGCCAAACAGCTCGGCCTGGGCCTGGAGGAACAGCTAAAGAAGTTCGTCCGTCAGCACCCCGACACCAAGCTGATTATCATTGACACCCTCCAGAAAGTCCGGGAGGTCGGCGGGGACAAGTACAGCTATGCCAACGATTACGAGGTGGTGGGCAAGCTAAAACGCCTTGCCGATGATTGCGGTATCTGTCTCCTGCTGGTACACCACACCCGAAAGCAGCAGGCAGACGATAAGTTTGACATGATTTCTGGCACCAACGGCCTGTTGGGAGCTGCGGACGGGGCCTTTCTTCTTCAAAAGGAGAAGCGGACGGACGGCAGCGCCATTCTGGATGTGGCCGGGCGTGACCAGCAAGACCAGCGGATGTATCTCACCAAGGAGAAAGAGCGGCTTGTGTGGGAGCTGGAACGGCTGGAAACAGAGCCGTGGGTGGAACCGCCCGACCCGGTATTGGAGGCCGTTGCCGCCCTTGTGACGGCGGACAGCCCTACCTGGGGCGGTACGGCCACGGCGCTGGCGGCAGCTCTCCAGACCGACATGAAGCCCAACGCCCTGGCGATGCGGCTGAATGTCCGGGCCGGGAGGCTGGCGGCGGAGTACCATATCCGCTATGAGAACAGCAGGAGCCACGCCGGGAGAAGTATCACCCTCACCCTGGAACCGCCCCAGGCGTGACGACCGTGACGGCTGTGACGGCTTTTTTGAGAGCGGGGGCGGTGTGTAAAACATCGTCACGGTCGTCACGGCCGTCACGGGGAGCGGGGTCAAAAGTCAAGGGGCCATGCCTGGGGGTGGAGATTTCCGCAAGGAAATACAACCCGCACCCCTTGACTTTTGGCCCACGGAGAACACTGGAAGGAAGGGGGGAAAGGCTGCGCCTTTCCCCCCTTGCCCAACGGCGAGTGTAAAGTTTAGGCGGGGTGCAGGGCGCCCTTTTCAAAGGGCGGCCCTGCTGGGGGAGCCGTCCGCAGACGGCGGGGGCAAAGCCCCCACTCCACCCCGTAGGGCGCAAAGGCACTTTTGATACGAAGTGTCAAAAGTGCTTTTGCGTTACTTTCGCGGAAAGTAACAAAGGCCGCCGCTGGCGCGGCGAAAGGAGGTTTTGATTTTGAAAAGGACAATCAGCGCCATGGTGGGGAAAGGCTCGGTCAACCACAACAGCCGGAAGTTCCTGGCTGAAAATGTAGACGGCAGACGCACCCACCTCAATATAGACTATTGCAACGAGAATATCAAGGCTGTGTACCACGAACTTTTTGACGAAGCCCTAAAACGATATAATGACAGGCAGACCAGGGCAGACCGCAAAATTGAGGATTACTACGAAAAGATACGTTCCAGCAAGCAGGAAAAGCCCTTCCATGAAATCATCCTGCAAATTGGGAACAAGGACGACATGAGCGCCGACAGCGAGGAGGGCCAGCTTGCGGCGGCGGTGCTGGACGAGTATATGAGGGGCTTTCAGGAGCGCAACCCCCAGCTTCGGGTGTTCTCCGCCCATCTCCATATGGACGAGGCCACGCCCCATCTGCACATCGACTTTGTACCTTTCACCACCGGGAGCAAGCGGGGACTGGAAACCAGGGTATCGCTGAAACAGGCGTTAGCGTCCAGGGGCTTCAAAGGCGGCACAAAAGGCGATACGGAGTGGAACCAGTGGGCACGCTCGGAGAAGGAACAGCTTGCCGCCGTGATGGAGCGCCATGGTATTGAGTGGGAGGACAAGGGCACCCATGACAAGCACCTGTCTGTGCTGGACTTCAAAAAGGAGCAGAGGGCAAAAGAGATTGCCGAGCTGGATGCGGTCAAGGCCAAGAAGCAGGGACAGGTGGAACAGCAGGAGCAGCGTCTAAAGGAGCTGGCCCCGGCTGTGAGGAACATGGAGCAGTTGGCGGCACAGTTCTCCGATGACCCGGAGCGGATATTGCCGGAGCCGGGGCCGCTGGAGAGCGCCAAGTCCTACCGGGAGAAAAAGGCCAAGCCCCTGCTTGCCAAGATCGTCAAGGTGCTGCGCTCTCTGTACCGGGCCTATGTCGAGTTGAAAGGGAAGTATGAGCGTTTGCAGGGGGACTATGGACGGGCGAGAGAGGGCAACGAGCGGTTATCTGACCGCTTGCAGGAGGTGAAATTGGAGAACAAGGCCCTGCGGGGGACAGTTGCCGATTTTGATCGGGTCAAGCGGGCGTTTGGCCCGGAGGAAGTGGAAAGGGCCGTGGAGGACGCTAAACGGCGAGAGGCGCAAGAACGGGAGCAGAAGAAAGCCAAGCGGAAGTTTAGCCGGGGGGCGAGGTAACACACCAGGGGGGCACTCCCGTTTTGTACTTGTCAACAGATGGTTTTAGCGTTATGATGAAAGCGACAAACTGAAATTTGAAGGAGGCAAAAATGCAGTACACAAAAGAGGATTTAGTTGAGGCAAAACGACAGATTGATTCGACTTTGCATAAATTAAGAGAAACGATAAAAACTTTTGAGTCAAAGGACAGTCCAAAAAGATATATGTCACAAATTACTTTGGCTAAACGACGTGTAAAGGCTTTTGAAATTGCAAATTACTTTATAGAGAATGAAATTGAAAACAATCAAAAAACTTGAGATTTGCGGAGGTAAATAGATGAAGCAAGGAAGGATTATTGTAATCACAGGCTCACCGGGAACAGGAAAAACAACAGCAGCATCTATTATTGCAAAAGAATCAGATTTAGAAAAATCTGTACACATGCACACAGATGACTTTTATCATTATTTGAGCAAAGGAGCCATTCCTCCTCATTTACCAGAATCAAATGAGCAAAATTTGATTGTGATAGAAGCCTTTTTAGAAGCCGCAAAACGATATGTTCGAGGGGGATACGATGTAATTGTAGATGGAATCATTGGGACATGGTTTTTAGAACCTTGGCTAAATATTGTTCAAGAGCATTACGAAGTACATTATATCGTTTTGAGAGCAAGTAAAGAAGAAACCATGAAACGAGCTGTTAAACGCACAAAATTGGACAGAGAAACAAATATTGAATTAGTGGAAACGATGTGGGAACAATTTTCCAATTTAGGAATATATGAATTGAATGTTATAGATACGACTACACACTCAATTAAAGATACTGTTTCCGCAATAAAAGAAAAAATCGCAAGTGGGATGTCTTTACTATCTTAGGCAACCTTCATATATGGAACTTCCAGTTTATCGGGAACATCTCTAACGAGCAGACTTAGTACAAAAGGCGGTGGAATGTGGTTGCATTTCCCCGCCTTTTGTGATATTATTAAAGTCGTAAACCAGCAGAGAAAAAGTAATATACTCTGCCTCCCGTTATCATGGCTGATAACAATTTGATAACAGCCCATCGTATAGGCTGGATAATATGGATATATCAAATAATCAAAAGAACAGGGTATCATATTTCTAAAGCAAAATCCGTTAGAATATGATACCCAGCAACGAGTGGGAATAACCCCCTATCCAATCCTCTGATGGAAGTTCCCGGTCAGAAGGGTTTCACGGAGGCCGCTGTCCCCGCGGCTCCGTCTTTCAATCCGCTGCAAAAAGGACCTTCCCCTTGATTTTGCCCCTTGACCTTTCTCTCATCCTGTGATAGAATGAGCAAAATTTCTAAAAGAGGTGAAAAGATGATTCACATTTCCTGCAAGTAAAACAAAATGGACAGCCGTGCTGGAGCTTCAGCCCGGTTGTGCCGGTTGCAGGAAAGTAATCCGTCTATTCACTCATACGATAGCCGTAGCATCCCCTTATGGGGCGTGTTTGTGCTGTTTTGAGCTGCAAGAATTACTTTCTTGCAGCTCTTTTCCATGATAAACCCGCCCATAAGGAGGAAGTCTGTTATGTCAATGATTAAAGTGGAAAATCTCACTTTTTCCTATCCCTCCAGCTATGACCTCATTTTTGACCGCGTTCATTTCCAGATCGACACAGATTGGAAGCTTGGCTTTGTAGGAAGAAACGGCAGAGGGAAAACCACCTTCCTGAAGCTGCTGCTTGGCGCCTACGAGTACAGCGGGCACATCACCAGCTCCGTGCAGTTTGATTACTTCCCATACCCCGTCGCTGACAAAACACAGATGACAGAGGATATCCTGAGGGAGGTCTGCCCCCAGGCGGAGGCATGGGAGTTTCTGAGGGAATTGTCCTGTCTCGATGTAAGCGCGGATGTTCTGAGCCGGCCCTTTGAAACCCTTTCAAACGGGGAACAGACCAAGGTCCTGCTGGCGGCCCTTTTCCTCAACGAGGGACATTTCCTGCTGATTGACGAGCCCACCAACCACCTGGACGCCGCCGCCCGCAGACAGGTCGCCGCCTATCTGAACAGGAAAAAGGGGTTCATTCTGGTATCCCATGACCGCCGGTTTTTAGATGGCTGCGTCGACCATATCCTGTCCCTGAACCGCGCCGGCATCGAGGTGCAAAGCGGCAATTTTTCCTCCTGGATGGAGAACTTCCAGCGGCAGCAGGACTTTGAATCGGCCCAAAACGAGCGGCTGAAAAAAGACATCAGCCGCCTTCAGAAAGCCGCGAAACGCTCCTCGGCCTGGTCCGACCAGGTGGAGGCCTCCAAGTTCGGAACCGGAGTGGCGGACAGGGGATTTGTCGGCCACAAAGCGGCCAAAATGATGAAACGCTCCAAAAACATAGAGGCCAGGCAGCAGCAGGCAGTCGAGCAGAAATCGAAGCTGCTGAAAAACGTGGAGACGGCGGACCCGCTGAAAATACGGCCCCTTGCCTATCACGCGGATGTTCTGGTATCCTTCTCCGATGTGTCGGCGGTCTACGACGGCCATCCGGTCTGCCAGCCGGCGGCATTCAGCGTCCGGCGGGGGGAACGCGTCGTCATTGACGGAAAAAACGGAAGCGGCAAAAGCAGTCTGCTGAAATTGCTCCTCAACGCCCCCATCGACCACACCGGCGCCGTGACCATAGGCTCCGGCCTTGTAATCTCCTGGGTGCCTCAGGATACCTCCCATCTGGCGGGCGCCGTTTCGGAATTTGCCCGGAAACACCGCCTTGACGAAAGCCTGCTGAAAACCATCCTCCGGAAAATGGGTTTTGAGCGGGTGCAGTTTGAAAAGGACATGCGGGATTTTTCAGGCGGTCAAAAGAAGAAGGTGCTGATTGCGAAAAGCCTCTGCGAGCCTGCGCATCTCTATGTATGGGACGAACCGCTTAATTTTGTCGATGTGTATTCCCGTATGCAGATTGAGCGGCTCATAGCGGAATTCTCGCCAACCATGCTTCTGGTGGAGCACGATCTTGCCTTCAGGGACACCGTCGCCACCAGAGTGGTCCATCTCCAGCGGCAGTGAGGCCGTGGAAACGCCTGACGGCGGAATCTGCCGGCAAAGCGCGGGCCTTCTCAGGCGGCCGGGCTCCCAATACCCCCTCCGGCTCCGCCGGGCAGGAAGCGGCGAACGCCCCCATCCTTGCTGTTCAAGGACCGGGGCGTTCGCTGTTCTTCTGGGACAGGCTCCCGGCGCTCCGGAACCCCGGTTTTCCAATCCGGGGGTCCCCTCTTTCGTCTGAGGGAGCCGCAGGCGTTTCTTTGTCGTTTGCTTCCGCGCTTTACGCGGCGCTGACCGCCCGGTCCTCTTCACCGCTGAAGCGGAACAGCATGGTGACGCACCACAGACCCGCCAGGCCCACCAGGGCATAGATGATCCGGGAGAACACCGACATCTGTCCCCCGAAGAGGAAGGCCACCGTATCAAAGCCGAACAGGCCCACGCCGCCCCAGTTCAGGGCGCCGATGACAGCCAGAAGCAGCGCAATCCGATCTACAACATTCATATCCAAACCTCCATTTCTGCCGTCAGGCTGAAATATGGGGTTAGATTGTCCGATTCGGTCGAATCTATACCCGAAAAAGTCCTGGAAAAGTCCTGGAAAAGTCCCGGAAAATTTTTCAAGCTGACCCGGGCGCTCCTCAGAGCTCCACCGCCGTTCCCCGGGTCAGGAAGTACAGCACCCGGCGAACCACCTTTTTCTCCAGCACCCGTTCCAGCGCCAGGCTGTAGGCCTCCAGCTGGGGCCGGTAGTGCTCCGTACGCTGCCGCAGCTCCTCGTCGCTTTTCACGCGGTCCGTCTTGAAGTCCACCACCGTCAGACCCTCATCAGTCTCAAAGCAGCAGTCCACCACGCCCTGAAGCAGAATCGAGTCTCCGCCGGAGGCCTCCGGCTCGTACTCCCGGGCGTCCACCAGCAGCGTAAAGGGATATTCCCGCAAGAGGTTCCGGCCCGTCCGCAGCTCCTCCCCCAGAGGCGAGGCCAACAGACGGTTCAGACTGGACGTTTCCACCGCCGCCGCCTGCTCCGGCGCGATAAAGCCCTTTTGGACCATAGTCTCCAGCTGGGCGGCGGCGTCTCCTCCGGAAAAATCCAGATACTGGAGGGCCAGATGCATGGCGGTTCCCCGCTCCGCCGGCGTCAGCCCCTTTTCCTCCCTCCGGAATTTCGGCTGGGACAGGGGGCGGATGTAGGGCGTGTGGCCGGCGTTCTCGGCAATCTCCTGGTCCAACAGGCGTCCCTTCAGCTGGGTGGCTGTCAGCTTGGCGGGCAGGACGGTCTCTTTCTGATAGGGGTAGGCAAAGGCCAGCAGCGCCGGGTCAAAGGGGGCCTCCGTCCGGTCCTCCTCCCCCGCCGGAAGCGCCTGGATTGGCTCCTCCCGGAAGTCTTCGCCGTCGTGGAGGAAGATTTCCCAGGGGGCGGTGCCGCCGCCGTAGCTGTCCCCGCACTCCACCCCCGCCAGAGCCCGAAGGGGCTCCGCTTCCGTGCGGCACAGCAGGGGCAGCAGCAGCCATTCCCCATAGGTTCCGCAGGCCGCCACCGACTCCGGCGGCACGGGGCAGGCGGCGGAGGCCGCCAGACGCTGGAGCCGGGTTTCGGCAAAGTGCATGGAGCAGACCAGAATCAGCTTCTCCTTGGGCCGGGTCATGGCCACGTACAGCACCCGCTGTTCCTCCGCCAGATTTTCCCGTCTCTGCGTCTCCTCAATGGCCGCTCGGGCCAGGGTGGCATAGCGTATCTTCCGCTCCAGGTCCACCCGCCGGGGGCCCAGGCCCATGGAGGGATGGACCAGCACCGGCGTGTTGAAATCCTGCCGGGAAAATCGGTTGTCCAGGTCTGCCAGGATGACAATGGGGAACTCCAGTCCCTTGGACTTGTGGATGCTCATAAGCCGCACGCCGTTCACCGCCGCCCCGGAGGCCGCAGTGGGAGCCTTCCCCGCCTCCAGCAGCTGCCGGAGCCGGGTGACAAAGGCGAAGAGCCCCCGGCAGCCTCCGCTTTCAAAGGCCCCGGCCTGCCGCGCCAGCGCAATCAGGTTCTCCCGGCGCTCCAGCCCCCTGTCCATGGCCCCGAAGAGGCCCAGGAGATTCAGCCGGTTATAGATGTGCCACAGAAGCCGCTGCACGCTCATGTCCCCGGCGGCCTCCCGGAAGCCCTTCAGCGTCTCCAGGAAGGCGGCGCAGTCCCCGCCGCCGTCGGCCTCCACCGCCTCGTAGAAGTCCCCGGCGCTTTTGCCCCGGATGATGGACAGCCGATCCGGCGTAAAGCCGAAAATGGGGGACCGCAGCACGGCGATCAGGGGCACGTCCTGCCGGGGGTTGTCAATCAGCTCCAGCAGGGACACCACCGTGGAGACCTCCATGGAATGGAAAAAGTCCTCATTTTCCTGAAAGGAACAGGGAATCTCCTGCTCCGCCAGGGCGGCGGCAAACATCTCCGTCCGGCTTCCGGGGGAGCGCATGAGAATCACAATGTCCTCCGGCACACAGGGCCGGAGCACGTTGCCGTCTCCCGTGACGGGATACCCCTCGTCCAGCAGCTGCCGGATGCGGCGGGCCACAAAACGGGCTTCCGCCGTCATTTTCTTCACCGGCCCCTGCCGCTCCGCCGACCTCTGGTGGGCCTTTATCAGATGGAATTCCGTCTGGCAGTCCTTTCGGGGGGGATAATACTCCGCGCCGAAGTGAAGGGCTGCGTCCTCTCCGTATTCCATATCGCCCATTTCTACAGAGAGTATATTCTCAAACACGAAATTCGCCGCGTCCAGAATCTCCTGCCGGGAACGGAAGTTTTTGGTCAGCAGTACCTTCCGCTCCTCGCCGTCCTCCGCCTCCTCCCGGGGACGGAACCGCTCGTATTTCTCCAGGAAAATAGAGGGGTCCGCCAGACGGAAGCGGTAGATGCTCTGCTTCACGTCCCCCACGGTGAAGAGGTTTTTCCCGTCCTTGGACACCGCCCGGAAAATGGCGTTTTGAATCTCGTTGGTGTCCTGGTATTCGTCCACCAGAATCTCCGTATACCGGGCCGCCACCTGCTCCCCCAGCTCCGTGGGGGTTCCGTCCTCTCTCACCAGCAGGCGCAGGGCCAGGTGCTCCTGGTCGGAGAAGTCGGCGGCGTTGATTCGGAGCTTTTCCGCCCGGCAGGCCCGGGAAAAGGCCGCCGTCAGGTCCAGCAGAGCCGTCATGGCCGGGGCCACGGCCCGCAGGTCCTCCAGGGCCTCCTCCCCGCTGATGTCCAGCCACTTCCCCAGCTTTTTCAGCGCGTCCTTGGCCCCCTCCCGAAGGGGCTTCAGCCCGGCAATCAACGGGTCCTCCTTCCGTCCCCTGGGGGTCACCAGACGGGGGAACTCAACGGCCGCCGCCATCCGGCGGGCGTCCTCCCAGCCGGCGGCCCCGGCCAGAGCGTCGAAGCCCCCGGCAGAGATCAGAAACGGTCCGCCGTATCCCTTTTCAAGCCCCGAGTCTCCCTGGGTCCGGGCCGCGCCCCGGCGGAGCTGGTTCGCCCAGTGGGCGCCCTGGCGGCGGATCATCTCCAGAAGGACCCGGGCATAGTCTGTCCCGTCAAAGCTGCCGGGCAGGTCCTCCCAGCTTTTCCGGCTCTCCAGCATCCACCCGTCCGGGTCCGCGTGGCTCTGGAGCTTGTTGTAAAGCGTCTGCACCAGCGACGCCAGGGCGGCGTCGTCCCGCCCTGCCCCCAGGGTATCCGCCAGCTCTTCGCCGCCGGGGGTCAGGTTCTTATAAAATTCTTCCAGCACCCTGTTCAGCACCCGCTGCCGGAGCAATTCGGCCTCGCCGTCGTCCAGCACCCGAAAGTCCGGCGTCAGCGCATGGCGGTCCCCCTCCTGGGCCAGGAGATGGGTGTTTTCCCGGAGCAGGGCGGTGCAGAAGGCGTCCACGGTTTTGATGTCCGCCTGATAGACCCGGAGCAGCTGCCGGCGGAGATGCTGGTCGCCGGGATTCTCCCCCATGCGGCGGGAGAGCTCGGCGGCGATTTTTCCCCGGAGCTCCGCCGCCGCGGCCCGGGTATAGGTGATGATGAGGAAATCGTCCACATTCCGCCGCTCCTCCGTCACATAGCGGAACAGCCGCTCCACCAGCACCTTGGTCTTGCCGGACCCAGCGGCGGCGGAGACCAGCAGGGCCCCGCCCCGGTCCTCCACGGCTGAGCGCTGCTGGGCCGTCAATTGAGGTTCCGCCATCAGGTCTCATCTCCTTCCTCTTCCAGCTCCTGCCAGAATTCCTTTGCCTTGACAGGCAGGATGTAGTTTAAGTGGTCGCCGTCCCTGCCGTCCTGGAAGTGGCAGGCGGACACCCATTCACAGAACTGGCACCGGCTGTCCTCCTCGCTGCGGCAGCAGGGGTCCGCGTCGATGTTGCCCTGGCTGACCTCCTGGAAAATCTCCTCCAGCGTCCTTTCCACGAACCGTCCCAGCTTCCCCAGCTGGGCGGCGGATGCGATGCTGCCGGAGAGGCTTCCGTCCCGGCTCACCCGGACGGGGAGATACCGGGGTTCGCTCAGGGCCTCGTGCTCCATGGCCTGGAGCACCTCCGGCTGCGCCAGAAGCAGCCCGGAGCGGCGGAGCTGCTTTTCCCGCTCGCTCCGGAGCTTTTCCGGCAGAATATTCCGCTCGGCGGAGAGAATTTCGTCCCGGGCGGGAAGGTAGAGGACCCCCGCCGGCTCAATCTCGCTTCCAAAGCGGGCCGCCCCTGTTTTTTCCAGGGCAAAGAGGTACAGCAGCATCTGAATATCCAGCCCCATCCGGACCTCCGAGAGGTCAAAGGACTTCCTGCCGGACTTGTAATCGACGACCCGGATATAGAGTCTGCCCTCCTTGAGCCATCCGTCCACCCGGTCCACCTTGCCCCCTACCCGCAGCTCGCCGCCGGGCTGGGAGATGGTGACGGCGGGCAGCTCCTTTCCGTCACCGAAAGAGAGCTCAAAGGCCAGGGGCACAAAATCGGAGTGCCGCAGCTCCTCCGCCGTCTGGTCGATGACGGCATAGGCTGTGTTCCGGAGCCGCCTGAAGAGATAGCGGAAGCGCTCTCCCCGGTTCTGAAAGTTCCGAAGCTCCTTCCGCACATATTCGTCGATGTACTTCTTCGTCAGGGCGTGGAGCTCCTTCCGGTCCACCTGGGCGAAGCCCCCCCGGCTCAGCGCCTCCCGGGTGACGTTTTCCAGGAGGTAGTGGAGGAAGGTGCCGATCTGAGGCGCGTCGAAGGCGGCGGGGGTCCGGGGCCTGGCCTGAAGGCCGTATTCCATGAAATATGCAAAATGGCAGGACCGCAGCCGCTCCAGCCGGGAGGCCGTCATGCTGATGCGCCGGCCGTACAGGGCTCTCACCGCCTGGGGGGACAATCGTCCCCGCTTCATGGAGGCCGCCCGCTCCATGGCCTCCAGCCGGGGCCGGAGGGCGTCCTGCTCCCCGAAATACCGCCACAGCGCCCCGCCGGGGACGGCGGACTCCAGGGCCGGCAGGGGGGCCGTCAGCCGGTAGTCCCTGCCGCTCTCCTTCTCCAGGGACAGGCCGGGGAACAGGGTCCGCAGCCGGTCCGTCACAAAGGCGGGCCGCAGAACGCCGCCGGAGACGTCCATAACCGGGTAGCTGACGGTGAGACTGTCTGTGGGCTGGGCCAGGGCGGCATAGAGGTTCTGGAGCTCAATGCCCATCTGCTCCATGCCGGAGGGGGCCAGCTCAATGCCCCGCTGGGCCAGCTCCTCCCGGTCGTCGGCGTTGAGGATGCCGCCGGGGGCGGCGGGGGAGGGAATCACGTGGTCGTTGACCCCCAGAAGGAAGAGGTGCCTGGCCGTGTGCCGGTCGTTCCGGCCCACGCCGCTGACGCTGACCTGGTCCAGGGACACGGGGATGGTGCCCACGCTGTACTGGGTCAGCACCTGGCGGAAGAGCCGGGTGAATTCGTCGGTCTCCATAGGCTCGTCCCCCAGAATCTCCACAAACTGGTCCAGCACGCCGCAGAGAATCTCCCAGAGCTGGGCGGTCTCCTCCGCGTCCTGGAGCCGCTCCGCCTCCGCCTGGGCCCGCAGCCGGCATTCCAGGGCATCCTGAAGGGACAGCTCCTCCATGAAGCCGTACAGGGCGTTCACCTTTTCCCGGGCGGTCTCTCCCTGCTTCAGCCCCTCCGCCAGCCGGCTGAGAGGGCCGTGGACCCGGCGGCGGAGCCCGTTCACCCGTTCCAGCCGGTCCTGCCGCCGCTGGTCCCAGGGGACTCCGTAGCCGTCGGGATTCTCCGCCCAGTCCACGTCCCGGACCCACATACCGCCGTGGATTTCCCACTTGAGGGCGTAGTTCTCCAGCTCGTCGCATTCCTCCGCCGTCAGCCCCGCCAGGCCGGTTTTCAGCCAGCGGAACATGTCCTCGTATTCATAGCCGCCGCCCACGGCGTCCAGCACGCCGGTGAGCAGGCTCAGCACCGGCTTTTCCAGAATATCGCTGCGGCGGCTGAGGTAGACCGGGATGCCGTAGCGCTCAAAAACCGTCTCAATGACCCCCTCATACTCCTCGATGTTCTGGGCGGCCACGGTGATGTCCCGGCAGCGGCAGTCCCCCGCCGCCAGAAGGCGGCGGATATCGGCGGCGGTCTGCTCCACCTCGCTGAACACCGTGTCCGCCTCCCGGAGCCGGATGGGCAGGGGGCAATCCTCCTCAAAGGGCCGCGTGCCCTCGAAGAAATACCGCTCCAGATGGCCCAGAGGCGAGGGGTCCTCCGCCGTCAGGACTTTTACGGTCGCACCCACGCCCTCCTGCTCCGCCAGCCGGCGGAGACGGTCCATGGTCCGGAGGGAGGCCTCGAAAATCTCCTCCCGGCTGTCCGGCTCTCCCAGCAGGGTCACGGTGACGGACCGGGCCTGCCGCAGGAAAATCTCCAGACAGCGGCGCTCCTGAGCCGTGAAGTAGGTGAAGCCGTCAATAAAGATGTGTTTGTCCCGGACATAGTGGGACCCCTCCAGATAGTCGCAGAGCTTGGTCATCCGGTCCCGGGCGTCCAGACCGGGGCGGTGGAGGCGGGCCTCATAGGCGCCGTAAAGAAGGCTCAGGTCATGGAGCTTGTCCCGTGTGGCGCCGCTCACGGCCCGGGACTGCTCATAGAGGGTTTCCGGCGTCACCTCATAGCAGCGCAGCTCGTCGAAGAGCTCCAGAAGCTGCTGCAAAAAGGCGGATTTCCGGGAGGGGCGGCGGTAAACCGTCAACTCCGGCGCAATCTCCAGCAGGGCCTTTTCCAGCGTCAGCAGCTTTCCGCCGGCGTCCAAGGTCACCTGCCGCCCCGCCGCCGTCCCGCTGAGAACCCGGTCTGCCAGGCGGCGGAAGCTCAGCACCTCGGCGTGGCGGCTGGCGGTGGGACCGCAGGCCCGGCACAGGTCCACCTCCGCCTGATGGGAAGCGTGCTCCGGCACCAGCAGAATTTCCCGTCCGCCCTTTTTTCCCAGTCCGGCAATTTCCTGAAGCACGGCGGAAGATTTTCCGGTCTTGGCCCGGCCAATCAAAACAGTCAGCAAAAAAGCGCCCCCTTTTTCAAGTCTTTTCTCCTCCATGATACCACATTCCCGGCAAAATGGAAGAGCCTGTGTCGAAGCGGCTTGCGATATGGCGGAATCCGTCGTATAATGGACCAGACCGGTTTTTTAGATTCTCATTCCTAACTCCTAATTCCTAATTGAAACGAAGGAGGTTCCCCATGCCCCACATTCCCCAAGGCCCCACCGCCGCCCTGGAGCTGGAGCGCTTTCAGCCCGCTTTGGAGGCCGCCCTGCTCCCCTCTCCGGATTACGACGCCGCCCGCTGGCTCTATATCCCCAACACCTATTCGGAATACCGCTACATTCTGGGCACCCGCGGGAAAAAACCCCTGATCTGCGTGGGTATCAATCCCTCCACCGCCGCGCCGGACGCCCTGGACCCTACCCTCCAGTCCGCCCAGCGCATCGCCCTGGCCAACGGCTACGACAGCTTCCTGATGTTCAATGTCTACGCCCAGCGGGCCACCCGGCCCGACGATATGGAACGGACCCTGAACCGGGACCTCCACGAGGAAAACCGGAAGGCCTTCCGCTATCTGCTGTCCCTGTCGGAGCGCCCCGCCGTCTGGGCCGCCTGGGGAAACATCATCGAAAAGCGGGACTATCTCATGGACTGCATGCGGGACTTCGCCGCCGACGGGCAGGCCGTTGGAGCCCGCTGGTTCACGGCGGGACCGCCGCTGAAATCCGGCCACCCCCACCACCCTCTCTATCTCAGGCGGGACACGCCCCTGCTGGACTTCGATATCCTGGCCTATCTGGCGCGCTGACGTCCCGCGCAGTTCCCTCAGTCCCGGACACGGCGCAAAAAGAAGCCTTCCGCTTTCGCGGAAGGCTCTTTTGATTTTGCTATTGATATACTGTTTTCCGGCTGGCAGCCGCCTTAACGATGGGGCACGCGCCAGATGTTGTCCGCGTACTCCGCAATGGAGCGGTCGGCGGCAAAGATGCCGCTGCGGGCAATGTTGTGCAGGCTCATGCGGTTCCACAGCTCGGGGTCCGCATAGGTTTCCACCATCTTCCGTTCAGCGTCGCAGTAGCTCTCAAAATCCGCCAGCAGCAGATATTCGTCGGCGGGACTGCCGCCCATGCCCTGAAGCAGGCGCTGATACAGGTCTTCGTAACGGACGCCGTCCCGGAATCCGGTGCGCAGGGCGTCCATGGCCCGGCGGAGCCGCGCGTCCTTGTTGTAGTAGCGCTGGGGCACATAGCCCTCCCGCTTCAGCTGCTGCACCTCGTCGGCATGGAGGCCGAAGAGGAACATGTTCTCGTCTCCCAGAACACCGTGCATCTCCACGTTGGCGCCGTCCAGGGTGCCGATGGTCAGCGCTCCGTTCATCATGAACTTCATGTTGCCGGTGCCGCTGGCCTCCTTGCCGGCCGTGGAAATCTGCTGGCTGACCTCGCTGGCGGGCATCAGAATCTCCGCCAGGGACACCCGGTAATTCTCCAGGAACACCACCTGAAGTTTGTCCTTGCAGATGGGGTCGTGGGCAATCTGGTCCGCCAGGGAGTTGATGAGGCGGATGATCCGCTTGGCCACCTCATAGCCCGGAGCGGCCTTGGCTCCGAAGAGGAAGGCCCGGGGCTGCTGGATGAAGCCGGGTTCGTCCTGGAGACGCTGATACAGGGCGATGATGTGCAGCACGTTCAGCAGCTGCCGCTTGTACTCGTGGAGACGCTTGGACTGCACATCGAAAATGGCGTCGGGGTTCAGAATCACGCCCCGGCTCTTCTTGGCGTGGGCCACAAAGGCCTTCTTGTTCTCATATTTGATTTCCGCCAGCCGCTTCAGCACGGTCTTGTCGTCGGCGTAGGCGTCCAGCTTCTGGAGCACGGAGGCGTCGGAGAGGTAGGCGTCGCCGCCGGTCAGCTCCTTGATGAGTCCGTCCAAACCGGGGTTGATCTCGCTGAGCCAGCGGCGGTGATCGATGCCGTTGGTCACGTTCTGGAACTTCCAGGGCTCCATCTGATAGGCGTTTTTAAACACGTCCTGCTTCAGAATGTCGGAGTGCAGGCCGCTGACGCCGTTGACCGCCATGCCGCCGGCAATGCAGAGGTTGGCCATCCGCACCTCGCCGTCCCAGATAATGGCCATGTTCTGGGTTTTGCCGGGGTCGTGGTAATAGGCCTCGACCTTTTTCTGCCAGCGGGCGGAAATCTCCTGGATAATCTGGTAAATCCGGGGCAGGCGGCGCTCCATCAGGGTCTGAGGCCAGCGCTCCAGCGCCTCGGCCAGAACGGTGTGGTTGGTATAGGCCACGGACTGCGTGGTGATGCTCCAGGCCTCGTCCCAGTCCATGCCCGTATCGTCAATGAGAATCCGCATCAGCTCCGGAATCACCAGAGTGGGATGGGTGTCGTTGATCTGGATGACGTTTTTCTCATGGAAGTTTTTCAGTGTTCCATAGGTATCCAGATGCTTGGCGGTGATGGACTGGATGGTGGCGGAGACAAAGAAATACTGCTGTTTCAGCCGGAGGGACTTGCCCTCCATGTGGTTGTCCTCGGGATAGAGAACCTTGGCAATGGCCTCGGCCATGGCCTGTTCCTCGGCAGCCTTCAGGTACTCGCCCCGGCCGAAGAGGCTCATATCCATAGCCTTGGTGGGCCGGGCGTCCCACAGACGCAGGACGTTCACATGGTCGGTGCCGTAGCCGGCAATCTCCATGTCATAGGGCACCGCCAGCACGGTGGTGGCGTTTTCGTTGACGGTGTGGAGGTAGCCGTCGGCCCAGAACTCCCGAATGGTGCCGCCAAAGGAGACCTGCTGTGCCTCGGCGGGCTTGGGCAGCAGCCAGGCGGCGCCCAGGTCCTTCCAGTGGTCGGGAAGCTCCACCTGCTGGCCCTCCACAATCTTCTGCTTGAACAGTCCCAGCTCATAGCAGATGGAATAGCCGGTGGCGGGAATCTCCAGTGTGGTCATGGAATCCAGATAACAGGCGGCCAGACGGCCCAGACCGCCGTTGCCCAGGGCGGCGTCAGGCTCCATCTCAAAGATGTCTCCAGACTTGAACCCCAGATGCTCCAGTGCTTCCTTCAGCTGGGGCAGGACCCCCAGGTTATAGGCGTTCTTCATCAGGCTCCGGCCCATCAGGAATTCCATGGACAGGTAATGGACCTGCTTTTTCTTGTTCTGGCGGGTCTTTTTCCGGGTCTCCACCTCCCGCAGAGCCATCACGTCCCGCAGGACCAGCGCACTGGCCCGCATCATCTCGCCGTCGGTGGCCTCCTCCGGCGCTTTGCCGAAGTTGGTCATCAGCTTGGCGTTCAGCGCCTCTTCCAGCGTCTTCGTCGTAAATGCTGTACTCATTCGTCTACCTTATTCCGCCGCTTTTTTCTTGGCGGTTCCTTTCTTCGCGGACTTTGCGCCGGTTTTCCCGGTCTTTTTGGAAGCCTTTTCCCCGGATTTCGCCGCGGATTTGGCGGTCTTGCGGGTCTTTTTGGGAGCTTCTTCCACAGGAGCGGTCTCTATGGGAGCTTCTTCCGCGGGAGCGGTCTCCACAGGAGTCTCTTCCACGGGGGCAGTCTCCACAGGAGTCTCTTCCACGGGGGCGGTCTCTACAGGGGCTTCTTCCACGGGGGCGGTCTCCACAGGAGTCTCTTCCACGGGGGCGGTCTCCACAGGAGTCTCTTCCACGGGGGCGGTCTCCACAGGAGTCTCTTCCACGGGAGCGGTCTCCACGGGAGTCTCCTCCACGGGCGCGGCCTCTACAGGGGCCGGGGCCTCCTCAAAAGGGTGGGCTTCCTCCTCGCCCCGGGCGGTGTCCACCCGGACCGTGTCCTTCCGGACGGGCCACTCAATGCCGGTGATGGTGGAATAAATCCGCAGATATTCCCGGGCGCTTCTGGCCCAGCTGAAGTCTCCGGACATGGCACGCTGGCGCAGACGGCCGAAGACGTCGGGATAATCCTTGTAGAGATAGACGGCTTCCCGGATGACGTGGAGCATGTCGCCGCTGGAGTAGTTGGCGAAGGAGAAGCCGTTGCCGGCGTCCCGCCAGGACTCGCAGGGCTGAACGGTGTCCCGCAGGCCGCCGGTCTCCCGGACGATGGGCACCGTGCCGTAGCGCATGGCGATCATCTGGCTCAGGCCGCAGGGCTCGCTCTTGGAGGGCATCAGGAACAGGTCCGCGCCGGCATAGATGGACATGGACAGCGCCTCGTTATAGTCCAGGTTCACGGACATCCGGCCGGGATACTGCTGGGCGGCCCAGTGGAAGAACTCCTCATAGCGCTGGTCGCCGGTGCCCAGAACCACCATCTGAATGGGCAGCTCCATCATATCGTGGAGCACCTCGCAGATCAGGTCCAGGCCCTTGTGGGACACCAGACGGCTGACAATGGCCACGATGGGCGTGTGGGGCTCCTGCCGCAGGCCCGTCATCCTCTGGAGCTCGGCCTTGCACTCGTCCTTGCCGGTCATATCCTCGGCAGAGAAGTTCTTTTTGATGTGTCCGTCGGTTCTGGGGTCATAGAGCTTCATATCAATGCCGTTGAGCACGCCATAGAGCTTGTTGGAGCACCGGCGCATAATGCTTTCCATGCGGTGGGCAAAGAAGGGCATTTTCAGCTCGTTGGCATAGGTGGGAGACACGGCGTTCACCGCGTCGGAACAGAGGATGGCGCCCTTGAGCAGGTTCACATCCCCGTCCATCAGGATGGTGCCGTCATCGGCCCAGCCGTGATCCAGACCGAAGAGGTCCCCCAGGACAAAGGGATTGTAGCGGCCCTGATACTCGATGTTATGAATGGTCAGCACCGTCCGGATGGAGCGGTAGCGGTCTTCCCGAACGCCGTCGTCCTTCAGGTAGATAGGCACCAGGGCGGACTGCCAATCGTTGCAGTGAATCACCTCGGGCCAGAATTTGAGGTGGTCCAGCATCCGGACCACGGCCCGGGAGAAGAAGCCGAAGCGCTCGCCGTCGTCGGCCTGGCCATAGAGCGCGCCCCGGTTGAAGTACTGCTCATTGTCCAGGAAATACCAGGTCACGCCGTCCTGCTCCAGAGAGAACAGGCCGCAGTAGCTGTGCCGCCAGGCCATGTCCACGTAATCATAGCACTCGAATTTCAGCTTGTCGCCGAACCGGGCGCGGACCCGGTCGTACAGAGGCAGGATCACAGCCACCTCGGCGCCCTGTTCCGCCAGGGCGGGAGGCAGGGAACCCGCCACATCCGCAAGCCCGCCGGTTTTGCAGAAGGGAACGGCTTCGCTGGTCACATACAGAATTTTCATACACTTAACTCCTTTTTACAGCTCCCCCGGCCCCGGGCAACCCCTGGAAAAACCGGGCTTGTCAAACAGTCAGGGAACGTTGTCAGTGCGGTGATTCCTATATTATACCAAATCATGGTGGCCGGGTCAATCCGGCCTTTCAATCAGAAAAGGGGGACGAGGCCGCCCCCCTTTTATTGAAATTACACCTTACTGCCCTTGGAGAGGACGATGGGATAGGTGGCATGGCCCATTAAGGTGCGGCCCTCCAGGACCTCCACGTCCTTGTCGGCAATGATATAGCTCAGCTGAGCGCCCCTGCGGATGACGCATTCCTTGAAAATCACGCAGTTGCGCACCACAGCGCCGCTCTCCACCGTCACGCCGGGGAAGAGGATGGAATTCTCCACCACGCCCTCGATGGAGCAGCCGTCTCCGAACAGGGAGTTAACGCACCGTCCGTCCGCGCCCACATAGGTGGAGCTGAGGTCGGCGTTCTTGGCCCGGATGGGCCGGCGGGCGTTGAAGAGATCCGCGCGGATGGCGGGATCCAGCAGCTGCATGCTGCGGTCATAATACTCCTGCACGGAGCGGATCTGCGCGGCGTAGCCCTTCCAGATGTAGCTCTGAATCTTCAGCGTGTCCCGCCGGGCCTGGAGCACGTCGGCGCGCCAGCTGATCTGATCCTTGGCGGCGCAGTCATCCACCAGCTCCAGCAGCAGCTTCTTGGACACAATGTAGGTGCCCAGGCCCCGGAGGCCCCTGGGGGTATGGGGATGGATGAAGACCTCCGTAATCCGGCCGCCCTCGCCCACCTGGAAATAGGTCCCGTCCTCGGTCATGAAGCTGTCGTTGGCGCAGACCACCGTGATGTCCGCACCGGACTTCACGTGGCTCTCATAAATCTCCTGTACGGGCAGGTTCGCCACCAGGTCGCCGTCCATCATCACCACATAGTCCTGGCGGATGCCCTCCAGATAGCTGCGCACCGCAGTCATGGCCTCGATATGGCCCCGATAGGGCATAGCGCCCCAGTCGCCTCTGTAGTTGAAGGGGGGCAGCAGCCGCAGGCCGCCGCGCTTGCGGGAGAGATCCCAGTCCTTGCCGGTGCCCAGATGGTCCAGCAGGCTCTGATAATGCCCATGGAGAATGATGCCCACGTCGGTGGCCCCGGCGTTCACCAGGTTGGACAGAGCGAAGTCCACCGCCCGGAACCGCCCGCCGAAGGGGATGGAGGCGGAGGAGCGGATGGAGCCCAGCTCCTGAAGGTCCCCGCGGCGCTCATAGGCGAAAATGATTCCATGCAGTCCTTTCATTTGGACACCTCCTCACCTTTGCTGTTCAGCATGATGCCGGCCTTGACCGCTCTGCCCTCGGGCAGCTCGCACTGAGGCGCCAGAACCGTCAGCCCCCAGCCCTCAGGCGTGTTCTCCGGCGTGCCGCCCACGTGGCAGTCTCTGCCGATTCTGCAATTCTCACCCAGGATGGCGTATTCCACCACCGCGCCCGGCTCCACAACCACGCCGGGGAAGAGGACGGAATAGCGGACCGCGGCGCCCTCGCCCACCGTCACATTGGGGGAGAGCACGGAATTCTCCACCGTTCCCTCCAGAACGCTGCCCCGGTTCATGGCGCTGTGGGTCACTCTGGACCCCGTGCCCAGGAAGGCCGGCGGCGCGCTGACGGACCGGGCATAGATGGGCCAGGACTGGTCCCGCAGGTCCAGGCCGGACTCAGGCGCCAGCATATCCATGTTGGCGTCCCACAGGGATTCCAGGGTGCCCACGTCCTTCCAATAGCCGTCAAACCGGTAGGCGGCCATCCGCTCCTGATTGTTCAGCATATTGGGAATGATGTTTTTGCCGAAATCGTTCTCGGAACCGGGGTCCGCCTCGTCCTCGGTGAGGTACTGGCGCAGGGCCTTCCAGGAAAAGACGTAGATGCCCATGGAGGCCAGATTGCTCTTGGGCTCCTTGGGTTTTTCCGCGAACTCGGTAATCATGTCGTCGTCGTTCACGCTCATGATGCCGAAGCGGGGCGCCTCGGCCCAGGGCACCTCCATCACGGAGATGGTGCAGGCGGCATTGGCCTCCTTATGGCGGGCCACCATCTTGGAATAGTCCATCTTGTAGATGTGGTCGCCGGAGAGAATCACCACATACTCCGGGTCATACATGTCGATAAAGCCGATATTCTGGTAGATGGCGTTGGCCGTGCCCTTGTACCAAGTGCCGCCCTTGCTGCCCTGATAGGGGGGCAGAATGTGGACGCCGCCGCTGGACCCGTCCAGGTCCCAGGGCTGGCCGCTGCCGATATAGCCGTTCAGCTCCAGGGGGCGGTACTGGGTCAGCACGCCCACCGTGTCGATGCCGGAGTTGGTGCAGTTGGACAGGGGAAAGTCAATGATGCGGTACTTGCCGCCGAAGGGTACGGCGGGCTTTGCCATGTCTCCGGTGAGGACGTACAGACGGCTGCCCTGTCCTCCGGCCAGCAGCATGGCCACACATTCTTTCTTCATGTTTTCGCTCCTTTGACTGTTTTTTCGCCTCGATCTGTTCGCTTCAGCTTTTTTTCACTCTGGACTTGATCGCCTTGGGACTCTCCTTTTCTCGCGCGCTCTCCTTCTCTCTCGCGCCTTCCTTCCCTTCCTCTTCCTTCTTCTCTGCCTTGGGTTTCCTTCCTCTTTTTTTCACGGCCGACGTGCTCTGCTCCAGGGGGAATTCCTGTTCCGCCTTGGGCTTCCGGCCCCTTCTTTTGGCGGGCCCGGCCTCTCCGGCGTCCCTGCTCTCCCCGGCTTTCTCGACCTTTTCGACCTTCTCGACCTTTTCGACCTTCTCGACCTTTTCAGTCTCCCCGGCCCTGGCGGCCTTGGGGCTCCGGATGGATTTCAGGACCTGGGCCGCCTTTTGGCCTACGGACGCCTTGGCCGTCTCGCTCTCCTCCGCTTCGGTCTCCGCGGCCTTCTTCGACTTCTTGGGTTTGGGAAGGGTTCCCTCACCCCGGAGGAACACCGCGCCGAAGGCGGGAATCTTAATGGCGACGGACTGTTCCCTGCCGTGGGACTCCACTTCCTCCACCGTCACGGGTTCTTCATCACCGAAGCCGTCGCCGCCGTAGACCGCCGCGTCGGTATTGAAAATCGGGCGGTACTGGCGGTGAGCGGGAACGCCCAGGCGGTAATCCTCGTAAGTATTGGGAGAGAAGTTCACCGCGCAGAGGATATCCCGGCCCTTTTTATCTTTCCGCAGGAAGACCACCACGTTGTTGTGGTTGTCGTCCACCACCAGCCACTCAAAGCCCTCCCAGCTGAAATCCACCTCCCAGAGGGCAGGTTCCTTTTTGTAGAAGGCGTTGGCATCCTTGAAGAAGCGGTGGAGCTTCTGATTGGAGTCGTTCTCCAGCAGATACCAGTCCAGCTGCTCCTTGTCGTTCCACTCGTGCCACTGGCCCAGCTCCGCGCCCATGAAGAGCAGCTTCTTGCCGGGGTGGGCCAGAAGGTAGGCGTAGAAGCCCCGAGTGCAGCGGAGCTGGTTTTCATAGTCTCCCGGCATCTTGCCCACCACGGAGCCCTTCATGTGGACCACCTCGTCGTGGGAGATGGGCAGCACAAAATTCTCCGAAAAGGCGTACATCATGGAGAAGGTGATGTCCTTATGATGGTGCTGGCGGAAGAAGGGGTCCAGCTTCAGGTAGTGGCACATGTCGTTCATCCAGCCCATATTCCACTTGAGGTTGAAGCCCAGACCGCCGACGTCGGCGGGACGGCTGACCATGGGCCAGGCGGTGGATTCCTCGGCAATCATCATCACGCCGGGCTTCACGCCGAAGGCAATGGTGTTGAGCTCCCGGAGGAAGTCGATGGCCTCCAGATTCTCGTGTCCGCCGTATTTGTTGGGGCTCCACGCACCGCCCTGGCGGTCATAGTCCAGATAGAGCATGGAGGCCACGGCGTCCACCCGGAGTCCGTCGATGTGGCACTCCTCCAGCCAGAACCGGGCGGAGGAGAACAGGAAGCTCTTCACCTCGGGGCGGCCGTAGTCAAAGACCCGGGTGCCCCAGGAGGCGTGCTCCCATTTGTTGGGGTCGCTGTACTCATAGCAGCAGCCGCCGTCAAACTGATAGAGACCGTGGGCGTCCTTGCAGAAATGAGAGGGCACCCAGTCCAGAATCACGGCGATGCCGTTTTTGTGCATGTGGTTCACGAACCACATGAAGTCCTTGGGCGTGCCGTACCGGGACGTGGGGGCGAACCAGCCGGTGGCCTGATAGCCCCAGGACCCGTCAAAGGGATGCTCCAGCACCGGCATCAGCTCGATGGCGGTATAGCCCATCTCTTTGACATAGGCGCCCAGCTCCACGGCAAGGTCCTTGTAATCGTAGAAATCGCCGTTTTCCCGCTTCTTCCAGGAGCCCAGATGGACCTCATAGATATTCAGCGGGGAATCATAGACCTGGTGCTTGGCCTGTTTGGCCTGAAAGGCCGCGTCCGTCCACTTGAAGCCCTGGATATCATAGAGCTTGCTGGCGGTGTCCGGACGGGTTTCGCTGTGGAAGCCATAGGGATCCGCCTTCAGGCGGGTCTCCCCGTCCACGCCGGTCACGGCATATTTATAGGCCGCGTATTCCGTCAAACCGGGGATGAACCCCTCCCAGATCTCGTCCTTGCGGACCAGCCGGTGTTCCCCGACCTTCCAGTTGTTGAAGTCTCCGACCACAGATACCATCTGCGCATGGGGCGCCCAGACCCGGAAGCCCCAGCCCTTCACGCCGCGCTTTTCCGTGGGGTGCGCGCCGAAGTACCGCCAGCCGTCCGTCAGAGCGCCGGAATGGAACCGTTCAGTGGGATTGTTTTTTGCCATAAGTCAACCTCCGTGCAGAGCCGGCCGGCAGAAGAACCGGGAAACGGAGGGCCGTCCCGCCGAAATCCATCTGTCCGCGCCGCGCCGCTTTTGCGGCGAGCGGCCCGCCAATTTCCAGCGCCCTCCCCGGCGCTGTTTTCCGCCCCGCGCCCCTGCGGCGCGGCAGGCTTTTTGTCATTCCTTCCAAATTATTCTTTATCATTATACTTCTTCCTGAAAATACCGTCAAGGATGGACCTGTCGAAAAAACGAGGGCAGTTTTAGTGCAATCCTCCAAATTCAACAGCAAATAGACGGTTTTTTGTCCATTTCCAACAAAATGAGCCCTTAGGTCTAAAAATATTCCTCATTTCTATTTTCAAATCTGGCGGCAAAGGTAAACGATTTTCTGAGATGATACCGCTCTTTTCTTAAATTCGCGGAAGAGGGACCAGGAAAGAGGCACTTGACAGCGTCCGCGATTCCGTCCATAATGATGCCCACAAAGGCGGCGGACAGGCTTTGGAGAAGCCGCCGCAAAAGAACAGTGGAAAAGGAGACAGCGTTATGCAATATCTGATTTTAGCCGTCCTGATTTACCTCGTCATTTACATGCTTGACTTCAAGGGCTACCGGAGAGACGGAAAGCGGTGGCCAAAAATCATAGAGCTGGAACAGTATCTCAGAAAACACGGCCTGCGGCGCAATGCTTCCGAGTATCGCAAGCTGCGGAAGGACGCCCGGAAGAAAGCGAACCTTGCAAGAAATCTCGACGCCTTCGAACAGAGCCTGTGGGAAATCGAGGACAGAAACTACAGCGCGCGAAGGACGCAGGAGTCGCTGAACGAGCTGAACAAGCGGCTGTTTGACCTTCAGATGCGGCTCTAAGAGCCTGATTAAAATCCATCGAAACGCCGTCTCTGGGCATCTTTTTCCGCCGATGCTGCGTTGGTTTGACTTGAAATCCGCCAGG
>ERZ808028.704-NODE-704-length-24772-cov-13.139664_pt1 | contig 24772 bp, 18 predicted proteins | sample MGYA00380184_ERZ808028 | MGnify/ENA primary metagenome ERZ808028 (study PRJEB31490, sample SAMN06133397) | mouse gut metagenome | isolation source: J8_1 | host: mice | place: China: Chengdu | collected 2015-05 ...
GGCTGTATCCTTCCCACTGCCGGGCAGATTGGGGACTTTCACCCGTTAGAACGTATGCCCACCGGGCACACCAAAAAGGGAGTAAACTTACCTTTACTCCCAGTGCACTGCATGATATGTCTTGCTTCTACGCCACAATATTTTGCAGCCAGACGCCCTTTTTCACCAAGATAAATCCAATAATACACTTGATGATATCGCCGAGCTGCACCATCGCATACACCGCAATGACAGGCAGCCCCGTAAAACGGCTGAGCACAAATGCGATTACCACGCTCACACACCATATAAACACACTGTCAAACAAAAAGGTGATGATCGTCTTTCCGCCTGAGCGCAGGGTAAAATACGTCGCATGCAGAAACGCATTCTGCGGCATAAAAAAGGCTGTGACCATGATAAAATACTTCGCGAGCACACGCGCCTCGTCGTTGATTTTATACAGTCTTGGAAACAGCGGCGCCATCACAAACATGACAAGCGCCACGCAGGTGCAGCACATCACCGAAAATGCGATGAGCTTGTTGTCTGTGTCCCGCGCCTCTTTCATCTTGCCGGCGCCGAGAAGCTGCCCTACAATAATGGCAACCGAATCGCCCAGCGCGATAAAGACGATATTAAAAACGTTGTTGATCGTATTGGACACATTCAGACCTGCCACGACGTTCAAACCACGGACAGAATAACACTGCGTCAGCATCGCCATTCCTGCTGCCCACAGCGTCTCATTAAACAGCAGCGGACTGCCCTTTCTCACGATTTTCAACGTCAGGTCTCTTGGCACCTTCAAGGTACTGTATAATCCGGTCACAAAGGAATAGGGCGCCCTCTCGCCGCGGCTCTTTCTGTGAACGCCAAGAACCGTAATCAGCATCTCTACATACCGCGAGAGCACTGTCGCGATTGCCGCGCCGCTCACGCCGAGCGCCGGCGCACCGAATTTCCCATAGATCAGAATATAGTTAAACAACAGGTTCACGACAACTGCCGCAAGTCCCGCCTTCATAGGCAGCATCGTTTGACCGCACTCGCGCAGTGTGCTTGAATAAATCTGCACAGCCGCAAATGCCGGCAGGCCCACCAGCATAATCCGCAGATACCGCTCTCCGTGAAACAGTGTGGCAGCGATACTCTCAGCAGAGCCATCTCCCTTCAGATAGGCGCTGATCAGATTTGTCCCACAGCCCAGAAACAGCATGACTGTCAGTGATGTGAGCACAATCACCATCCACAACTTAAATCGCATCGTCTGGCGCACGCCCTCATGATTGCCCTGACCAAAATACTGTGCTGTGAAAATACCAGCGCCCGACACGCCGCCAAAGATGCACAGATTGTACACAAAAATCAACTGGTTTACGATCGCCACGCCAGACATCTGTTCCGTGCCGACCTGCCCGATCATAATGTTATCTAATAAACTCACAAAATTCGTGATTCCGTTCTGTATCATGATTGGCACAGCAATCATCAACACCATCTTATAAAAGTCTCTGTTTCCAATAAATTTTGCAATCCTTCTCATGGCTTCCTCCTGTTGTTTGATGTTTTTCTATCATAGCATTCTTTTCCAATAAATACAAGCGTCACAGACGGTACAATTCCATACAGTTTTTAGTCATTTTTACCCTGATTATTAACCTAATTTGGGTCTTGCATATTTTTTCCAAACAGCTATAATTAAATATAGTGTGGTTTTTTACACCTTTAATCACACTTAAATAAGAAAGGACAGACAAAAGAAGGGGGATTAATAACAATGAATCAGCAAGAGAACATTGAGAAAAAGCTGACCAAATCATTCTTTAAGGTAGCATCTATCACTGCAAGCGTGGCAATCCTAGGCTTGATTGCCCTCGTTGTCATTTCAAACAGATATTCCTATGCACTAAAAAACTACGGTTTTGCACAGGGAGATATCGGAAAGGCAATGTTTGAATTTGCAGATGTCAGATCATCACTGCGGGCTGCAATCGGCTATGATGAAGCGGACGCGATCACGGCGGTGGTCAAACAGCATGATGAACATAAAAAAGCATTTCTCGAAAATTTCGCAAAGGTTGAGGAGACGATTGTCTCTGAGGACGGCAGGAAAACATACAATGAAATCAGTGCAGCGTTAGAGGAATACTGGCGGCTTGATACAGAGATTATGAATCTCGGCGCTACCACTGACCGGGAACTCTGCAAGCAGGCGCAGGATATCGCATTAAATGAATTGGCAGGTGTTTATGACAACATCTACACCAGCCTCGAATCCCTTCTCACGGTAAAGGTCCATGAAGGAAACAGTCTCTCCTCGAAGCTGACTGCCGCGGGGTTGGTTTTATCCATTGCGATCGTTGTTGTCATTGTGATCGCAATGACCTTGTCAACCAAGATTGGCAGACACATCGCAAGGGGCATCGCCTCCCCTCTCGGAAAACTGGGACAGCGTCTCAAGACCTTCTCTGCCGGAGACCTCTCCTCTCCATTCCCTATGATTGAAACCGGGGACGAGGTAGAGCACATGGAGAAAGATGCAGCCGAGATGGCAAACAACCTGAATATCATTATCCATGATATCAGCGAAGTGCTTGGACAGATGGCAGGCGGAAACTATGCCGTCAAATCAAACTATTCAGAAAAATATACAGGTGATTTCCAGAAATTATATGAATCTATGCGCGGGCTCAGAGACCAGATGATTGAGACGCTCTCCTCCATCGGAGATGTCTCGGATCAGGTCTCCTCCGGTTCCGGTGATCTCGCGGAAGCGTCACAGGTGCTCGCAGAAGGTGCAACAGAGCAGACAAACGCCGTGATGGAGCTCCACGCTACGATTTCGGAGATTACCTCCACGATGGAAAAGAGCGTACAGAGCGCGGATGAATCCTACACGAAAGCACAGCACTACGCTGAAAAGGCAGACCACAGCCGTGAGGAGATGAATTCCATGATGGCAGCAATGGAGCGCATCAACGCCGCTTCGACCAGAATTGGCGACATTATCTCCGAGATTGAGTCCATCGCCTCCCAGACAAATCTGCTCTCCCTGAACGCATCCATCGAGGCGGCGCGGGCTGGCGAATCAGGCCGCGGCTTTGCGGTTGTGGCAGATCAAATTCGGATACTGGCAAACCAGAGTGCCAAAGCCGCCGTCGATACCAGAGAATTGATCGAAGGCTCCATCCGCGAAGTCTCCGAAGGAAACCGCGCGGCAGAAAACGCCGCCAATGCAATCGGGTCTGTTGTGGACGGCATCAAGCAGATTGCCGACTTCTCCAAGAATCTCAAAACCATGGTCGCCGACCAGACCGAGGCCATGCGGCAGGCGGAACAAGGTATCAACCAAATCTCAGAGGTTGTGCAGAGCAACGCAGCGACTGCGCAGGAGGCTTCCGCGACCAGCGAGGAATTATCTGCACAGGCAACTATATTAAATGGATTAATCGGACAGTTCTCACTCAAAAAATAAATATTCTATCATCAGAAAAACTCCTGATTGTACGCTGTTGGTACAACAGGAGTTTTTCTGATTTTACGTATGTCAAATGTATGGTATTCCCGAATTTAACATTAAACCGCAGGATCATCTTTAACAACCCCTCATCTATTCCAATACCTGCAACTGCAAACATCTTGGCAATGCCTGACCGTTCCCTCAATTCTGCCTGCTCACTCAGATAAATGGTCTCCCGTTCTTTCGACTGTTTATCCTCGCGGATAATTCCGGTAATGCAGGTCATAGTCCTCATTTTTCTTATAATCCACCATAAAGGAATTACAGTGGCAGAGCTGTTCTTTTGATCGCACAGCCTTTACAAGCCCGAGCTGCAACACCACGTCTGACTGCTGGTTTACTAATAAATAAATCTGTTTTTAAGTTTAACTCTGGATTTGCCGCAATGTCATATAAGAACAGACATGATTCTGTCGCGAGCATTTCCCTGATTCGAACAAGATTGTCAATCTTTCCGTATACCATTGCAGCCATGGATTCCTGTTTCTCTGGTTTTTTGTAATATTTCCGAATCAGCTTCCTGATAGAATTATACTGTAGCCTTCCAGATTTTATCATGTAAGCCCCACGGTCCCCTTCAAACTTTCCCTCCCCTGCAATGTACTGAAGGCCCATAAGATGTGGAATTTTCGCTTCTGTATTCGTCAGATGAAGGATTCTTTTCGGTAAATGAAGATAATAATCATATCTGCATAAAATCTGTTTCGCTCCGTTAAACTTGTCTAGCAGTCTCGTATCTTTCATATCGTGTTTATCCTTCCATAAGCATTGGGCAGAAAATATTTATCTTCTCTCTATTCACGCGTCGAGTGTCCATCAGCTTCTGTTGACATTTATCCATTGGCCCCGTGTGCATAAAAGAAAAACTGCCCGGGCTGTCAAGCTCGGGCATTCATTTTCCTTATTCGAATTGCAATTCTGGGAGCAGTCCTATGATGATTCCATAGGCAGAGAGCTTCTTTGTATTTCTATTGCCCGCAAAGTCGGGACGGGTAGCTCCTCTCTGTCGCCGCAAAAGCACCTAAGCTTTTCATTATCTATAATTTATCATTGCGGACAGCGATTGTCAATCAAAAATTTTAAAGGATTTACCAAAGGATTTACCAAAAGATTTACAGAAACTTACTTAAAGTCAATCAATTCCGTAATACTATTTACTTCTAAAGCTTCCGCTATTTTTGACAAATGTTCGAAATTTATTACTGTACGAGTTCCTCTGACTATATCGCTAATAGTAGATTCTCTAATTCCTGACATCTCAGCAAGCTTTTTCTGTGTAATACCACGTTCTTCAATTGCTTCTTTGACTTTAAGTTTTACAATGTATTTTTTTTTCATTCTAATCCATCCCCTGCTGAAGCAAAACTGTCATATAAGCTAAATTCCAGATATTAGAATCCTTACCTACCGTATTGGGATTATCACCAATTGCAGATGCAAAATTCATAATTTGGCTGGTTATAGTCATCTTACACTTGTCCCAAATCTGGATAGGATCAATTCCATTTTTCCATTCATATTTTTCTGTTATTGTATTGTATCCCACTAAAGATCTGAATGCTGCTACTGTGGGATAAATCAAACCATCTGGTATCTTATAATATATATCATTCAGTCCAAATTTAGTCGTACCAATTACGTCGCCTTTCTTATATCCAGAAAATTTTTTACGTCCATATTTACCACCTGTTTCATTAAATGCTGTTGCAAATTCCATTTCTATTACATCATAAAGATCAAATATATCTGGCATTATATTGACATATTTACGATATGATTCAGGATCATCTAAATACAATTCAAGCATTTTTGCTTTAGAAGAATACGCCTTTATCGGATGATTTACCACATCGAATTTCTCTATATTGAACATGTTAATTATTGCAACTACTTCACGAGCATCAATCATCTTCAATTTTTTATTCGTTTCATCATCAAAAGACTGCTGATTCTGTTTAAAAGCAATTCTTGTAAAAAACGGCATACCCTCCAGACCTTCTTTAATTGGATCAAACTTCTTTTGTAACTCAGCCATTGATTTTTCGTCTACTTGCACAGATGTGTTACGTGCTTCTGCCAATTTTTCAATGATATCCTCTACTCCTGTCATCACTTCAAATTGAACATACTGATCAAGCGCATCTTTTCGATGCTCGCATATTATTTTATATGTATGTCCCCCGTCGATGTTACCATGAAGTGTTTCGTCTGTAAAATTAATAATTACCTCATTTGTCCTATTATTATATGTACAACTTTTTGCAGACAGAACAATACCTCTATTTTTTAAATGAAAATAACCATCATTACTCTCCAAAGAATCCGTAATCGCCTGAGCCACTCCCGAAGTTAGTCTCTGATCACGAGGATTCGTTGCCATCGGAATACCTTCTGGAACATTACTAACCTTAACATAAAACATAAACTTTTTCGAATTTGAATTAAAAGGATCGTCCAGTTTGCGGAATGAATTTTCTTTTACATACATAGTTTTCCTTATTGCCATTGTAGTTCCTCCTTAAACCAATTATTTTTCCTATTGTCTACTAAAACATGTGATTTTTCATCTTGCTTAACGCAATTACAGAATAACGCTATTTCGTTATTCTGTCAAGTGTCTTTTTGAAATAGTATAACATTTTTTGTCATTTTCCGTAACGAAAATGGAAATATAAAAAAGGACTAAATCAGTGTAGACCCATAATATTACTGAGCTCCTCTTAATTTAGTCCTATTATCATCATACCCCACAGAACACATACTGTAAAACAACTAGGAATTTAGATGGCACGCAACTGTTCATCAATGTACGCAAGATATCCTTTCCGATTCACTTCCTCCTTATGTCCACAATACCAGAGATATGCCTCCCGAAGCCCTTCCTCCAGCGGAATTGTATCTGTGATCAGCTCGCTCTGCCGCGTCACATCGAGCTGGTATTCATAGTCATGGAAACAGAAGTATTCCCACTGGCTGCGCACTCCATGTACGTGCGCAAATTCGGCTGTCCGCCCTGCGGTACGATAGCAAAGCTCCACCCACTCACGGACAGAGACACACGTCTCATTGCCGACATTATAGATGCGCTCTGACGGATGATGCGCCAAGATTGCCTCGATGCATCTACACAAATCCCGCACATGGAAAAACTGTAACTTCATCTCGCCATTTCTGGGCAGATAAAATGTACGCCTTTGTGCCACTTTTTATCGTCACTGTGTCTCTGCATTTAGTCTAACATGCTGCTCTAGCCACGCTGCCACACCGTCATTTTCATTGCTTTGAATCACGCCGTCCGCGGCTGCCTTCAATTCCTCGACTGCATTCTCCACCGCATAGCACTCGTCGGAAATCTCAAACATTGGAATGTCATTGATCGCGTCGCCAAATGAGATCACCTTGTCACAGCCGCAGATTTCCTTTAATTTGCGGATTGCCTTTGCTTTCGTGGCGCCGACTGGCATAATCTCACAGAAATATTCAGGTCTGTATAATTCCTGCTGGATTGTGCAGCGGTAACGCGCATCGTTCACAAAAGCGTCATAAACAGGCATCAGTTCATCCCTTGTACCAATACATGTGAAATAAAAAATCTCCCCTTCATACAACGCTGCGTCATTTTCCACAGGGCGAAGCCGCCTGTCGCCCTGCCGCAGACTCAGGTATCTTTTCACACCATCGTTCTCATGTACAGGATTCCACGAAACCTTTTCCACACCATTGATAAAAGAATAGACAAGCGGACTCACACCATAAGAGCGAATGACATCTGCCGCATGCGTCATTTCCTCGCTGCTGAAATATTCGCGGGACAGGATTTTGCCCGTTGCCGGCTGAAAGATCAATGCGCCGTTATACGCTATGACAGGGATTTTCGTCGATAAGCCCTGTGTCACGACCGAGGCAGACACCAGCGACCTTGCTGTCGCGTAGGTGAACTGCATACCCCTGTCAACAAGTCTGTTGATGATTTCGATACTCCTTTTGCTGACACGGTCACTTTTGTTCAGCAGCGTGCCGTCCAAATCTGTCACATATAGTACTTTTTCCATTCGTACTTTCTCCATAATATTCCTGCGCCTCCAGCCTGCCACGGCATATGCACTATTTTACGAAATTACCGTGTGCAGCAGGCGTCCTGTACTACCGCGCAAGTGTAAACTGATTCACGAGCTGCTTTAGGCTGGCTGCCTCCGCGGACAGCTGTTCACTGGCAGCCGCGCCTTCCTCCGCGGTGGCGCTATTGCTCTGCACGACGTCTGCGATCTGATTAATCCCATCTGATACCTGCCCCACTGCACTGGACTGTTCATTGGATACAGAAGCAATCTCATCAATCGAATCCACCATAGACTGAATGCTGCGCACTACCTCCTGCAAGACCTCCGCTGTGTTGTTTGCAATCTTCGTGCCTGTGTGAACTGCCTCTGTAGAGTTGCCTATCAGCATCGACGTATTCTGGGCTGCCTCCGCAGATTTTCCCGCCAGACTGCGCACCTCCTCCGCGACAACGGCAAAGCCTTTTCCGGCACTTCCTGCTCTTGCCGCTTCCACAGATGCATTCAACGCCAGAATATTGGTCTGGAATGCAATGTCATCGATCGTTTTCAGAATTTTTTCTATTTGGTCAGAGCTGTCTTGAATCTTGTTCATCGCCTCCACCAAATGCTGCATTTTCTCATTGCACAGAGAGACCTCTTTTCCGGTCTGGTGGGTCTTATGGCGAACCTCCATCGCCTCGTTTGCAGTGCTTTTTGCCTGCTCGTTGATCTCGCTGAGCCGCGCCGCAAGTTCCTGCACAGAGCTTGCCTGCTCCGTGGTGCCCTGACTGAGCATCTGGGCACTGGAGGACAACTGCGTGCTGGCAGATGCCACCTGCTGTGCCGAATTGTTCACCTGATGCATGGCATCGCTCAGCTCACGCTTCATATGGCGCATAGAGTCCAAGATATTGCGGAAGCTTCCGACATACACCTCCTCATGCTTGGTGTGGACATCGAGATTTTGATTTGCCATCTCTGTCAGCATATAACCGATATCATGAATGACCATTCCCAGCCCTTCGACCAAAGAAGCCGTCGAATTTGCGAGCATTCCGGTCTCATCTTTGGTTGTAATTCTGGGCATTGGTGTTTCCAGATCACCTTTCACAAGCAGCTTCATTCTCTCCGCACAGGCTTTCATCGGTCTGCTGATATGTGTAGCCAGCACCAGTGCGACAACGACTGATGCCACGATAGACAGTACGATCACCGCGAGGTTAATCACCATGGCATCGCGCGTAGACGCCAGATAATTTAACTGCGGCGCAGTGACTGCGATACTCCAGCCATCGGTATCATTTACGGGCGCATAGGCTGCAAACATTTTTTCTTCCCCGCTTATGTAACTCCCAAATCCATTTTGGCCCTGACGCATATTGGCATGGATTGCCGCGAGCTCAGCAAGCGCCGGATTGGCCTGCGCCTCGGCTTCTATGTTCTGGACAGTGATCGTATCCAGCGTAATGTCTGCGATCGTGTCGCCGGATTTATTGATCATGTACGCCCTGCTGTTCTCGCCAAGCTGAATCGCGGATACAATATCATTTAAAAATGTCTCGTGCGGAACAAAGTATACCACACCGGCAATCGAGGACCCATAGACCCCATTTGTGTAGATTGGTGCCGCAACCATGATGGACAATTCTCCTGTAATTTTGCTGATCAACGGCTCTGATACATATACATTGCCCTGCATCGCCTGCTGTACATACTCACGGTCTGAATAATCCTTTCCGTCAAAAATGCTGACGCCGTTTTTGCCAATGATATTTCCGCGTTGAAAATCATGCATGGATACGCGCTCGTCGAGAATCTTTTGCTTCTCATCGACCGTTACCGCCGCATCAGAAAACTGCGGAATGCATCCCGCGTCCATGACAGCGTTCTTGTACGCCAGCAGTTCCTCCTCCACACGGTCTGCCGCCAGCACTGCGGTCTGGCACATCATCTGCTCCACTGTTGCCATCGTGCTGTTATAGTTGGGAATGATACTGGCAACCCCAGATGCGGCCTGCCCTGCCAAAACGGTCAGTATGAGGCATAGTGTTATTTTTGTTCGAATGCTTTTCATCTCATTCTTCCCCCTGTTTGATCATTGTTCGATAATTCCCCAATTATCTCTCTTATTATAATATATGTTTCTAATAAATTGGTCAACCCTGAATCACTTACGTGCATGTCATTTCCACAAATAAGATTTCCGTAAGACATAAAAGTCGGGCAGGGGAATCCCCCTACCCGACTATTTCCATGTAGATTTGATATGCCCGATACTCGCCCATCTCTACCGGCATCGGCATTCCTGCTGCCATCAGCGCAGAACCGTGATAGCAGATGCCTGTCGCGGCATCTCTGTAGACCGCATTGGGGTCCAATCCTTTCAGACGGACATAATTTACAGTCATATTTCCGTGAATCTCCTGCATCACCACACTGAGCAGTACCTGCTCCCTGTCCTCCGACACAAATGCCCACGCTGCACAGGCATTCTCAAATGGATTCGACAGACGGTAATAATCTCCTTTACAAATCAGCCCTTCGTACTTTTTATAGCGGGTTATCTGTTCCTGAATTTCTTCCTTCTCCTCCTTGGAGAGCAGATCTGGATTAAATTCATATCCAAACGTGCCCGCCATCGCAACCACACTGCGCGTGTGCAGACTGGTGATTCTGCCAGTCTGGTGATTTGGCACCGCAGACACATGGGAACCAACCGCACAAGCCGGATAAAAGAACGACGTCCCATACTGGATACGCAGGCGGTCAACCGCGTCTGTGTTGTCGCTGCACCAGATTTGCGGTGTGTAATACAACATGCCCGCATCAAACCTGCCGCCGCCGCCGCTGCATCCCTCGATCAGCATATCTGGATAGCGCTGCATCAGTCTCTCGAGGAACTCGTATACACCGCGCACATAGTCATATGTCACTTTCCCCTGCGCGTGTTCTATCGAGTAGATATCGGTGAGGCTGCGGTTCATATCCCACTTCACATACTCGATATTTCCTTGATCAAGCACCGCGCAGATCTGGTCAAAAATATGATCACGCACTTCTTTTCTCGAAAAATCAAGCACTAGCTGGTTGCGCGCGCGGACAGGTTTTCTCGACGGAATCTGAATTGCCCAGTCAGGATGACTGCGGTAAATATCACTGTCCTCCGATACCATTTCCGGCTCTATCCAGATGCCAAACTTGACACCAATGTCATTAATGCGCCGCACCAGCTCGCCCAGCGTACAGCCCAGCTTCTTTTCATTCACCTGCCAGTCGCCCAGCCCGCTGTTGTCGTCATCACGCTTGCCAAACCAGCCGTCGTCCATCACAACCATGTCAATGCCAAGCGCTGCTGCCTGCTCGGCCAGCTTGTAAATCGTCTCCCCGTTAAAATCAAAATACGCCGCTTCCCAACTGTTGATCAGCACTGGTCTGGACTGCCGGCTGTATTTTCCGCGGCAGACATGTTCCCGAATACAACGGTGATATCGTTTCGACAGTTCTGCAAAGCCCTCTGCGGAATAGCAGAGAATTGTCTCCGGTATCGTCAGTGTCTCCCCATTTTCCAAAGGATAATGGAACAAGTCACTGTGCAGCCCCATCAACGCGCGGGTATGCCCATACTGGTCGCGTTCCGCCTCACACAGAAAGTTTCCGCTGTAGACAAATACCATGCCATAGCAGCTTCCCGTGTTCTCTGTCGCATCTTTCTCTGCAATGATGACCCCCGGATTATACTGATGGCTGGAAGTTCCCCTGCGGCTACCAATGGACTGACAGCCGTGCGAGATTCTTGTCCGCTGAAAATTCCGCTCCATCGCATGCCGCCCGCAAAAACTGATAAAATCATACTCCCCACTCATGAAATCCAGACAAGCCGAGGACGCCTTTTCCACACAAACCGGCTTAGCGCCGAGGTTCATGATCTCCGCACTCCGCGTGATAATATCCATCTCCTCGAGCACACCGTACAACAGCCGCACCTGAACGCCACTGACAGAATCTTTTATCATGATTTCCAGCGTTTCCGCCTCATGTTCCCCCGCATACACAGCAGGAAGCCCGCTTAATGTATATTTCCCCTTTTTTATCTCATGGCTGACATAGCGCAGATCACAATACTCAGAACCGTCCGCATTGCGAATCACCAGCGCTGTGTTCCTGTAATCGCCTGTCCCCAGATGTGGATACTCCTGCGGCAAAGCATCCATCGAATACGTCCGGTCATTTCCGGCGTCCGCCGGATTTCCCGAAAAGCCTCTGTCATAGTAGGTCAGCAGATAGTCCATATTTCCCGAAATCCGCTCACCATAATACAGATGCAGCAGGAAACCCAGCCGGTCAACCTTCATCTGATAGGTCGTGTGTCTTGTGTTTAACGTAAATAGTTGCTTATCCTGTTGAAATTCAATAGCCATACGCGTTTTCTCCTAATACATCAAAAGAAAGTTTAATCAAATGAAAGTTTATTATTTTACTGCACCGTTTACCACACCGTTCAAAATCTGCTTCTGGCAGACAATATAGAAAATCAGTATCGGAATCAGTGACAGCAGGTAAGAAGCAAATGCCAGATTGTAGTTCGTGCCGAACTGTGTCTGGAAGTTGAGCTGTGCCAGCGGCAGCGTATTCTGTTCAGAACCTGCCATGATGACCAACGGTGTCATCACGTCATTCCACACTGCCAGAGCAGTCAGAACCGCTACCGTCGCGTGCATCGGACGCATAATTGGAAAAATGATTTTCCAGTATGTTCTCCATGTGGAAGCCCCGTCCACCTTCGCCGCCTCCTCGAGCGCCATCGGGATATTGACAAGATAACCGGAATACAGCATGATATTCATCGGCATGTAAAATACAACATACAGGATAATGACACCAAACCAGTTTGCCAGTCCCAGCTCAGCCGTCTGCTTTGCCAGCGGCATCATCAGGATTGCAAACGGAACAAACATACCACTCACGATAAACAGATAGACAAAGCTGTAAAATTTGCTGTGGCTCTTGTTTCTGCCGAGCGCATAGCCCATCACAGAGTGAATTGTGACGGAAAGCACTACTGTCAGCAGCGTGATCAACACACTGTTTTTGAGTGAGTTCCAGAAATCTGTCACACGCATCGCCTCTCTGAAATTGTCAAGACTCCATGTCTTAGGGAGGGACAAAATGCCGCTGACGCTGTTTGTCATCTCCGCAGGCTGCTTAAATGCGATAATGATTGTCATATACAGTGGGAACGCAATTGCAGAAAGACCTAAAATAAGCACAACCATCGCTGTCCAGTTTGTTTTCCTTTTTATCATATCTTCCTTCATTATAACTGCTCCTCCTTCTTACCAGTAAATTTCATCTGTGCTACAGAAACCGTCACGATTACCAAAAAGAATATCACCGCATTGGCACTCTGGAAGCCAAACTGTCCGCCTGACATACCATTGTTGTAGATCAGGTAAGAGATTGACTCTGTACTCTGTGCAGGACCGCCCTTGGTCAACGCCATAATCTGATCAAATACCATCAGGAAATTTTTCACGCACAGTACCATATTAATAGAAAAGAATGGAATGATCAGCGGAAAAGTCAGGTAACGGAACTGCTTCCATCCAGTCGCGCCGTCCAGTCCGCCCGCCTCGTACACGTCCTCCGGCACAGTCTGCAAGCCAGAGATGTAGATGATCGTGTTCATCGCAATCGCCTGCCATGCACAGACAATCACAATACCAATCCAAGCTGAGTCTGGATTTGACAGTATACTTTTGCTCAAGGACTCAGAGCCAATCATTGCGCCCATCGCCGGAAGAATATATGTAAAAAAGTAATTGAAAATGTAACCTACAACCAGTGCGCCGAGAATGTTTGGCAGAAAGTATGCGCCCCTGAAAAAGCTCTTTGCCCGTATCCTGCCATTCAGCGCCAGCGCTAAAATCAAACTAATCACATTCACCACAATCGTTGAAGCAATTGCAAGCTTAAATGTAAACAAGTAAGATTTTCCGACACGCGCGTCCGTAAACAAGTCTGCATAGTTGCGCAGTCCTACCCAGTCATATGAACCAAAGCCCTTAAAATTCGTAAAGCTGTAGATGACGCCGCGAATCAGCGGAATCGTGTTGAAGCACACAAACAATGCTAAAATTGGAATCGTAATCAACAAAAACGTCCTTTTTCTCTCATTTTTCATAGTCCCACACCCCTTCTCTTAATTTCCATGCGTTTTTTCGTATTCCTGAACCATACGGATAATGTCCCTGTTGTAACGCAGCCAGTCGGTATCAAATTTCTTTAGAAATGCATCCACATCCTTCTGAATCAGGAAGGTCTGAATCTGTGCATCGACTGCCATCTCCGACGGATAATAGTGATCCTGATAGTCTGTCATTTTGCCCTCTGCAATGTGCTGGTTCATACCGTCCAGCATGGGAGACAGGGTAAAATTGCCCTCCTTGCAGGGAATTGCAATCTGTGCGTCGATATACTGCTGAAGATTCTCCTCCGCAAGCAGGAAGTCCAGCACCTTGTATGCAGCCTCCTTATTCTTGCAGTCCGCCATCACGCAGAACTGAAGGTCAATACCGGAGTTCAACGTATTCTTTGCGGCATCGTCATTTGCAGGCATCACGAAGGAGTCAATGTTCAAATCGGGATTTACTGACAAAATCTGTGGGATTGCATAGCTTCCGATGGGATACATTGCTGCCTCGCCACGCGCAAAGGCGGTACAGGCATCATTGTAGCTGAATGCAAATGGGTCCTCCACACTGTATTGCAGCAGGTCGAGATACTTCTCTGACACCTCGCGGTACTCCTTCTCAAAGGTCGTCTCCCCCCTGTTTACCTGCTTTGTCACATCGGCAGGTGCAAGGCTGACTGCCATGGCATTCCACGGTGCAAGACACGTCCACGTATCCTTGAAGCCAAAGTAAAATGGCAGGATTCCCTCCGCCTGAATCTGATCACAAAGCGCCTGCATTTCTGTCCAGTTCTGGGGAATCTGCCAGCCATGTTCCGCAAACATATCCCTGTTGTACAGTACGCCCGCTGCATTCGCTACATATGGAACGGCAAAGATGCCGTCTGTTGGGACTAACTCCAATGCCTCGTCCGTGTCAAGATATGCCTGATTGATGTCCTGCAAACCTGCATAGTCTGAAACGTCCGCTAAAATCTCTGCATCCACGAAATAGGAGTAATTGATATCTCCTCCGATTCCTATGATATCAGGGTAGTCCTCGCGGATAAACCTTGTCTTTAAAATGGTCATCGCATCATTGGGAGAACTGATCTTTAACTGGATATCATCATGCTGCGCGTTGAACTTCTCTTCCACCATCGCAAAGTAACTCGCTGCTTCCGGCTTGTACTGAACAATCTCAATTTTTGTCTTGCCATTGTTGTTCGAGGATGCACAACCCTGAACACCCGCCGCCGCTGCGATACAGCATAATGCCATCCCTAAGTGCCTTACTGCTTTTCCTTTCATTCTATTTTATCCTCCTTTTTCTTGATAAATATAGTTTAACATACCTTAATGCTATCGTAAATTGCATCATTTTGCTTATTTTATACCTTAATGCCGCTTAATCAGAATTAGCTTGAAGTCATCTAGCATTTTGGTATATACTGTATTATAATTGTATACTATGTATATCAAACCTTAATTTACAAATACTTGGCTGAACACATTGCCATACATTAAAATATGAGAAGGGAATTTGTATTATGAGCGAAGTCATTTTTTCCGTATTTCCAAGTGAGAACTTTATAGATTTAGGATTGTACCAGTTTGGCTGGGAGAAATGCGACCCGTCACACTCGTTTGGTCCCGCGGCGAGAAACCACTATCTGTTTCACTACTGTATTTCTGGCACAGGCATCTTGTATGGCAACAATACAAAGGGCGAATCCGTCCCTTATCCGATTAAGAGCGGACAAGGTTTTATGTGTTTTCCAAACCAGATTAATATGTATATTGCCGACCATGAAATTCCGTGGGAATATGTGTGGATTGAGTTTGACGGACTGCGCGCCAAAGAGACAATCGAGCTGACCGGGCTGAGTGTGGACCAGCCGATCTATAAGGCGCGTTATAAAGATTTGGCAGACTTGATGAAATCGGAGATGCTCTACATTGTCAACCATAAGGAGGAATCCCCCTTTCACCTGATCGGGCATCTCTATCTGTTTATTGACAGCCTCATGCGCTCGTGCAGCCTGACAAAGCTCAACAGCGGAAATGGACTGCGCGATTTCTATATCCGCGAGGCTGTCACCTTTATCGAGCAGAATTTTCAGAATGCAATATCTGTGGAGGATATCGCGGCTTCCTGCGGCTTGAACCGAAGTTATTTCGGAAAAATTTTTCATGAAAATATGGGAAAATCACCACAGGAATTTCTGATTTCCTATCGCATGACAAAGGCGGCGGAGCTCTTGAAGCTTACAAACCTGTCCATCTCTGACATTAGCAACGCTGTCGGCTATCCAAACCAACTGCACTTTTCGCGCGCCTTCAAAAACGTGTATGGCGTCTCGCCTAGGCAGTGGCGGTATGAGCATCATACTTTGCCGCAGGAGTAGCGGCTGGCAAGCGGACATGACCGCCTGCCGCAGATATCCCTTATCATTTGCTGGCAAAATAAACATCAGGCAAAATGATGGGATACTCCTGCCCGTCCGTCGTATCTGTCCAACCGACCACAAAACGCACGCTCGCACTCTCCATCACATAGCCCTGCCTTTGATATTTCTCGATTTCTTCCAAAAACTTTTTGGAAAAGCGAACCACCTGAACGGTTTTGCCGTCCGACACCACCGAAAGCCCGGACGCACTGGTCAAAAGCTTTGCACCAGAGACTATTCTCTGGATAAGATTTTTCTTATCCTTGAAAAAGCCAAGATGGACGTCCTTGTGCGATAGCTGCATCAGGATTTCTTCGGGGCGCCCATACAAGGTACTGTCCACCTGCGCCCTCACGTTCCCCGTGATCAAGCGGTCAAAATCCTTGTTGTTATAAAAGAGATACAAGTCCTTTTTCGCCCTTGTCATGCCCACGTACAGCAGCCGTCTGCGCTCGTCTGTGTCAAACGAAACGTGGTCGTCAAGCATCATGACCACCTCATCAAACTCCCTGCCCTTTGACTTGTGCATTGTGGATACGACCACGTCTCGGCTGTCATTTTCGAAAAAGTCCTCGATGTTGGATTCATGCAGAAACACCTCCAAGTCCGAGCGGTACTTTCGTTTGTTCGCCAGTGCAAACGCTTCGAGAATGGCAAGGCACAGCGCCAGATTGGTGCTGTCCTGATAGACCGATGCCATCCTGTCTCTTGCCGCGTCCCACAGCTTTTGTGGTATCACAGGTGTATCCAGCTCTTTTATAATTCTTTTCATAAAAAAGCGCAGCTCAATCATATTGTACAGATCAAACCCGTCATTGGACTGAATCAGCTTCGCCCGAATGCCTTTTTTCTTTAGAAGTCCCACGATGCGCAGTGTCTCGTCGTTCGTGTTGGTGAGAATGCACACACTTCCCCTGTCCCGCACCTTGACTGCCTTTGCCGCCACAGGCTCCTCAAGATTTCTGCTGGCGCACTGTATCAGCTCTACCACGCCCGGCGCCCCGTCCTTCACAGCAATGATCGGCGCGCTTTTCATTCTGTGCGAGATCTGCCGCACAAACTGATTGGCAAACGCTACAATATTGCCTGCGCTTCTGTAATTGTCCAGCAGCTCATACTTTTTCGCATTGTCCCGCGCCAGAAACTCCTCAAAATACCGGGAACTCGACCCGCGGAACTCATAGATATTCTGGTCGTCATCTCCCACCGCAATCACGCGCAGATCATCATTGCGCTCAATCAGGGCACTGACAAGCCTGTACTCGTTCTCGTCCATGTCCTGTGCCTCGTCAATCACGAGCACTGTCTTTGTAATCCGCCCGATTTCCACGTCACCGTTTGCAATCATCTGCGACGCGTCCTGCACAACGGTCTTGGCGTCCTCGAGATTCCCCATACGGCCAATCAAGTCAAAGCAATACGAATGAAATGTTTTGATTTCTATAAAGCCCGCCGCATTTCCGATTAAATCATACAGCCGTCTGCGAAACTCCGTCGCTGCCGCCCGCGAAAATGTCACCATCAAAAGCTGTTCATGCTTCACATCCTCTAGCAGCATCAACGAGGCGAGCTTGTGCACAAGAACCTTTGTCTTTCCACTCCCCGGTCCTGCCGCCACCACAATATACTTTGACACATCATTGTCGATAATCTCCCGCTGCACATCAGACAACTCCGCAAAGAGCTTATTATACTTTTCGGGCGTGATATTCCGGTTAATCTCATTTTTGCGGTTTCCCTTGAAGTACTTGGCAATAAACAGTTTGTAGTCCATCTGAAAATAGTCGTTTACAAACTGTAACGCCTCATCATAATTTCTGACCATCATATTGGCAAACTCACCCACAATATGAATCTGCTGCATCTTCTGTTTATAGTATGCATTCAGGCTTTTATAGTCGTCTGCCTTATAGCGGATTTTGTTGTCCATCTCAAGCCGTGTAATCTGCATTCCACTGTACAGCACAAGGAAACCGCCCTCTAGTTTCATGGCATCAATCTTCGCCAGATAGAGAAGTGCATCCTCAATATCTTTATCCGTAATATTCTCTGTAATATTCTCCGCCGTGTTCTGCTTTGCATTCTCCTTACCGGACTGGGCTGCGCTTTTTTGGTATTGCGTCTTTAATTCCAATATGGAAAATCCCACTGCCTGCTGCTCCCCACTGTCCGCTGTCTCCCTGCTTTTCTCAAATAAATACTTCACGATAAAGCCTGACATTCGGATACACTGCTGCCGCTGTTCCCAAAACGCCTCGGCAGAAAGTTCCGGTACAATGATGGTTCTTGCGGTCGTGTTCTCGATGCTCTTTTTGATATATTTCTTGATTGTCCAATAATAAAGCACTGTCTTAAATGCATTCACTGTCGCATTTTTTACGCCGCTGCTGACTGCACTTTCATTTAACTCTTTGAGGTTGATGCACTGCCCCTCACCACTGAGCTGGCCGATGAGAAACTGCTCTAGGGCGGCATATCTTTTCAGCACATTGAGCGACTTGTTCTCTGTGTCCGTCTTTAAGACAAACGCTGTCAAATCCTTTGTGTTTGCTAAAATATTCTCCTCCCGCAAAATCTGAATCAGCTTGAACGTCTCCTGCCGCTCGATGCCGAGCCTGTCCGCAATGTAATCCACCCTAGACTCCGCATCGTCGTTTTGTGCATTTGCCACACTCCTTGCCGAGATCAGCATACTCATGATGCGCTTGGCATTTAGGCGCTCATTTTCACTCATTTTCATCGACGCTTCTATCTTGAGCGCAGCTTCCATCATATTTTTGACAAGAATACTCGTGGCATAGATATGCGGCACGTTCTTCCCGCGCTTGAGATAGCCGGCGTTCTCCAATGCCTGCACCGCTGTCCTGACGCGCGTCTCTACGTCTGCCACCGTCTCGTCCCATCCCGCCTGACGCGCGATCTCCAGCGGTGTGCGCTGTATGATGGCTCTGTTCTTGGTCAAATCCTTGACCGCCTTCCAAACCTGCTGAATCTCACTGATACTGAGTTTCGTCTGGTTCAGCAGCATAAAATGCTTGTCCAAATCCCCGTCTTGAAACAGTACATAGCACTCTGCCTGCAAATTCTGGTCTCTGCCCGCGCGCCCTGCCTCCTGCACATAATTTTCCAGCGAATCCGATATGTCATAGTGTATCACCAGCTTGATATTGGGTTTGTCCACCCCCATGCCAAAGGCGGAGGTTGCCACCATCACCTGAACTTCATCGCGGATAAAAGCATCCTGATTCGCCTGTTTTTCCGCCTTGTCCATCTTTCCGTTAAAGGCAAGCGCGGCGATACCGTCATCACACAGCTTCTGCGCAAGCTCTGTCGTGCGCTTTGTCCTCGACACATACACGATGGTGGGGCAGTTTTTCTGTTCAATCAGCCAGCGCAGCGTCGTGTATTTCTCCTCGTCACTCTCCTTGTAAAGCACCTCATAGCGCAGATTTTTCCTGCCCGCACCCGAAGTGTACAGCGCTAAATCCAAGTCCAGTTTTTCTTTGAAATATTCCTTGATATCGCTAATGACCTTCTGTTTTGCCGTCGCGGTAAAGCACGAGACCGGAATCCGATCTGCTAACTGCTTCTTCTCCTGCAATTCCCGGATAAAGTCACCGATGTAGAGATAATCCACCCGAAAATCCTGTCCCCACGCGGAAAAACAGTGCGCCTCGTCAATCACAAAACGCGCAATCACCCTTTTTATCAGCAATCGCTCGATCGTCTTAGAGCGCAGAGACTCCGGCGCGACATATAATATAGAAGCAAGCCCATTCTCAACGCGCTCAATAGCCTCCGCCCGCTCGATCGGACTGAGCAGTCCATTGATTGTCACCGCGTCCACGATGCCCTTCTTTTCCAGATTGTCCACCTGATCTTTCATGAGGGACTGCAATGGCGATATCACGACGGTCAATGCCTTAGAAAGCTCTCCAGCCATCAGTGCGGGCAGTTGAAATGTGATGGATTTTCCGCCGCCTGTCGGAAAGATGGCGAGCAAGGACTGGTTGTCAACTGCCGCTTGAACTGCCTTCTCCTGCAAATTTTCTCCATCGTATTTCCGAAAATCATCATATCCGAAAATCTGGTTTAACCGCCGGTAAATATTGAGCTGGCTGCGGCAGTATAAACAGCCCTCGGCACAAACCGTATTGCGCAGCAGCCGTATTACATTGGAGACTGCCGGGTATCGCATATTGACCCAGTTTGGTATCATGGACGTGCTGTCTTCTGCTGAAATGATTGCCAGCACATAGGCAAGCTCTACCGGATAACGCGCAGCAATATGCGAAATCTCACTGTTGCCACACAATTTTCCATGATAAAAGCTTTTGATGAGAGAGGAAGCATCTCCCCGCGGATAGTAATTGAGATAAGAAAAAAAGCCACGAAATCCTTCTTCTTGGCTGAGCAGGTCCGCATAAATATCCTTTTGCAGCTCGTTGAGGCTTTGAAAGGCATTGACCTCATCGTAAAATAATTCCATCGCTTTTATCGCATCATTTAAGGGATTGTTCAGGGAATCGGTCAGTAGTTTGTCGTCCTTGAGCAGTGCGTGATAGGGCTTGTTCGGAAACAGCAGCGGCGACAGATAGAGCGTGTCTATCATGTCCGTAATTCCCGCTGCCTGCATCTGCTGCCTGATATATCTGGCGTCGTGATGGACAATATTGTGTCCACATAGAAATCGCTTGCCGCCAGTACTGTTCTGCACCAGAAAATCCTCAAACGCCTTGGCTGATTTTGTATGAATATGTGTGCTTCCGTCTACGGCCGCGCCGTAATCTAGTACCGCACCGCGCTCGATACTGACCTCTGTGTCAATAAATACAACTGTGTACATCGCTTCCCCTTTATACCAAATATTTCCAGAAAAATTTGTTGTGTTTGGGAATATTATACAATAATTTGTTGTATTTATCAATCTGAAATATAGTACCATGTACTATAGTATATGTTTACTACTGTAACTTTGTTCTCTCTAATTGTATCTGTTTCTGCCGCTCTTCGGTCTGTTTTTGATTGTGCATTTATATAGGTATTTATTCTAAATGCTCTGGATCACCAATCTCTTCGTTTCCAAGATATTTTCTATATTCTTTTCCCTCATAAAAGTTCATAATCGGACGGCGAAGTTTCGACGGATATAGTGGCAGCTTATTTAATTCTGACAAATCCAGCCATTCAACGCCAACCTGATTCGTATCATGATGCAGCATTGCATTTGCGGTCTCTCCCAAGTAATCACACAAAAATACGAGATCTATCCTATGAAAACTTTCACCGTGAACCCCTTCTATCATAAAAAGCAACTCCTCGCATCTGACCTCTAGTCCTGTCTCTTCTCTTACTTCCCGCTCAACCGTCTCGGAAAGCACCTCTTCACTGTCCTGACCGCCGCCGGGCAGAATATACCATTCCTCATTTCCGTCATTTACCTTGATTGCAAGCAGTTTTCCATGTTGAATGACAACTGCTTTCGCAGAAGTGCGTATTTGTCTTGACATTTTTCCAATCCTTTCTATATTATGGGTATCACTATTTTTTTCATAGAAAGGCGCTGTTTGCAGACCTCCCTATACATTGATGATACCACACTGTATGGTACTTTTGTATAATACATCGTTGCTTTCATCAAAACCGTTTTCATTACCGGTTGTGGATATAAGGAACTGTAGAAAAATAACTGACGCATCTTGACTTGGCTATTTCTCTGATTATGCATGCCAAAAAGCCTCGCCGTAGCCCGCTACGCCTACGTTTTTTGACATACATCCTCAAAGAAATATCCTGCGCAATCTGCATCACTTATTTTCCTACAATTCCTAAAGCATTTTTGCAGTTAAACGTTGACTATTTCCACAAATATGATACGATACCAATAGAATGCTTTGGGAACACCTTCAAAAAGGTACGCAGCAGACAGAAGGAGTAAATCAATTTTAATGAAAACAATACGCTATTTTAATACAGAGGGCTGCTGTCTGCCAGCAGAACACTACATGGTGCCTCTTGATGACAGGATCAAAACAATCCGAGAACTGTATATTGACCGCAAAAAATATTTCGTCATCAACAGAGGTCGTCAATATGGCAAGACGACAATGCTGGTGGCACTGGCTGCGGCGCTTCGGACAGATTTTGCTGTTATTCTTATGGATTTTCAGTTGATGAGTACCACAAGCTTTGTGGAGGAACCCGCCTTTGTCACATCGTTTGTCAGCAATCTGGCAGATCTGGTTGCGGAGGACGACGATTTGGCAGACGCAATCGCAAACGAAGCATACCAGAAAATGACTGCACTCTGCGAACAGCAAAAGCTTTCCATGAATGAAATGTTCCGCTGTCTCAGCCGAATCTGCAAAGCAGCAAAAAAACCTGTCATTCTGATGATAGACGAGGTGGACAGCGCATCAAACAATCAGGTATTTATCGACTTTCTCGCACAACTTAGAGGTTATTACCTCGCCAGAAGCCGACGCCCATTTTTTCATTCTGTCATACTTGCTGGAGTCTATGATATCAAAAATCTGAAATTAAAGATACGTCCAAATTCAGAACACCAGTATAACAGTCCGTGGAATATTGCAGCTGATTTTGATGTAACGATGCGTTTTTCATCAGAGCAGATTCAATCCATGCTCAATGAATACCAGACTGATCACCAGACTGAAATGGATATTGTTCAGATTGCAAACGAGATTTACCAATATACGTCAGGCTATCCCTATCTTGTGTCTGCCCTATGCAAAATCGTAGATGAAAAATTGTCTGGCTGCAAATCTGTCTGGACAAGGGAATATATTGTGGAAGCCGTTAAAATCCTGCTCGGTTCAAGGACAACACTGTTTGACAGTTTGACCAAACACCTCAGTGAATTTCCTGAAATGAAACAAATGTTATATACAATGTTGTTTCAGGGTGAACAAATTGCATTTAACCAGTATAACCACACCATAGAGCTTGCCTGCATGTTTGGATATGTTATTGCAGATGGCAGTACTGTCCGCGTCGCAAATCGTATTTTTGAAATTTGCTTATATAATCTCTTTCTGTCTGAGGAAGAACTGGCGAATGCAATGAGTCATCAGGCAAAGCAGGATAAATCTCAGTTTCTTTCCAATGGCAGACTGGATATGGTACGGGTTCTGGAAAAATTTGTACAATATTTTCATGATATTTATGGAGAAAATAATGAAAAATTTATGGAAGAACAAGGACGCAAAATTTTCCTACTATATCTGCGTCCCATTATAAATGGCACTGGAAATTACTATATTGAGGCACAGACAAGAGATGCAAGACGAACTGATATCATTGTAGATTATGCAGGTGAACAGTTTATTATCGAAATGAAAATCTGGCGGGGACGCGAATACAATGAGCGCGGCGAAAAACAACTGGCAGACTATCTGGACTACTTTCACCTAGACAAAGGCTATCTGCTGAGCTTTAACTTTAATCAGAAAAAAGAAACGGGTATTAAGACAATCGCAGTCGGTGAAAAGACCATCGTGGAAGCTGTTGTCTAACCACGCAATTGAGGAGGACTCACAAATAAAAGAATACAAAAAATTTATTGACAACTTTGTACAAAAGAACCAAATGATATTAGGTGACAATCTTGTCGGCGTCTATCTCCACGGTTCTGCGGTAATGGGATGTTTCCACCCCCAAAAGAGCGACCTCGATTTTATCATTGTTATTCAGCATGATCTGAATGCTGCTGTCAAGCGTCAGTACATGGATATGGTCGTCGCGCAAAACAGTCATGATGCTATCATGGCTCCCGCAAAAGGCATCGAGCTTAGCATCGTGAAAGAATCTGTCTGCCGCCCGTTTGTCTACCCGACCCCATTTGTGCTTCATTTTTCCGCGGCACATCTGAACTGGTATCAGACTAACCCCTCCGATTACATTGAAAAAATGAACGGAACCGACAAAGACTTAGCTGCACATTTTACAATCCTCTACCACAGGGGAATGACACTTTGGGGAAAAGAGATTCCCGAAGTTTTCGCCGAAATTGACGCCACTTATTATTTCGACAGTATTTGGAATGACATTGAAAATGCAAAAGAAGAAATCACCGAAAATCCTATGTACATCACGCTGAATCTGTGTCGTGTGCTCGCCTACCAGAAAGAGCAGCTCATTCTGTCCAAGTTAGAAGGCGGAACATGGGGGCTTGCAAACCTTCCACAAAAGTATGCACCTCTGATTGCTGATGCCCTGAAAGATTACACAACTGATCGTACCATGAAATTGAATGCAGCACTTGCCAGAGAATATGCCGCCTATATGTTACAACAGATTCGCATGGAAAATGAATGAAACATTCTTGAACCAAATCCGCGATATTGAAGCCAGCTATGACCGCGTGTCCGATAATTTTATCCCATTGCTTTGCCGGCGATACGGCTGGGAAATTGCGGACAGCGAAACAGGCACAGCGCCTTCATATGTTTATGACCGGGATATCGAAAAAGCGTTTTTCAGGACGCCAATGTCATTTAGTTAAGTCCAACAGGTTAAGTTAAGGTTTAAAAATACCGTTCACTTTCGCAAAAGTGAGCGGTACTCTTTTTTGATAACAATCTGCATCAAA
>ERZ808028.705-NODE-705-length-24707-cov-5.411328_pt1 | contig 24707 bp, 25 predicted proteins | sample MGYA00380184_ERZ808028 | MGnify/ENA primary metagenome ERZ808028 (study PRJEB31490, sample SAMN06133397) | mouse gut metagenome | isolation source: J8_1 | host: mice | place: China: Chengdu | collected 2015-05 ...
TGAAAAGCTGAAGCCGGTTATATCACGTATTCTTGATTTGTTTACTGACGATATCGGCGGTGTTGATGTTTTTTCACGTGAATATATTGTGTCGGGAATAATCGGTCTGATTAAATACTATGCAACCCACGAGATTGATGATATTGAGCAGAAATGTCAGTATTTTACAGGGCTTCATCTTGGCAAGATTATTGAGTTTGCCAACGAGAAAAGAGAAAAAATGGTATGAAAAAAAGGAAAAAGGAAAACGGCAGAAAGAAAAGAAGCTCAAGAAACCTGAAGGTTAACACAAGAATTGTGCTGACCTCAGTGCTGGCTATTGTAATTCCTATTATAATCATTGCCAGCTTTTCAACGGTGCTTGTTCAGACAATCGCCTCCTATTTCAATTTTTCAACCGTAACAACCAATACATACAGCACCATTAATCAGATTCAGTGGTCGCAGACCATGTGGAGCATTACAAACGAGCTTACGGGTAACGAAAGCGAGAAAGAAATACTTGAAAATCTGACGAGCTTTGCAGCACCCCTTGAAAAGCTGAATTCGCTGATATATATTGAACGTGACGGAGAAGTCTTTTATGCTACAAACGGTGACAGCAGAATAACCGAAAAAGCTGAAAGGCTTGTGGAGTTTGACAAGGACAAAAATCTGAACTATTTCGGCTATAACGGTCTTGTTATTGTCAATCATGCAAAATCCGATGCAAACAGATATCTCATCATTATTGTCAATGATGATTATACGGTTAATGATTTAACCAAAAGAGTGAGCATTAAGGGCTTCACCAACCTGCTTCTGGGCAGAACGGGTATTATTGTGTTGATTATAGTTGCACTTTTTGCAATTGCAATAAGCTTTATTTCTTTTATATCGTCAAAAACAATTGTCAAGCCTATTAAAAAAATTGCTGATGGCGCCAATGAAATTGCACGGGGCAATCTGGATTATAACATAGATTATGAGTCAACAAATGAGCTTGGTCAGACTGTTCATGCTTTTAACGATATGCGATTAAGGCTGAAGGAGTCCATTGAAAATCAGAATAAGGTGCAGGAGGAACGTCAGGTGCTTGTGGCAGGAATTGCTCATGACCTGAGAACACCTTTAACCTCTGCCAAGGGATATGCTGAGGGACTTCTTGACGGTATTGCTGATACGCCCGAAAAAAAGGAGCATTATGTTAAAACGATATGCCAGTCAATCAATGAAACAGAAAAAATCCTTGACGATCTTCTTACTGTGTCCAGACTTGAGCTTAAAGGCTATGAGCTGAATACCGTTGATGTTAAAATCAAGGAGTTTTTTGATGACGGTGTTGCTGAAATAAAAATTATTCTTGATAAGGCAGATTTTAATTTTGAATTTGAATGCAACTGCAGCGATGATGCAGCTGTCAGTCTTGATGTTGATAAATTCGTGCGGGTAATAAATAATATAATTTCCAACAGTATAAAATATTCCAATCCTGATGTGAAAGGAAAAATAAAATTTTCAATCAATGAATATGAGCGTTCGGTGATTATTGAGCTTGCTGATAACGGCATAGGGGTTGACAGGGACAGCGTTTCCAAAATTTTTGACCTTATGTATCGTGCCGACTCTGCAAGAACAAATGTTGCTGACGGGTCAGGCTTGGGCTTGTCCGTATGCAAGCAGATTGTTGAACTGCATCGGGGAATTATCTGGGCAAGCAGTAAGCTGGGTGAGGGCTTGTCTGTATTCATATCATTACCAAAGGTAAGGAGAGCTGAGAGCTATGAGCAAAATACTGATAATTGAAGATGATGAGAATATTCTGCACCTTGAAAAGGACTACCTTGAAGCAAGCGGTTTTGAGGTGGATATTGCAGTTGACGGTGAAACAGGTCTTAATATGGCATTGAAAAAAAGCTATTCTCTTGTTCTGCTTGATATCATGCTGCCAAAGCTGAACGGCTTTGAGGTGTGCAAAAAAATAAGGCAGGTATGTGATATTCCGATTCTGCTTGTGAGTGCAAAAAAAGAGGACCTTGATAAAATCAATGGTCTCGGCTTCGGTGCGGATGATTATATTGTAAAGCCGTTTTCACCAAGCGAGCTTGTTGCAAGGGTTAAGGCACATATCAGCAGATACAACAGACTCACCAATATTCCCGAGCCTGTTATTATCACATACGAAAGCTTAAAGCTGAATAATGATTCAGGCGAGGCATTTTTTAATGATGTTAATCTGAATTTAACAAAAAAGGAATACGAGCTTTTGAAATTAATGGTTTCAAAGCCGGATACGGTTTTTACAAAAAATGAGCTTTTTTCCAAGGTTTGGGGCTATGATTCGCTGGGCGATACATCAACGCTGACTGTGCATATTAATCGTTTGCGTGATAAGCTGAAGGAAATTGCGCCCGATACGGATTATATCAGAACAATCTGGGGCAGGGGATACAGGCTTAAATAAAGTCTTTTTAATAAAACACACCGCAGAAACAATGTTTCTGCGGTGTGTTTTTTGTTATTTATCTGCTGAAAGAAGCATACGGTCATTATCAAGCTCTTCGCCTGATGTTGTTTTAAACTTGGCAAGCAGGTCTGTTGTTGTAAGTGATTTTTTCTCCTCACCTGATACATCATAAATGATTTTTCCGTCATTCATCATAATAAGCCTGTTGCCGATTGCAATGGCATCCTTCATATTATGCGTAATCATAATGGCAGTGAGCTTGTCACGCTCTACAATTTTTGTTGTTAAATCAAGAACCTTTTTTGCAGTTTTAGGGTCAAGTGCAGCAGTGTGCTCGTCAAGCAGCAGCAGCTTTGGCTTTTTCATTGTAGCCATAAGCAGTGTTACAGCCTGTCGCTGACCGCCTGAAAGCAAGCCTACCTTTGATGTCAGTCTTGTTTCCAGCCCTAAATCAAGTGAAGCAAGAAGCTCTGTAAACGCAGCCTTTTCCTTGTGTGACACGCCGAATTTAAGCCCTCTTCTTTTGCCTCGTCTTGCCGCAAGAGCAAGGTTTTCATCAATCTGCATATCTGCCGCGGTGCCGTTCATCGGGTCCTGGAAAACACGTCCGATATATGCAGCTCGCTTGTGCTCGGGCAGCTTTGTTACATCAATGCCGTCAATAACAATTGATCCGCAGTCAACAGGGTAAACACCTGCAATCATATTGAGCATTGTGGATTTGCCTGCACCGTTACCGCCGATAACAGTTACAAAATCACCCTCGTTGAGGACAAGGTCAATACCCTTTAATGCCTTTTTTTCGTTAATGGTGTTGGGGTTAAAGGTTTTGTGAACATTTTTAATTTCAAGCATTATTCTTTAACCTCCTTTAATTTAACGTGCTTACTCTGAAATTGTGCTTTCCAGAAAGGCGTGCCGAGGAACAGTGCAACCACAAGTGCTGAGAACAGCTTAAGGTCATTGGCATTAAGACCGAATTTAAGAACGATAGTAATTACGATGTAATAGATAATGCTTCCCAGCACTGCTGATAAGAGTCTGAGAGCAAAATTTTTGAAAATTTTTCCGAAAATAACTTCGCCGATAATAACAGCAGCAAGACCGATAACAATCGCACCTCTGCCCATATTGATGTCGGCACTGCCGCTGAACTGTGCAAGCAGACCGCCTGCAATTGCAACAAGACCGTTTGAAATTACAAGACCGATAATTTTTCTTGAATCGGTGTTGATGCCGTTCGCACGAGCCATATTCTGGTTTGAGCCTGTTGCACGGATGGAATGACCCATTTCAGTGCCGAAGAACCAGTAAAGTATTGCAATGATTACCACAACAAAAATTGCGGCAATGAAAATGGTACGCCATATTTGTGTCATATTTGAGGATACGATAAGGTCGTAATTTCTTCCGCTGATGGTGGTATTTGCTCTTCCGTTCATTATACGAAGGTTGATTGAGTACAGTGCAAGCTGGGTGAGAATACCTGCAAGAATAGCGGGTATTCCGAATTTTGTGTGTAAAATACCTGTTGCAAGTCCTGCAAGACAGCCTGCGAGGAAAGCAATAAACAGGGCAAGATAAATATTCATACCATTGACTGTGGTGAGGATTACAAGCACGGCACCGCCTGTTCCGAGGGTGCCGTCAACGGTGAGGTCGGCAAGGTCAAGTATTTTATATGTAATATAGACACCGATTGCCATAATGCCCCAAATCATGCCCTGTGCAACGGGTGATGGTAATGATTGTAAAAAGTTTAACATTTCTGACTCCTTAAACTAACTAAAAAAGCGATAAAATAATTCTACCGCTTTTTTAATAAAGTTTTATTTATATTTTTGTGTTTTTTATGCCGTAATATTAAGCAATAGCCTCGTAGCCCTCAGGAATTGTGATACCTAAAGCCGCTGCTCTTTCAGGCATATATTTCTTTGTAAGCTCAGTAGCATACTGAATTTCCATATCGCCCGGGTTCTGACCGTTTACGAGAATATCGTAAGCCATCTGACCTGCAGCCTGACCGATTGAGTAGTAGCTGATTGAAAGAGTAGCAATACCGCAGCCCTTGCAAAGACCCTCTTCACCTGCGATTACAGGAATTTTAGCAGGTTCTAATACGTTGTTGATAGCTTCCTTGTTTGAAGCGGCTGTATTGTCAGTAGGAATAAATACTGCATCACACTTGTCATTTACAATCTGCTGTGTAACGGCTGTTACGTCATTTGTGTCAACAAATGTGTATTCCTTGCCTGTCATTCCAAGGCTTGTAAGCTCCTGCTGAATAACATCTGACTGATATTTTGAATTCTTTTCTGCTGAGCAGTAAAGAATTGCAACAGATTTTGCATCAGGGCAAAGCTCTTTGATCATAGCAGCCTGATCCTTAAGAGGAGCAAGGTCTGATGAACCGGTTACGTTAAAGCCTGTTTTTCCCTTCCAGTCCGTAATTTCAAGACCGGTAGCATAGTCTGTGATTGATGTTGCAACAATCGGAATAGTTTCGGTAGCCTGAGAAGCGGCTGCCATTGCATCTGTTGCATTTGCCATAATAAGGTCAACCTGATTTGAAACAAAGTTTGAAACAATGGTTGAACAGTTTGTAGCCTCGCCTGAAGCATTCTGTGAGTCAAAATCAAAGGTAATGCCGTTGGCTGCACCAAGCTCGTTGAGCTTATCCATAAAGCCCTTTGTTGCAGCATCGAGTGCATCGTGCTGAACCAACTGGCAGATGCCGATTTTATAGCTTGTTTTTGCCTGTGACGGATTGTCCTTTTGTTCAGTTTTTGAACAGCCTGCAAATGCGGTTGCGGTAAGAACGCCTGCAAGAGCAACTGCAGCTATTTTTTTTACCATTTTGTTCATAATAAATACCCTTTCGTCAATATTTTTAGTTATTATAACAACCTCATTTTAACACCTAAAAGTGCTAAAGTCAATAGCAAGTATAAATTTTTATGAACATTATCATTAAATTTTTTTATAACTGCTCTGCAATGGTGAAAATCATTTCCTTTGTTTTGTCCCAGCCAAGGCAGGGGTCGGTGATGGATTTACCGTAAACGCCGTCTTCAACCTTTTGGCAGCCATCTTCAATATAGGATTCAACCATAAAGCCCTTAACCATTGCTTTTACATCATCACTGTGACGCATGGAATGTAAAACCTCGTTGGCAATTCTTACCTGCTCAAGGTACTTTTTGCCTGAATTTGAATGGTTGGTATCAACAATAACCGCAGGGTTTTGAAAACCGCCGCAGCAGTACATATCATAAAGCTGTCTTAAATCCTCATAGTGGTAGTTTGCATGATTGTTGCCGTGCTTGCTGACACTGCCTCTTAAAATTGCGTGTGCAAGGGGATTGCCCTTTGATTCAACCTCCCAGCCTCTGTAAAGAAATACGTGATCACCCTGTGCTGCTTTTATTGCATTGAGCATAATGGAAAGGTCCCCGCTTGTGGGATTTTTCATTCCGATAGGAATGTCGATGCCTGAGGATACAAGCCTGTGCTCCTGATTTTCAACAGATCTTGCACCGATTGCAATATAGCTGAGCAGGTCGGAAAGGTATCTGTAATTTTCGGGATAAAGCATTTCGTCGGCACAGGTTAAGCCTGTTTCTTCAATTGCAGTTTTGTGCAGGGAACGGATTGCCTTGATACCCTCAAGCATATCGGGGTTCTTATCAGGGTCAGGCTGGTGAAGCATACCTTTGTAGCCTGCACCTGTGGTTCTTGGCTTGCCTGTGTATATTCTCGGTATAATGATGATTTTATCCTCAACCTGCTTCTGAACCTCGGCAAGTCTGTGAATATAGTCAAGCACGGAGTCGGCTCTGTCTGCTGAGCAGGGACCGATGATGAGCAGGAATTTATCGCTTTCACCTGTGAATACCTTGGCTATTTCTGCATCCCTTTTGGTTTTGATTTTTTCTGCCTCGGCTGAGAGAGGCATTTCCTTTTTGATTTCCTGGGGGACAGGGAGCTTTCTTTTGAACTGTGTATTTGTCATATTATCCATACATTTTCACCTCTTATAGTTGTTTATATTATTATAAAACATTATTTTCATATGTCAATAAAATATTAGCCAGACGAGAGTCGAACAAAATAAGGTTTAAATCAACAAATTTTTACCCATTTTGTAAACATTGAAGATTAATTGTGGATTTTTGTTTTTATTTATGATACTATATTTTATCTGTGAGGTATGGTATGAAAAAAATCAGTGCTAAGGATAAATCAAAACTGAATATTCCTTCAATTGCCGTGCTTGCTGTTATCATAGCTGCCGTGATTGTTTCGGTTATTGCTGTTGCAGCATCAAGAGGGAGCAGACCCGATGGACTGTATCAGTTCAATCAGTCGGTGTCAAACGGTATTGATGTTTCGGAGCATAACGGTGAAATTGATTGGAACAAGGTTAAGGAAACACAGGATTTTGCTTTTATCCGTGTGGGCTATCGCGGTTATGGAAACGGTGAAATTTACAAGGATAAATATGCTGACGATAATCTGAAAGGTGCAAACAAGGCAAAAATTCCTGTTGGCGTTTATTTTTATACGCAGGCTGTAACAGCCGAGGAAGCAGAGGATGAGGCTGATTTTGTATATAATATCATAAAAAAGCATAATATAGATTTGCCTGTGATTATTGATTTTGAATATCCTATTGACAGTGACGGCAATGCGGTGGGCAGACTGGTTGAAAGCAATAATGATATGGATACAAATACCGATGTTATTAATGCTTTTATTGAAAAGCTCGAGAAGAAGGGCTATACGGCAGGTGTTTATGCATCGTCAAGCGTGCTGCATAATAAAATCAATATGAAAAAGCTGAAGAAATCAGCAGTTTCCTGGGTTGCCGATTATAATGACAAGGTAACATTTGATGTGGATTATATTGTTTGGCAGTACAGTGAAACAGGCAGTGTTGACGGTGTCGGCAGTAAATATGTTGATTTGAATTATTGGTATGAATAATAATATCCCCCTGAAGTGCTAAGCTTTCAGGGGGAATTTGTTTGTATAAAATATTAATTTATTTCTTTGCCGTTTTTGAATTTGTAGGAAATCTCTTTTCCGCCGTAGTCCTTAAGACCTTTTATCTCACCGCTCCAGCTATCAGGCAGTGCCCGATTTTTAAACATTTCTGCAATACCTGCACAAACGCCGAAATTACCGTCAATCTGGAATGGGGGATGTGCGTCAAACAAATTTGGATATGAGCCTCCGCCCCATACAAGTGTGATTTTAAAGGGTGACGGTTTGATGTATGTAAGCTGCTGCTTAATCAGTCTTAATGCATTTTTGCCGTTTCCGAGTCTTGCCCATAGGCAGACCTTCCAGCCCAGTGACCAGCCTGTACCGCCGAAGCCACGCACTTCAAGTGATTTTTCAGCCGCCTTGTTCAGCTCATTATTCTGAATAAAACGTGAGGGGTAAATGCAGTACAGATGGCTCACGTGCCTGTGCTCAACCTCTGTTTCCTCAAATTCCTCAATCCATTCAGGTATTCTGCCGTCGCTTGCAGGTTTAACCTGCTGAATTTCAGGTGCTTCAAATCCAAGCTCTCTGCAGTTGGCAAAGAAATCAAAAAGAATTTCTCTGTCCATAGATGACATATAAGTAATGGCATAGCGTTCACCGTTATGCTTATAACTGTTTTCAGGGCTGATAGAAGGACAGGTTACAAGCTCGCCGTTATGTTCAACCAAATAGTCATTGTAAAATGCAAGACAGCTTTTAAACATAGGTATTAATTTTTCTTTATATTCCTCATCTTTTATATAAAGATAATGCTCATAAAGCTGGTTGAGTATCCACGGCAGGCTCATACACCAGGGTGCGTATGTTCCTGCATCACCGTCACCGTCAGGATAGCCTGCAGGGTATGATGCACCCCATATATCACTGTTGTGATGTGAGCAGGCACCGCCGCAGTTGTAATAATCCTTTGCGGTTACGGAGCCGTTGTAAATAAGCTTTTCAGCCAATTCGGTCAACGGGTCAAAACATTCGCTCAGATTGGCAATGTCTGTGCACCAGTAGTTCATTTCGGTGTTGATATTGGTTGTGTAGCTTGATGACCAGGGGGCTCTCAGGTGTGTATTCCATATGCCCTGCAGGGTCATTGCCTTTGTGCCCTTTCGTGATGCGGATATTGTTAAATATCTTCCGTACTGGAACAGCAAAGCAATCAGACCGTTGTCATCCTTGTGCCTCTTCATTCTTTTTATTCTTTTGTCAGTGGTTAAATCATCACGGCTGCCTTCCAGTGTAATGCCCACTCTGTTGAATAAGGAAGAAAAATCGCTGCAGTGTTCATCAAGCAGCAGGTTATAAGCCTTGCTGTTTTCAAAATAATCCAGTGCATTTTTATATGCATCGCCTGTTGGCATGGATTTGAAATCCACAAAGCTTGTTGCCAGTGAAATCAAAAGCGTAGTATCCTTCTGATTTGTTACCTCAATGCAGTCACCATTGAAAACAGCATTGCCCTGTACCTTGACAATACCGCAGAAGTCCATACCCTTGTCGCCCCAGACAACCGTTTCACCCTGATTATAATACGGCGGCATACATACCTCAGGCGCTTTGCCCTTGATTACAAGACTGTCCTCAACGGTTTCAACCCTGTGATGAAGCTGGCTGTCTAAGCTTACCTTAAAGCTGACACCCTTGTCGCTGTGTATATTCACAACCATTAACTGTGCCGGATGTGAAACAAAAACAGTCTGACAAAAGCCGTTTGTTTTAACCTTTGCAATACCTGTTTCCAACTCGAGTGTGCGTTCATAGCTCTTTTTCGGTGCATTTACATATTCAATAATCAAATCACCAAAGGGGAGGTATGCCTCGCTCCAGTGACCGTGCATATCCTTATTGAGAATATCCTTTGCCTTGCTGTAATTTTTGCTGAATACCGCATCCCTCACAGCATCAAGATGCTTGCCTGCATCCTTTTTGTTTAAATCCTTCGGATAACCCGACCAAAGGCTGTCCTCGTTTAATGCAATTCTCTCCTTTTTCAGATTGCCGAATACAAGTCCGCCTATTCTGCCGTTACCGATAGGTAGTGCCTCTTCAAAATACTTTGCTTTTTTTGTATAATATAATTTATTTTCCATATTTTGATTGTACTAAATGTTTTTATAAATTGCAAGTTATTTTAATTTGTGCTATTATAAAAATATAAACAGGGGGTATTTTTATGAAAAATTTTGTAATTACGATTGGAAGACAGTTTGGCTGCGGTGCACATGAAATCGGAACAAAGCTGGCGGAAAAGCTTGGTGTTCCTTATTATGATAAGGAGATTATCAAAAGGGCTTCAAAGGAAAGCGGATTTGACGAAAACCTGTTCTATTTTTATGATGAAAAGCCGACCAGAAGCTTTTTATTCAATGTTTCTGCGGATGGTCTTGTTCCTATGAGCAATAACGGTATCAGCCTTGAGGATCAGATTATTCAGTATCAGTTTGATACGATTAAAAAGGTTGCATCTGAGGGCAGTTGTATTATTGTCGGAAGATGTGCCGAATACATATTGAGGGACAGAAAAGATATGGTGTCCGTTTTTCTTCATGCAGATGATGAATACAGGCTGAACAGGGTCATTAACGATTACGGAATTGTTCCTAAAAATGCCGCAAAGGAAATTAAGGCAATGGATAAAAAGCGTGCAAAGTTCCACAATTTTTACAGCGACGACAGATGGGGCGATGCAACAACCTATGATTTATCAATCAATGTTGCAAAGCTTGGTGTTGATGAAACCGTAGAGCTTATTGCAAATTATATCCGTTCTGAATTTTAGTTTGTATATAGTTATCTTTATATAAAAAAGCAATTATATTTTCTTGCATTTCAGATATTGATAATATATAATACGTACAAATTGTTTTTTAGGAGAAATTTGATGGATAAAATTCTTGTTCTTGACTTTGGCGGTCAGTATAATCAGCTTATTGCACGCCGTGTCCGTGACCACAGCGTCTATGCAGAAATTCTGCCGTATACCACACCGATTGATGTTATTAAAAATAATAATTATAAGGGTATTATTTTTACAGGTGGACCCAATTCTGTTTATGATATGAGCTCACCTCATTATGATAAAGAGATATTAAATCTGGGTATTCCTGTGCTCGGTATTTGCTATGGCTGTCAGCTTGTTGCGTGGATGGGTGAAGGTGAGGTTAAAACTGCACCTGTAAGTGAATACGGTAAAATTGAATTTACTGCCGATACAAGCTCAAAGCTTTTTAAAAATGTGGATGAAAAATCTGCCGTGTGGATGAGCCATACAGATTATATTGCTGTTCCCCCTAAGGGCTTTGAAATTGTAGGCACAACGAAGGATTGCCCCTGTGCTGCAATGCAGAATACAGAAAAGAATATTTATGCCGTTCAGTTTCATCCTGAGGTTACACATTCTCAGTTCGGCTCACAGATGCTTTATAATTTCCTTTATGAGGTTTGTGATTGTTCAGGCGACTGGGTAATGGATAATTTTATAGAGAATACTGTCGAAAAACTCAAAGAGCAGATTGGTGATAAAAAGGTAATACTCGGTTTATCAGGCGGTGTTGACAGCTCTGTTGCAGCAGGTCTTCTGTCCCGTGCAGTCGGCAGGCAGCTTACCTGTGTTTTTGTTGACCAGGGTCTTATGCGTAAGGATGAGGGCGATTTTGTAGAAAAAACCTTTACCACGCTTTTTGATATGAACTTTGTAAGGGTTAACTGCGGTGAGCATTTTCTTACAGAATTAAAGGGCGTTACCGACCCTGAGGAAAAAAGAAAAATAATCGGTACGGAATTTTTCAATGTCTTCTGGAATGAAATCAGAAAGCAGGATGAGCTTGGATATTTTGCACAGGGTACAATCTATCCCGATTGTATCGAATCCGGCAAGGGTGATGCCGATGTTATCAAAACCCACCATAACAGAGTGAATACACCTGAGGATGTTGAATTTCTCGGTATTATTGAGCCGCTTGCCGATTTGTTCAAGGATGAGGTAAGGAGAGTCGGCGAAAAGCTCGGCATTCCAAAAGAGCTTGTATGGCGCCAGCCGTTCCCCGGACCTGGTTTAGGTGTCCGTATAATCGGCGAAATCACTGCTGAAAAAATCAAGGTGCTTCAGGATGCCGATTGGGTGCTCCGTGATGAAATGGCAAAAAATGGCTATGAAAAAAATCTTGCACAGTTTTTCTGTGTCCTTCCCAGTGTCAATACCGTCGGTGTTATGGGCGACCACAGAACATATGACAATCTTGTGGCAATCCGTGCAGTAACAACAGATGACTTTATGACAGCCGATTGGGCAAGAATACCATATGATATTTTGGCAACGGTTTCAAACCGCATTACAAATGAGGTTGCCCACGTCAACCGTGTTGTTTATGACATAACCTCCAAACCCCCCGGCACCGTGGAGTGGGAGTAAAGTACAAAGTGCTGTAAACCTGCATAAACACTGACAATTTTAAGAGTTTGGGTGTTTTGCGGCAACACTTTGGCAACAAATTTTATTATTCATAATTATTAAGAGCTAACTGATTTTAGTTAATCAGTTAGCTCTTTTTTCATTTCTTTTAATTTTATATGCAATTCTTCTGATTCGCCATGAGGATATTTATATCTCCAGTTATCATATTCCTCTTGGGTAATTCCACCACTTTTCAAAAGCTTATTCATATTAAGCCAATCAATAAATATGTAATTTCTACTTGATGTATCTTCTTCTTTGAGTCTTAAACAAGGCGCACCGTTTTTACATTCACCAACTTCAAAAACATTTTCGTCTTCAAGTGCAAAAAGAAATTGAAAAAATGAAATATAATCTGTTGTATCAATTTCAGGTATTTCCAAAGCACATTCATTTACATTTAAGACTTCTGCAATTTTATCAGTATATTTTTTCTTCGGATTTCTTGTTCCTTTTTCATATTGTGCAATTCTTACATCGGCAGTTCTGTTGTCAAAGCCAATAGCTTCGCCTAATTCCTTTTGTGTTAACCCTTTTCTGTTGCGAAAACGCTTAATTCTATCGCCAATAATCATATATATTCTCCTAAACAGATTTGTTTTGTAATTACAGTATAGTCGATTTAAAATTAAATTGCAATCAATTAAACAAAAAAGTTTATATTTTATGTCTGATAGATATTGACATAAACAAATATGTTTAATATAATGAAGATAGGAATTAAACAATTTTGTTTAAACACAATAAAAATTTACATAGCCGTAAGGCTAAAAACAAGGAGGGAGGTAATTAAATGAAAGAAAATCTTTTTATTAAGGCTGATGAAGTTTCAAAAGAGCTTGGAGTATCAAAGGCTTACGCATACAAACTTGTTCAAAAATTGAATGAGGAACTTGCCGAAAAAGGTTATATAACCATTTCAGGCAGAGTAAGCAGAAAATATTTCAATGAAAAATTCTATGGTATGCAGATAAACGAAAATAAAGGAGCGTGATAAATATGTCTGTATATAAAGAAAATTCGACTAATACCTGGAGAGTGATTTACCGATATACAACTTGGAAAGGTGAAAGGAAGCAAACAAGCAAAAGGGGCTTTGAAACTAAGCGAGAAGCCCTCGCTTGGGAGCGTGAGCAACTTCAAAAGGTACAAGCCGAAATGGATATGACCTTTGAAAGCTTTGTTGAAATTTATACTGCCGATAAAAAGAATAGAATTAAATTAAACACTTGGCGTTCAAAGGAATATATCATTGAAAAGAAATTGTTGCCCTATTTCGGCAAATTAAAAATGAATGAGATTACTCCAAAAGAGGTATTGGCATGGCAAAAAGAAATGATTGATTATCGTGATGAACAAGAGAAGCCATATTCTCAAACTTACCTTAAAACTTTGCATAATCAATTAAGTGCAATTTTAAATCACGCAGTACGATATTATAACCTTTCATCTAATTCCGCTGCCAAAGTCGGAAATATGGGTAAAAAGGAAAGCAATAAAGAAATGCTCTTTTGGACTAAAGAAGAATATCTCAAATTTGCAGATGCAATGATGGATAAACCTATATCCTATTATGCTTTTGAAATGCTTTATTGGTGTGGATTGCGTGTAGGCGAATTGTTAGCGTTAACTTGTAATGATTTCAATTTTAACAATGAGACTGTTACCATTAATAAATCATACCAACGTATCGGAGGTGAGGATATTATCACTGATCCGAAAACACCGAAAAGCAGACGCATAGTGAGAATGCCGTCATTTCTCAATGAAGAGATGCAGGATTACATTAGTTCGCTTTATGGAGTAGATCACGATATGCGTATATTTCCAATTAGCAAAAGTTATCTTCATCATGAAATGGACAGAGGCTCAAAAACTGCCAATGTTAAGCGTATTAGAATACACGATTTAAGACATTCTCATGTTTCCCTGTTAATAGATATGGGATTTTCTGCAGTAGATATTGCTAACAGAGTCGGGCACGAAAGTATTGATATAACATTCAGATATGCTCATATGTTTCCTACAAAACAAAGTGAAATTGCAAATAAACTGGATATGGAAAGAGGTGCTTAATTTGTCAAAGAAGAATATTGATAACCACAATCGTTTGAGAAGTAAAATAGTTTCTTTCAGAATGTCACCTGAAGAAGCTCAAATGCTTGATAGTTTTGTTAGTCTGTCAGGATTAAACAAGCAAGATTATTTAATCAGCAGAGTTTTGCAAAGAGAAGTTATCGTACAAGGCAATCCAAGAGTATATAAAGGATTACGAAATGAACTCACTAATTTAACGAATGAATTGCAAAGCTTATCACAAGTTGATGATGAATTCTTGTTAGTATTAAAGCAATCCTTAGACATACTCTCCGATATGAAAAATCTGTCTTGACGATAGCATCAGCACCGCAGGTCGCAGATGCACTTATGATACGAAGTGTCAAAAGTGCTTTTGCATTACTCTTGACAAGAGTAACAGAACTTCGATGGTATATTAAGAGAAAGATATAGAAAGAAGAGTGATAAATATTAAAAGAAGTGTAAGTGTTATGGTTGGTAAAGGTTCTGTTAATCACAATAGCCGAGTGTTTAATACAAAGAATACTAATCCTGAAAGAACACATTTGAACAAGGAATATATAAACACCGATATTCAAGAGGTATATCATAAATTGTTCGATGATGCACTTGAAAGTTACAATGCAAAGCAGACAAGGTCTGATAGGAAGATAGATGATTATTATGAAAAGATTTGTTCAGGAAAGCAGGAGAAACCTTTTCACGAAATTATCATTCAAATTGGCAACTGTGGCAATATGAAATCAGATAGTGAAAATGGAGAACTTGCCGAAAAGATACTTGATGAATATATGCAATCTTTTCAACAGAATAATCCAAACTTGCGTGTGTTTTCTGCTCATCTTCATATGGATGAGGCAACACCACATTTGCATATTGATTTTGTACCATTTACAACAGGCAGCAAGCGTGGTCTTGATACAAGAGTATCGCTCAAACAGGCTTTAAAAAATCAAGGCTTTGTTGGAAATGGTAGAAGTGAAACTGAGTGGGCAGTTTGGGTACAAGCCGAAAAAGAACAACTTGCAAAGGTTATGGAAAAATATGATGTTGAATGGGAACATCTCGATACGCACGAAAAGCATTTGTCCGTTCTTGATTACGAAAAGAAAATTCGTAGTCAGGAGATTGATGAACTTGAAAGCAAAATCGAAATTCTTGATAAACAAGTCACTAATCTTGTGAAGTGCGAAGATACTTTTAAAAAAGTATCTCAAGATTTTGAAACAGATGAGCAGTTTCAATTACCTGAGCCACAACCTTTAATGTCTGCAAAGAGTTATAAAACAAAGATAGTTGAACCTTTTGTTAACAAACTGAAAGCAACTTTGAAAACAGTATTAGTTGCCTACTTTAAAATGAAAAATAAATTCACAGAATGCCAAAAAGAAAACTTAAAATTGTATTTTTCAAATGTTGAGTTGAAAGAACAAAATGATAGACTTCTTACAGATAATTTTAAACAAATGAAAAGTCTAAAAGACTACAAGTTACTGCGTAAGATTTTAGGACCTGAACAAGTAGATAACTTGCTAAATCAAGCAAGGCATAAAAATAAAAGATTTGAAAGGAATTTATAATTATGAAAACAGAATTTGATTACACACTTGTAGGAGATGTTTATCTTCCCAACCTCATTTCAACCGAAACAAATTACGAAATCGGCTTTTGGGGACAAAAGCATAAAGATTATCTAAAACAAAATCACAGAGTAATTTACTACAATTTGCTGACAAGTGGCAAACTCAATTCATATCTTCACAATGTGGATATTACAGCAACAAATATGTATCACAATATCGTTAAACAGCTTGCCGAAAAACAAGGTATAACCGAACAACTTAAAGCAGACAATCAAATGCTTTGGGTACAAAAAATGAACAACATTGCTAGTCAAGCAAGAGAAATTGTAAGTGATAAAGTAATATACAGATTGGAGATGAAAGTATGAATTCTAATGGAATATTAACTACTAAAGCTGAAGTTGAGGAGAAAGAAGGATATGCTTATTCTTGTCCAGACCATGAAGAAATAGCAGATGTAAAACTTGATTTTAGAGCTTGGGGTAAAAACTATTCTCTAAGATGTTATTTTAGTTATCTTGAAGATAATACAGGTTTACTGTTATATGCATGGGGTAAACGAATTGGAATAAATAACGAATATCGCCCTCAAAGATGCGATATTGATTTTTCACAAGTAAAAGACGGAACATATTGGAGAGTAACAATAAAGAAAAATACTAAAGGTAATCTTACCTGGTACAATGCAGTGCAGTTATCTAAAGAAGATGTAAAAAAGATTTATAAATCGTGATAAGCAGTAAAATTTATGGGCTATTCCATATTTGGAATAGCCCTATTTTAGCATCGTATAAGTCTTGTGTAAAATTCACCTACTTAACATTCATCAATACTCTCAAACTCTGGATTTTTAATATAATTACCATTGTCATCTTTCAAAAATGGTAATACTTGAACTATGGAATCAGCATTTATTTCACTATAGATATGAGGATAATATCTTCCGCAATTATCGCTATTTTCATATTTTATTTCGTATGTTGATTTATTTTCGTCAATACAAATTAAAACCAAAGGTTCATAAATATCTTTAAAATTTGGAGCAACTCTCCAAAAATATTCAATCGTGGAACAATGAATAAAACCGTATTTTTTCAAATCTTTCTTGCCAAAAGATTTTTCATTCTTAACTTTATTCCATGATTTTTCTTTCATACAATGTAAAATCATATTTTCCCCTCCTGTTTTTAATTCAATCCATATAACTTCTTTATCTGATTATAATATTGTTTCTCATTAGAAAAATCTGACAATCCACCAAACTGGCTCATTGTTCCTATGAGCGGTATATTTTCAAAGGCTGTACCTTTTAGTTTCTCAACAGTTGCATCAACGAACTTATCTGCAAAGATAACCTTTATATCTCTGCCAAAATAAGCCTCAATACTGTAATCAACCTTGTCCGTAAGTCCGCTTGCATTATGTAAATCTGCAATAAGTGCCTGTGCTTCAACAAGGTTGTTTTCTCTTTTTGTCAAATCATTTGTTTTTAGTGCATCATTGATTTTTAACTTAATGTTTTCATCAATATCTAACTTGTTGAAAGCAGTTCCGAACCATTTGCTATATGGTGCATATGTATCTTTATATAAGAAACACAATCTCATCAATCTTTCAGCAATTCTTGCACAAACGATTTGTGAACCTATTTCATCACCGACCTCACCGCAGCGCTTAACAAAAGCTTGTTCAGATGAAATTATTTGCCATTGTGATGCAATAAGATATAACTTAACCGCATAAGGATAAAATTTGATTTTATCTGTTTGGTTTCTGATGTTCAGCTTGTCCACAAACAATTTACCTGATACCAAAGACAATAATCTATGCTCTGAAAAGGCTAACCAATCTAATGATGTAATATTATCTAAATCAGCAGTGCCAATTTCATCAATAAGAAACTCGTCAAATGTCTGTATAAATACCAACGGATTAACTTTGCCGCTGTCAATAAACTGTGGGTGCTGAACACCACAATCGTTCGGGTCTGGCTCAGTGAAATTAACACTATATCCCATATACTCATACGGCAGATTTTCTGCAAACCTGTTGAATATTTCGTCTTTTTGATTAAGATCATTTTCGCCTAGGAACATATAGAAACGAGGTCCCCACATATGATCACGAGATACCTCATCATCATAGCCAAGAACATCAGAACCGTAACCAATTAAACCTGCTGAATATTGCAGATTTGGGAAATATTTATCAATAACAGGCTTTGCACATTCATTGAAAAAGCCTTCGCACAATTCTAATCCTTTTATAAATTTAGTCATATTGTTTTCTCCATTGCTTTATCCATTTCAACTGCTTATCAATAAATTTTTCATCAATACAATCTAGTCCATATATTTCAACAATAGTTGCCTGTAACTGAAAATGTCTTAAAGCAATAAATTCATAAAATTGTTTAATGTCAAAATTCAATTGATTATATTTACTATATGATTTCATGAATTGATTGAATACTTCAGTTGTATGATAAAATTCGTTCTTGTCAAAATTGAAATAATCGATTGTATCACACATAACTGCAATATCAAATAATTGTGGTGCAAAACAGGCAGTATCAAAATCTAACATATAGATTTTATCTTCTGCTGTTTGCAATAAATTACCCCGATGCAAATCGCCGTGACAAAAGCCATAAGGTAAATCTTTGACACGATCCCAAAGTGAATTTCCAATTTCTATGTATTCATTTAATTTTTCATCAGGATAATGTTTCTTTCGGAGGATATCTATATACCTATCAATAAAAAATTCTTTATTATGAGTAGTTAATTCACCTGAATAGTTGCTCATTAATTTATGTAAGCTCCCTACAAGTTCACCGATTTCCTCTGCATTATCGTCAAGATTAGGTTCAGCTCCGTCAATATATTCATATAAAACAAACAATTGATTTTCCCATATGAAATAATAGCGAGCAGTCTTTAGTTTTATGATTTTAGGCACAGGAAAATCATTTTTAAATAGATACTGCTGAATATCAATCGAATGAATTGCTGTATCCAAAAAAGCATTGTCTATTATTTTAAGGAAATACTTTTCATTACCACTATTTACAATATGGGACACGCAACCGCCTTTACGATTAAAGGTGATTGAGTCCATGCTTATATCATAGTTTTTCCGTAATAATTCTAAAATTTTTGTATCATCCATTTCAATCTCTCAATATATTCTTGACAAATCCAAAATGCTTTGCAAGTTTATCACATGTTTCTTTTCGTGTATCCTGGCCATTATCTTCACGAACCAATGTGAAAAATCCGCTTTGGGCATATTCGTTATAATGCTTTTCACTATTAATCAGCTCTAATCCTGCCTTGTAATTTGCCATTACTGCATCAGAATTATCACAATTTTCAATTACACTGAGAATAAATTGTTTTTCTTCATCGTTTCTGTCAAAAAAACGTTCAACGCTCATACTTTGAGGTGACAGCATAACTGCAACATGATTGTAATCCGATATTTCTTTCAAAACACGGATTGGGATATTCGTATCAACGATTACTTTTTTGTCTTTGGAAAGTGATATTAGTTCTGCAATTTCAAATCCTGCAACCTCATCAGCTACGCCATACATCCATTTTTCATATTCTTCAGGGGAGCGTCTTACAAAATCCTCCCAACTGTTCATTTGGTTCATATAGCATAAATTCGGTTGAATATCAGGCTCTGCCACCTTGTCGGTAACTTTACAATGATAATTTTCACCACAGCATATCAAATCATATTTTTCTACCAGCATTTTCACCATTGTAGATTTACCGGCATAAGCAGTTCCTGTAATAAAATATACATTTTTCAAATAATGCTTTAGTATATTATTTTCAATAATCATTTCTTCTCACCGTCACTCCATATATTCGTGTTTAATTGGAGTATAATTCTTTGTTTTATATTTTTTGTATCGTTCTTTTGTGCTTTCGTCGGCAATAGTTACATCATCATAATCAATTGTCTCAGTGCTTATTGCATCAAGTAAAATCTTTTCTAAATGCTCGTATTCCGAATACTTACCAAGACTTGCGAGTACAAACGAATCACGGACATAGCCTGCACTTTCTGCCATCAGAATTTGGTCAAAATAGTAACCGTAATGTTCAATGAAAAAGGTCATCATCATTACAGTAGTTCTTGTGTTGCCTTCACGAAATGGATGCACCTGCCACAATGCTGGGAATAATCTTGCAATCTGCTTTGCAAAATCTTCTCTACTGAGTTTTGACCACTTTACCTTGTTGATATTTTTCCATGCATTGTCCAAGTCCATTTCAATATTCACGCAATCGGAATACCAAACACTCTGACCAGCTAATAATTCTTCACGCTTTTTAATATTAATTTTTCTGTACTGTCCTGCCCACTCGTAAACATCACCGAAAAGAGCCTTGTGAATAAAACAAAAGCCGCCGGATGAAAAATCGTCAAAGCCATTTTCATACAGCAGCATCATATTCGCACGGGATAATTCAGCTTCAGCCAAATCAAGTTCTTTTTCATTTGTGATACCAAGTGAATTTTTCAGGACTGTACTGTTTTCAATCAAGTACAAATCATTCATTATGATATCCTCTTATGCTTTTGTATTAACATTGTCTTCATCTGAGCACCTGTGATTTCACCCTTTGCCCATTTGCTTGAAAGCTCTTTTGCAAATTCCGTTACAGGCACGCCCTCTATTTTGTTTAATGTATCTGCTACCCTTACAGCAGTTTGTCTTTTTATTTCAATCTGTGGTGACAATTCAATCACTCCTTCATAAACATATTATCATAAAACAAATACGAATACAATCATTATTATACTACGATTTTCTGCCTAAATACAAATCAATAGTATCATATACAATTATTTCATTTCCGTTATTCATTATTGCCTTATAAATATCATCCTCAAATTTAGCCTTTATATCAGGCGGCAGTAATCTGTGGTCAGAGTATGTATTCAGTAATCCGATATATTCGTCTGCATGAAACCGTCTTTCTCTGTGATACAGCTTTACCGCAACATCTTTAAAGTCAAATTCGTTCAACAGGTCTACATATTCTTCTGTATCTTCAGCAGAAAATTCTTTCGGAGCTTTATCATTTGGTCTGTATTTGTCATAAACCTTTCTTATTTCGCAATGCACCTTATCATTGCTGCGTCCGACAAACGGATGATTCCAGAACAGTGCTATTACACCATTCTCGTTTAAAATGCTTTTTATTTTAGTCAGTCCATATGCTGCATCAATCCAATGAAATGCAGTTGCAGAATATACTAAATCGAATTGTTTACTGCCGCTTTTATAATCTTCAAAGGAGGAGCAAATGCAATTTACATTTAACCTATTCTTGAATTTATTAGATAAATCATTCACCATATTTTCACCTATGTCAATGGCAGTAATATTTATCTTCGTATTTGCAAAATATTGTGTTGCCTGTCCTGTTCCTGCACCGATTTCAAGGGCATTTTCAATTGGATTTTTTGAATAATCAATGATATCCTGAAACAGTTCACGAGGATAACCAGGTCTGTATGCTTCATAATTTTTTGCATCATCATTAAATGTCATCTTCTTTTCCACTTCTTCCGCCCTCCGATACAGTTTTATATTATAAATTATAACATATGATTTGAAGATGTAAAGTAATTGCCTGTTGCTGTTTCGTTGCAGAAATATGTTGAAATTAAAATTTTTTCAAAAAGTTTTGTTACCTTTTACATTTTTCGACACTTATATATTAGAGGCTTGTCAATACTCATTTTTTACTAAAATGATACATTTTTGTCGAAAAAATGTGCAGTTTTGCATTTTAGGTTGACAAAATATTTTAATTATTTAGTATTTATATGAGGTGATATTATGTTATATAGCATATAATAATATATATTGAAAAATAATAAAATCTATGATATTATAGTTAATATCTTAAATTATGATGGGGATTATAGTATGGAAGCATATATTAGAACTTTTTTAAAAAAATTTGTTGCTATGTTATTTTTAAATGGTGTTAATACTATTCCTTTTTCTGGCGCAGAATTTCAGGACGGCGTAGAACACATGAAAGAATATTTACAACAAACTTTAGATATAGAAGAATATGAGAAAATGTCAGATATATTTATAAAATTACCCGTACAAGAGATGTATAACAACATTAGAGATTTGTTGATGTCACTGAATGGAGACACTATAAGTTTTGTAGGTGTTGATAATCCTTATTGGACAAAAGCATCAATAAAAATGAACGATTATTATGCGCGTAAGATTTTAAAAGATACAGAAATATGCGATATTGACGATGATATTATTAGGAATGCTACAAATGAATTTTGCGAAGCGGCAGGTGTGACAATGTGGGAAGAGTTTTAGAAATATTACAAAGTGATAATTTAAAACCAATAAGAGATCAGGTGGAATTATTTTGTGAAGAAACAATGCATGATTACTTAATTGAGTGCGAAGAATTTTGCAAGAAATTTCCACTTTCTAGTAATAAAACCAAGAATTTTAATGATTCTGTTTGGGGAACTATTGAAATAAACGATGGAGAACTTCATATATTAGATTGTCCGATTGTACAAAGGTTAAGGAATATTAAACAACTAGGACTTGCTGATTTATTATACTCTAGTGCAGATCATTCAAGATATTCGCATACATTAGGTGTAATACAAACAGCTGATATTATGCAAAAACAAATAGAAAAAGAACTTGATAAAAAATCTGTATATACAAATAAAAACGTTAATCAGCTAATAAGGTTATCGGCTATCTTTCATGATTGTGGACATACTTTTTGTAGTCACGCATCGGAAAGATATTTCCAAAATTCTTATTCGTATTCTCAACATGATGAAATCACTAGAGAACGCAATTATATCAATAATAATATTCGCATTAAGCCGTCATTATCTGAAATAATTGCAGCTTTTATTGTACAATCTCCTTCAATAAGAAGACTTATTAAAACTGTAAGTGAGGGCTTGAAAAACATTGAATTTAATAATGTATCAGAAGATGATATTATTGAAAAAATATGTTGTTTTATATGGGGATATCCATATTCCGAAAAATTATTACCATATTCTCAGATAATAAGTGGCCAAATTGATGCTGATAAACTAGATTATCTTAAAAGAGATTCTCATTCTACGGGTGTACCAGCTGCTGTTGATATGTCAAGAGTATTTCAAAAACTTAGAGTTGTTGAATCTAGTAAGAATTACGAGATGAAAAGCACGTCAGCAGAAGATACTGAGACTCGATATACTATTGCAATCGCTCCTGTTGCAATAAACACGGTTGATCAATTGATAATATCTCGATATATGATGTTTGAAAATGTATATTTTCATCAAAAAACATTAACTGCTGAAGCATTATTAAGGTATGCAATTGATAAATTAAATTTATCTACCAAAGGATTAATAGATAATTTTAGAAATATTTTGGTGTTACAGGATAGTCATATTGTTTCAAAAGATTTTGCATCATCTATTAGTTCAGTTATTAGTGAATTTGAAATTATCGACCCTAATATGTATAAAGAAGCTTGTACAATTTTAAGTAACCTGTATAAAAGAAGGTTATTTAAAAGAAGTGTCGCTTTTACAAGTGAAAATCTAGTTGATGTTGGACATAACGGATTTGAGTTTTACTCAAAATTATTTAATATCAAATCTTTAACGGATCAAAATAAATTTGTTACTCAGATAAAAGAGGTAACAGAAAATATTAAAACTATTTTATCTAGTACGAAATTCAACTCAAACTGTGAAACTGATATATTACTAATTATGTCCCCAGATATTTCTAATATAAACATAAATAGTAATTTAGCAATTGCTGAAAAAAACAATAAATATAGGGATATGGAATTTGAGGCAGATAATTGGTTAAAAAGCAGAGCTTCAAGGAAACCACAAAACTATTTAGTGACCTATCCTGAAGATAGATATATCGTTTATGTAGCAACTGAATATGTTCTTCTCAAGGAATATGGGTTATTATTGTCTGATTCAATAATTTATGATGAAAATGATATGACACATATAGGGAATATAAAAAAACAGCTTGAAAAAGAAAATTTTTACAGAGATACATACGCTATTGCCCCAAATGATATTATTAATGTGCAAAATAGAAATATTGAAAAATTGGTTAAAGAGAATTGGAAATACTATGAATTAGTATCTGCAGATACTGGATTTTCTCATAACATGGATACATCGCACCTCAAAATGTTCATAAAACAATTTTATCAATTTAAAGATGATATTGGTGATTATCCATTATTTGTTTCTGCTTGTATTGAAATGCTTGAACATGTTGAGATCATTTCAAAAGAAGAAATAATTAAATCATTAAAAGATAATTTTACCAAAATAATAAAAAAAGAAAATCTTGATTTAAATAGTTTAAAGGTGTGTAATATTGGTAATGTTCAAGATGGAAGTGCCCAGGTTGCATATCAAGTAAATCAAATTAATGATGCCTTTAAAAGTAAAATTCATGTTCAACCATTAGAAAAAGCATTAAAATTTTCAGAGAAAAATCAGGTTATTGTTTTTATCGAAGATGCATTTTGTTCAGGGAAGCAAATTTTATCAATATTTGAAACTTATATGGGCGTTCCTTTGGACGAACGGCAAACACTAGAAGAACATGTAGAAGAGCTGACTGAAACAGATAAAGAAAAATTAATGAATTCAAAGATTTATTTTTCTTTCATTATGTATAATAAAGAAAACAAAGATTTTTTTATAAAAAGGCTTAATGAAATTGGGTTAAAAAATGTTGAAATTATTGCAAGTCGACCATTTCCAAATGGGTATTTTAAAGAATCTGCATCTACCGAAAAGTTGTTAATATTAAAAAAATACTTTGAAGCAGCCGGAAAAATGCTAATTGAACAAAAGGCTTTAGATGAAAATGGCAATCGAAAAGAAAATTGGTCAGATGAACGTATAAAGAGTAGTTATTTAGGATATAATAACTCTCAACAATTGATTGTTTTTGCATGGAATACTCCTACATATACTCTAACACCTTTGTGGATGCAAGGGAAAAATTCTGATAATATATGGTACC
>ERZ808028.706-NODE-706-length-24703-cov-11.232762_pt1 | contig 24703 bp, 27 predicted proteins | sample MGYA00380184_ERZ808028 | MGnify/ENA primary metagenome ERZ808028 (study PRJEB31490, sample SAMN06133397) | mouse gut metagenome | isolation source: J8_1 | host: mice | place: China: Chengdu | collected 2015-05 ...
AATTTGAATCAAAATTGATTCTGTATATCTTGACGTTTTGTTGTTCAGTTTTCAAAGTTCATGTTGTTGATGTTTTCGTCACTCTCTTGAAGCAACTTTTATATCATATCAAACTCTCTTTTTCTTGTCAACACTTTTTGAAAATCTTTTTGAAAAGTTTTTCGAAGTGTTGTTAGAGTTGATTTGTTTTTTGTTGCTGTGTTTCGCAACGTTTTCTATTATAGGACATCTATTTATTAAATGCAATACCTTTTTACAAAATAATTGATAAAGCTATTACCGCTAGCATTCCAGGTAAGCCTAGTATCGTAATGACTGCTATATTAAAAGCATTAATCGGAATGAAAAAACCAATAAAAGCTGATCCTACATTAAAAAGAAACAATACAAAAACTGATAGCGCTAGTCTAAACCAATAGACTGAAACGAACTCCAATACTCGTTTCTTTGAAAATAGTAACATTGCCAAAAGAAGCGTAATAAAAAAAAGACCCACATATAACATTCCGGACACTTCCTTTCAGAAGATTTATTTCCTTCTATTATATGCAGCTCTTTTAACACATTATGAATGGCTTCCTAAATTTCTAGCTTTTGCTTCTTTATACAGGTAAAAGTGTTTACATTCCGCTATTTTGCGTCTGATAAGCACTTCATGATCGTACTCCAGCAAATGTTTTTCAATTAACTTAGCTTGTTCCCATTCTTCGCGAGTATCTTCTATTAATGTTCTTAATTGGTCGTCAAAGCTTCTTTTCAATTTACTTTTTCGTCTAAACAACAAAGAAGACCTCCTTTATAACTCTCTACGCCCTTCGAGTGCTTTCGATAATGTAACTTCATCGGCATATTCTAAATCTCCACCGACTGGTAAACCGTGAGCAATTCTTGTTGTTTTAATCCCAGAAGGTCTTACTAAACGAGAAATATACATCGCCGTTGCTTCCCCTTCTATTGTAGGGTTTGTTGCTAATATTAACTCTTCTACTTCCTCATCTTGAAGTCTCGTTAATAAAGTCGGTACATTAATATCTTCCGGTCCAACACCATCCATCGGCGAAATCGCGCCATGCAATACATGATACAACCCTTGATAATCACGCATTTTCTCCATTGCGATAACATCTTTCGGATCTTGGACTACACAAATTAATGAACGATCTCGTTGTTTATCAGCGCAGATCTGGCATGGATCTACATCTGTAATATGACCACATGTAGAACAGAAATGCAGGTTTCGCTTTGCATCGACTAATGCTTTTGCGAATTCCAGCACTGTATCTTCTTTCATCTCTAATACAAAAAACGCCAGACGGCCCGCAGTTTTCGGACCGATTCCTGGCAATTTCATAAAACTGTCTATCAATTTTGAGATAGGTTCAGGATAATGCATATTGTATTCCTCCTAGAACATTCCCGGTAGGTTTAGACCTTTCGTGAACTGTCCCATTGTTGAGTTCGTCAATTCTTCCGCTTTCTTCATTGCTTCATTTGTAGCAATCACAATTAAATCTTGTAGAATTTCAACATCTTCTGGATCTACAACGTCTGGATTAATTTCTACATCAATCACTTCTTTATCACCTGAAACGATTACTTTAACCATTCCGCCACCAGCTGTTGCTTCTAGGCGCTCTTCACCTAACTTCTCTTGTGCTTCCGCCATTTGCTTTTGCATTTTTTGCATTTGCTTCATCATACCTTGCATATTTCCCATACCACGCATTGTAATTTCCTCCTATAAAATAACATTTTTGTTATTGTTTTCACTTTACTTCAAATAGCTTACTTCTAATGTAACAAAAGTTTAAGCTATCGCCAACTATCTGGCAACCATTTAATCATCGTGAACCTCGATAAAATCTTTTCCAAACATTTTCTCTGCTTCAGAAATAAACGGATCATCTGTACTTTCGCCTTCAACTTCTTGAAGCAATTCGGCCATTTCATTTGCAGCTTGTTCAACATTTGCTCCGTCTACTGATGAATCTGTCGCCTCCGTTGGATGATTATGCCTTATAAAGTCAGCACGCACTTTCAACCAAGCTTCTTCAGGTACATAAATTACATCATAGGGCTTACCAGTTCGTGCAGTTAAAGCGTCTGTTAATCCTGCTCTCAATGATGAATTTTCTGAAGCCATTAAGCAATGGATTTCAAATTTAAACTTTAAAATGAAAGCTTGATTTGAAGCTGCTACAGGTTCAGCATCATCTAATAAAGCAGCATGAGACTTTTGCAGCATTTGTAGCATAGCTGCCCAGTTTTCTTTGACTGCTTGAATGTCTTGCTTCGTCGCAGACTTTAATACTTCATTAATTTTCCCAGTTGGTACTCGAACTGTTTGCCCAGTTTTAGAAGCATTGCGTTTTGGTGCTGCCGCCGTCCCAGCATTTCCTTGTACACCACTTCGTATTTGCTGCTGTAGCTGTTGAACAACTTGCTCCAATTGTTGAATTTTTGAAACCAATTCTGGACTCGCCTCTGCATTCGCATGATTGGATACAGGTGCTATTGAACCGTCTACTTGAATCATCTTTAATAAAGCCGATTCAATATAGACTTTCGCATGATTAGAAAAGCGCATTTCCTGTTGGGTTTTCGAAAGAATATCGATAAATGCATATAAGGTTTCTTGTTCAAATGATATTGCTAATTGTTCAAAGCGTTCATCAGCTGAAATTAATTCTAATAAGTCATGTAAATTAGGTGCAGATTTTAGTAATAATAAGTCTCTAAAAAAGGTGATGAGATCTTCTGCTAAACGATTCACATCTTTACCTTCCGTAATTAATCTTTCTAATAAAGAAAGAGCCGTTCCCGCTTCTTTATTTTGTAAAGCTACTGCCAACTCATAAAAGATATCCTCACCAATTGCACCCGTTACAAGAAGGGCATCTTCAACTGTAACGCGCTCCCCACTAAATGATACAACTTGATCGAGCATACTAAGTGCATCACGCATCCCACCAGAAGAAGCTTGTGCAAGTACTTTGAACACACCTTCTTCAGCATCAACACCTACATCAGTTAAAATCTGTTTCATACGGTCAATAAGGTCTGCCGACGTTAATGGTTTAAAATCAAAGCGCTGACATCTTGAGATGATTGTCAATGGCAATTTATGCGGTTCAGTCGTTGCTAAAATAAAGACGACGTGCGCTGGCGGTTCTTCTAATGTTTTTAATAAAGCATTAAACGCTGAATTAGATAACATATGAACTTCATCAATAATATAGACTTTAAAGCGAGCATTGGAAGGTGCAAAATGAACTTTCTCAATAATTTCTCGCATTTCTTCTACACGCGAATTGGATGCTGCGTCAAACTCAATGACGTCAGTGTTCGAACCTTCTGTAATACTTAAACAAGTAGCACATTCATTACATGGCTCACTTGTAGGACCCTTTTCACAATTTAATGTCTTTGCAAAAATTTTCGCAGCACTCGTTTTTCCTGTCCCGCGAGGCCCTGAGAAAAGATATGCATGTGTTGTTTTATTATGAAGGAGGGCATTTTGAAGCGTTTGTTTTACATGTTGCTGACCGGACATATCTTGGAATGACTGCGGTCTGTAAACTCGATAAAATGCTTGATAAACCACACTTCCCGCTCCTTTTCAATCGTTTTTTAATCTTATTAATTATAGCATAGAAAGCATATAAGTTCATGCGATATTACACACACCAGCACCGAATCTACACCTCTACGACCAGAACATTTACAAGTTAAACGGTCTTAGCTTTCGTCACTTACTTGCCTTGTAGATAACTGAATACAAAAAACTCGTCCATTTCTGAACGAGTTTGAATTTGCATATTTATATGCCGTGCACCTTCCTTCGACTGCCGGACATACACGTTACTCCTGTCGCTAGCTCAGCCCAGGCAACCCTACGGCACATGAAAGATTCCACTTAATGCTGCTTCCTTCCGGACCTGACATGGTTCATGGATTTCCATTGCGTAGGACCCAAACGTCAACACCGCGTGCAGAAGGCAGACTATACATTCGAACAGCCTTGAGAAGGAATTCAGTCTTGCTAGAGCGGATTGCAAGTTACAAGGTTCCGCTATTCCCCCACCTAGCACGGCATTTATCAGTATACTAAATCCTCTCCTGAAATGCAAATTTTATCTGTAGAGTTTTCCATATGAACATGCTTCATTATTTAATAATCTACGTTCAGCGAAAGAAACAAGTATGAATACTGAACGACAAATAAATACGTCATATAATTGAGCTGCTACAATAAATGATAGATGATTTTCTGAAACGAAAAACTTCTTTGGTAAAAGATTGAATCTCACTTACGAATGAATCTTTCCCATAAAGGAACGAGTGTAGTTTGTAAAAGCAACTTATCCTTTACAATAGCTGGCTTTTTTAATATTATGTGGCAAAAATCCACTTAATATTGAAAGTAATAGCCACGCCTATCTAGTCAGAAACAGTAACTTTTTCCCTCATATAAGATTCAGAAGAAATACTCTTCCAATTCAAAATTGCTTATCAGCAACATCTTTATTAATAAAAATAGTTTCTTTAAAAAAACTTTCAAAAACTGTTGACTTCATTTTCTACCCATGATATATTATTAATTGTGTTACGGAGGAATACCCAAGCCCGGCTGAAGGGATCGGTCTTGAAAACCGACAGGGGTGTTAAAGCCCGCGGGGGTTCGAATCCCTCTTCCTCCGCCATATTTTTTTAATTTAGCGCATAAGTTTAGAGATTGAATTCGTTACCCAGTAACGAATTTTTCTTAAAAATAAAAAGTCAGAAAATTAGAACTCTCCAGAAGAAGTTCTTTTTATTTTGTAAAAAAGACGTCGACTCATTTATAAAGTCGACGTCTTTTCTTATTGTTTTATTTTTACAAGCACATAAAGATCTCCATCATAGGAAGCATCGTATATGCTAAATGATCTCACTACAATTTTCATCGTTACGTGCTCGTTTTCTTGTACAAAAGTAGCATCATTCAAAGTTAATTCTTGTTGGTCATACAATTTCAATCGATCCACTAATTCTGCTAACTCCGATTCAATTAAGATATTCTCTTGATCATCTCGTATTGACAAACGAACACCACTCTCATCGTTTTCCACGTAAAGCTGATACGACTCATCTGCTACATCAAAAGGAATTGGAACATCCGTCTCTTGTTGCTGATGGTAACTTATAAATAACGTCATTAAACGATCACTATCCGCTGTATCTAAAACGATATGCGGTTCATTGTTTAAAGAAAAGAACTTTCCGACATCATATACACCGTCATCTTCAGGTCCATACATCTCATTAAAACCAAATACTTTTTGAAAACTGTCATAACTCTCTAATTGTTTAGGTAGCCAATCGATTTCCCTGACATATCCCATACGCTCTAAATAGCGATAAGTACGTGTTATAACGATTTTATCCTCTTGATTTACCGAAGGATTTGGCACAATTTCTCCACCTTGAAGCATCTCATTGTCATCTAATGTCATTTTTAATAAATGTACATGATTCGCTTTACTTACCGTAAATGCATCGACTGGAGGCAAGATTGAAATTACGGAAAAACTGATTAACAAGATTGCAATCCAGCCATTTTTCTTCACAGGCCATATACTTAATAAAACACTTGCTAAAATAGCAAACACACCGTACAAAATAACATAATATCGACCATGTGTTAAACCGACTTCACTAATTTTCAAGACGGAAGCTATAATTTGCAAAAGTACAATTGGAATTAACACTTTTGGCATTACTTGACGATAAAAATTCGCTAATTGATTATCAATGCGTCCTATTAAAACCATTATAAAGACAGTTAAAATAGAATAACTAATCAACATAGACTCCAATAAATCATTTTGCCAAAATGCACCGCCAATGTTCATACTAATATAAATGATTAAAATCACTGTATAAACCATAATAAGTGGAATAATGACATACGATAATAAAATCATTAATAACTTAGGCATTTCAAGTGCTTTTAGTAGTTGCTCATCTTTTTCCTTATCTGCTAATTGTTCGCCTTTTGGATACTTAGGTATGAGCGATAAAAAGAATAATGGTGAGAATAAAATTAATAAGGTACTAAAAATATGCTCGTACACTGTGTAATGCAATGAAAATAATAGTTGATCAATTGCTAATAAAATTGCACTAAGTCCAATAATAATAACTAGTGTAAATAAAACGGCTGTGAAAAATGATTTAAAAGCAACTAAAAATGAATCGTGAAAACGAATTTTATTATTCCTAACTGTTGGAATCCAAATAAATGCAAGCCATAACGCAAATACTAAAACAGATGTTTTAATTTCTAATCCCCAGTTGACCGAATTCGCTAAACGCATTAGTAAAAAATAGACTGCTGTAAGCCCAATTGAGGCCAAATAAATGATTAACTGCGCCCGTCGTTTTCCATTATAGAACCGTTCATATACTTGTTGGCCAACAGCGCTTATTGCCGCTCCAATTAAAAGCGTCATAAATAATATTGTAGGCCCCAAAACCTTACTTTGAATGATAATTGTGTAATTGATAAAAGCAAGAAATAAAAAAGCAATCGTTAACGGATACCTACTCACCGCTGCCACAAACCGAATTGCCCCACCTTTCAGTTTTTCAAGCATTTTCCCACCTTCTTTTTTTGATATGTTGCTGCTACTTTACAATCTCTATACCCTTTAACAAACGAGATGAATCAAACTTTCTCCAATAAAAAACGACTGTGAAATAATGATTCACAATCATTTTCATTCTTAGTTATTTAACTTTTCATAAATCTTTAACATTTGACGATGTTCTTCTTCAGTTAGTTTTTCAAATAGCTTCGTTCTTAATTGATGCCCTTCTTTATTCGCTCTGTGCAATATTTCTGTACCTTCATCTGTAATCGCCAAATAAACGACTCGTCGATCTGTATCATCTGTTAAACGAATAGCCAAACCTTTTCTTACTAACTTCTCAGATAAATGAGTAACAGTCGGTGGTTTTAAACCTAACTCTTTTGCAATATCAGATGATTTACTTTGGCCTTGCGTATACAAATGACCTAACAGTAAAACATGAGAGACACCGAGATCTTCATTAAAAGTTTTATTCCACTCAACTAGCAAATTATTAGTGAATTTATCCATGTTATGAAGAATTTCAAAAATTGTTGCTGCTGCCACTTCGCTTCCCTCATTTCTAAGCTATTAAAAAGCCTAAATTAAATAGTATTTTTACATTTAATTTAGGCTCTTCTTTATATTATACTAATAAATTAATTTAAACACTAATTATTGTGCAGAGAAACCGCCATCAATAACAATTTCTGCACCTGTAATATATGACGAATCATCACTTGCTAGGAATAATGCAGCATTTGCAATATCAGCTGGTTTGCCTAGACGTTGTAACGGTGTCGCCATTACTAAACGATCAAGTAATTCTTTAGACGTGCTTAGCGCTGCTGTCATTGGCGTTTCGATAATCCCTGGGAATAACGCGTTCACACGTACACCTTGGCGACCAAATGTTGTAGCAGCTGCTTTAGAAATCGCACGAACCGCTCCTTTTGATGCTGAGTAATGGTTAAATCCTTGCCCAATTTGAGCTGTATAAGAAGAAATGTTCACGATCGAACCTTTTCCTTGTTCAGCCATAATTGGTGCAACATGCTTCATACCAGCAAAAGGACCAAAACCGTTAATAGACATCATGAAATCCCAGTCTGCTTTGTTAATTTCACTATATGGTTTTTCAGAAGAAACACCAGCATTGTTTACTAAAATATCGATTGAGCCAAATTTCTCTTTTACATCTTTCGCAAATGTAGCCCAACCTTCATCTGATGAAACGTCTAATTTCATTCCATGAACATTTTCTTTCTCGCTTGCTTTTGCTAAAGCCTCTTCGTTAATATCTGCTGCAATTACTGTAGCACCTTCAGCTACGAAAAGATCTACCATCCCTTCGCCGATACCTGAAGCTCCACCTGTTACGATTGCTACTTTACCTTGTAATTTACCCATTTTCCAACATCTCCTTAGCGTAATTTAATTGAACCACCGTCAACCATAATTGTTTGTCCTGTAATATAGTCTGCATCAGCACTTGCTAAAAATACTGCTGTACGACCAATATCACCTTCTGGATCACCTAGGCGACGGAGGGGAATTCCTTGAATCATTGCATCATATAATTCTGGTGAACTTTCTTTCCATGCTTTCACACCATCTGTTAAAGCAATTGGGGAAATCATATTTACGTTAATACCTTCTGGTCCCCACTCATTTGCTGCTACACGTGAAATTGCACGAATTGCTTCTTTTGCAGCTGCATACGATGTTTGTGTAGCTTGTCCATTTAATCCAGCACCCGATGCAAAGTTAATCACTTTACCTTGTGTTTTCTTTAGTTCAGGATATGCTACTTGCATGAAATGGAATGTCGGATAAAAACCAGTTCCAAATGAAAAATCAAACATATCCATTGTCGTATCTTTAAATAATGCTTGCTTAGATGCATGCGCATTGTTGACAAGAATATCTATTTTACCAAATTTTGCTACCACTTCACGTACAACTTCTTGTACATTTTCAGCTTTAGATATGTCTTTAATGAATAACATTCCTTCAGTTAATTCATTAATTTCTTGTAATGTTTCTTGCCCTTTTTCTTCGTTAATATCAACGATCGCTACATGTGCACCTTCTTTAGCCATTGCAAGCGCGATGCCACGGCCAATTCCTGAAGCACTTCCTGTAATAATTGCTACTTTTCCTTCTAATCTCATCGTATATTCCTTCTTTCTATCAATAAGTGATATACAGAACTAATATATTGCCTTTTATGCTTTTACTTCTTCTACTTCTGAATTCCAATGACCTGCTTTAACCAATTCATTTTTGCTCTTGAATGCAATAAGGATTGACAAAATATTAATCACAAGCATTGCGATAATAACGATTAAAGCTACTGAATAGTTATTAAACGTATCGTAAATAAATCCGTAAACCGGAATTGCTACAATAGACGAAATCGCAAGTCCCATTGATGCCATTGAGTAAATTTGACTATATTCCTTATTACCAAATAAACTTGATGCCAATGCTGGACCTATTGTACCAATTGAAGATGCAACAACTCCAAACATTCCAACTGCTAATGAAATAATTGTCGTTGAAGAGGATACGCCCATTAATAGACCCATTGAAATTAACCCAATAACCATCGTTAAAACAGCTGTAATTTTAGAACCGATTTTATCAGTTAACATACCAATTGCTAATGAACCAATCAATACCCCAACCATGTAAATTCCCATCACACTTCCTGCCGCGGCTGGGTTAAATCCTTTATCGACTAGGAATTGCGGAATATGCATAGAGAAACTTGCAATCGATGTTATTAAGAAGAAGAACACTACTAACGCATAAAATGCTGTTGATTTACGTGCGATTCTTATTGAAATACCTTGATTTGATGTATCTTCTTGTTGTGCAGATGCATCAGATGTTTCTTCCGCTCCGTATGGTTGTACACCTTTTGCTTCTGGCGAACGTTTGATTAATAATAGAATCGCTGGAACAATAATCGCAATCACCGCAACACCTAATGCGATATATGTAAATCTCCAGCCTTGGGACTCGATTAAATTTCCTGTAACTGGTTGTACGATAATCCCGATTAACCCACCAGCTGCACTTAAAATTCCAAGTGCTAAACCACTTTTCTTTTTGAACCATTGGTTAATAATAACTGGTCCAGCAATAACTGTGATAAATACGCCACCTACAGCTAGTGGTATTGCTAAAACATACCAACCCCACGCTGAGTTCATTGCACCAAACAGGGCAAATGCGCCACCTTGAAGTATAATACCAATCACTAAAATAAGCCGTGTATCATACTTCGACATGATTTTTCCGCCAATTGGCAAGAATAACATTGTAACAACAGCTGACACACTAAAGTATAATGAGATTTTTCCCATTCCAATTCCTAAATCTTCTGTGACGAATGGTAAAAATTGTCCAGCTGTATTATTTAAACCACCTTTTCCAAGCCCTACAATGATACATAGCGCTAGCAAAGTAATCCACGCATAGTGGAATCCTGATTGTTTCTTCACTTTTTCTCTACCTCTTTATAATTTTTATTGACCAAACATTTCTTTAAAGTCAGGTGCTGTTGGATTAGCCAAATAGTGACCACCTTCAACTTGGATTGTTTGGCCTGTAATAAATCTCGCTTCATCTGAAGCTAAAAATAATACCGTGTTCCCAATATCTTCAGCTTCCCCGTGATATGGCAAGGCATTGTATTTCATGAACACATCCTGTAATTCTTGTGGTAAATTATTTTTTGCAGCTGGTGTTAAAATCAACCCTGGTGCTACTGCATTACAACGGATTTTATCTTTTCCATATTGTGTTGCAATATATTTTGTTAAATGAACCACACCCGCTTTAGACGCACCATATGCTACACGGATTGCATCACTCGCAAATCCAGCCATTGAAGCTGTATTTACAATTGAACCGCCACCATTTTTAATCATATGTGGAATCGCATATCTACAACCTAAAAGAACACTCTTTAAATTAATATTCATTAATCGATCCCATTCATCCAAATCAACGTTAACAACATCTAAATCTTTTTGAAGATTTGTTAAACCTACGTTGTTGTATAAGATATCCAATTTTCCATATTGAGCTACTGTCTCTTCAACTGCATTTTTTATGGATTCGTCATTTCCAGCATCTACGAAAATCCCAATGGCTTCTCCACCTTCGGCACAAATTTTAGTTGCTGCTTCTTTTGCACCTTCCACATTAAAATCAGCAAGGACTACTTTCGCACCTTCTTTCGCTAATAATTGTGCAGATGATAATCCAATCCCTGATGCAGCTCCTGTAATTAAAGCTACTTTATTTTCTACTCTTCCCACTGTAATCAACCCTTTTCTACTATATATTTTAATTTTCCTGCTGTTTATTGACATCGAATTTTTAGACCTCTAATGATTAGACACCTAAATATTTCGTATATAAATAGTAGTAAACTATTAGCAGGATTGCAACTAAAAAAGACTATTTTATGACACTTTATTTTTCCTTTTGAATAAAATGTCATAAAATAGTTGACTTTCAACAAAAACTGTACTAAAACAGTTCTGATAAGAGACTGCTTATACACAACAAAAAAAGCAATTGAACCATTCGTATCTTTCCCATCAAACGAGAGATTCAACCACTTTTATTCAACTTCTCCTACTTCTATTCAAATAATGGAAGCACCTTTGAATGAAACTTGTAAACTTAAACAATCATAATATGGAAATACTGTCTCCAATTTTACTTTTAGCTCATCCGCTAACTCTTCTTTGACTGCAACAATTAACGACGGTCCTGCCCCACTAATCGTCATGCCATAAGCACCTAGTTCACGGCACAGCGTCCTAATCTCTTCAAAATACGGTAAAATCTTCTTACGATAACGTTCATGTAATTGATCTTTCTCCATCATTTTGCCAACAAGTCCCCAATTATTTTGGACAAGTGCCGCTGACAACAGACCATTTGCTGTACTGCTACATACCGCTTCTTTATGATTCACTGTAGCAGGTAATAATCCCCTCGATTCAGTCGTTCTCAATACTTCAGGCGGTACAAGTGCAACAAATTCAACATTTGCTTCTATTATATGTAGATAATCAACCGTTTCTCCGTCGAAATGATTAATGACCACGCCGCCGAGTAAAGCTGCGCTTACATTATCTGCATGCCCTTCATATAAACAGCCAAGCAATACTTTTTCTTCATTTGTTAACTTTAAAGACAGTAATTCATCCGCGATGACAATCCCCGTCGCAATCGCAGAAGCACTACTGCCAAAACCTTTTCCTAAAGGAATTTCAGAAGCAATTTGCAAATCCTGTGGCTGCACTTGGCGCCCATAACGCTCGGCGACTTGTACAATCGTTTGCACGATTAAATTGGTATCATCTGTTGCAAGCTCTTGAAAAACCTCATCTTCATAAGTCACTTGCCAATGATCACTCGGACAAACTTCTACTGTCATATAAGCTGTTAAAGCAATCCCGATACTATCAAAGCCTGGCCCTAAATTGGCGGTCGTTGCAGGCACAACGACTGAAAAACACGGTTCACTCATTCATCAACGCCTACCTTTAAAGATGCCAATAGTTGGTCAAATTCTTCTTGTGACAATAATGCCTTCTCTTGATTTACTTCAATCGCTGTATCAGGATCTTTTAGGCCATTTCCTGTTAACACAGCAACGACTGTTGCGTCCTTTTCAAAAGCACCCGCTTCCACTTGCTTTTTAATACCTGCAATAGATGCACAAGAACCTGGCTCTGCAAAAACCCCTTCTGTTTGTGCAATCAATTGATAAGCTTCTAAAATCTCTTCATCCGTTGCAGCTAAAATATGACCTTCTGATTCTTGTAAAGCATTCTTCGCTAAATCCCAACTTGCAGGATTGCCAATACGAATTGCTGTCGCCACTGTTTCAGGTTGTTCAAAGACACGGTCGTAAACAATAGGTGCTGCACCGTCCGCTTGTACACCAAGTAATTTTGGACGCTTGACTTCTTTTCGCTCACTATATTCTGTAAAACCTTTCCATGCAGCTGAAATATTTCCCGCATTCCCAACTGGTAAGGCAAAAACATCCGGCACTTTCCCTAGTTGCTCAATCGTTTCAAACGCAATTGTTTTTTGGCCTTCCAAACGATAAGGATTCACTGAGTTCACAAGGGCAATCTCGCCTTCTCCTGCTTCTCTTACCATACGAAGTGCTTCATCAAAGTTACCTTCGATCTCAACAATGTCTGCCCCATACATTTTGGCTTGTGCCAATTTACCAAGCGCAATCTTCCCTTCTGGAATGACGACAATTGTCCGCATGCCTGCTCTCGCACCGTACGCCGCAGCTGATGCGGAAGTATTACCTGTTGAAGCACAAATCAATGTTGTTTTCCCTTCTTCTTTCGCCTTCGCAACCGCCATCACCATTCCACGGTCTTTAAATGATCCTGTTGGATTAACACCTTCTACTTTGACATATAGTTGAATGCCCCACTGTTCCGATAGCTTTGGTAAATGAATAAGTGGTGTATTTCCTTCTTGTAATGTCAGCATCGGTGTTTCATCTGTTACAGGTAACCATTCTTTATACTGTGCTAATAATCCATTCCATCTCATCATTGATCTTCTCCTTCAACTCTGTAATGACTGACAATTGCATTGACAGCGCTCGTTTGTTGTAATTGTTTTAATATATCAAGATGTTGTTGACGTGACATTTTATGTGTAATAAAAATCACTTCTGCATGCTTGTCTAATGCACTCGGCTGTTGAATAACGGTTGCTAAACTTGCACCCTGTTCACTATATACAGCTGTTAACTGTGTGAGGACACCTACTTCGTCTTTCACTAAAATCCGATGGAAATAACGAGCATACCGTTTATCATCAGGCTTTACTTTTCGTGCATGTTGCGGAGCATGTACTCTTTTACCATTCATACCTAGTAATAAATTGCGGCAAGCCGCCATCACATCCGCTGTCACAGAAGTAGCCGTCGGAAGTGAACCAGCACCTGGTCCATATAACATCGTTTCGCCAACAGTTGCTCCGTAAATATAAACCGCATTGTATTCATTATGTACAGAAGCAAGTGGATGTGTATTTGGAATGAATACAGGTTCTACACTTACTGCAATGCCGTCTTCATCTTTTTCAGCATGCCCTGCAAGCTTTACCGTATAGCCAAAACTTTCGGCGAATGCAACATCTCCGTCTTCTATCGCTTTTAGACCCCGTACAAAAACATCTTCTAGTTTTACTTCTGTAGAAAATGCTAATGACGCTAAAATAACCATCTTCCTTGCCGCATCAATCCCGTCCACATCGGCTGAAGGATCTGCTTCTGCAAATCCGAGCGCTGTTGCTTCTGCTAATGCATCTTCATACGACATATTTTCTTGTTTCATCTTCGTTAAAATAAAGTTTGTCGTCCCGTTGACGATTCCAGTTAAAGCACTAATGCGATCCGATGCTAAACCGTCTTCCATCGTACGAATTAAAGGAATCCCTCCACCGACACTCGCTTCATAAAACAAATCGCATTTATGTTCATCCGCTAATGTTAATAAAGCTGGTCCATACACAGCCATTACATCTTTATTCGCCGTAACAACGCCTTTTCCTGCTAAAAGTGATTTTTCAATCGCTTCTTTCGCGCCGTCCATACCACCCATCACTTCTACGATTAAGTCAATAGAAGGATCTTCTAAAATATCATCTATTTCATCGGTAAATACATCTGTTTGAAGTACCGTTTCACGTTTTTTCGATAAATCTCTTACAAGCACTTTTTTAATGCTTACACCTACGCCTAACTTATGTTGTAAATCTTGTTGATGGTCCACAAGTATTTTTGCGACACCACTACCAACCGTTCCATATCCTAATAAACCTACATGAATTTCTTTTTCCATTTGACGATGCCTCCAACTTTGTGTACACTATAAAAATACATTTGACCTTCACATAAGGACATTATATAGAGTGATAGATTAAAAAACAACCCATTTTTCAAATAATTAATAAAAATATACAATTCTCAATTCTACATCCGGTAAATGATGAACTGTACATTCCGCTACAGACGGACGCTTTCCAGGTGGTGTCGCCGTCTTTCGCTACATGTACTGATCACACCATTTAATCGAATCGTTCTTAAGTAGAAAACAAAGTTAAATAATTTTAATTAGATAAAACAGATAGGATTTGATATTGATGAAAGTATGTAAATTTGGTGGTACTTCAGTTGCTTCAGCAAAGCAAATACAAAAAGTGGTTAACATTATTAAAGAAGATGCGGAACGCAAAATTATTGTCGTGTCGGCTCCAGGGAAACGATTTGCAGATGATGTTAAAGTAACGGACTTATTAATTGAGCTTTCTAATGAAGCATTAAAAAAATGTTCTGTAGAAAAGGCTTTGGAAAATGTACTCTCGCGCTACCGTTCCATTGCAAATGAATTAGGTTTAAATGAAGACATTATCCATGTAATAGAAGATGACTTACGTCATCGCCTCACAACAGATCAACAAGATGAAACACTTTTTATAGATACAATGAAAGCTGCTGGTGAAGACAATCACGCGAAGTTAATTGCTGCTTATTTCAATCATATCGGGATGAAAGCAACATATGCTTGTCCAAAAGAAGCAGGGTTACTCGTCAGAGAAAGACCCGAACGTGTGCAAGCACTTCCTGAAGGTTATGCGCAAATGGCGAAGTTAAAAGAGGTAGATGGGTTAATCGTTTTCCCTGGCTTTTTTGGCTATACAAAAACGGGAACGCTTCGTACCTTTAATCGAGGCGGCTCAGATATTACAGGCTCGCTCATTGCGGCTGCGGTAGATGCTACTTTATATGAAAACTTTACGGATGTGGACTCTGTCTATTCTGCCAATCCAACAGTTGTCGATCACCCTGTCGCGATTGAAAAAATGACGTATCGTGAAATGCGTGAGCTTTCCTACGCTGGTTTTTCAGTATTCCATGATGAGGCACTCAGACCTGCCTTTTTAAAATCAATTCCCGTCTGTATCAAAAATACGAATAACCCATCAGCACCAGGAACAATGATTGTGCAACATCGCGATCATTCCAAGCAACCTGTCATTGGTATTGCAGCTGATAATGGGTTCTCAACATTATTTGTAGAAAAGTATTTAATGAACCAAGAGATTGGATTTGGACGTCGTCTGCTGCAAATTTTAGAAGATGAGGAAATCTCATTTGAACATACACCTTCTGGCATCGACAATATGTCCGTCATCATTCGCAACGAATATTTAACAGAGGAAAATCGTACGAAAATGATTAGACGTATTATAGAGGAACTCCGTGCAGATGATGTTCACTTCCGAGAGACTGATTATTCAATGATCATGCTTGTCGGTGAAGGAATGCGCCACACGAAAGGTTTAACAGCCCGAGCAGCTGCAGCAATTGCCAGAACAGAATCCAATATCGAAATGATTAACCAAGGTTCTTCAGAAGTCAGCCTGGTCTTTGGGATTGATCAAAAAGACGAAGAAAAAGTTTTGAAAGAGTTATATAAGGAGTTTTTTCAGGAAGCGAGTTTGTTAGTGTGACAAAAAGAGAAGTTCTCCTTGAATATTGGAGAGCTTCTCTTTTATTTATCATTTCCCCATATACTTTTTATTTATCCTGTGAAATTTTTCATTTACCTTCTTATTTGTTTTTAAAGTCGGAAGTAGAAATAAGCATCCAATGAAAATTCCTATTATATTTAAATCTCCTGTTTCAATATGTATTGTTCCCTGTAAAACGTAGATAATTAATACAGCTATCAAATAAGTTATATTATCTTTAAAAGCAACTTTTCTTTGCTTCTGTTCATTTGCATACAATAAGGAAAGCTTTTTCCCTGCCAAATAAAAGTAAATCATTAAAAGTATGCATGCAAAAATTATAATTATCGTTCTATATTTAATTCCCAAAACGCTGAATCCTATAATCCCACCAACTATTATAAGCAGCGTAACGAGTTTCGAATATCCCAAATAAACATTCATCCTATGGGCTCTTTTGATTTCTTTTTGTTCATCAGAAGACCTATTGAGTAAAACCTTCTGTTCATTTGCGTAATCTTTAATTACATAATCGATTTCTTCTTTTGTCAGCTCATCTTTGTTTACATAAAAATGGAAGTAATGATACATTCTCCGCCCAATAACTAAGTTTAGTAGGAAAGCAAATACTCCCAAGCTAATTTGAATTACAAATGAGAGACTAATCATATTCGTAATGGCTAGATATATAACAATAAGTAGTAAACATCTTATCAAAAAATCAACGATAGCTACCGCTTTAATTGATTTATTTATTTTACTGTTAGATATTTCCGCTACTGAGGTAGTAAATAAGAGAAAAACGAGTGGAATAAAAAACCATAGTGCTACAAAACCTTTTAGTCCATAGAAATAAGATAATACAATCAAAATAAAAATACTGATGTAATAAAGAATACTGCTAAATATTAAATTGGACATTTTTATCGGATCCTTTTCGTTTGATAAATAGATTAGAAATCCACCATTTAAATACTTAAGGTTAGAACTGCTTGGATTTTCTAATAAATTTACTATACTTGTACAATTACTTATAGGGGGACCTTTCTAGGCATTTTACCCTTTACTTTGATTACTTAACTGAAATACTCACACCATAAGGAACACCAAAGGATGTATAAATAAGACTAACATCAATTCCTTTACCTTGAATAAGTGCATGCGCGATAGTTGAGGCTGAGTAACCACCTATTGCGAATCCAATTATTGAACCGAACGCTGCACCGGCGGCTCCACCTAACAATCCAATCCTAGTACCAAGTGCTGTTGCACCTCTTTTAATCATTGTAAGTTAGTACTGCTGCCGAAACAACACCCATAGGATTCATACCCGCAGCTATAAGAGCACCTTTTAATTGCGAGTTACTAATATAAAATCCTCCATCTAAATACATCATTTCTTCCTGCTCAATCGTCACATAACTTTCTGGTAAAGCCATTGCCATTTCAAACAACTCCTTATTATATTTATATTAAAAGTCTAAGAGACTAGTAATATCACTTAGATATTAAATTTAGTAAATCTAACAGCCATTCTAAATAAGTTTCTTCTTTATAAACAATTTTAACTTCAACTGGCATAGAGCGAATTAAATCAATAGTTTTTCCAGATTTACTTTGTAGTTCATCCGCAGATATATTTACTTTTGCTCTATAGAAGCTAACAATACCTTCTGGCGTTTCATTTTGAATCACCCCCGGTTCAATAGACCCTATCTCTCCATGAAGTATCCCGAAGCGATAATTAGAACCCTGATAATTAGATTGACCTTTCTGAAATTTAAGTCTACTATTAATTTATACTAAAACAGATGGAGCTGAGCGTGTAAGAGCCATATACCATATTCAAAATGTGAATAACTATCATAGTCGGCTAAAAGGCTGGATACAACGGTTTAATGGCGTGGCGACAAAATACCTCGACCATTATTTGAGTCGGTTTCAATTTTTAGACATGGTGAAGCCTAGAAGTGATAATGGTTCTATAAGCAAAATGATAGTAGAGAGTTGTTTATTTCAAATTTATGAAACTTATCAATCATTAAGAACGTATGAATATTAGGGCTCTGATTTAATCAACAAACGGGCCATTTAATTGAAGATATGGACTTTAAGTGTTGAGATTACCGAAACCGAAAAGTGGGAGGGAATTCAAATGAAAAAATATGTTCTGCTGATGTTTTTTTGTTTCGGCCTTATATTATCAGCTTGTTCACAAAGTGAAGAGGATAAACGGGAATACTCAGAAATTATTGGTGAAGGTAAAGCTATAGGCTATGAGTACACCGTTTTAAAAGAGCAAAATGCATTTTCTTGGAAGATTGGCTACAAAGGAGATATATCCGTTATTGAAGAGGACTCTGTGAATGAAGAGAACTTAAATCACTTCAGGATTTCGGTCAATAAAAGTAAAGAGGCATTAGTAAAACTAATTGTATGGGGAGCATACTTTTTAGTTGTTGTTATAACAGCGCTGATCTTTTACAAGAAAAAAAGAAAAAAGCTTAAAGGTAGTGGTGCAATAATCACTGTATTTGCAGGTATCGCTATATATTTTGCCTTTGGTGCATTATTTGATTTAAGTAGTTCATTACAAAATACAAAATACTATTATTTAGGGCTGATTAATTAAACTAACTGGTGCGATTGTGTAACATTTTTATCAATTAAATGCGTGAGGTAGAGTAATTTATCGAAAAAAGAACCTAGAAATGGGTCCTTTTTTATTCATTATTTTACTATCAACAATATTGTTTAACAGAGCCAAGAAATTAAAAAGTAATGCTATTTCATATGTAAAAAATACTCTTTTCATCAATTACATAGGGAGGGGAAAATAATGCGGTTATTCTTACTAGGTGTTTTATTGGTATTCGTAAAGGCAGATTTACAATTTATAGATACGGGAGTGTTCTATTACATCACGAATGCAATCGGATATATATTCATGTACTCCAGTATGAAAACTTTTTTTCAGTCGCTACCAGGTGTTAAACGTATTCAAGGACTTATTTTACTGATGATTATTCATAGTATCGGATTTAGTATATTAAATGGTAGTGGAAATTCACTGAAAACAATCGCATTATTGACTCAGTTAGATCAAATTTTAGCAATTCTCCTTATGTCATTTTCCATTATAGGGATGTTTATGATCTTTTACATTTTAAATCTGTTTATTGTAGCTTTGTGCAAGGAACAGTATTCATTTTCCATTCGAAAATATGAAAAAATGCTCGGATTACTCGCCCTTTTGTTAATCATTGGCGGAGTGCTTTTTTATATTTCGTCTGTACTTTCTAGTGTAATTATGCTGATTTTACTAATCGGGGAACTATTATTTATTTTCTTTTTAGCAGGTGGAGTGAAAAATAGTGACACCACCTCCTACAAATTTAGTGAATAACTTGCAGGGAAATTTTGGGGTACCAATCACCGATATTATTCTGAATTGTATCTGAACGCTGGTACCCTAAACCAAGAAAGTTGTGTTTCAGAAATCAATATTTCCTACTTTAATCCATTTTTAAAGAACTAAATTTTTTAGAGGGAATTAAAAATCAACGTTGAATCATTGCAGTTACCTTGTTAGCGCTTAAAGCAGCAAGAGTAATTGATATTAATAGCGCAACTATAGTGCCGATAACGGCAGTGAAAGAGCTATCAATTCGGAAGAAATTATTCCATAAAAAATTGATTATTAACATATAAACAATAAAAAAGATAGCAATTAAAATATATTCAGCAAATTTTTCCAAGTTCATTCAATCTCCTTTTAGCATTAAGGTTTAGATGTTCTTTAGATGGATAAATATACTTATACTCACCTATAGTTTCAAAATATACGATTTTCCCATCTGGATTAACCCCTTCTTGCTTATCATCAGTTGTATATTCAACCTCTACATCATTTGTTTGACAAGCAACTAAAGAAATTATTGTTAAAAAATTGTAATTAGCAAAAGATAGTACTTTCTTTTGCTAATTTCAAATACTCCTTATAAATACTATTTTAATGCTTACTTCAATATAAGACAAATACTTTTCTGAAATTTAAGTCTATTGATTTAGTGAATGAATCATTAATCCCGCTTAAAATAAGTGTTTGGCGTTATTAAATGTAAAAGTCACTTGTTTGTTCTGCTTCGTTCATGTTAAAGCAAGAAAAAAAGATGGTTGCGTGGCATAATGGCTTTCATGATATCCCAAAGCATGCGGATAAAGTGTAATACACTCATTTACATTCTGTTTAAAAATAAATTTTTATCCTTTAACCATCATTTTTAATGATATTAAATTACAAATAGCCAATTTACACAAATAAAATCATGCAAACTAGCTACTCTTTTTATCGAAATGTCACTTTTACGTACTCTCTTCTTTCCATCTAAAAAATGATAATCATTCAACATAACTTAAAAAATTAAAGACACCTAGATTCCTCCAGATGTCTTCGGTACATATACTGATTCATCATTTTAATTTACCACCCGCTAGCCTACATACAATCACGGTTTATAAGGTACTACAAAATAATAATCGATTAAAACCAATGCCAAAACGGCTACATAGCTAAGGAGTAAAATCACGATGTGAAATTTCTTCTGCATGTAAACGACGCCGATAAACTCACGGATCAGTGCGTTCAGCCAAAAGTAAAATTTCGTTTTTGAGCCGATGCCGTCACTTTTAATGCCGACTTTTCTTGCCCATAAAAGTGCTCGAAAAACATGAAAATTGTTCGTTACAGTAACGATATGGTACTTACCTTTTTTCCCTTCCTTTTTACGATCTGCATCGATTAATTGTTTCGAGAAAAGTAAGTTTTCATATGTATTAACTGCCTGGTCCTCAATGATAATATGTTCTTCCGACAACCCTTTTTCCATTGCGTATTTGGCCATCGCTACCCCTTCTGGCAGTTTTTCATCACTCCCTTGTCCCCCTGTGAAAACTACTTTAACAGGGCGTTTAGGTCGGTGATAACGCTTGAAACAATCAATTCCTTTATCAATCCGACTTGCTAACAATGGCGGTACTTTGTCGCCGATTAAACCACTTCCCAATACAATTACATAATCATATTTCTTGAATGGGATAGGTACTCGATTCAACACAGATGCCAATGCAAACAACGCCATTAAAAAGAAGAAATAATAAACAGATACTGTAATAACACCAACTAAAAATAATTGAAACGATGTACGAGGATTTAGCATGAACATTGGTAAGAAAATCAGCCACCCAATTAAAAACAAACCAAAAGCTAATGATAAAAAGTTTCGTAACCTCTTCCCTTCTCGTTTGATTAACTTTCTTCCTGAAGTAATTAATAACCAAATAAAAGATAGTAAATAAAATGGCAAACCAACTACCAGAATCCCTACTAAAATTAATCCAACAGCCAGCGCAAGTGTCCGCTCGAATCTCTCAAAGAGAATTAAAATGGACATTAGTAAAATACCAATCCAACCGATAAAAAAGGGACCTATCCATAAAGTTCGTCGCTCAATGAAAAATAATAGAAAAAATGCAATTGTCGATATGATTGTTAACGTACTTAATAAGCCCATCTAACTACCTCCCTTTTTCTTATAGTATACCGCTTTTTTCTAACAGATTGTTTTTCTTCATACAAATTAGTCGTAAAAATCAATAAAGTTCATTATGATGAAAGAAAGAGCCGATGCAATTAAAGGAGTCTCCTATGCGAAAAATCATTTTACTACTTACCATCATGATATTTTTAGTAATGGGTTGTCAAAAACAACAAAACATTGAGCAAGATCCATCAACAATTCAGGAAGTGTTACACGTGGAACAATTTATTCAACAACATTTACTTAACGATAATGGTCAATTACAAACTAACATCACAAACCGACAAAATGAATATTTATCAGAGAGTCTTGGCTTGTGGATGGACTATTTACGGTTAAAAAATGACTATGTTCAATTCGATCAGCAAGTAAACGTTTTAAAGAAGTTTTTTCTAACAACAGATCATCTTGTCATTTGGGAACTACAAGGAAAAAATGCCGCTCCTGCTAATGCTTTTATTGATGATTTAAGAATTATAGATGTCCTTTATCAAGCAGCTGAGCAATGGGGTAACGACAGCTATACGAAACTCGCGAATAAAATGAGTCAAGCGCTCGCTACCTATCAAACGCAAGATCATCTAATGGTTGATTTTATCGAGCTAAAAGATAAACACCAAGGACAAGATGTGACCATTAGCTATATCATCCCAAGTGGTTTAGATGAAATGGCGAATAGAAAACTGATACCGACAGCAACATACGATGCAATGAAAAATCTATTACGAGATGCGCCTTTTTCAACTTCTAATTTCTTTCCTAAAGCTTACCATTTACCGACAAAAGAATTTATATATGATGAAGACATTAATATGATTGATCAGTTTTATGTCGCTTATCACCGCGCGCAATGGGGAATGGACATTGAACCTTTTATACAGTTTACAAAAGAAACTTTCGAACAATATGACGGTGTACTATACGGACGTTACGCACATGACACGAAAAAGCCAATCGTCGACTATGAAAGTGTTGCTGTTTATGCATTAGCCATTTTAACGATGTTAGAAGTCGATGAAGATGATTTTGCAAAAGAACTTTTTCATAAAATGAAAACTTTACAAGTACAAGATAAACAATCAATTTATGCTGGCGGTTATATAGATGCTGCCTCGAAAGAAACGCATTCTTTTGATAATCTACTCGCATTAATTGCAGAAAGAACGGGAAAAGACCAAGACCTTTTCGAATGAAAAACCGCGTGTAAGATAAGGAATCCCCCTTCTTACACGCGATTTTTTATTTTTGCAAATGTGCACCGATTTTTGCAATAATTTCTTCAATTTGTTGTGGATTTTCCACTAAGTCATACTCATTAATATTTAACTTCAATACTGGGCAGGCATCGAAGTTTTGAATCCATGTACCGTAACGTTCATGCATTTCTTCCCAATAACTCATCGGCGTTTCTTGTTCCATTTGACGTCCTCTTTGATCAATCCGCTGTACGACATCTTCCAATGATCCATCCAAATAAAGTAATAACGTCGGATGTGGAAAATAAGGTGTCATAACCATCGCATCAAACAAAGATGTATATGTATCATAATCAACAGGATCCATCGTTCCTTTATCCGCATGCATTTTAGCGAAAATACCTGTATCTTCATAAATTGAACGGTCTTGAATAAAGCCCCCGCCCATTTCATACATTCTTTTCTGTTCTTTAAAACGTTCGGCTAAAAAGTAAATTTGTAAATGAAAACTCCATTTTTCAAAGTCTTTATAAAAACGATCTAAATAAGGATTGTCGTCAACTTTCTCAAATGACGTCGCAAATTGTAATGCATCTGCTAATGCTTTTGTCATCGTTGACTTCCCTACTCCTACAGTACCAGCAATCGTAATGACCGCATCTTTTGGAATGCCGTATTTCTCCCTTAAATTCATCACTGTCGAACTCCTTTTTGAACAACTTTTTCAATTTCTTGTAACACATAAGACATATCCGCTTCATTTTCTACAAAATCTAATTGATCACCATCTAATCGAATCACTGGAATATGCGGGTTTTGTTGCTCAAATTGTTGCATAAACTGCTCATAATCCGCTGATAATTGCATTAAGTAGGAAGGATCCATATTTTGTTCAAATGCTCGTCCTCGCTGTGCGATACGCTTTAATAATGTCTCTTGACTTGCATGCAAATAGACAACAATTGTCGGCATCGGCATATCACGCGTCAATATTTGAAAAATCTCTTCATATTTTTCATATTCGCCTTGTGCCAATGTCCGCTTCGCAAAAATCAAGTTTTTAAATATATGATAGTCTGCCACAACAGCTTGTTGTTGCTCTTGTAGTTCTGTTTTAATATCGGTTAATTGCTTGTAACGATTACACAGAAAAAACATTTCCGTTTGAAAACTCCATGCATCAATATCTTCATAAAACTTCGTTAAAAATGGATTCTCTTCTACAATCTCTTTTAATAATTGAAAATCAAATGTTTCAGAAATGGCTTTAGATAAGGTTGATTTCCCAACACCTATCGGCCCTTCCACCGCAATAAATGGAATCGCCATCTTCACGCCTCCTTACGTCTTTACATGCCTTTTATCTTACCATATGTCGAAATCGAAGTTAACTTTATTTTGCTATATAAGTTCAGGTCTTGTTTTTAACACCTGATAAAACCCCTCGCAGTACAAATACTTTGAATCATAAGCTAAGTCTTTGAAATAGATTCAACCACCCATTAAAGTTATCCACTGTTCGGGAAAGTGATTCGAATGCTCGCGAAGTTTTTCCGCCGTTCGAGCAAATGATTCAACCACTCACGAAGTTTATTTGCCGTTCAAGCAAATGATTCAACCGCTCGCGAAGTTTATAGTCAAGTCCTTAATCTTGTGTAAATTCCTTATCATGTTTTCGAACCATTTTACGGGCATAGTGATTCCCGAG
>ERZ808028.707-NODE-707-length-24618-cov-7.482376_pt1 | contig 24618 bp, 29 predicted proteins | sample MGYA00380184_ERZ808028 | MGnify/ENA primary metagenome ERZ808028 (study PRJEB31490, sample SAMN06133397) | mouse gut metagenome | isolation source: J8_1 | host: mice | place: China: Chengdu | collected 2015-05 ...
TGCTCGTCGTCGCCGATGAGCAGGCGCTTGGGGTCGGTGGACAGGGTGGTCTTGCCGGTGCCGGACAGGCCGAAGAAGATGGCGGTGTTCTCGCCGTTCATGTCGGTGTTGGCGGAGCAGTGCATGGAGGCGATGCCCTTCAGGGGCAGGTAGTAGTTCATCATGGAGAACATGCCCTTCTTCATCTCGCCGCCGTACCAGGTGTTGATGATGACCTGCTCGCGGCTGGTGATGTTGAAGATGGCGGCGGTCTCGGAGTTCAGGCCCAGCTCCTTGTAGTTGGTCAGTTTGGCCTTGGAGGCGTTGTAGGAGATAAAATCGGGCTTGAAATTCTTCAGCTCCTCCTCGGTGGGGGCGATGAACATGTTCTTTACAAAGTGGGCCTGCCAGGCCACCTCCATAATAAAGCGGATGGCCATGCGGGTGTCCTTGTTGGTGCCGCAGAACACGTCCATCACATACAGCTTCTTGTTGGACAGCTCCTGGATTGCCAGCTTCTTGCAGGCGTCCCAGGCCTCCTGAGAGGCGGGCTTGTTGTCGTTCTTGAACTCGTCGGAGGTCCACCACACGGTGTCCTTGGAGTTCTCGTCCATTACGATGAACTTGTCCTTGGGAGAGCGGCCGGTGTAGATGCCGGTCATCACGTTGACGGCGCTCAGCTCGGTGAGCTGGCCCTTCTCATAGCCCTCCAGAGAGGGGTCCATCTCCGCCTCAAAGAGCTGCTCATAGGTGGGATTATAGACGATCTCCTTGATCCCGGTAATGCCGTACTTTTCCAGTCCGTAGGTTTCCATAGAACGTTTCCTCCTCTAAATAATGGTGTATCACTGCAGCGCCCGCCCCCAGGGGAGAGGGAAAGCGCGGGCTAATGGTGTCGGTAGGAAGCCTTTTCCCACCGAATACACAGTATAGCATAGCTTCCCCTCTAAATCCACGACAATTTCCCTTTGCCTGTTAAACTTTCCACAAAATCGGCGTTTTAACCAACCTATTTTGGGGCTGGACGGGAGAAAAGAGAGCACTTTGACGAAGGGGAATTTTGAAAAAATTGGGGTTATCCAAAGACTGGAAGAACCTTCCGAAAAAAGCAAATCCCCCGTCCTCCCAGGGGAGGACGGGGGACTTTTGGATGACAGGTTACTCAGCCTCGATGGCGCCGGTGGGGCAGGTGCCCTCGCAAGCGCCACAGTCGATGCAGGCGCTGGCGTCGATGACCATGTGGCTGTCGCCCATGGAGATCGCACCCACGGGGCAGGAGCTCTCGCAAGCGCCGCAGGAGACGCAGGCGTCCGTGATTTTACGAGCCATGTAACATACACCTCCAACAAATGATGTGTTTTGAACCGGGTTCTATTGTACCACATTCTGCGAAAATTGCAACATGAAATTTTACGGAGGCGGGAGGTATAATTTCGGCTAAAATTTCCCATCCTTGCCAAGTGACGAGATTTTCCTCCGGGACAATGGGAGTGATCGCGTGGAGCGGCTGAGTATTTTTCAAAGATTGCGGGGTTTTTTTATGATGGATCGGGACAAGGGGCGCCAGCAGCCTCAAAATACGGCGGGCAGGCCGGGGGGCGACCCTCAGGCCCTATACCAGAACGAGCGGCCCAGGACCCGGGAGGGCGCGGAGACCCGCCTCACCGACCGCTTTTCCCGGGACCTGACCCGGATGGCGGCGCTGGGGGCGCTGGACCCTCTGGTGGGCCGGGAGCAGGAGGTGGGGAGGGTCATCCAGATTCTGGCCCGGCGGACCAAGAACAACCCCGCCCTCATTGGCGAACCGGGGGTGGGCAAGACCGCCGTGGCGGAGGGGCTGGCCCTGCGTATGGCCTCCGGGGCGGTGCCCGAGCCGCTGCGGGGCAAGCGCCTGCTGAGCCTGGACCTGGTGTCCATGGTGGCGGGCACCAAGTACCGGGGAGAGTTTGAGGAGCGGGTGAACCAGGTGTTGGCCGAGGTGCGCCGGGCGGGCAATGTAATCCTGTTTTTAGACGAGCTCCACAACATCGTGGGGGCGGGGTCCGCCGAGGGGGCTATCGACGCGGCCAACATCCTCAAGCCGGCCTTGAGCCGGGGAGAGATTCAGGTGGTGGGGGCCACCACCCAGGAGGAGTACCGCAAGTATATCGAGAAGGACGCGGCCCTGGAGCGCCGCTTCCAGCCGGTGAAGGTGGCGGAGCCCACCTCGGACCAGGCCAAGGCCATCCTGCGGGGGTTGCGCCGCCGCTATGAGGAGCACCACGGCCTGACCATCTCCGACGCCGCCATCGACGCGGCGGTGGAGCTGAGCCAGCGCTATCTCCCCGACCGCTTCCTGCCGGATAAGGCCATCGACCTCATTGACGAGGGGGCGGCCCGGATGCGGGTGGAGGAGGAGATCCCCATCTCCCTTCGGGCGCTGTCCGACCGGGCGGAGCGGGCGGCCAGAGAAAAAGCCCAGGCCATCGCCATGCAGGACTTTGAGCGGGCGGCTATCCTCCGGGACGCGGAGGCGGATTTTCGCCGGGAGCTGGACCGGAAGCAGACCCGCCAGAAGGGCGGGACCGCTCATGAGCTGGGCCGAGAGGAGATCGCGGCGGTGCTGTCCCAGTGGACGGGCATCCCCCTGGAGTCCATCACCAAGGGAGAGGCCAAGCGCCTGCTGGAACTGGAAGGGGAACTCCACCGCCGGGTAGTAGGGCAGGAACGGGCAGTGTCCGCCGTGGCCGCAGCCATCCGCCGGGGGCGGGTGGGGCTGAAGGAGCCCAACCGGCCGGTGGGGGTGTTTCTGTTCCTGGGTCCCACCGGGGTGGGCAAGACGGAGCTGTGCCGCGCCCTGGCCGCCGCCCTTTTTGGCAGCGAGGAGGCCCTGATCCGCTTCGACATGTCCGAATATATGGAAAAGCACGCCGCCTCCCGGCTGGTGGGGTCCCCCCCTGGCTATGTGGGCCACGAGGAGGGGGGCCAGCTCACCGAGCAGGTCCGCCGCCGCCCCTGGTCGGTGGTCCTCTTCGACGAGATTGAGAAGGCCCACGACGATTTGCAGAACATTCTGCTCCAGGTGATGGAGGACGGCCAGCTCACCGACGGTCAGGGCCGGAAGGCGGATTTCCGCAACACGGTGGTGGTGCTGACCTCCAACGTGGGGGCCCAGAAGCTGGTGAGCAAGTCGCCTCCCTTGGGCTTCGCCGGGGGAAACTCCGACGACAAGCGAAAGGAGGCGGTGATGGCTGAGCTAAAGGGCCGGTTCAAGCCGGAGTTCCTCAACCGCCTGGACGAGGTCATCCTGTTCGACCGCCTGGAGCGCCGGGACCTGGAGCGCATTGCCCTGCGGATGCTGGGGGGCGTGCGGGAGCGGCTGGACCAGCTGGGGGTGGACCTGGACGCCAAATGGGAGGCGGTGTCCCTGCTGGCCGACCCGGGCGCCGAACGGGAGCAGGGAGCCCGGCCCATCCGCCGGGCGGTGCGCCGGAGGGTGGAGGAGCCAGCTGCCGACCTGCTGTTGTCCGAGGGGCTGACGGCGGGGGACACCCTCTGCCTGGCCGTGGAGCGGGAGGATATTGTTCTGCGGGCGGAAAAACGGGAAGTATGACAAAAAGCACAAGGGGCTCAATGCCCCTTGTGCTTTTGTCTGCGCTTTTCCTGCCGAAGGGCCAGCTTCCGCTCCCGCTGTTCCTCCCGCCGCTGTTTGACGGCGGCCTTCCGCGCGGTCTTTTGCCGCTCCCGCTGGAGCTGGAGGGCCTGCTGGGCCTTGGTCCCAGCCCCGGCCTGGCGGACGGCCTTCCCAGCCTCCCGCCGGGTCCGTTTGGGGCTCACGGGTCGATCCCGGACCGGACCGGCCGACACGGGGGGACTGAAAACCAGCTCCCGCCAGTGGGATTGGAAGTAGTCCAGCACCTGCTGGTCCCGGGGCTCGCCGCCGAAGATCACCTTACAAACCCGGCAGCCGTCCCCCTCCTCCCGCTGGTACAGCCCCACCCAAAAGGGCGGCTCGAAATACACGTTCAGCCTCGCTTTGGAAACGCACATGGTGGATCGTCCTCCTTATCTGTGGTTCGCGGAGAAGGGACGACCAAGGAGGAAGGCTACTGGCGGGAGGGAGGGCTCCCGCGCCCCGACTACCCGACGGGGACTGTGTTTTTATCTCCACGCCTGTAAAAATTGTAGCACACCGCCTGGAAAAAATATAGGCCGTATTTGTGAAAAATGGCCCTTGTTTTTTGTACGATTTCATACTAATATATAGGTACGATTTCGGACGGAAAGAGGAGGGGGGTACGGGTGTGCAAATCTCAAAAGAGCTGAAGCGCTGCAACCATCTGCTGGGGGAGATCGATGGACTGTACCACGACACTGCGGTGGCCCTGGGTCTATCGGAGAGCGCCATGAAGGTATTATACACCATCTGCTGTCACGGGGAGCGATGTCCCTTGCGGACCATCTGCCGCCAGTCCGGCATGAGCAAGCAGACCGTCAACTCCGCCGTCCGCAAGCTGGAGGGGGAGGGGATGGTTTGCCTGGAGGCATCGGGGGGACGGAACAAGGACGTGCGGCTCACCCAGGCGGGAAAGGCGTTGGCCGGCCGGACAGCGGTGCCTCTGATGGAGCTGGAGGACGAGATTTTCGCCGCGTGGGGTCCGGAGGAAGTGGAGCAGTATATCCGGCTGGTCCAGCGGTATCTGGAGGATTTCCGGGAGAAAACGAAACGGTTCCAAAGACGGAAAGGGTCGGGGATGCCCGGTCCGGGAGGATAGTATGAAAATTCAATTGTCAGACCACTTTACCTATTCCAAACTTTTTTATTATACCCTGCCGTCCATTGCGATGATGGTGTTCACCTCCATCTATGGCGTGGTAGATGGCTATTTTGTGTCCAATTTTGTGGGGAAGATTCCCTTTACCGCCGTGAATTTTATATACCCTGTGCTGATGATTCTAGGCTGTGCGGGTTTTATGTTCGGTACCGGCGGCGGAGCCATCATTGCGAAAACCCTTGGGGAGAGAAAATCGGAGAAGGCCAACCGGGTTTTCTCCCTTATTGTCTATGCCTCCGTCGCCTGCGGTGTGGCGCTGGGATTGCTGGGCGTGCTGTTCATCCGGTCGATCGCGGCGGCTCTGGGAGCCCAGGGCCGGCTGCTGGAGGACAGCGTTACCTACGCCCGGGTCATCCTGTCGGCCATTCCGGCGTTCATTCTCCAGTTTGAGTTTCAGTGCCTGTTTGCCACGGCGGGAAAGCCCGCTCTGGGGCTGGCGGTGACGATAGCGGCGGGGTGTACTAACATGGCGCTGGACGCCCTGTTTGTGGCGGTGTTCCGCTGGGGGCTGGTGGGGGCTGCGGCGGCCACCGCCTTGAGCCAATGCGTGGGTGGCGTTGTGCCGCTGGTCTACTTTGCCCGGCCAAATTCCAGCCTCCTGCGGCTGGGCAGGACCCGCTTGGATTGGAAGACACTGTGGAAAACCTGTACCAACGGTTCGTCGGAGCTGATGAGTAGCATTTCCGGATCGGTGGTGAGTATGCTGTACAATGCTCAGCTTCTTCGCTACGCCGGGGAGGACGGTGTGGCGGCTTATGGGGTGCTGATGTATGTCAGCTTGGTATTTCAGGCTGTGTTTATCGGTTATTCGGTGGGGACAGCTCCGGTGATCGGTTACCACTATGGGGCGCAGAACCATGAGGAACTGCAGGGCCTGCGCCGCCGGAGCATGATGGTGGTTGCGGTATTCGCCGCGGCCATGTTCGCCGCAGCCCAGCTGTTGGCAAGGCCCCTGTCGCTGGTGTTTGTGGGGTACGACCAAGGCCTGTTAGAGCTTACGACGCAGGCTTTTTTCATATTTTCATTCGCGTTCCTGTTCTCTGGATTTTCCATTTTTGGTTCATCTTTTTTTACCGCGCTGAACAATGGTTTGGTGTCGGCGGCCATCTCTTTTCTGCGCACGCTGGTGTTCCAAGTATCGGCGGTGCTGATTTTTCCGTTGATCTGGAAAGTAGACGGCATCTGGCTGTCGATTGTTGCGGCGGAGGTACTGGCTGTGGCAGTGACAGCGATGCTTCTGTGGGGTCTACGGAAAAAATATCAATATTGAGGCCGACATTTTGAACAAGGCGTGAAACAAATAGAAGCAAAAAGGCGGCGGTGAAAAGCGCCGCCTTTTCCGCATCCAAAATTTTTCACATTCACAAAAAATCCATAGGCAGGAGGAAAAAACTGTGCTATAATAATTCCCAACTGCAATTGTGTGGAAGGGGGAGGAGAGATGAAACGGTGCTTTTTGCTGCTGCTGGGGGCAGTTATGTCGTTGTGTCTGAGCGGCTGTATTTTTAGACCGGTGGATGATTTGTATGCCCTACCAATCCTGCCCCAGGAATATCGGGACCTCCAAAACGCCATTGATGATACCATGCGTGAATTGGGGGCGGAGTACGCCACCATTAACTATGGCAGCAGCACCTCCACCATTCAGCTTTTGGACCTGGACGGCGACGGGGAACAGGAGACGGCGGCAGTGTTTCTGCGGGTAACCTCTGCGGAGGAAAAACCAATGCGGGTGTGTTTATTCCGCCAAGGGGCGGACCAGACCTACCGGCAGTCCGCTATGCTTTCCGGGGATGGCACCGCCATCAATTCTGTGGCCTATGAGGACCTTACCGGCGATGGGAGCCGGGAGCTTATCGTCAGCTGGCAGCACAGCGCTGGGGTACACATGTTGGCTGCGTATAATTTTACCGGCAGCGGGGCCAACGAACTGATGAGTACCACCTACAATGAAGGGTATATCACCGTTGACCTGGACCAGGATGGCTGCTGGGAGCTGGTCGTTTTCCAACAGGATACCACCGGAGAAGGGTACAATGTGGCGGAGTATTATGATTATCAGAACGGGGTGCTGGCGCTGTCCTCTACTGGAGCGCTATCTGACGGGCTGAAGGATGTGGTCCGGGCGGAATCCGGTCTGTTGGCGGACAAGCGGTTGGGGGTGTACGTTACACTGGAGCTGGAAAATGGATACGTCACCGATGTGCTCACACTGGATCAGATGGGGTTGATCAACGTAACCAGGGACATGGAGAGCGGCGTAAGTCTGGCCACCTCATGGACCAACACGGAGGCCACCACCACCGACATCAATGGCGACGGAGTGCTGGAGATTCCGCGGCCTCAGCTGCTGACTGCGCCGGACCTGGAGGATACCGGCTGCCAATACCTTATTTACTGGCAGCAGATTGACTCCAACGGCAAAAGTGCCACCAGCGGCATCACCTACCATTCTTTTACCGATGGGTGGTATCTGACCCTGCCCAATGGCTGGGATATCAACAATATCACTGTGGTTCGGGACGATGGCCTCAGCGGCCGGGGAGAGCGGGCGGTGGTCTTTTATTACTGGCCTGACCGGGACGGGGAGCCGGAACGGTTTCTCACCATCTATCGCCTCACAGGGAGTAACCGCACTGCCCGGTCTAAACAGCCGGGGAGGATGGTTCTGTACAGTGACAGCGCCACAATTTACTGTGCCTCTTTGGACATGAAGGTTTGGGACTGCAGTTTGGATGAAGCGGGTTTGATGCAGCGGTTTAAGCCGATCACCGCCGCCTGGTCCAGCAGGTGAGCGCTGAACTGCGGCAGACAGGCGGAGCGTGGCGGCAGGGCAGGCGCTGCGGCTGTTGTGCCCGGTCCGGGAGAACAGCGTCGATGATTATTAGAAAGTAGGGAAAATACATGCGCAAAGTTCTGGTTTTGGAGGATGAGGCTAATATCCGCAGCTTTGTGGTCATCAACCTAAAGCGGGCGGGTTATGATACGATTGAGGCCGGTACTGGCGAGGAGGCGCTGGCACTGATTCAAAAGAATCCCGATGTGAAGGTAGCGCTGCTGGACATTATGCTCCCAGGAGAGATAGATGGCTTTGAGGTGTGCCGCCGTATTCGGGCGGGGAACTCTCAGCTGGGCATCATCATGCTGACCGCCCGTACGCAGGAGATGGATAAGGTGAGCGGGCTGATGACCGGAGCGGACGACTACGTGACCAAGCCTTTTTCCCCGGCAGAGCTGACCGCCCGGGTGGATGCGCTATTTCGCCGCACCGGCGGGTTGCCTGTGCGCGATGTGGATGAACTGAGCCATCCTCCATTTCTTCTGAACACCCGGAACCGAACGCTGGAAAAAAACGGGAAGCGAGTAAAGCTGACCCAGGTAGAGTATGCCATAGTAAAACTGTTTATGGAGAATCCGGGGAAGGCTTTGGCCCGGGAAGAGATTTTGGAAGCTGTCTGGGGCAAAGAGTATTTGGGTGAATTAAAGATTGTGGATGTGAATATCCGTCGCCTGCGCATCAAATTGGAGGACGACCCGCAGAATCCGGCCCATATCAGTACAGTGTGGGGTTACGGATACGAGTGGGAAGTGTAAATCCTTTCGGTTTTGAAAGGGAAAAACCATATGATGTAAACGGGAAGGGGGGAGATAGATGGACCAGGAAGTGCGCAGGAAGCGCCGGAAAAATCTTCCTATATCGCCCAAGCGCGAGGAGAGGACTACAGAAGAAAGCCAGCCTGAGGCCGCTGTTCCCAATAGGCCGCGGGGCCGCCTGCGCCGTCGCTGGCTGCTCAATACGTTGGCGATTACCCTGGTGGTGGTGTCCATCGCAGTGAGCGCATTCTCCCTGGCTATGTACAGCTATTATAGTTCCACCATTTTGGCAACGCTGGAAAATAAAGCCCAGACTGCGGCCGGAATGTTTCGCAACTATACCGAGACCACTTATCTGTCCAATGCCAGACAGTTTGTGAACCAGTTTGAGGAGAGAGACAGCATTGAAGTTCAAATTCTAAACTCCAGCGGCCGAGTTGTCATGTCTTCCATGATGGACATATCCGGCGCCAGCGTGGACAGTTCCGACGTGTCCGCAGCCATCGCCAGTAAACGGGTAGAGACGTTTACTGGGGCGGATGACAGCACCGGGGACCACATTGTATCTGCATCAGCCCCTGTGGTGTATAACAACATGGTGGTAGGAGTAGTACGCATGGTTACGTCTCTTCGCCAGGTGGAAGACCAGATGCTGCGTATTGTGGCGGTGACTTCGTCTGTGGGGTTGGTAATTCTGTTGGTGATGGGGCTGGTGGCTTCGTATTTTATCAAATCAGTGCTGGACCCGGTGATTCGGGTCACCGAGACTGCCAAACGTATTGCGGCGGGCAGCTACGGTGTGCAGATGGAGAAAAAGTCCGACGATGAAATGGGTGAACTGGTGGACAGCATCAACGACATGTCTATGAAGATTGACCAGGCTGAGCGCACCCAGTCGGAATTCATCTCCTCCGTGTCCCATGAACTGCGGACCCCTTTGACTGCCATCAACGGCTGGGCGGAGACCTTGTGCAATGGAGAAGTCCGTGATGCCGCCGATGTGAAAAAGGGGATGGGCATCATTGTGTCCGAAGCACAACGCCTCACCCGTATGGTGGAGGAGCTGTTGGAATTCTCCCGGATGGAAACAGGACGGTTCAAGCTGTCGATGGAACCAATCGATATTTTGGCGGAACTGGAAGACGCAGTATACACCTACCGGGAATTCTTTCGCCGGAAGGGACTGGAGCTGGACTACGCTGAGTGCCGGGAGGAGCTGCCCATTATCAGCGGAGACCCGGAGCGGCTGCGCCAGGTGTTCTGCAATCTGCTGGACAATGCGGACAAACACGGTGGGGCCGGCGGCCGTGTGGAGGTTTCGGTGGGGCGGGAGGAAGACCATGTGGTTATCCGCATCCGAGACCATGGCCCCGGTGTGCCTGAGGAGGAACTGCCGTTCATTAAGTACAAGTTCTATAAAGGTTCGTCGAAGGCGCGAGGGTCCGGCATCGGCTTGGCAGTGTGTGACGAGATCGTCAACAGTCACAATGGCACACTGGATATCGGCAATGCCTCCGGCGGCGGTTGCGTGGTGACCATCCGTCTGCCCATCGGGGTAGAGAGCGTGTGACGGCTCAAGAAGATAAAACAAAAGTTCTAAAACTGTTTGCAATACAGGGCAGTTTTTGATATACTGCCATTCAGTGTGGACAAAGGAGAAAGACAAACCATGGCAAAACAAGATACAAACTGCTGTACCCCGTTCAAAACCACCTGTGGCGGGCAGGCCCTGCTGGAGGGAATTATGATGCAGGGTCCAGGCAAACGGTCTATTGTCGTGCGCAAGCCCGACGGAGAGCTGGACATCACTGAGGAGACGGTCAAGGCCCGGTCTGGGCCGGCTAAGCTGCCCTTTATCCGAGGGCTGTTCATTTTTGGCGGTTCTATGGTCCACGGGATGAAAGCGTTGATGCACTCCGCCGAGGTGTCTGATGATGGGACCATGGAAGAGGAAGAGCTGACAGGTATTGATAAATGGATCAGCGACCATTTTGAGCAGGAGAAGGCGATGGGCATCATCATAACGTTGGCGGCGGTTATCGGCATCGCTTTTTCCGTTGGGCTGTTCATCCTGCTGCCTACGGCGCTCACCGGGCTCATCGGTCTGGTATGGAAAACCATGCCCCTGTGGGTGCGTTCAGTGATTGAGGGTGTGCTGAAAGTAGCTATTTTTATGGCATACCTCTATCTGTGCTCAAAAATGAAGGAGATTCACCGGGTATTTCAGTATCACGGAGCAGAACACAAAACCATCTATTGCTATGAAAACGGCCTGGAACTGACGGTGGAAAATGTCCGCAAACAGCCCCGGCATCATCCCCGGTGCGGCACCAGTTTTCTATTCGTGGTTATCGCAGTGTCCATTTTTCTGTCCATTGTAATTTTTACCCCGCTGGAGATCGAAAACACTTTTTTACGCATGGCTCTGCATCTGCTGATGCTGCCGGTGATTGTAGGCGTGACCTATGAATTCAACCGTTATGTGGGAGGCCATGATGGGACTTTGTGCCGGGCCCTCCGGGCCCCAGGGATGTGGATGCAGAACTTTACGACCTTTGAGCCGGACGATTCCATGATCGAAGTGGGGATTGAGGCGCTGAAACGTGTTTTGCCGGAAGAGAAGGGGTCCGACGCCTGGTAAGAATAAACAGGAACAGGCGCGGTGTGACGGCGTCTTCGTACCACTTGCATCCGCATTTGGCGGAAACTGGCTTGGTCCTTTGTCCGTCCCCACAAAACCAAAAGAGCGGCTTTGAGGGGACGTTATTACAGAGCAGAGAGAGGGTGAGAGCCCATGCCCGCAACCTATAATGACCTATATCTGGATGCCCGAAAGACGCTGAAAGCCTCCGGGGTGGAGCAGGCCCAGCTGGAGGCCAGGGAGCTTTTATGCTTTGCCTCCGGGAAGGATAGGGGGGAGTTCCTTCGAGACCTGCCGTTGTATGCTTCCGACGGGGTGGAGAAACGGTTTCGGAGCCTGCTGGACCGCCGTATGAGGGGGGAACCGGTGGCCTATCTCATCGGAGAGTGGGAGTTTTACGGCTTGACGTTGGATGTGTGTCGGGACGTGCTTATTCCCCGGCCGGATACCGAGACCTTGGTGGAACGGGGCATCCTCTTTGTCCGGGACCTGCCCGACGGCACGCGGGTGCTGGATCTGTGCGCGGGGAGCGGCTGCATCGGTCTGGCCGTTGCGGACAACTGCCCCAATACCCAGGTCTATCTGGCGGATTGGTCGGAAGAGGCCCTGCGGGTGTGCCGGCAGAACATCCGGCGGTGCGGCCTGACGGACCAGGTGAATCCTGTTCAGGCGGACGCCCTGGAGCCCCCGCCCCGTATTCTGCGGGAGTTTGATTTGATTTTGTGCAACCCCCCCTACATCCCCACCCTGGAGGTGGGGCGGCTGGACCCCTCCGTCCGGGACTACGAGCCTCGGATGGCGCTGGACGGCGGGGAGGACGGACTTAAATTCTACCGGGCCATCTCCAAGAAGTGGAAAAGAGCCCTGAAACCCGGGGGAAAGTTGATTTTTGAGGTTGGCTATGACCAGGCCCCAGCGGTGAGGGCCATCATGGGGGAGCAGGGGTTCCAGGACCTCCAGGCCACCATGGACCCGGGGATGCACTGGCGGGTCGTGGAGGGGAGTACGGAGCGGGAGGAGAAGCCGGAATGAAAAAGGTCAGAATTACGGTGATGAGAACCGCGTCTTACGGGGACCTGATCAAAAAATATGAAAATCCCATCCAGCACGCCTGCGATTTGAGAGAGGGGCAGGTTTTTGTGGCCAACGGCTGGGAGAGGCCGAAGGGCTTCTGCGTCAGCGCCTGGGACAGCGTATCCCCCTTTGTGATGACGTTGGCCCACGGCGGCGGGGATTTTTACAGCGGCTGGATGAAGGACAAAAAATCCGCTATGATCTCCTGCAACGACGGCTTCCGTCCCGTCAGCTTTTTGCTGGAGGCCCTGGAAGCCGACGCGGAATGACGGCTTCCGCCTGGGGAGGGAAAGGGTCTAAGTCCGTTTTATAGGACATCAATAGGAGTAGCATATGGGACAGCAAGAGGCCGGCGGCCCTCAAACCACGCCGGCGGGAAAGGATGATTGTACATGGCTGAGAAGAAAAAACAGGTGGAACCCGCCGCCCCTGCGGCAGACAAAAAGAAAGCGCTGAGCACCTGCATTGCGCAGATTGAAAAGGATTACGGCAAGGGTTCTATTATGCGCCTGGGAGAGAACGCCCATATTGTGGTAGAAGCCATTCCCACAGGGTCTTTGTCGCTGGATATCGCGCTGGGAATTGGCGGCGTGCCCAAGGGGCGTATTATTGAGATTTACGGCCCGGAGTCCTCCGGCAAGACCACCCTGGCGCTGCATATTGTGGCCGAGGCTCAGAAGCGGGGCGGCGAGGTGGCGTTCATTGACGCGGAACATGCCATGGACCCCACTTATGCCCGGGCACTGGGGGTGGATATTGACTCCATGCTCATTTCCCAGCCGGATACTGGCGAGCAGGGGCTGGAGATCTGCGAGGCACTGGTCCGTTCCGGCGCTATTGATGTGGTGGTGGTGGACTCGGTGGCGGCGCTTACGCCCCGCGCAGAGATTGAAGGCGATATGGGTGATGCCCACGTAGGATTGTTGGCCCGTCTTATGAGCCAGGCCCTGCGTAAGCTGGCGGGGTCCATTGCAAAAACCAACTGCATTGTTATCTTCATCAATCAGCTGCGGGAAAAAGTGGGTGTCGTCTACGGAAGTCCCGAGGTGACTACCGGTGGTCGGGCGCTGAAATTTTATGCTTCTGTGCGTATGGAGGTGCGGCGTGTTGAGGCCATTAAAAATGGTACCGAGGTCATTGGCAACCGCACCAAAGCAAAGATCGTCAAAAATAAAGTTGCGCCTCCTTTCCGGGAGGCGGAATTTGAGATTATGTATGGCGAGGGTATCTCAAAACTGGGTGAACTGGTAGATTTGGCGGTGAAACTGGATATCGTACAGAAGTCCGGCTCCTGGTTCTCTATGGGGGACACCCGCCTGGGTCAAGGAAAGGATGCGGTGAAGAGATACTTCACGGAAAATCCTGAGGTAACCGAGAAAGTGGAGGCTGAGATTCGGGCAAATTCCTATAAACTCATGAGCAAGCAGTCCCAGGTGGCGGCAAAAGCGGCAGGCCGGGCGGTAGACGTGGATGCCGAGGACTTTGAAGGCTGACCTGTTTTCAGGGAAGAAGGAGCAGACGGAAAGGATTTTTGGTCTGCTGACAGGACAGTTTGTAAGCGAAACGAGATTTCCATTCGGCGACGGGGCCGGGCATAAAAAGCAGGCATATTTGGAGGGTATATGAAAATTGAAAAATTGGAGCCCTCCCAGCACAAGCGGGGACGCTGGCTGGTGTGGCTGGACGATGCCTCTATCGTCCGTGTGGGGGAGGGGGATGTGGTATCCCTGGGACTCTATACAGGGAAAGAACTGTCCGAGGAAGATGGGGAGTCCCTGAACGCCGCAGGGGAGCGGTCCAGGCTTATGGAGCGGGCGGTGAATCTATTGGCACGGCGGCCCATGTCCCGGAAGGAACTGCTGGACAAGTTGTGTACGCCGTCTCGGCAGAAACGGGAGAAGTATCCCTATGACAAGCTGGACGACGGCCCAGATCCGGAGCTCTTGCAGCGGCAAAAGGAGGCTTTGCGGGAGCGGGCCGAAGGTGTGGCTGACCGGCTGACCGACCTGGGATTGCTCAACGATGGGGAATATGCCCGTACGGTAGTCTGTCACTATGCCGCCAAAGGGTACGGTCCCCGAAAGATCCGAGACGAGCTGTACCGCCGGGGGATTCCCCGGGAAAACTGGGAGGAAGCGATGGAGGAGCGGGAGCCGGACGAGGCTCAAGTGGTAAAATTGGCCAGGCAGAAGCTCCGGGGGGCCGAACCTACCCGCGAGAATTTGAAAAAGGTCTCCGACTATCTGGCCCGCCGGGGCTATGGATGGGAGGAAATCTCGTCCGCTCTGGACCGTATCCGGGAGGAGGAATGGGAGTAAATGGGATATAAGGTGGCGTTTCAGTCATTGGGTTGCGCCAAAAATCTGGTGAACACTGAGCAGATGATGGCTTTGTGCCGGGCGGCGGGTTATACTGTCACTGGTGATCCAGATGGAGCGGATGTGGCGGTGCTCAACACCTGCGGATTCATTGAATCGGCAAAAAGCGAGGCCATTGACAGTATTTTGGAGCTGGCGGCGCTGAAAAATGAGGGGAAGCTGAAAAAACTGCTGGTGGCGGGTTGTCTCAGCCAGCGTTATCCCGATGAAATTCGTTCTGAGCTGCCTGAAGTGGACGGTCTGTTAGGCACAGGGAGTTACACCGATGTGGTGTCTGCGGTGGAGCGGGTGATGGGGGGAGAACGGCTGGAGGAATTCAAAGACATTCACCATACCTTTGAGGATGGCGAACGGTGGGTGACCACTCCGCCCTGGACGGCTTACCTGAAAATAGCTGAAGGGTGTTCCAACGGATGTGCGTTCTGTGTCATTCCTAAACTGCGGGGGCGATATCGGAGCCGTTCTATGGAGACAGTTCTGCAAGAGGCGAAAGGGCTGGCGGACAGCGGGGTGAAGGAGCTTATCGTCATTGCCCAGGATATCACCCGATATGGGTTAGACTTGAAAGACGGCGCCACCCTGGCCAAGTTATTGACTGAACTGTGCAGGCTGGACTTCCATTGGATACGCCTCCACTACCTCTATCCGGAGGCGGTGACGGATGAACTTATTTCGGTCATTGCCCGGGAAAAGAAGATCGTCCACTATCTGGACATCCCCATCCAGCACGCCAACGACGGCATTTTGAAGGCAATGCGCCGCCGCAGCACCCGCGCGGAGATCGAGGCGCTGTTCGCCAAGCTGCGGACCGCCATGCCCGACGTGGTCATTCGGACTTCGCTCATCTGCGGCCTGCCCGGCGAGGGGGAGGCGGAGTTTGAGGAGTTATGTAAGTTTCTGCGCGAACAGAAAATTCAGCGGGCCGGAGTGTTTCAGTTCTCTCCGGAGGAGGGTACGCTGGCCGCTGCCATGCAGAATCAAGTGGATTCGGACACTGCCGCACGCCGTGTGGAGTTGGTGGTGGACCTCCAGTCCCGCATTATGGACCGATATAATGAGGAACGGTTGGGGACGTGTGTGGAAGTGCTGTGTGAGGGCTTTGACGGCGAGGCGGGCTGCTATGCGGGCCGGACCTACGCCGATTCGGCGGATATCGACGGCCGGGTGCTGTTCACAGCGGCTGGATTGGTCCCGGCAGGGGAGTTCGTGTGGGTGCGCGTCACCGGCGTGTCCGATGGGGACCTGACGGGGGAGATGGAAGAATGACGCTGTACCACTGCTCCCCCACGCCAGGGCTGACGGTGCTCGAGCCCAGCGTGACCAAATATTTCGGCAAGCCCAGGCAGGTGTGCCTGACGGCCAGTCTGCCCATGGCCCTGATGTACGGCGTGAAGCACTTTGAGTACGCCTACGGCTATACCAGGGCGGGGCAGATCTACTACGAGGAGTATTGGCCGAACGCCCTGGAGGAGATCTACCGGGGTCGGTCCGCCTCCCTCTATCTATGCGCCCGGCGGGAGGACATGGGGCCCACTGCCATCCCCAACGAGTTCGTGACGGGAAGCGCGGTCCCGGTGGAGGAGGAGCGGCCCATTCCGGACGTGCTGGCCGCCCTGCTGGAACAGGAACGGCTGGGGGCGCTGGAGATTGTCCGCTGGGACGAGATGGGGGAAAAGCAGCGGCGCCGGGTCGTCCGCGCCGAGGCGGACGCCATTCGGGAGAAGGGGCTGGCGGCCCGGCCGGACGACCCCTTTGCCCGGTATATGCGTGAAAAATATCCGGAGAGCTGGGCGCTGGCCGCCCAGGAGGCAATGGAAGAACAGATGGAACATAAAGGAGGAACACCATGAATTTACCCAATAAACTGACCATGCTGCGCGTCGTCCTCATCCCCGTATACCTGGTGCTGTGGCACCTGGAGTTCCCCGGCAACAACTATGCCGCCTTGGCGGTGTTTGTCGTGGCCAGCCTCACCGATTTTCTGGATGGCTATATCGCCCGAAAGCACAATCTGGTGACGGATTTTGGCAAATTTATGGACCCTCTGGCGGACAAAATGCTGGTGCTCACCGCCATGACCTGCTTCTGTGCCATGGGACGGTTTCCGGACTGGGCCCTGGTCATCGTTATGGCCCGGGAGTTTGCCGTGTCCGGCCTGCGGCTGGTGGCGGTGGACAACGGCCGGGTTATCGCTGCCGGATGGTCCGGCAAGGTAAAGACCTTTTCGACCATGATTTGCCTGAGCCTGATGCATATCACGGTCCTGCCCATCCCCATGTGGGTGCTGGACTGGACGTGCGTTATCGTCATTGCTGCTACCACCTTGTACTCCGGTGTGGAGTACTTCGTGAAGAACCGGGATGTACTCAACTGGAACAAATAACTGATGAGGGGCGGAGCCGGGTGTTCCGCCCTATCATTTTGACAAAAAGGAGGAAAAGCACCATGGAGTGGTGGAAAGACGCCCTTATTTACCAAATTTATCCACGGAGTTTCCAGGATTCCAATGGGGATGGTATCGGAGATATTCCCGGCATCATCAGCCGTCTGGACCATCTCCAGGAGTTGGGGGTAGGGGCTATCTGGCTCAGTCCAGTATATCCGTCCCCTAACGACGACAATGGCTATGATATCAGCGACTACACGAATATCAACCCAGAGTACGGCACCCTGGAGGATATGGACCGGCTGATTTTGGAATCCAAGCGCCGGGGTATCCGTGTTTTGATGGATTTGGTTATCAATCACACCTCCACCAAGCACGAGTGGTTTGAGAAGAGCCGCCGCCGGATTGAACCCTATACCGACTATTATTACTGGGCTCCCGCCGGACCGGATGGCGGTCCGCCCAACAACTGGACGGGCTTCTTTGGTGAGGGCTGCTGGCAGTGGGACGACGTGCGGGGAGAGTATTACCTTCACCTGTTTGCCCGAACCCAGGCCGATTTGAATTACCATTGCCCCCAGGTATTGGACGAAGTGAAAAAAATTCTTCGTTTTTGGCTGGATCGGAGGGTGGCAGGCTTCCGGTGCGACGTCATCAATCTGCTGTGGAAAGATAGTCTGGCCGACGGCGAAAAACGTTTGGCTCTCACGGGGTTGGAGCACTACCTGTCTCTGGAGGGCACCCATAATATTTTGCGCCAGCTTCGTAAGGTGCTGGACGGCTATAAAGCGTTCACAGTGGGGGAGACGGTGTTCGTGACCCCGGATATGGCCAGGGACCTGTGCGCCCCGGACAGGGGAGAATTGGACCTGCTGTTCTCCTTCGAGCATATGGAGACCGACCAATACTTCATCAAATGGCTGAAGCGGGATTTCCGGGCCAAAAGATTTTTTGAGGCATTGGTCAAATGGCAAAAGGAGATACCTTGGAACGCTGTCTATTTGGAAAACCATGACCAGCCCCGGTCCATTCCCCGGTTTGGCTGTGATGGATACTGGCGGGAGAGTGGAAAACTGCTGGCCACTTTGCTGCTTACGCTCCGGGGGACGCCTTTTATCTACCAGGGCCAGGAGATTGGTATGGTGGATTTTGATTTTGATGGTGTGGACCAGCTCAATGATGTGGAGAGCCGCAATGTAAACCGCATTTTGTCTGCTTACCATGTGCCGGAGTGGCTGAAATGGAAAATCATCTCCCGTACCAGCCGGGACAATGCCCGAACTCCTATGCAGTGGGATGACGGTCCCAATGCAGGATTCACCACGGCGGACCGCGCGTGGCTGGGAGTGAACCGCAACTATCATTTTATCAATCTGGCCGACCAGGAAAATGACCCGGATTCTATCTGGAGTTGGTACAAGGATTTGGCACAACTGCGCCGGGAACGGGAGGTTTTGCGTCGTGGGGATTTCCTGTGGCTGGAATATACTCACAAAGTGTTCGTTTACCGCCGCCGTCTTGGAGCGGAGAGCGTCACCGTGGCGCTGAATTTCAGCAATCGTCCCGCCCGTGTTGGCAGTCGGGGGAGCCTATTGCGCTCTAACTACCAAAGGGAAGAATTCGATGGGAGAATGAACCCCTGGGAAACGGTGATTTTAGAAAATCACGTAGAATAACAAAAGATTCCGGCCCGCAGACAATGTGGGCCGGAATTCTTTCCATGAGTTATCTCATCATTGCTTTGGTCAATAAAAACGCCATTCCACCACAGGCGGGGAAGGTGAGAAGCCACGCCCCCACCATTTGGCTGACCACCCGTCTATCCGTTCCGTGACCCACACCGCAGATGGCGGACACCTTGGCATGGGTGGTGGAGGCAGGCAGACCCAGCGCGGAGCATATCAAAAGCACCAGCCCAGATCCCAAGTCCGCAGCCAACCCGTCGGCAGGGGAGAGGACAGCCAGTTCTGTGCCCACCTTTTCCACGATGGGTTTTCCGCCCAGGGCGGTGCCCAGAGCCATGACTCCTGCGGTGAGCAAGGCCATTGCCAGCCGAGAAAAGGGCTGTGTCTCCTCCAACGTGTGGGTAAGAAGCAGAAGCGCCATAAACTTTTGCCCATCCTGCACTCCGTGAAGCAGGGCGGTAAAGGCGGCGGCGCCCTTTTGCCACATTGCAGGGCGGCGGACCCAGGCAGTCAAAAAATGTCGTAATATCCTCGCCGCCGCCGCTCCTGCGGGCAAGGACAGCGCTAGTCCGGCAAACGCCTGAAGCCATGCTCCGGCGTCAAGCTGTGCTGTGCCTGAGCCTAAAGCGACAGCTCCGCCGGACAGACCTGCGAGCAGGGCATGGCTTTCACTGGTGGGCAGGCCGAACCGCCACGCCGATACGGCCCATAAAATGATGGACAACAATGCGGCGTTCAGCGCCACTATGGTTGAACATGGGTTGGAGAAGGCGACCAACTCGCCGATGGTGTCGGCCACAGCCGGAAAACACAGACAGGCCAGCGCAGCTCCTGCGAAATTGCATACAGCCGCAATCCACACACCTGTGCGGAAAGTTAGTGCTCCGGAACCCACAGCGGTGGCGATGGCGTTGGGGGCGTCGGTAGATGCCGACATGTTAAGAAGATAAATGGGTAAAAAATTATTTATTCAAATCATATTCAATTCTCCTGTCCGGGTAAATTCTGATTTCCTTCACTAAAATTCTCCAAAACTCGCGTTTTTGCTCTCGCTCAAGAGAATTATATAAAGCCTCCCATCCTTTTGAAAGAAGGTTTTCCGCCGCAGAAAAGTCCGGCATCTCTTGTGCGGAAGCCTCTTTTTCAAGTTCCTTAATCTTGGCTGTATATTCCCCCTGTTCCCGCTTGCATTCGTCCAGGGTAATGATATCATTCAAATACAGATCTTTCAACTTATCAATTTTTGTGCGCAGCGCAGAAAGCTCCGCCTTGTAATCCTTGCCCTTTCTCAGAGCGCACATCTGCTCCAGCTCAATCTTCAGCCGGTCCATCTTCTCCCGCACCGTATCCATCAAAAATGCTTCGATCTTCCGTTCGATGAGGTTTGTTTTATTTTGACACCCGTTTGCTTTGATATAATGCGCAGAGCAGTTGTAATAATATGATTCTTGTTTGGTATTAACCCGGCACGCCATGCGGCAACCGCACTCTCCACATGTAATTAGCCCGGAAAACAGATATACCCGGTTTTTAGCCGTCCCCCTCACAATGCGCCCCCTTATTTTCTGTATCTTTTCATATTCTTCTTTTGTGATGTATGGCGGTGTCATTCCGTCCACGCCAAAATAGTGCCCATAGTAGCATGGGTTTTTAAGCATTTTATAAGCATGCTCATAACCCAAACGCAGTCCAAAGTTTTCACGGAGATAGTCAAAAGTTTTTAACATAGACGCGCAGGACATATATTTTTGAAAGAATGCCGTCATCGCGTCCTCTACTTCAGGGTCCTTTATAAATTTCTTCCCCTCTATTTTATACCCGAACGGGGTAGACCCTGTAAGCGCCTCCTGTTTGCTCCGCTTGACCTCCATAATTGCCTTGATCCGCTCCGACGTGCGGTCCGCTTCGTCCTGGGCAACGCTGAGCATGATATTGACCTTTAGCCTGCCGGATGCGGTAGCAGTTTCGTAGTCCTCGTGAATGGCCCGCCACGACACATTGTGGGCCTCCAATACGTCCTGAACCTGGTAGTATTGGCTCACCGACCGAAACCATCTGTCCAGCTTCGTAAATACCACCATTTCTCCTTTGCCCGCCCGCACATCGTTAAGCAGACGCTGAAGCGCTGGGCGCTTTGAGGCGGGTTTCCGGGCTGATATTCCGGCGTCTATGTAGGTTCCCACCACCTCGTGCCCGTTTTCTCGGGCCCAAGTCTCCAGTGCTGCGCTCTGGGCTTCGATGGACAGACCGTGGATAGCCTGCTCCTCTGTGCTGACCCGGGCGTATAAAAATACCTGTTTCATACACACATCCTTATCACAATTAAAGTCCAATAATCCGGCACTAATTAAGTGTTTTGAGAATTTCTACGGTTTGCAAAAAAGTTGCACGTTCGGTTTGTGAAAGATTCCGAGTTGACCATTGAGAACGGTTGTACTACAATAAGCAACAGATGGGCGATAACGCGAAGAGGAGATGCAGAAAATGGACAGCACAAAGAGTAGATACACAAACAGGCCTCACCTTTTGCGTGTGGCAACAGAACTTGCTAGCTATAAAAACCCAGGCAAAGTTTTGAATGCTGTTAGATCAGTCTTGGAAAGTAGCGTTGATAATCCTGCAAATAGCGATCAAAACCTCAGCCTGTTGGGCAGTTAAATCTTCTCCATCCTTAATTAGACCAATTGAAACAAGCATATCGTTTAATTGGTCAAATATAGTGAATACCTCTTCCCCCAGTGCGGCTTCGGCTGTGCTGGGGGAGTTTGTTACTTCTACGGGGCTGTCATCGAAATCATCTAGTTTGCACCCTAGAGCTTTTGCAATGGCACGTACGGTGTCGAGGGTTGGACTTGTTGTTATCCCCGCTGTGATTTTACTCAGCGTCCCTTTTGGTATCCCGGATAATTCACACAACTCATCTATGCTTAAACCCTTCTGCTTACGAATTTCATTTATTTTGCTCCCGAGGCTCATATAATCACCACCTTGTATACCATTGTATCTCAGCGGAGGCGCGCTGTCAAGAACTTAAGTTCCATACTTGGAAATTTTTATTTAAAAATTCTATTGACAAATTCCGTACATGGTGATATTGTAATCTTGTAAATTCCAAATATGGAAGTTGAGGTGATTTTATGAGTAAAGTTGCTTTCCCGGTCCTGACTGGAGAAATCGCCAAACGAGGCATAAAGAAGTGCGCTATTTCTTCCGCGCTTGGGATTTCTGGTCGGGCTCTCTACAACAAAATGTCTGGCAAAGTTCCGTTCACATGGCCGGAGGTATGCGGCATCAACGAACGTTTTTTTCCGGACATGAGTAAGGACGACCTTTTTTCCCCGGCGGAAGAAATTCAGGACAGCGCGTAGAAAGGAGGAAGGTGAGCCAGAACGGTAATTCAATACTCATATCCTAAAATCGGGACCCTGGAAGATTTGGTGGTGACCAATGACAGGGAAACCGCGAAAAGGTGCATCATGCACGGATACACTCTTTTCACTGTCCCGCAGATGTTTGGGACCGAGCAGGGAATATTTACCCTGGTTTTGGAGGCTCAGAATCAAAAGGCCAGTCAAGTGTCAAAAGAAGTTGCCGACCATGTTCTGAAAGACCGTGAAACTGCCAGCCGAGAGATGTGTACCGCTTGATTAGCTCGTCAATTTCTTTTCTTGACAGCTTTTCAACCATAAAGCCTTGTCTGGCGGCCATGAAAATCACCCCCTTTCTCCAGTCTCATTCTACCATAGGCCTGAGATCGGGGCAACAAAAAGCGCCCCCGCTGGTGCTGATACACCAACAAGGGCAAGAGCAGACCTGAACGCACCAGGCCTGCACCGAGGATATTGTACCACATTCCTCCTGTTGGCCGCAAGAGCAAACGAGGAATAATTTTGGAATTAAAGATCAAGTTCCCCAGCGGTGGGTATGTGAAGTTCAACCTGGAGCCGATGGAGCGGGCGCGGTTCGAATACATCTGCTGGCTGGTCGGTATTTTCATCTTCGGTTCTGGGTTCATCAAGTTTTTTGAGTTGATCATATGAGCGCAAGTTGGACAAGCACGGCGGCATAGCTTTGTGGGGGAGGCGATTTTATGGGAAATGAAAAAATGAACGTCTTTGAACGGGCTACGCTGTTCGCCGCTGAGGCCGCCTGTAAAAATCTCGGGGTTAAGATCACGGCGAAGGTTGTGCCGGATGTCAAGGCGGGCGCGGATGAGGAGGCATGATTGACGTGACAGATCTGGATCAGTACCGGGCCACACTAGCCCAGGCATCCGATTTGCTGGACAAGGCACAAAAAGCTTCTGGTAAAAATGATGGCTATGTGTGACGGGCTGAGAAAGGAGGGATATTTGTGAACATGGAGGATTACAAGCAGGCCATTATCAACGCGCCCAGTGATATTATTGCCGAGAAGTTTATGGCTGAGGCGGACGCGGAGGGGTTTACCGCGTGGCAGCTGGCAGAGCTGGCCGGGGCACGGCAGGAAAGGAGATGAAATCAACGAACATCGTATTTTGGTTTTTTGTAATTGCCGCACTGGTTGCGCTATGGGTCGTCCTGCGATTTTTCTTTGGGCGCATCGGGCGGGCTATTTTGAGGTTGTTTGGCGAAGTCGAGGACAATATTTTAGATAAAGGAATTTTTGAGGAGGACAAAAAATTATGAAAAAAGGCACTATTGGCGCGGTTGCGCTGGCGGCTGTTCTGGTTTTGGGCTTGATCTGCGCTATCATCTGTCTGGAGCGCATCCCGGCCGGGTATGTCGGCGTGGTTTACAACATGAGCGGCGGCGTGGATGGAGAGGTTTTAACACAGGGCTGGCACGTTGTTTCTCCGACGAAAAAGGTGACCACCTACTCCATCGGCATTGAGCAATCCTATTTGACCGCTGAAGAGAAGGGTGACTCCCCTAAAGACGAAAGTTTCAGCATCCCGACCTCCGACGGCAAGACGGTAAAGGTGAACTTGGAATTCTCTTATCGTTTTGACGAAGAGCGGGTGGCCCAAACGTTCACCCAGTTCAAGGGGAAGTCTGGAGAGGCCATTAAAGACTCCTTTATCAAGCCAAAAGTAATTGCTTGGACGCAGGAGGTTTCCGCCAATTATCCCGTTACCGACATTTTTGGGGATAAACGCACAGAAATCAATGCGGAACTTGATACATATCTTCGCCAGAAGTTTGACCAGTATGGAATTATCATCGACACAGTAAACTTTACGGACATTTCCGTGGATGAAGAGACGGCGGCGGCAATCCAGAAAAAGGTAACGGCCCAACAGGAGCTGGAACTTGCCAACATCGAGGCGCAGACCGCTAAAATCCAGGCCGAAAAGGACAAGCAGGTCGCCGAAATTGCGGCAGAGCAAAATAAGCAGGTGGCAGAAATCGATGCCCAAAAGGCCATCATTGACGCGAGCGCAAAGGCGGAGGCGCTTTTGATTTCCGCAGAGGCTGAGGCAAAGGCCAACCGGGAAATTTCGGATTCTCTTACGCCGGAGTTGATCGAAAAGCTGAAATATGAGCAGTGGAATGGGCAGCTCCCCAGTGTGACAGGCGCAGATTCCATTATCAATATGGGGAAGTAAAAACAAGAGGAAGCCCCTCCGGATGGGCAAACATCCGGCCGGGCCCATTTGGGGGGGCAAGCCCCGCAAATTGAAAATGCACGGAACGCCCCTGCGCTGTGCGGGGAGGAAGATTGAGCCCATCAACGGAGGAGGAAAATCAATTGAAAAAATATGAGTATACAGGCGAGCAGAAAGAAATTTCTGGGGTGACGTTACATCAAATCCGCGCGGTGCGGGATTTTGGGGACGTTCATGCCGGGGATATTGGCGGCTGGATTGAGTCGGAGAAGAATCTCTCCCATGAGAATAACGCTTGGGTGTACGGCGGTGCTCAGGTGTCCGGCGGCGCTCAGGTGTCCGGCGGCGCTCAGGTGTCCGGCAGCGCTCAGGTGTCCGGCAGCGCTTGGGTGTCCGGCAACGCTTGGGTGTCCGGCGGTGCTCAGGTGTATGGCGACGCTCAGGTGTATGGCGACGCTCAGGTGTCCGGCAACGCTTGGG
>ERZ808028.709-NODE-709-length-24610-cov-9.804549_pt1 | contig 24610 bp, 23 predicted proteins | sample MGYA00380184_ERZ808028 | MGnify/ENA primary metagenome ERZ808028 (study PRJEB31490, sample SAMN06133397) | mouse gut metagenome | isolation source: J8_1 | host: mice | place: China: Chengdu | collected 2015-05 ...
TTATTTTAATAGCATAACAAAGGAGTAATCACTTAGGCAGGGGATTTAGAATTATTCCGATTTTTTCTTATGGGGGGACTGTTAATATCAAGGTTTCTATGCTAAAATCGGAATAATCAGAGAATCGGAATAATCGATTTTATTCTGAAATCGGAATAATTTGGATCTTTTGTTTTATCACTTGAAATTACGCTGCTATGTTGTGATAGAATTGAAAGCCTGTGATTTTGAACCGGGATTTATCAGTCAATTAAATATGTATCAGAATATAGTAAATGATATCTTGTGCCATCCTGACGATAAACCTACAATCGGACTTTTGCTGGTTAAGGGTAAGAATAAAACTGTAGTGGAATATTCTTTATCTGGTTATCAGAACCCAATTGGTGTTGCAGATTGGCAGAATCAGCTTACACAGTCTTTGCCAGAAGAGCTACAGAGTAGTTTGCCTTCTATCGAAGAAATAGAAAGAGAATTAGGATAACAGTAAAATTGATAGAAAAAGTGCAACGGCCGTTGCACAAATGGGATAATAACCGTGATTAATGCTCAGTGGCTTAAATCAATTAGATTTAAGCCAACGATTAGTAAAAAGATTTGATCATAGGTTTGGAGGATGATGAAAGCATAACTATCCATCACCAGATTACTGGTAATCAGATAATCGGCCTTAATGTTGGTGATAAAAGGGTACATTCGAGACATGAAGGAATAAAGATTGAAATCATTATCCAAAGAATTTTTCAAATGGACGAGTGCTTCTAATTTAGTAGATGAATAGTTTGGGAGGGGGATGTCTTTCATGTATTGTCTTGTCGGAGGCGGTGGCGAGTCTTCCGCTTCATGTGTATCAATACAATGGAGACGGAGGGAAGGAAAAGGCGGTAAAGCATACGTAAGCCCGGCTTACAGACCGGGACGCTATCCTCATTGATCGTAAAGTCGTCTTTATAAGTGAAATGTCCGGGAGTCAGGTCGATAAAAGTAGTGACGTTTTCCCGTCTGCAGTATTCATAGACAGCGTATGTATGCGGAGAGCAGGAATGATGAATTGGGGCAGGGAGAGGGGCATGTCTTCTTGATAGGTTTGAACTTTCTACATTACTGATTTACTGTTAATTAGCTTAAAATTGGTTTTATTCAAATTTGAGATTGAAGCTGTATTTGTATGTATGTTATTCTTTTAAAAATATAATTAGAAAGGTTTAAAGAGTGTTTTTTGAAGAAGTATAAGCTTATTGTGCGATAGCGGTGGCTATTGCAAATAAAAAAGAAATGTGATAGCCATTGCATCCTGAGTTGTTGCCGGGAGGACGCATATGAGCTATGTGAATGCAGAGGATGTTTTGCCAAAGAAACTTGTAAAAGAAATTCAAAAGTATGTTGATGGTCAACTGATTTATATTCCCAGAAAGAATGAAAATTCATTATCATGGGGAGAAAAGAACGGAACCAAAGAAAAAATGGCAGAACGTAATCAAACGATAGTAAAGAACTATTATTCAGGTTACAATATTGAAGAGTTAAGTGCTGCGTATTATCTTTCTGAAAAGAGAATTAAGGGAATTATACATGAGTATGAATCCTCAAAAAAGAGAAAGTTGGGTGGCGAAGAGAATACTGGAAAAAACATGGAAATATGAGGAGAGTAATATATGAGAGATGATATTATAATCAGACCAGAAACACCAAAGGATTATAAAGATATTGTTTCTTTGGTGTTGCGTTCTTTCAAGGAAGGTACTGATTATTCTGATGGAACGGATATTGTGGCATTGATTGAAGAAATAAGAGTTTCTAAGTATTATATTCCAGAATTATCATTTGTAGCAGTGTTAGATGGAAAAATAGTTGGGCATTTCCTGTTTTCTCATTTTCCTCTGTCAAAAACAGCAAACGGAAATCATATAGACAGCAAGGATATTGTTATGTTGGCACCTGTTTCCGTTCATGCGGATTATTTTCATAAACATGTTGGTGTTACAATGCTGACATTGGGAATTCGGAAAGTAAAAGAGTATGGCTTTAAAGGGATTACTGTAGAGGGAGATTTTCATTTTTATAATCGTGTAGGTTTTAAAACATCATCAGAGTATAAGATATATCCTACAAGCGGACATCCGATGAGAGAACCAAGATGTATGATGTGTCAGGAAACGCACGAAGGGTCATTAGAGGGAATACAGGGATATATTGTCTATGATATGTATTATAATGCATAAAATTCCGTTAGATGTTGTGCTTACCTGAGAGAAGAATTTCCAGTTGGTAAAACTGAATATCAATTAACATGGGCATCTGTCAGACTGGCAGGTGCTTTCTTTTGGCTCGGAGAAATTCGGGCTTTTTTCATGTTTAAGATCAGGAGGAGAGAGGAAACAGCCCCTTGACCGTTAAGATTGATTCTGCCATTATCATTTACGGTTAAAATATTCATATAAATCATTTACACAATAAAACACATGATTAGGATTTTCTTTTTCCAAAATATCAGCATTAGAGGATTCCTGCCATGCCGCCGAAAAGCAAATCACTCCTGCCTCCTGGCAGTCTTTTATATCTTGAATTGTATCTCCTATATAGCAAAATTCTTCTTTGGAAATAGAATATTTTTTCAAGAGATATTCCATATTCTTTTTCTTGTTCGGAGATATTTCCGAACCATATAATGTTTCATCAAATATTTCTGACAAGCCCAATTTTTCCAAAGTAATTGTACAGCTTTTTTCTCCTTTCCCAGTAATCAATGCCACGGTAATATTTTTCTTTTTCAAAAAGGCAATCAGTTTCAATATTCCGGGAAATACACTTGTAACCTCATTGTGCAGCGATTCATATTGACAATAAAAATCCTCAATCGCAGCTTCCCAGTTCTGACCGACAATAGCTTTTACCATACCGATTTCATTAAGCCCAAACGTATGCAGGATTTCCTCTCTGCTAAGTTCATGATCTGTATAGGGAGATACGCTGTTGCGAAATGCCGTTATACACATTGGAATGGTATCGGCTATTGTTCCGTCCATATCAAAAGCAACTATTTTAAACATTAAATATTTTCTCCGTTAATCTTCCGTATTACATGACAGGGGTTGCCTACTGCCAATGAGTTTTCTGGTATATCTTTTGTGACAACGCTTCCAGCTCCTATAACAGAACCGTCACCTATTGTTACACCCGGAAGGACAATAACACCTCCCCCTAACCAGCAGCCATTCCCAATTTTTATTGGCAATGCATAGGTATGCCGGACTAACTCACCTGTTTCGGGATTCTGAACATATCTTTCCGCTGACTCAACAGGGTGTGTTGCTGTATAAAGCTGTACATTTGAAGCGATCAGCACATGATCTCCAATGATAATTTCATTGCAATCTACGAAAGTACAATTCATGTTGACTGATACGTTATTTCCCATGAAAATGTTTCGCCCATAATCGCATATAAATGGTGATGCAACAGACACTTTTGTGCCAATCTTTCCACATAACTCCTTTAGAATTTTTTCTTTTTCTTCTTTCTGTTCATATGCAAGGGCATTGTATTCCTGCAACAATTTTCTTGCATGGCTTTTAAAGTCCAGAAAGATTTTGTCATGACAGTTATACTCTTTTCCCGCCATACATTTTTCCAATTCGGTCATAATGTCACCTCCGTGTTTCATGGTAGAAAAAAACCTGTTACAAAGCAAGTAACAGGCTGTTTCCTTATATTCTTTTTGCAAGTGTTTCAATAACAAAAATGACTGGAACCTGTGTTGTTCCGTTATATCCTCCGTTAATCCGTTTCGTGTTTAAGTTATAAGAGAAATTCCAGTCCGACATTTTTGCCAAAGTTGATAGTGGGGAATTAGTAATACTTAACACGCAGCATTTCTTTTTCTTAAACTGGTTAATTGCTTCAATCAGTCTTTCGGTTTCACCGCTTTCTGAAAAAGCAATAACAACTGTGTTCTTCCAGCGAAAAGAATCTATCGGATAAAGCGCATCTTCAAGCCCTACGGCAAAATGTCCCATATTGGAAAAATATCTTGCTCCGTATTTTGCTAATGTTCCCGATGAACCCATACCGATAAAGATTATCAAATCAGCTTTTCTAAGAACGTCAATCGCAAACAATAATTTTTCCTCAAAGGCACTTGAATTTGCCCTTGTAAAAAAATCAGAAAGTTCCTGTAAATCTTCCATAGGCGGGCAGGCAGCCTGTAAGGTAATTTCTTTTTTCAGAGCTTCCTTAAATTCTGAATACCCGTCAAAATTGTTTTTATTGCAAAAGCGCAATATGGTAGACGTAGATACCTGGAGTTCTTTTGCAAGCTCTCTAATGGTCATGTATTGTATTTTATCAATATCAGAAACAATATATTTGTAAATGCGAATATCTGTTTCGTTGTACTTTTGTATTTCTTCATACGAAAACATACTGTATTTCCTCCAACGTATTTAGATGCCTTGATTATATACTGATTTTGTACGCTTTACAACTACTGGATATATACAGGAATGAATGAGAGGGATTCCATAGCCGGTTATGCACATTTCACTGCCCCTCGCCCTCATGCACAATCATTTTCTCGATAAACTCATTGAGCATGGGAGTTTGCAGAAAAGAATTTGACGAACTGTATTTGAGAAATGCTGATGGTGAAGCAGTAATCAAAAGAGTCAGTAAGAGTATTCTATGTCAAACAAGCAAAGCGGTCATATGACCGCATTGCTCTTGACTTTTTAGGATGCCTGGGTATAATATAAAGTACACGGAGGTGACTGAGTGAGTAATCAAGCGAGCACATCGAGCATTGCGGCATATCTTACCAATATCAAGAAATTGCTGTCCGCAGGGAAGTACGATTTCGTTCCAAGAAGAAAAAACATGCAGGCATTGGCGCAACATGGCCTTACTATCACAGATGCAAAGAATGAGATTTTAGGGCTTGTTGTCGGTGACTACTATAAAGGCCCTAAGCAGGATCATGATCCTAATCGTCCAGGAGACATATGGGAATTCAAAAAGAATATTGATGACATACAATTTTATGTAAAAGTCAAAATTGTACAGGAAAATGGAGAGAATATTCTGAAATGCATTGGATTCCATGAGGACGATTTTGCTTAGGAAAGGAGAGGGCGTCGATGAAGAAGTATTGTGAAGAATGTGGAAGAGAAGTTGAGACTAAAGTAATAACAAAGAAAGAAACATATGATGTCTGTAGCGAACCTATCGAGGTTGATGCCCAGGTATTAGTTTGTGCTGAGTGCGGAGAAGAATTCTATTGTGAAGAATTTGATAACGCCACTTTGATTAATGCTTATAATGAATATCGTAGGAGACATAAACTTCTGCTGCCAGAGGAGATTAAGAAAATAAGAGAGCAGTATGGCCTAAGCCAGAGAAGCTTTGCCAGGCTCTTGAACTGGGGAGATAAGACCATCTGTCGGTATGAGAATGGCTCTATTCAAGATAAGGCGCACAATAGCTTGATGCTGTTCTTGCGTGAACCAGAAAACATGCGGACATACCTTACAGAGAATGAGATCGTTCTTGACGAAAGAAAGATGGCAAAACTGTTAGATACTGTTGAAAAACTGGAACAGGATACAGAATATTAGGTAGGCAGGCGTTTTTTCGGGTTGTTTTTCACACAGATTCCATGTGAAGAAAATGGTTTCAAAGGGTTTGATTATGAGAAGCTCTGTGCAATGGTTCTGTTTTTTGCACAAAAAAGCGCTGAGCTGCTGAAAACAAAGTTGATGAAGCTGCTCAACTATTCGGATATGATTTTCTATAAAGAGAATGGAATATCCATGTCAGGTTTGAAATATGCGCATCTCCCTTATGGACCTGTACCAGATCATTTTGATATGATTCTTGGTAAAATGGCGGCGGATCATATTGCTCATATTGAGGTGTTCTATGAGGGGGCTTATGAGAAACACCAGGTGATACCAGAATGTGATGTTCCTGAAGGCGTATTATCTGATGCGGAAATTACTGTGCTTAATCGCATATATGAAAAGTTTAAGAATTTTGGATCTGTTGAGATATCTGACTATTCACATAACGAAAAAGGGTACAGAGCTACAAAGACAGGAGAAATCATTTCATATGCTTATGCGATAGACATGGAATTGAACTGATCTTAAAATAAAAAGCAAAGCAGCGGCATCCGACGATGAACCGGAAGCCGCTGTTTTCATGTTAAATTTTTTATAATAATCTGTCTCATAGACGTCCGCCCGGAGCAGAATGTTCGTCATGTACATATCTGACAAACCGAAAGTTACCCCGGCAGATTATTTAGCTCTTTATATAACAGCCAAAAGCAAGGACATGATCTGGGCTGCATATTTTCGTCTCTGTCACAGGGATCTTCTGTACATTCTTTTATCTTTCTTGTAAAACCAAGCCGCTTATATAAACGAATATTAGCCGTATCTGTGATGTCAACACCAATGGATATCCTTTGGTATCCCAAAGCCTTTATGTAATCCATCACGTGGCAGATCAGCTTCGTCCCCAATCCCTGACCACGGAAATCTGTTCTGACTCTAAAAGCACAAAGATATGCGTTTTTTTTGCCATCTGCAAAGTCTTTGTCTTCAAGATCATAGAAAACATACAACTCTCCAATCAGTTCTCCGTCATAGTCGAGCGTCCAGAATTCGGTGTTCCCTCTTTTTATATTGTCGCAAAAGAATTTGGCATTAGAAGAAGCAGTATGAATACTCTCATATCCCCACAATTCCAACAGCTCATGCGCTGCTGCTTTTCTGATCTTCATGGCTTTTATCCTCCAAACCTCGATTTGTAATTCTATTCCGTATTGTCATTGTAGCACACAAGGGGGGATGCTGCCTTTTTTCCTTCTTAATTTTGCAGCAATGCAAAGAGACACCTTGACAATCTGGAAAACCTGCGCTACAGCCAGCAGGCGGGTGAGATCAGGAAACTTAATCGTGTTTCAAGGGCCGTCTATTCTGATTTTGCAAAGGGGAAAGGTTCATTGCGATGAATTCTCCCCTGCTGCAGTTCAGTATCTATCTCTGCATGATCCTGATTTTTTGCCTGCTGGATTAATCCATGGGAAATACAACAGAAAATGTATTGATATGATCGTGGCTATCCGCCCAGATTTTCCCTTTGTGCTGTGTAATGATCGTCTCGGCGATGGAAAGGCCAAGCCCGAAGCTGCCGGTCCGGGTTCTTGCGAGGTCGGCGCGGTAAAACCGCTTAAAGAGATTCTTAAGCTCCTCCGGGGATATGGTCTCCCCTTCATTGGCTACGGTCAGCAGACAATGGCTTTTGCCGTGTCTTTGCAGAGCTACCAGGGTGGTCCCGCCCGCCCGGGAATACTTCTGGGCATTGTCCAACAGGATATCCAGAACCTGGCGTAATTGTGTCGCATTGCCGTTTACGGAGATGTTTTCTGTAATAGCAGCCTGCAGGATGAGTCCCTTCTCAAAAAAGATCGGTTCAAAAGGGAGCGTTGCATCACAAACGAGGCGGCTGAGATCGACAGTGCAAAAAGGGATGCTGCGCCGTAAGGTATTATCGGCCCGGGCCAGCTCCAGCATCTGCTCTACCAGACTGCGCATCTGTTGTGACATCACCAGAATATTGGCGGCAAATGAGATACGGTCTGTTTCGGCATAATCCGTATTCTGCATAAGCTCTGCATTGGTCATGATCACGGTCAGCGGCGTTTTCAGTTCATGGGAGGCGTCGGCGACGAACTGGCGCTGCTGGTTCCATGCCTTTTCAACGGGTCTGACAACCCAGCCTGCCAGCAGGAAGCTGATAAAAAGGAAGATAAGGAAGCAGGCGATGCCGATCAGGATACAATTTCGTATCAAATTGTTCAGGATGGCCAGTTCGCTTGAGATATCAGCGTAGACGAGGACATGGCGGACAGAGGTATTCGTGCGGTAAAAGCGCAGATTATATTCCTCGATGATCCCGATATGGTCGGTAGAAGAAAATGTGGCGCCGATCAGATCTTTGAGAAAGGCTTCATCGGAAAGGTCAAAATATCCGCCGCCGGTGGCGATCAGGTCTCCCTGTATATTCAGCTGCAGTGTAAAATACGGCAGACGGACATCCTCCTGCATTTCGTTGGGCAGATGGAGAAGGAAGGGATTGCCGGCAATATTCCGCATCATATTGATGCTGTTATTTTCCAGATTGCTCTTTGTAAAAAAGTAGATCAGCGACATAATGATGCAGAGCATGATCGTGACGATGATCATGGTGATGGTGATAAATTTGTATCGGAGTTTTTTCGTCATGGTTCTTTCCTTTTTCTGTGCCGCTTCTATCTTTGTTTTTTGTTTTTGTTCTTTGCGGACGGTACGTCAGTCTTTTATCTCCAGATGATAGCCCATTCTGCGGATGGCCTCGATATGGATGTTGGAACCGATACTGGCCAGCTTTTTGCGCAGAAAGCCTACGTAAACCTCCACGTGATTTTCCACGGCATCGGAATCGTAGCCCCATACCCGCGCAAGGATTATTTCCTTGGAGAGATTGCGGCTGCCGGATTGGAGCAGGAAGCGCATGATATCAAATTCCTTTGCAGACAGGCGGACCGAATCTGCGCCGCATATCAGCATACCGGAAGACAGATCCAGCGATGTATTGCCGTATGTAACCTCATCGACCTGTGTCCCCTGACGGCGCAGCAGAGCGTTGATGCAGGCAAGCAGTTCTCTGGTGTCGAAGGGCTTGGTCAAATAGTAATCCGCGCCGGAATTTAACCCCGTGATGCGGTCCTCCAGTCCGGATTTGGCCGTCAGCATTAAAATCGGGGTTCCGCATTTCCTGGAACGGACTTTCCGGGCGACTTCATAACCGTTCATTTTCGGCATCATCACATCCAGGATCAGCAGGTCATAGATGCCAAGCATGGCATATTCTTCGCCGGTTTCGCCGTCATAGGCGACTTCAACCTCAAATCCTTTATTCATCAACAATGTGCGGATAGAATCCGCCAGCAGTTTTTCATCCTCAATTACCAGTATTCTCATAGTGCACGCTCCATTATCAGTTCTAAGAAAATATTTCGAAATTCCGGGCTCGCGATGCAGTTTTGCCAAACGGGCTGTGCTCGCTTTATCATAATATATTTTCATGCTGAAATGAACCTGAAAAAATACTGTTTTCAAAAAATTTATAAGTTTTTCAGTTCTGTTTCAGCAGCGCATGATAGGATAACGTTTTGAAAAAAGGAGACAGGAGGCTGATACATTCATGAAATTATTATTGGCGGAAGATGAGAAAACATTATCGGAAGTTCTGGTGACGGTTTTGGAGAAGAACGGCTATTCTGTTATGGCGGTATATGACGGGATATCGGCGCTGCAATACCTGGAAAGAGAGATTTATGATGCGGCCGTACTGGATATCATGATGCCGGGGATGGACGGTATTACTGTACTTAAGACGTTGAGAGAAAGCGGTAACATGCTGCCGGTCATGCTCCTGACGGCAAGGGCAGAGATAGAGGACAGGGTAGCAGGTCTGGAGAGCGGTGCGAATGATTACCTGCCGAAGCCTTTTGACACACGGGAGCTGCTGGCCCGTATCAGGACTATGCTGCGGATACAAAGCATACAGACGGACGACATGTTGAATACAGGAAATATAAGCCTGAATCATGCGACATGGGAGATGAGTTCGGAAAGAAGCAGCTTCCGGTTATCGGGAAAGGAATTTCAAATGATGAAGCTGTTTATGGTAAATCCCGGCATTCCGATTTCGGCGGAGGTGCTTTTTCACAGGGTATGGGGAGAGGAGAGCAAAGAAGAGCGCCGGAATGTAAGGGTATATATTTCTTTTTTAAGAAAAAAGCTCAAAGCATTACATGCGGATGTAGAGATCAGCACGACAGGAAGAGATTCTTATCGGTTGGAGGTGCCTGATTTATGAGGGACGAGGAATTCTATGGTCAGTCACTGTGTACCCTGAGAGCGGCGGAACAATATCTTCTGGAAATGGTCGCAGAGTATCAGAGCGAAGCCGCGTCCGGTAAAACAGAGCCTGTGCATCCGGTAATGAATTGCAGGTCCCGGATCAAAACGGCGGACAGCATGATAAAGAAACTGGAAAACCGGGGATTCAATACAGATTTACATGCCGCGCTGACCGATGTCTATGATGCCGTGGGCATTCGGATCGTCTGCGGGTTTGTTGATGACGTGTATAAGATTGCCGCGTGGCTTGAAAAACAGGAGACGCTTAAGATCATACACCGGAAGGATTATTTTGCATGGCCGAAACCAAACGGTTATCGAAGCTATCATTTATGCCTGCAGATCAGGGCGGGAGATGCGAAAGGTACGATGGCGGAGATACAGATCCGCACGATGGCGATTGATTTCTGGGCTACGCTGGAACATCAGTTGAAATACAAGCGGAAGATTCCCTGCGAGGAACTGATCCGCAAAGAACTGAAGCGATGTGCGGACGAGATCGCGGCAACGGACATATCCATGCAGACGATACGGGATATGCTGGAGAACGATTTTGAATGATTTTTCAGTGTGATTTCAGCATCGGCAATTACAATGTATTACGAAAGAAGGCATCCGCAAAGAGAATGTTATGCGTTTATGCCGGAAGAAAGGAATGATTATGGGAATGATAACGGTGGAACATTTGACGAAACGTTACGGAGAGTTTACGGCTGTAAACGACCTGTCCTTCGAGATCGAGGAAGGGCATGTGTACGGGTTTCTGGGACCCAACGGCGCGGGAAAATCTACCACGATGAACATTATGACAGGGTGTCTGTCTGCTACGGCGGGGTGTGTCCGGATTGGGGAATATGACATCTTCGAAGAGCCTGACAAGGCAAAAAGGCTGATAGGCTACCTGCCGGAGCAGCCGCCGCTTTATATGAACGAAACGCCTCTGGAATATCTGAAATTCGTAGGAGAGGCCAAGGGGTTGAAAAGAAGGGAGCTGGCCGGCCAGATAGAAACCGTCCTTTCGCAGACGAAGCTGGAAGAGGTGAAGAACCTTTTGATTTCAAAACTGTCAAAGGGCTACAGGCAGCGGGTGGGCATCGCGCAGGCGCTGTTAGGCAGTCCGAAAGTCATTATTCTGGATGAGCCGACGGTGGGACTGGATCCGCTCCAGATCATTGAAATCCGCGATCTGATCAAACAGCTTGGGCAGGAGCATACGGTGATCTTAAGTTCCCATATCCTGTCGGAAGTGCAGGCGATATGCGAGAAGGTTCTGATCATAGCGGGAGGCCGGCTGGTGGCCTTTGACAGGCCGGAGAATCTGGAAAAGCTGATGATGGCCTCCAATGCGGTCTCCTTTATCGCAGAAGCGTCGCATGACGAGGTCGAAGAAGTCATGGAAGGGATAGAGGCAGTGGGTGACTGGCAGATACGTGAACTGGATAACGGCAGGATCCATGTGGAGGCGCAGGCTGCCTCCGGGGAGACGGAGGATATCTGCCGCAGCATTTTCTTTGCCTTTGCCGGGAGGTACAAGGCGCTTCTGGAACTGACGTCAAAGAAAGTGAATCTGGAAGATGTGTTTATCGAACTGACGGAGAATGATACGGCCGGGCCGGATATCATCGGGAAAGAAACGGAAGAGAGCGAAGCAAGAGTAGATAAAACGGTGGAAAGCGAGGTAGAGGAACCATGATCGCAGTGTTAAAACATGAATTATCCAATTATTTTCATTCCCTGACGGCTTACATTTTCGGCGCGTTTCTGCTGGCGTTTGTCGGTATAGGAGCCATGATCTACAACATCCAGCAGGCGGTGGCGAACTTTGAATATGTCTTGAGTTTTGTCAGTCTGATCTTCGTAGTGCTTGTTCCCGTGTTGACGATGCGGGTCATTGCGGAAGAACGGAAACAGAAAACGGATCAGCTTTTATATGCGCTGCCGATCACGACCACACAGGTGGTGGTGGGGAAATATCTGGCGTTACTGACAGTTTATCTGTTTCCGCTGGGCATCGTTTCCGTATACCCGTTGATCTTCGCCAGATACGGCGAGGTCTATCTGCCTGCTTCCTACGGTTCTATTGCGGCTTTTTTCATTATGGGTGCGGCCCTGATCGCGATAGGCACTTTTATCTCCTCCTTAACGGAAAACCAGGGCTTTGCGGCCGGGATCGCCATACCGGTCATCTTATTGAATTATTACAGCGTCAGTCTGGCGGAGCATGTTTCGGCAACGGCTTTTGGTTCTGCGGCGGCGTTGTGCGTGCTCTGTGCTCTGCTGGGCGTTGTCATCCGTTTTCTGACGAAAAATGAGAAGCTGGCGTATGCAGTATCTATTGTCATGATCCTGGCGGTATGTGGGGCTTATTTTGTCGACAGTACGGTATTTGAAGGGCTGCTGCCGGATATTATGACCAGACTGTCTCTTTTTGAAAGATTTTATACGATCGTGTCGGGTGTTTTCGATCTGACGGCTATCGTCTATTACCTGACCGTGATCATCTTCTTCCTGTTTTTGTCAGTACAGTCGTTGGAGAAAAGGAGGTACAACTGATGAAAGAAAAAACACTCCAAAACCGCGTTGCCCTGCGGGGCGGATCTTATTCTCTGGCGGTCACGGCGGTGGTGCTTGCGATTCTGGTCGCGGTCAATATCCTGGTATCGGCACTGCCAAAGACGCTGACGCAGCATGATATCAGCTCCACAAAGCTGTATTCCATCACGAGCAATACCAAGGTTGTGGTAAATGCCCTGGATCAGGATGTGACAATCTATTGGATCGTACAGTCCGATGAAGAGGACGATGTGATCGAGAATCTGTTGGGCAAATACGAGAGCCTGTCGGAGCACATCAAAGTTATAAAGAAGAACCCGGATGTTTTCCCCACATTTGCGCAGCAGTATACCTCGGAAGCCGTGCAGAACAACAGTCTGGTGGTGGAGTGCGGGGAGCGCAGCCGTTTCATCGGTTACAGTGATATCTATCTTTATGATACCAATCTGAGTTCCTACTCATATGATATGTCTTTTGACGGGGAAGGCGCGATCACCTCAGCCATTGATTATGTAGTCAATGAAGACCAGCCAAGGATATATGTGCTGGAAGGGCATGGAGAGGCAGAGCTCCCGTCGGCTTTCAGAGGACAGATTGAAAAAGATAATATAGAACTGAGCGGATTTTCGCTGCTGACTGCGGATGCCGTTCCGGAAGATGCGGACGGTATCCTGATCTATGCGCCGTCCAGTGATATCTCGACGCAGGAAAAGGATCTGCTGACAGAATACGTGTCAGGCGGCGGAAAGCTGTTGGTAATGGCCGGGCCGACAGAGGACGGAACCCTGACCAATCTTTACAGTATATTGGCGGATTACGGGGTGGAAACGGCAGACGGGGTTGTCGTAGATACAGATCGGGAACATTTCGCCTTCCAGGCGCCCTATGTCCTGCTGCCTGATCTTGCCGACAGTGAGATCACAGCGCCTTTGATCGAAGAAAGTTATTATGCGATCATGCCGATCTCGCAGGGGCTTCTCGTAGAGGATACGGATGCGGTGACGCCGCTTCTCACAACCTCGGAGCTCTCTTTCAGCAAGGCGGCAGGCTATGCCCTTTCTTCCTATGAGAAAGAAGAAGGCGATGTGGATGGACCGTTTACGCTGGCAGTGTCGGTTGCGGCTGAAAATGAGGGGGAGATCATCTGGTTTGCATCGTCCCATTTTCTGGATGACATGTATAACGCTTATTCCTCGGGCGCAAACCTGGATCTGGCGATGAATGCCCTGTCGTCTGTCACAGGGGAGAGTGAGGCGGTGGCGATCCGCAGCAAATCGCTGAATTATGATTATCTGACGATCAGCAATTCCGCATCGTCCTTTTTGAAGACGGTCATGATCGCGGTATTTCCGCTGGCATATCTGGGAATCGGAATCTGTGTGATCGTAGAGAGGAGGAAACGGAATGAAGCGAAATAAAAAGATCGGCGTACTGCTTGGCATATTGCTCTGTGTCAGTTTGGCGGCTTTTAGTGTCAGCAAATATGAGCAGCAGAAGGAGATCATAAAAAACAGCGATGAGATCATCCTGGAAGTGGACGGGGAAGCGGTAAAGACACTTTCATGGGAGTGCAACACCGGTGACTTTGCTTTTCATAAAGACGACAGTGGAAGCTGGCTGTATGATGCGGATGAGGCGTTTCCGGTGGAGGAAGAAAAGATAAACGAGTTACTGAATCTGTTTGAGGAATTCGGTGTTTCTTTCCGGATAGAGGAAGTAGAAGATTTCGCACAGTATGGCCTGGAGGAGCCTGTCTGCACGATTCGGATGGAAACCGAAACGCAGACGTATGAGATCCTGGTGGGTAATTACAGCGAGATGGATTCCGAGCGCTATGTTTCGATCGGGGACGGTAATGCCTATCTGGTAAAAGAGGATCCGCTGGACCGGTACGCCGTAGAATTGAGTGATCTGATCAGGCACGATGAGATTCCTGCATTTGAGGAGGTGACGCAGGTGCAGTTTTCCGGAGCGGGATCGGAGAAGATCGTCTACGAAGAGGACAGCGGCAATACGTATTCTGCGGAAGATGTTTACTTTGTGGAACGTGGTGAAGAACGGCTGGCTTTGGATACGACACGGGTGAATGATTATCTGGACACCATAAAGAATCTGGGACTGCAGGATTACGTTACGTACAATGCTTCCGATGAAGAGCTGGCGACATATGGTATGGATGAGCCTGAGTTGTCCATACAGCTGGATTATGCGATGACGGAGGAAGGCAGTGACGAGAAGACAACGGGCACATTCACGCTGCAGATCGGACGTGATCCGAAAGAGCGGGAAATGGAGGAAGCAGAGGAAGAGGAAGCAGAGGAGGTGACTGCCTACGCAAGAGCAGGGGAATCCAGGATCCTGTATCAGATCACCGCACAGCAGTATGAAAAACTTATGGATATGTCCTATGATACGCTGCGCCATCAGGAAATGTTCTGGGCGGATTTTGCGGATATGTATCAGCTTACCGTGTCGCTGGAAGGGGAAACGCATACCATCACCTCTGAAATGGAGGGTGAGGAAAGAACCTGGTATTATAAGGAGGAAGAACTGGAAATGGCAGGACTCAGAAGCGCTGTCAGGGGGCTGACGGCAGTATCCTTTACCGGGGAGCAGCCCACGCAGAAAGAGGAGATCAGCCTGACCATCTATCTGGACAATGAAAATGATCCGGAAGTCAGCATCCAGCTGTACCGTCATGACGGTGATCGCTGTATTGCGGTGGTAGACGGTAAGGCTACCGCTTTTGTGGAGCGGGCCAAAGTGGTGGATCTCATAGAGGCAGTGCAGGGCATCGTACTGGAGGAGCAGGAGGCCGAAAGCTGATGCACAGGCACAATGGAAGGTGTTACCGTCATTGATACGACAACCCAGAGGAGAGCGCAGGCGAAATGAGCTCAGTCCGGTTCGGCCTTTTTGCGCCTGTAGGCGTTGGGACTCATATGATAGTGCTGCCTGAACTTGCGGCAGAAATACCCGGCGCTTGTGAAGCCTGTTTCTTCCGCGATGGAAGAGACGGATTTCTGGGTGGTGTAGAGCAGCCCGGCAGCCTGGGCCAGACGATACTGGATCAGGTATGACACGGGCGCGATATGGATTCCGGTCTGGAAGATATGCAGGGCGCCGCTTTTGCTGATCGAGGCGGAGGCGGCGATCATCTCCAGTGAAATCTCCTCTGTGTAATGGTCATGGATATACTGCATCATGGTCTGCAGCCTGGCCTGCCTGTGATTTACGCGGTGCGGATTTTGCGGGTCTGCAGACAGGTCCAGATGATTCCACAGAATATCCCAGATTTGGAAAAGGAGCTGCAGCGTGCACAGTTCCTTTTTTTCTTCGCCTTCCTGCAGCGCGAAGATCTGCAATAAGAGCTGCAGCACATCATTCTGCCAGGGCGTATGCGGATCAAATATCTGGCAGGGAAGGGCGGCATGGATGACAGGACTGATGTATTTATCGTAGATAAGGCTTTCCTCCGGCGCCAGCAGAGATGGTGCAAAAACGATGTTTGGAAAAAAGGTGCTGCTTTTTGCCTCGAAACGGTGAAGGATGCCGCTGTTGATAAACAGGCCGCAGCCTTTTGGCAGCTCTATTTTATCTGCGCCGATCAGACAGAGGGCGGCGCCCTCGGTGACATAGACGAATTCCAGTTCGTGATGCCAGTGCCAGTCGATGCGGTGGAAGTCAAACTGCCAGATATTCTCCGGATAATATGCGAAAGGATAGCGGTCGTCTCCGTGCCGGACGGTTTCCCGCAGTGTTTCGTCCGTCATGATCTTATAAGTTCCCATAGCGCCTCCATGTATGCCGTGAACAGGCTGGTTTTGGGATATTATATCATAAATATGGGATTCTATGCAATGATTCTGCATAAAAACTGCGATATAATACCAACTGGTGTGATGCCTTTTACGGGCATATATTCGCCGGACAGGGAGGAAATGCAAATGAAGAATCAATATAATAAAACGGTCACGGCCTGTTTCGTGGGCTATATTGTACAGGCGATCGTCAATAACTTTACGCCGCTGCTGTTCTTATTTTTTCAGAGGAGTTATCAGATTCCGCTGTCGCAGATAACGCTGCTGGTGACGTTTAATTTCGGAATACAGCTGCTTGTGGATCTGCTTTCTGTCGGTTTCGTGGACAGGATCGGATATCGCATATCCATGGTTGCGGCGCATGTTCTGGCGGCGGCAGGGCTGGTGCTGCTTACGATCCTGCCGGAGGTTACGGCGACTCCTTTTACCGGAATCCTGATCTCCGTGATGATCTATGCCATCGGCGGCGGCCTGCTGGAAGTTCTGGTCAGTCCGGTGGTGGAAGCGTGTCCTTCCGATAACAAGGAGAAGGCCATGAGTATGCTGCATTCTTTTTACTGCTGGGGTCATGCGGGCGTTGTGCTGCTCTCAACTTTGTTTTTCTATGTGGTCGGTATCGAAAACTGGAAAATGCTGGCTCTTTTGTGGGCGGTCGTTCCCATGGTCAACGCCTTTGTATTTGCCAGAGTGCCGATCGCGACGCTGATGGAAGACGGGGAGAGCGGGCTGACGTTAAAAGAACTGTTTCGCCTGCGGATCTTCTGGATCCTGCTTGTGATGATGATATGCGCAGGGGCAAGCGAACAGGCGGTAAGCCAGTGGGCCTCCACATTCGCGGAGCAGGGACTTGGCATCTCCAAGACGGCGGGAGATCTGGCCGGGCCGCTGGCGTTTGCGGTCCTGATGGGGACGTCCAGACTGTTCTACGGCAAATACGGCGACCGCATTCATCTGGAACGGTTTATGGTCTACAGCAGCTGTCTGTGCATTTTGTCCTATCTGGGGATCTCGCTTTTCCCGGTTCCGCAGCTGAGCCTGCTTGCCTGTGCGGTCTGCGGCCTGTCGGTGGGAATCATGTGGCCGGGAACATTCAGTAAGGCGTCTGCGGCTTTGCCAAAAGGCGGGACGGCCATGTTTGCCCTGCTGGCGCTGGGCGGCGATGTGGGCTGTTCCGGCGGCCCGACGGTAGTCGGCATGGTGTCGGGCGCTTTGGGAGATGACTTGAAGAAGGGCGTTCTGGCGGGCGTTGTATTTCCGGCGCTGCTGCTCGGCGGTATTATTCTCAGCAGGAAAACAAAAGGAAAAGCAAAAGAATAAAAAATGAGGAGAAGAAGATGGAATTCTTAAAATGCAGTCCGAAATGGACAAGAGAACCGAAACAGGTACAGATCTGTGAGGACAAAGTTGTGATCACGACAGAAAGGGGGACTGACCTTTGGGCACGTACTTATTATGGCTTTCAGAATGATAATGCACCGGTATTGCAGATAGAGACAAGCGAGCCGTTTTTCTCTTTTATCATTAAGACGGAGTTTGAGAGTTCCTGCCGTTTTGACCAGTGTGGAGTGGTTATGTATTTAGACAGTGACAACTGGTTCAAAGCGTCTATCGAGTATGAAGACGAGAAGGTGCAGAGGCTTGGAAGCGTCGTCACGAATCACGGTTATTCTGATTGGGCGACAACGGATATTTCCTCCGATATCAAGAGTATGTGGTATCGCTTCTCACGCAGGAACAGCGATTACTGTATCGAGTGCAGCGAGGACGGCATTCACTATATGCAGATGCGGATTTTTCACATGTGGGAAGGGGCGGAAAAGATTACCTATGGAATCTATGCCTGCAGTCCGACAGAAGGATCTTATCAGGCTGTGTTTTCCAACATGCAGATCACGGAATGTCAGTGGAAATCAGATGCGGACTGGCGTGACTGACAAAGTTGACCGTATAGCAATATCAAAAAACAGTGGGCATGGTGTCCGCTGTTTTTTGTATAGCTGTTTACATTAGGGGAAATGCGGTATAAAATAATGAAAACAGTCCGGGATCATGAAAAAAGGGAAAGCTGTCTGCCTGCCGTGAGAAAAATGCCGGCAGACCGACAGGCGGAGAGGAAAGGAAAGACATGCACAGAGACAATACAAAGATCGTAAAAATAGGCGAACGGGTGATCGGAGGCGGGAATCCGATCCTGATCCAGTCCATGACGAACACGAAGACGGAAGATGTGGAGGCGACGGTTAAGCAGATCCTGCGGCTGGAGCAGGCCGGATGTGAGATCATCCGCTGTACGGTGCCGACTTTGGAGGCGGCAGCGGCGGTGAAGGAGATTAAGAAGCAGATACACATTCCGCTGGTGGCGGATATTCATTTTGACTATAAGATGGCGATCGCGGCCATGGAGAACGGGGCGGACAAGATCCGCATCAATCCGGGCAATATCGGAAGCCGTGACAAGGTTGCCGCAGTGGTGGCGGTGGCGAAAGAGCGGAATATTCCCATTCGAGTGGGGGTCAACAGCGGTTCTCTGGAAAAGGAGCTGGTGGAGAAATATCATGGCGTGACGGCGGAGGGCATTGTGGAAAGTGCTTTGGATAAAGTGGGTATTATAGAAGACTTGGGGTATGATAATCTGGTGATCAGCATCAAGTCTTCGGATGTGATGATGTGCGTGGCGGCGCATGAGCTGCTGGCGCAGAAGACGCAGTATCCGCTGCATGTGGGCATCACGGAGGCCGGAACGGTGACAAGCGGCAATATCAAGTCGGCCATCGGGCTGGGGCTTATCCTGCATCAGGGGATCGGCGACACGATCCGGGTCTCTCTGACCGGAGATCCGGTGGAGGAGATCAAGTCCGCCAGGCTGATCCTGCGCACGCTGGGACTGCGGAAGGGCGGTATCGAAGTGGTATCCTGTCCCACCTGCGGCAGAACCCGTATTGACCTGATCGGGCTGGCCAATCAGGTGGAAAAGATGGTGGAAGATATTCCGTTAGATATCAAGGTAGCCGTGATGGGCTGTGCGGTCAACGGCCCCGGCGAGGCGAAGGAAGCGGATATCGGCATCGCCGGCGGTCTGGGAGAAGGCCTGCTGATCAGGAAGGGCGAGATCGTGAAGAAGGTGCCGGAAGACCAGCTGCTTGCGACTTTGCGGGAGGAACTCTTGAACTGGGGGCAGGCATGAAGCAGCAGAGTACGAATGGGAATATTGAATACCTGGGAAAGGAATATTTAGTATAGATGGGGAAGAAATTTTTCGAGGTGTTTCCTTCTTTAAAACTGGATACGGGATTGCGGGATCTGTATGAGCAGGTTACGGTGGAGAAGGTCTCGGCTACAAAGCGGAAAGATTTTCTGCGCGTCTATATTTCCTCGGACAGGCTGATCCAGAAGGAGGACGTATTCCGGGCGGAAGGAGAGATCAAGAAGCAGTTTTTTCCGAATGTGCCGATGGTGATCAAGTTCTATGAGCGTTTTCATCTGTCATCCCAGTATGACCCGAAGAAGCTGACGGAGATTTACCGGGACAGTATTCTGTTGGAGCTGCGGGAGTATTCTCCGGTGGAGTACAATCTGTTCAAGAAGGCGGATATCGCTTTTGCGGAGGAGAATACGCTGCAGCTGACCGTGGAGGATACGGTGCTTGGCAAAAGCAAGGCGGAAGAGCTGACCAGGATCCTGGAAAAGATCTATAACGAGCGCTGTGGTTTCGCGGTGTCGGTGCAGATTTCTTATAAGGAACATATAACGGGGAAATATAAGAAGGAGGACGAGCACAGACTGGCCATGCAGGTGGCGGAGATTTCGGCCAGAGCTGGCTATGGCGGCGGCCGGCCGGATGGGTATGTGGACGGTGCAGTGGCAGGTGTGGACACAGAGACCGGCATGACAGGTTTACATAATTCTGAAGCCGGCTACAGTCAGGGAGCGGCATCGGGTGTGTATCAGGACGAATTTGCACCGTATATGCAGGGAGCAGCCGGAGACCTGGAGTCCGGCCAGTTGATGGCAGAGGGGCAGGGAGCAGCAGGCGGTTTCGGTGGCTTTGCGCCCGGGCAGAACGGGGCAGGCGGCTCCATGCAGGGACAGGCCGGGAACGGGGGCGTTTTACAGGCGCAGTCCGGAGCTGGCAGCATGGCCGGCGGGCAGAAGCAGGGGGGACAGCTTCTGCCGGGAGCGGGACAGGCAGGCCGTTATGGCGCAAAGTCGTCGTTCAAGGGCGGCAGAAAGGGCGAAGACGGAAAGAAGAGCGATTTCCGGCGGGCGCTGAAACGTTCCGACAATCCGGACGTGCTGTACGGCCGGGATTTTGACGAGGAGTCCATGCCGATCAACGATATCATCGGCGAGATGGGCGAGGTGGTCATCCGCGGCAAGATCCTCAATATGGACAAGCGGGAGATCAAGAACGAGCGGACGATCCTGATCTTCGATGTGACGGACTTCTCCGATACGATGACGATCAAAATGTTTCTGCACAACGATCAGGTGGCGGAGCTGACCGGGGATGTGAAGCCGGGCGCTTTCGTGAAGATCAAGGGCATGACGATGATGGACAAGTTTGACCATGAGCTGACCATCGGTTCTTTGACGGGGATCAAGAAGATACCGGATTTTACCACATCACGTCTGGATACCAGTGTGTGCAAGCGGGTGGAGCTGCACTGCCATACGAAGATGAGCGATATGGACGGCGTGTCCGAGGCCAAGGATATTGTCAAGAGGGCTTATCAGTGGGGACATCCGGCGATTGCCATCACGGATCACGGCGTGGTGCAGTCCTTTCCGGACGCTAACCATGTCTGGGAAGATCTGTGGAAAGCGGAGAAGAACAAGCGCAAGGAGGCGGGAGATCCGGACCCGGACAAGCAGGACTTTTTCAAGGTGATCTACGGGGTGGAAGCCTATCTGGTGGACGATCTGCACGAGATCGCCACCAATGACAAGGGGCAGGATTTCAGCCAGGATTTCGTAGTGTTCGATATCGAGACCACGGGCTTTTCCCCGGTGGAAAACAGAATCATAGAGATCGGCGCGGTGAAGGTCTGCGGCGGTAAGATCGTGGACCGCTTTTCGGTGTTCGTCAATCCGGAGGTGCCGATCCCCTTCGAGATCGAGAAGCTGACGGGCATCAAGGACGATATGGTGATCGACGCGGAGAAGATCGAGAGCGTGCTGCCGCAGTTTCTCAGCTTCTGCGAGGGGTGTATGCTGGTAGCCCACAATGCCGGGTTCGACATGAGTTTTATCATGGAAAACTGCGACAGGCAGGGAATTGCCCATGATTTCACCTATGTGGACACGGTGGGGATGGCGAGAGTGATGCTGCCGGCGCAGGCCAAACATACGCTGGACGCGGTAGCAAAGACATTGGGCGTTTCGTTGGAGAATCATCACCGGGCGGTGGATGACGCGGAGGCCACGGCGCAGATCTTCGTCAAGCTGATTCCGATGATGGCAAAGGACGGCATCACCACGCTGGCCCAGATCAACGAGAAGGGCAATTTAAGTCCCGGCATTATAAAGAAACTGCCCACCTATCACGGCATCATTCTGGCCAAAAACAATGTGGGACGGATGAACCTGTACCGGCTGATCTCCCTGTCCCATCTGACTTATTTTGCCAGAAGGCCGCGGATTCCGAAGAGTCTTCTGAACCAGTACCGGGAAGGGCTGATCGTGGGCAGCGCCTGCGAGGCGGGAGAGCTTTACCGGGCGCTTCTGGAGCGGAAGCCGGATGCGGAGATCGCCAGACTTGTGGATTTCTATGATTATCTGGAGATCCAGCCGCTGGGCAACAACAAGTTCATGATCGAGTCAGAGCGGGTGCAGAATGTGAATTCCATGGAAGATATCATGGAGATCAACCGGAAGATCGTGCGGCTGGGAGAGCAGTTCCACAAGCCGGTGGCGGCTACCTGTGACGTACATTTCCTGAATCCGGAGGATGAGATCTACCGCCGCATCATCATGGCGGGACAGGGATTCCCGGATGCGGATAACCAGGCGCCGCTGTATTTTCGGACGACGGAGGAGATGCTTCTGGAGTTCGCCTATCTGGGAAGCGATAAGGCCGAGGAGGTGGTCATCACCAACACCAACCTGATCGCGGATATGATCGAGACCATGTCGCCGGTACGGCCGGACAAGTGCCCGCCGGTGATCGAGGACAGTGACAGGCAGCTGACGGAGATCTGCTACAACAGGGCACATGAGCTGTACGGGGAGACGCTGCCGAAGATCGTGGAGGACAGGCTGGAGAAGGAGCTGCATTCCATCATCTCCAACGGGTTTGCGGTGATGTACATCATCGCCCAGAAGCTGGTGTGGAAATCGGTGGAGGACGGCTATCTGGTGGGCTCCCGCGGTTCTGTGGGAAGCTCTTTTGTGGCCAATATGGCGGGGATCACGGAGGTAAATTCCCTGAGCCCTCATTACCTGTGCCCAAAGTGCCACTATTATGATTTTGATTCCGAGGAAGTGAGGGCTTACGGCGGCGGCGCAGGATGCGATATGCCGGATAAGAATTGTCCGCAGTGCGGAACGCCGCTTGACAAGGAAGGGTTTGATATTCCCTTCGAGACCTTCCTCGGCTTTAAGGGGGATAAGGAGCCGGATATTGACTTGAACTTTTCCGGCGAATATCAGAGTAAGGCGCACAAATACACGGAGGTGATCTTCGGCAGCGGCCAGACTTACCGGGCCGGGACCATCGGTACGCTGGCGGACAAGACGGCTTTCGGTTATGTGCGGAACTATTATGAGGAGCGGGGCAGGCATAAGCGTGTCTGTGAGATCAACCGCATCGTGACGGGATGCACGGGAATCCGCAGGAGCACCGGCCAGCATCCGGGCGGTATCGTGGTGCTGCCGGTGGGGGAGGATATCAACTCTTTTACGCCGGTACAGCATCCGGCCAACGATATGACGACGGACATCGTCACCACCCATTTTGACTACCATTCCATCGACCACAATCTGTTGAAGCTGGATATTCTGGGACACGATGATCCGACCATGATCCGTATGCTGCAGGATTTGACGGGGATAGACCCTGTGACGATTCCGCTGGACGATCCGGGCGTGATGTCGCTTTTCCAGTCAACGGAGGCGCTGGGGATCACGCCGGAGCAGATCGGCGGCTGTAAGTTGGGGTGTCTGGGCGTGCCGGAGTTCGGTACGGAGTTCGTTATCCAGATGGTTATTGATGCGAAGCCCAGGTGCTTTACGGATCTGGTGCGGATTTCCGGCCTGTCCCACGGCACGGATGTGTGGCTGGGCAATGCCCAGACGCTGATCGAGGAGGGCAAGGCTACGATTTCCACGGCCATCTGTTGTCGTGACGATATTATGATCTATTTGATGCAGAAGGGAGTGGATCCGTCGTTGTCCTTTACGATCATGGAGAGCGTCCGTAAGGGCAAAGGCTTGAAAGACGACTGGATTACGGCGATGACGGAGAAGGGCGTGCCGGACTGGTATATCGGCTCCTGCAAGAAGATCAAATACATGTTCCCGAAGGCCCACGCGGCGGCCTATGTCATGATGGCCTGGCGCATCGCCTACTGTAAGATCAATTATCCGCTGGCGTACTACGCGGCCTATTTCAGCATCCGCGCTTCGGCTTTTTCCTATGAGATCATGTGTCAGGGGCAGCAGCATCTGGAGAACGTGATGGCGGATTATAAGCGCAGAAGCGACACCCTGTCCAAGAAAGAGCAGGACACCAACAAGGATATGAAGATCGTGCAGGAGATGTATGCCAGAGGGTTTGAGTTCGTGCCCATCGATCTTTTCTCGGCGCAGTCGCGGCTGTTCCAGATCGTGGACGGGAAGCTGATGCCGTCCTTAAGCAGCATCGACGGTCTGGGAGAGAAGGCGGCGGATGCCATCGTGGAGGCAGCAAAGGACGGCCCGTTCCTCAGCAAAGACGATTTCAGGCAGCGAACGAAGGCGTCCAAGACGATCATCGATCTGATGAGTACGCTGGGGATTCTGGGGAACCTGCCGGAATCCAACCAGATCAGCCTGTTTGATTTCGTGAGTTAGAGGTGAGCCGGAGGGCGCATTTACGGGGTTTTTGCGGGTTCAGATTACAAAAAAACAGAAAAAAACAAAAAATTTGAAAAAATTTTAAAAAAGCACTTGCTTTTTCTCTGAGAATATAATAGAATAAGCAAGTGCCAAACACATGGCTCGTTGGTCAAGCGGTCAAGACGCCGCCCTCTCACGGCGGAAACAGGGGTTCGATTCCCCTACGAGCTGTTG
>ERZ808028.711-NODE-711-length-24514-cov-23.902034_pt1 | contig 24514 bp, 23 predicted proteins | sample MGYA00380184_ERZ808028 | MGnify/ENA primary metagenome ERZ808028 (study PRJEB31490, sample SAMN06133397) | mouse gut metagenome | isolation source: J8_1 | host: mice | place: China: Chengdu | collected 2015-05 ...
CTGGGCAAGTCCATTGACCACGAGGTGGAGGGCTCCCACGTGCAGATCGGCGTGGAGCTGGCCCGGAAGTACCGGGAGAGCGAGAATGTGGTCCACGCCATCGAGGCCCACCACGGCGACGTGGAGGCGCGGACCATTGTGGCCTGCTTGGTGCAGGCCGCCGACGCCATCTCCGCCGCCCGCCCCGGCGCCCGGAAGGAGAACGTGGAGTACTACATCAAGCGGCTGGAGAAGCTGGAGGAGCTGACCTCCTCCTTTGCCGGAGTGGACAAGGCCTACGCCATCCAGGCCGGCCGGGAGGTGCGCATCATGGTCAATCCTGAGGCCATCTCGGAGGACCGCATGGTGCTGCTGGCCCGGGAGATCGCCAAGAAAATTGAGGACGAGCTGGAGTATCCGGGGCAGATCAAGGTGAACCTGATCCGGGAGACAAAGGCAATAGAATACGCGAAATAAATAGCGCGGAGAAGCCGCCTGCGAAGGAGCTTGGAGCGGAGTGAGGATAAAAAACCAAGATTTGCGAAGCAAATCTGTATTTTATCCGAATCGCAGCGAAAGCGACTGAGCGGTCAGGGGGCTTCGCAGTGTGAATACGCAATAGCGCGAATACAGCATTAATACGCCGTCGGATTTTTCCGGCGGCGTATTCCATATCTGTTTTGCATAAAAATTCATATCCATTTTCTGAAAAGCCAACACATCCCATAAAATGCAGGGGAATCTGCAAAATCCACTTGCATTTTTTATGAATACACAGTATACTCTGATTCAACACCCCGCCGGACGCGGCGGGATGCAAGCAAAATATTCAGCAAATATTCAATGGAGATGAATGAAAATGAAAACAACGAAAAAACTGACGGCCCTCCTGCTGGCCCTGTCTATGGCTTTCGTCCTGTGTGCCTGCTCCAATGAGGACAGCAAGCCCACCCCCACCGCCGCCCCCTCTGAGGCCGGCGAGCCCTCCCAGGCACCCTCCGAGGAGCCCAGCCAGGGCGTCGAGCCCGCCGCCTTCACCACTGTGGAGGAGGGCAAGCTGCATATGTCCACCAACGCCGCCTTCCCTCCCTATGAGATGACCACCGACGACGGCGGCTTCGAGGGCATCGACGTGGAGGTGGCCGAGGCCATCGCCGAGAAGCTGGGACTGGAGCTGGTGGTGGACGACATGGCATTTAATAATGCCCTGCTGGCCGTGCAGAACGGCGAGAGCGACATCGCCATGGCCGCCATCACCGTCAAGCCCGACCGTCTGGAGGTCATGGACTTCTCCGAGACCTACGCCACCGGCATCCAGGTGGTCATCGTCAAGGAGGGCTCCCCCATCGCCACGATAGACGACCTGGCCGGAGCCGAGAAGATCGGCTGCCAGGCGGACACCACCGGCTATGACTACTGCTCCAGCGACTACGGCGAGGACCACGTCATCGCCTATGACACCGGCGCTCTGGCCGTGATGGACCTGATGGCCGGCACCATCGACGCGGTGGTCATCGACAACGGCCCCGCCGAGGCCTATGTGGCCGCCAACGACGGCCTGAAGATTCTGGACACCGAGTACGCCAACGAGGACTACGCCATCGGCTTCCAGAAGGGGAATACCGCATTGGTGGAGGCGGTGAACGCCGCGATTGCGGAGCTGAAAGCGGACGGCACCTTCCAGGGCATCGTGGATAAGTACATTAAGGCGGACTGAGCCATCGCGAGTAGGAGAAGCGCAGCTGCGTCAAGGCGGACAGAGCCGTTGTGAGCAGCGCGGCGCAAAGACATCAGCCACAGATATCTCACGGAGGGCGGCCAATGGGCCGCCCTCCCTTCCCCGCACCCAGGAAAGGAGCGCGCTACGCTATGCCCACACCGTTTACCGACTGGCTCTACAACTTCCCGCCGGTCCAATGGTTCAATGAACTGGGTCCCCGGTTTTACCGGGCCTTCTTTGAGGCCGACCGCTGGAAGCTCTACCTCCAGGGGCTGGCGGTCACCTTTGAAATCACCATTGCGGCCATTGTCATGGGCCTGGTGCTGGGCCTGTTTGTGGCCATGGTGCGCACCGCCCACGACCAGCAGCGCCCCGGCCGCCGCAACCCCCTGCTGGGGTTTGTAAACCTGATCTGCAAGGTGTATACCACCGTGATCCGGGGCACCCCCATGATGGTGCAGATTTTGATCTGGGCCTTCGTCATCTTTAAGGGCGAGCGGAACAAGGTGATGGTGGGCATGATCGGAATGGGGGTCAACGCCGGAGCCTACATCTCCGAGATCATCCGGGGCGGCCTGATGAGCGTGGACCCCGGTCAGGCAGAGGCGGGGCGCTCCCTGGGCCTGAGCTATTTCGACACCATGCGCTTCATCATCATCCCCCAGGCGTTTAAAAACATCCTGCCCTCCATGGGCAACGAGCTTGTGACCTTGTTCAAGGACACCTCTCTGGTGAACGCCATCGGCGCGGCGGAGATGACCTATTACGCCAACCGCATCGGCGGCAAGACCTATGACTTTATGCCGCCCCTCATCGGCATCGCCCTGATTTACTTATTCTTCGTGGTGATTCTCACCTGGCTCCAGGGGAAGCTGGAAAGGAGGCTGGGTCAAAGTGATCGACGTTAAACACCTCAGCAAGTCCTTTAAGGACAATTTGGTGCTGGACGACATCTCCGAGCACATCTACCCCGGGGAGAAGGTGGTGGTGATTGGGCCGTCCGGCTCGGGAAAATCCACCTTTCTGCGCTGCCTCAACCTGCTGGAGACCCCCACCGCCGGGACCATCACCTTCGACGGCATGGAAATCACCAACCCCAAGGCGGATATCAACGCCATCCGCCGCCAGATGGGCATGGTGTTTCAGCACTTCAATCTGTTCCCCAACATGACCATTCGGAAAAATATCACCCTGGCCCCGGTGCGGGCCAAGCTCATGAGTCAGGCGGAGGCGGACGAGGAGGCCACCGCCCTGCTGCGCCGGGTGAATTTGGAGGAAAAGGCGGACGCCTACCCCGCTCAGCTGTCCGGGGGGCAGAAGCAGCGCATTGCCATCGTCCGGGCGCTGGCCATGAGGCCCAAGGTGCTGCTCTTTGACGAGCCCACCTCCGCGCTGGACCCCGAGATGGTGGGCGAGGTCCTGGAGGTGATGAAGGAGCTGGCCCGGGAGGGGATGACCATGGTGGTGGTGACCCACGAGATGGGCTTCGCCCGAGAGGTGGGCACCCGGGTGCTGTTTATGGATGGCGGGAAAATCCTGGAGCAAGACGAGCCCCACGCCTTTTTTGCCCATCCCAAGGAGCAGCGCACCGTTGAGTTTTTGTCCAAGGTGTTGTAAGAAGCGCGGAGAAGCGGTCAGCAAGGAAGCTTGGAGCGGAGCAAGGGCAAAAGCCCAGGGCTCAAGCAGTGGGACTGGGTTTTGCCAGCGTCGCAGCGAAAGCGACCGAGCGGCCTGAGCGCTTCGCAGCGTGACAGCAAAGAAGCGCGGAGAAACGGACAGTGAGGGCGCTTGGAGCGGAGCGAAGGCGAAAGCCCAGGGCCCGCGTAGCGGGGCCGGGTTTTGCCTGAGGCGCAGCGAAAGCGACCGAACGTCCTGGCCGTTTCGTAGCGTGACAGCGAGAAGCGCGCCCACGACGGTTCGGACGCTGTCATGCAAAACCGCCCGGATGTCCCGGGCGGTTTTTGTGTAATATCCCATCTTGTAATTTCTTCCTTGTTTTGGTATCATAGACCGAACGCAAAAGGAGGGGAACGATATGTGCCAGCTTACGCCGCTGTTTTTCAAAGCGCCCGGCCTGGGGGCGTATCGTTTCTATTCCCATTTGTAAAGGCAGTCACCGTTGTTTCGGTGGTTGCCTCTTTTTTTGCGCGCAGGTACATTGTAATACGAGTGAAAAGGAGAGAGTAGAGTTATGAACAATCAAGAACCCGTCCGTGACGCCCGCACCCTGGGCGTGCCCAAAATGCTGATTCTGGGCCTGCAGCATATGTTCGCCATGTTCGGGGCCACTATCCTGGTGCCCATCATCGTCAGCAGCCAGTACGGCCTGCCCCTGTCCGTCCAGACCACCCTGTTTTTCGCCGGCATCGGCACCCTGTTCTTCCACCTGTGCGCCAAGCTGAAGGTGCCCGCCTTCCTGGGCTCCTCCTTCGCCTTCCTGGGCGGCTTTGAGGCGGTGTCCAAATTGGACACCGGCAAGTTCGCCGGTATGGCCGCCGCGGAAAAGCTCCAGTACGCCTGCGGCGGCATTGTGGTGGCCGGCCTGCTGTACCTGGTGCTGGCCCTGCTGGTGAAGGTGGTGGGCGTGAAGAAGGTCATGCGCTTCCTGCCCCCTGTGGTCACCGGGCCCATCATCATCTGCATCGGCCTGAATCTGGCCCCCTCCGCGGTGAGCAACGCCTCCGCCTGCTGGCCGCTGGCCCTCATCGCCCTGGCTGTCATCGTGGTGTTCAACATCTGGGGCAAGGGGATGCTGAAGATCATCCCCATTCTGCTGGGCGTGGTCGTCGCCTACGTGGCCGCCCTCATCATGAACGCCTGTGGAGTGACCAACGCCGACGGCTCCGCTATCCTGAACTTCCAGGCGGTGGCCGACGCGGGCATCCTGGGCCTGCCCCCCTTCCAGATCGCCAAGTTTGACCTGTCCGCCATCCTGGTCATGGCCCCCATCGCCATCGCCGCCATGATGGAGCATATCGGCGATATGTCCGCCATCTCCGCCACCGTGGGGGAGAACTTCATCGAGGACCCGGGCCTGCACCGCACCCTCATTGGCGACGGCATCGCCACCTCTCTGTCCGCCATGTTCGGCGGTCCCGCCAACACCACCTACGGCGAGAACACCGGCGTGCTGGTGCTCTCCAAGGTGTATGACCCCAAGGTAATCCGTCTGGCCGCCCTGTACGCCGTGGTGCTGGGCTTCATTCCCAAGATGAGCGAGCTCATCGGCTCCATGCCCACCGCCATCGTGGGCGGCATCAGCTTCATGCTCTACGGCATGATCTCCGCCATCGGCGTGCGCAATGTGGTGGAGAACCGGGTGGACTTCACCAACTCCCGCAACCTGATTATCGCCGCCGTCATCCTGGTGTGCGGCCTGGGCTTCTCCGGCGGGCTCACCTTTAACGTGGGCGGTACCGCCGTTACCCTCACCTCCTTGGCCATCGCCGCCGTTGCGGGCATCCTGCTCAACGCCATCCTGCCCGGCAAGGACTACGAGTTTGGCTCCGATGTCACCGAGGGCCGCTCCGGGGACTTTGGGCGGTATTAAAAAAGTGTAATCCACGTCAAAGGGCCGGGCTTCCATCGGAGGCCCGGCCCTTGTGCTTTTCGATCCGTCTGGCTGTCAGGCCACAGTAAGGGTGTTGGTGCAGCTCATGATGGTGACAATGATTGCCATGATAATGCCGGCCAGATAAGGATTCTTGGTGGCCTTGTAGAGAATGCGGGAGAGCACTGCGAACAGCGGCAGAATCACCACAATGGGGAACAGCCAGATACCCAGAATGGTGCCGCCCAGCCCCTCCAGGGGGTGATAGCCGGAGATGAAGAAGGGGATATACATCCAGGCGATGAGGATGGCCGGAGACAGGGCATTGAAGATTGCAAGTACTATGGTATTGACCCACTCGTGCTTGCCCATCTTCACATAGTTGAAGCAGTTGTTGGCCACGGAGTTGAGTACATAATAAATCAGGAAGAAGGGTAAATACCGCGCGGCAATAAGCAGCTTATCAACGTTGAAGGCCTTAAAGGTCAGGCACCAAATGCGGAAGTCGGTTTTGAAGAAGAAGTCGGCCGCGAATACGGTGAAGTAGGTGGCGGCCGCCACGATAATACCAAGGAAAATGGTCTTGATAAGCTTTTTGCTGGTCATTTTCACGCCCGCTGCCTTTAGGTCCATCATCCCCTCCTTCTTGCCGTAGAAGTGGTAAGACAGGATCATGAACAGCAGGGACAGAAGTCCGCATAGGGCGCTCCAGATGCCGATGCCCAGCGGCGGCTGCTGGGGGAAGAAGCTGGTCTGGGTCATCATTCCAATCACATTGGAGAAGATGAACATGACCATAGAGAATACAACACCCACGATCAGGCTAACCCACAGCCAGACCTTACCTTTCTTATTGACAAGCACGGCGGGAATGGGGGCTTTGTCCGCTTTGAGATCGGCAAAGAAATCGGTATCTACCAGGCGCAGGGCGAGCCCTACCATAAACATGAAGAAGCCCACAATGCCCAGGGTGTTGAACACCACCTTCCACTGCCAGATCTGATTGGTTCCGGGCAGCATATGGGGCGCGGCCAGGGCGGCGTCGAAAAACTCCACACTGCTGGACACCACGCTGCCGGAGAAGTGGGCCCAGGGGTGGATCATAGGCGGATTGTAGATGGCGCGGATAGCGTCCTGGCCGTCCACGTCTTCATGGTACATGGTGTAGGGGGCCCGCTCCGGCTGGCCGGAGGGGTCGGAGCCATAGTATAGGAAGGACTGGGCGGTGCTTTGGTGAATGAACTCCCGCGGTGGGGTATAGGAGCCATCGCCCCTGGGGACGCGGTGGAAAAATTCGTCGTACTGGCAGGCCACAATGCCCGCGTCGCGATTTCTAAAGATGTTGACATATTCCCCAGTCTCGCTGTCGGTGTACACCGCGTCATTGGAGACCAGCAGAGCGGCGGCGATGAGCGGGGTGTCCGCACTGTTGTCCAGCATGACGGCCGTGCGGCTGGCCAGAGCGCCGTTGGAGTGGCCGGTGACACCGATGCGGGATGCGTCCACATAGGGCAAGGAGGCCATGAGCTTCACCGCATCGTACATTCCGTTGGCATTGTTTTCGGGCTTCCACCAACTGCCATTGGCAACATCCTCCGAATTGCCGTGACCATACATATCAATGGCCATGACCACAAAGCCTCGACGGGCATACTCCACGTAGTTCAAATCCTGCATCTCTCGAGTATTAAACCAACCGTGGCTGCACACGATGGCGGGCGCGGGATTGTCCGCCGTGGCGGTATCAGGGACAAGCAGCAGCGCGCTCATCTGATGGCCTGATTCCGTCTCCCAGCGCAGGTCTTTGATGGTGACGCTGCCAAAGTTGGTCTGTATGACGCTGGCGCCAATGCAGCTCACCAGCAGGATTGCCAGTGCCAGGCACAGAATCCGTGTTGATTTTTTAATATTTGTCATGATAATTGACCCCTTTCTCCATCTCGGAAATTCAGCCTGCCGTGATGCTCTGTTTCTCTTGCCGTCCTCCTTTCAAGCAAAAAAGGCGCAACAGTCTCTTTGACTGCCACGCCCTTCTCAATACTCATGCGCAAATATTTTATTTTCACGCTTAGATTATTTTCAGCATAACAGACGCACAGCTTTTTGTCAATCTGCATTTTATTTTTTATAGAAAACCGCTAAATGTGTATTTTAGTTTTTGGCAAACTAACCAAAATGAAAAAACAATTTTTTCCCGTCTTGCTTTTTTCACCAAGGCCTGCTATGATAAAAATACCTGATCCTTGTGCAGAGTTTGAGACGCGCAGAGCAGCCCGCCTTGGTTGCTTTGCGCTCTTTTTGTCCTTTCACGAAAAAGGGGGTAGCCCAAATGGACCGTGAACAGCTTTTGGACCTGCTGGCCGGCGGGCCGGTGATCGCCGCGGTGAAGGACGCCGGTGGCCTGGCCGCCGCCCTGGACAGCGATGTGTCCGTGGTCTTTCTGCTCAGCGGCGACGTACTCACTATTCCGGATACGGCGGCCCGGGTGCGTCGGGCGGGCAAGCGGGCCTTTGTCCACCTGGACCTGGTGGACGGGCTGGCGGCCCGGGAGGTGTCGGTGGACTTCATCGCCCGCCAGACCCAGGCTGACGGCATCATCTCCACCAAGGCGGCCCTCACCCGCCGGGGGAGGGAGCTGGGGCTGGTGAGCATACAGCGGATTTTTCTGCTGGACTCCATGGCGCTGGACGCCGTTCAGCGCCAGCGGCCCCAGGACTGTGATCTGATCGAGGTGCTGCCCGGCCTGATGCCCAAGATCATCCGCCGGGTGAGCCAGGCTGCCGGCAAGCCGGTGATTGCCGGAGGGCTTATCTCCGACAAGGAGGATGTCACCGCCGCTCTGGGCGCGGGGGCGGTGGCTGTGTCCACCACCAACCCGGCCGTGTGGAAAATGTAGTGTTTTTCCCAGCAAGCTCGTGATTTTTCCAATTTGGGAGGTCATATTATGTACGACGTATTGATCATCGGCTGCGGCATCACCGGCGCGGCCACCGCCTTCGAGCTGTCGAAATACCGGCTGAAGGTGGGTGTTTTGGAGCGGGAGAACGACGTGGCCCTGGGCACTACCAAGGCCAACTCCGCCATCCTCCACGCCGGGTACGACCCGGAGCCCGGCACACTCATGGCCCGCCTCAACGTCCGGGGAGTGGAGCTGGCCCAGGAGCTGTGCGCCAAGCTGGACGTGCCCTACCGGGGCTGCGGGTCCCTGGTGCTGGCCTTCTCGGAGGAGGAGCGCCCCACCCTGGAGGAGCTGTACCGCCGGGGGATGGAAAACGGTGTGCCGGGGCTGGCGCTGCTCACCGGGGAGGAGGCCCGCGCGCTGGAGCCCAACCTGTCAGAGACGGTGGCGGCCGCTCTCCACGCCCCCTCCGCCGCCATCTGCTCCCCCTGGGAGTACTGCCTGGCGCTGGCGGAGACAGCGGTGAACAACGGAGTGGAGCTGCGCCTCAACACCGCTGTCACCGGCCTGGAGCAGACATCGGAGGGCTGGACGGTGCGTACCAGCCGGGGGGAGTTCCAGGCCCGTTTTGTGGTGAACGCCGCCGGGGTGGACGCCGCCCTGGTCCACGACATGGCCGCGCCCCACGCCTTTGACATCAAGCCCAGCCGGGGGCAGTACTACCTGCTGGACAAGAGCGAGGGGGACCGGGTGGGCCGGGTGATTTTCCAGTGCCCCAGCAAGGTGGGCAAGGGGGTGCTGGTGGCCCCCACCGTCCACGGAAACCTGATCGTGGGGCCGGACGCAGCGCCTTCGGAGGCTCACGACACCGCCACCACCGGGGACGGACTGCGCTTTGTGCGGGAGACCGCCCAGAGGTCCGTCCCATCGGTGAACTTCCGGGAGTCCATCCGCAACTTTGCCGGGGTGCGGGCCAACACCGCCGCCGGGGACTTCATTTTGGAGCAGTCCGCCCTCCGGTTTATGGACCTGGCGGGCATCTGCTCGCCGGGGCTGTCCGCCGCCCCCGCCATTGGAGAGTATGCGGCGGAGCTGCTGGCCAAGGCGGGGCTGGCCCTGGAGAAAAAGGACGGTTTTGTGTGTGAGCGCCGCCGCATCCGCTTCAAGGAGCTCACCGCCGAGGAACGCGCCGCCCTGGTGGAGAAGGAGCCCGCCTTCGGCCGGGTGATCTGCCGGTGCGAGACCGTCACCGAGGGGGAGATTTTAGAGGCGCTTCACTCGCCGATTCCCCCCTGCTCGGTGGACGGGGTGAAGCGCCGGGTGAACGCGGGCATGGGCCGCTGCCAGGGGGGCTTCTGCGGGCCCCGAGTGGTGGATATCCTGGCCCGGGAGCTGAAGCTGTCTCCAGGGGATATTGTGCAGGATCAGGCGGGCTCCTGGCTGCTGGACCGTCAGACCAAAGGAGGAAACCGGGATGTATGACCTCATCGTAATCGGCGGCGGGCCGGCAGGGCTGGCCGCGGCCTGCGCCGCCTGGGAGGGCGGTCTGCGCTCCATTCTGATTGTGGAGCGGGATAAAGAGCTGGGAGGCATTTTGAACCAGTGCATCCACAACGGCTTTGGGCTCCATCACTTTAAGGAGGAGCTCACCGGCCCGGAGTACGCCGGGCGGTTTGTGAAGCTGCTGGGGGAGACTGGAGTGGAGGTGCGGCTGGACACCATGGTCTTAGAGGTGACGGGGGAGCGGCAGGTACATATGGTGGGCAAATCCACGGGCTACCGGGTGGAGCAGGCCCGTTCCATTGTGCTGGCCATGGGGTGCCGGGAGCGCACCCGCGGGGCCATCGCCATCCCCGGCGCGCGGCCCGCCGGGGTGTTCACCGCCGGAGCCGCCCAGCGGTACGTGAACATGGAGGGCTGGATGCCCGGTAAGCGGGTGGTGATTTTAGGCAGCGGCGACATCGGGCTCATCATGGCCCGGCGCATGACGCTGGAGGGGGCTAAGGTGCTGGCCTGCGTGGAGGTGATGCCCTACTCCGGCGGGCTGAACCGGAATATCGTCCAGTGCCTCCACGACTATGACATCCCCCTGTACCTGTCCCACACCGTTACCGATATCCGGGGGAAAGACCGGGTGGAGCAGGTGGTGGTGTCCCAGGTGGACGACAATCGTAACCCAATCCCCGGCACCGAGATGGTGTTTGACTGCGACACGCTGCTGTTGTCCGTGGGCCTCATCCCGGAGAACGAGCTCACCCGCCAGGCGGGCATTGACATTGACCGGCGCACCAACGGCGCAGTGGTGTACGAGAATATGGAGACCTCCCTGCCGGGCGTGTTCGCCTGCGGCAACGTGTGCCACGTCCATGACCTGGTGGACTTTGTCACCGCCGAGAGCCAGAAGGCCGGGGCCGCCGCCGCGGACTATGTGCTCAGCGGCCCGGACGGGTTGGAGCCCGGTATTGTCACCTCCGACGAGCGGCTTCTGACGGTGAACAACGGGGGCGGGGTGACGTATACCGTGCCTCAGCATATCCGGCCGGGCCGGGTGGAGAAGCTGTGCGGGCTGTTCTTCCGGGTGAACCGGGTGTGCAAGGACAGCGAGATTCGGGTGACATCCGGGGGCGCCCAGATCGCCCGCTTCAAGCGGGAGCACCTGGCCCCCGGTGAGATGGAGCACATCGACTTGCCCAGGGCGCTGCTGGACAAGGCGGAGGGAGAGCTCACAATCTCCATTCAGGAGGTGTCGAAATGAAGGAACTCATCTGCATCGTTTGCCCCCAGGGCTGCCACCTGAAGGTGGACGAGGAAAATGGCTGCGCCGTCACCGGAAACTCCTGCCCCCGAGGGGCGGAGTACGGCAAAATGGAGCTGACCCACCCCACCCGGGTGGTGACGTCCACCGTGCGGTGCCAGGGGGGGCTGTACCCCCGCTGCCCGGTGAAAACCGACCGGGCCATCCCCAAGGAGCGGATGTTTGACGTGATGGCGGCCTTGGAGGAGGTCGCGCTCCCCGCTCCGGCGGCGGTAGGGCAGGTCGTAATTGAAAATGTGTGCGGCACCGGGGCGGACGTTGTGGCGACCCGCAATATGCCCAGCCGCGGGTGAAGGAGGGTATGAGCATGGGAAAGTACATTCTCGCGTTGGACCAGGGAACTACCAGTTCCCGGGTGATTCTGTTTGACCGGGATCAGAACATCTTAGGGGTGAGCCAGAAGGAGTTCACCCAGTATTATCCCCACGAGGGCTGGGTGGAGCATGACGCCATGGAGATATGGTCCTCCCAGTACGCCACCATGATGGAGGTCATCGCCCAGTCGGGGGTGGACCCCAGGGACATCGCCGGCATCGGCATCACCAACCAACGGGAGACCACCATTCTCTGGGACAAGGAGACGGGCCGGCCCATCTGCAACGCCATCGTGTGGCAGTGCCGCCGCACCGCCCCCATTGTGGACAAGCTGCTGGCCGACGGCCTGGGCGAGCACATCCAAAAGACCACCGGCCTGGTGCCCGACGCCTATTTCTCCGCCACCAAAATCAAGTGGATGCTGGACCACGTGGAGGAGGCCAGGGAGAAGGCCCGCCGGGGGGAGATTCTATTCGGCACGGTGGACAGCTGGCTGGTGTGGAAGCTCACCGGCGGGGCGGCCCATGTCACCGACGTGACCAACGCCTCCCGCACCATGCTGTTTGACATACACAAGCTGGACTGGGACGAGACGCTGCTCCAGGCGCTGGACATCCCCCGGGCCATGCTGCCCCAGGTGCGCTCCTCCAGCGAGCTTTACGGCTACGCGGACGTGCAGGGGGTGAAGGTGCCCATCGCGGGCATCGCCGGGGACCAGCAGGCCGCCCTGTTCGGCCAGACCTGCTTTGCCCCGGGGGACGCGAAAAATACCTACGGCACGGGCTGCTTTCTGCTGATGAACACCGGGGAGAAGCCCTTTGAGAGCCGCAACGGACTGATTACCACCATCGCCATCGGTCTGGGCGGAAAGGTACAGTATGCCTTGGAGGGCAGCGTGTTTGTGGGCGGCGCGGTGATCCAGTGGCTACGGGATGAGATGCGCTTTTTCACGGATAGCCGGGACGCGGAGTACTACGCCCAGAAGGTGCCCGACAACGGAGGGGTATACCTGGTGCCCGCGTTCACGGGGCTGGGCGCCCCTCACTGGGATATGTACGCGCGGGGGACCATTGTGGGCCTCACCCGGGGCAGCAAGCGGGAGCACATCATCCGGGCTGCCCAGGAGTCCATCGCCTATCAGGTGGCGGATTTGGTGCGGGCCATGGAGGCGGACACCGGACTGCCCCTGCGGGCGCTGAAGGCGGACGGCGGGGCCAGCCGGGACCGGTTCCTCATGCAGTTCCAGGCGGACATCATCGAGCGGGAGGTGCGCCGCCCCGCCATCCGGGAGACCACCGCCCTGGGCGCGGCATACTTGGCCGGGCTGGCCACAGGGGTGTGGAGCGGCACAGAGGAGATCAAGCACCTGTGGATGTGCGACAACACCTTCCAGCCCGCTATGGCGGCGGAGGACCGGGAGCGGCTGCTGGACGGCTGGCGGCGGGCGGTGGGCCGCAGCCGGGAGTGGGCACGATAGCGCGGAGCGCTCGGGAGCAGGCGGCTAAGACCCGGAGCGGAGTGGACGGCTTGGCGGCCCGTGAGGGCCGACAAACGGCGCGCGCAGTCGGAGGGGCGCTGTGTGCCGGTGGTACACGTCCAGCGCCGACCGAGCCGAAGGCGAGACCTTAGACGCCGTTGCGGAGGGCGCGCAGCGTGAATAGATAGCGCGGAAAAGCGGTCGGCGAGGGAGTTTGGAGCGGAGCGAGGGCGAAAGCCCAGCCGCCGCGCAGCGGGGGCGGGTTTTGCCCGAGTCGCAGTGAAAGCGACCGAGCCGCCCTGACCGCTTCGCAGCGTGTATAGGTAGCGCGCAACCCAAACAAAATCTACAGCCCGCCGGAGAAATCACGCTTCCTCCGGCGGGCTGGAATTTCGCAAAAAAACTGTTGACAACAGGCGCCTAACGTGGTATGATTTGTCTTGCGTTAAGCGCCAGCCCCATTTGCGCGAGTGGTGGAATTGGTAGACTCGCTGGCTTCAGGTGCCAGTGCTCGCAAGGGCGTGCGGGTTCGACTCCCGCCTCGCGCACCAGGCTAACCCCCTGAAATCCCAATGATTTCAGGGGGTTCCTTTTATCTCGAAAGTTGTTTTCCCTTATTTTTTCCCTTTAGAGGCCAGACACACCTTTGATAAAGCGTTCCATGCGGTCCGCGCTGTTCTGCTTCATTTGATCGGTTACGTGACCATATACATCCAGGGTAAATGCGGCAGTATGATGCCCCAAGTTTTCCTGCACCGTCTTGATATCGTCCCCGCTTTGAAGCGCGGCAACGGCATAGCTGTGCCTGAGGTCATGGAACCGTGCATTGGGATATCCGGCCTCTGCCGCCAGCTTTTTGAAGTGAAGGTACACCGTTTGAGCCGACAGATGGTGCCCAAGCTGGTTAGTGAATACAAGGTTGGAGCTTTCCCACTCTGGGCCAGCCAACAGATGCCATTCGCTTTGTCTCTGGCGCTGTTTGCGAAGCACCGACATTACAGTGCAGGCCGGGGTAATATGACGGCCCTTTCCGTTCTTAGGTGAGACAAGGTGGTATTTCCCGTCTCCACGACGCACCTTTTGGAGCTGTTTGTTGATGGTTATGGTCCCCTTGTCAAAATCCACGCAATCCCAGGTGAGGCCAAGTACCTCCCCTTCCCGCATCCCGGTGAACAAAGTGACAATGTATATGAACTCGAAGGGGTGACCTTTCATCACGTCCAGCAGTTTACCGATTGCTTCTGTGTCCAGCGGTTTGATTTCAGGCTTTTCGATTCTGGGGAGCTTACAGGCCGCCGTGGGGTTTGTATGGATATAGCCCAGTTCAACCGCCTGTTGGAGCGCTTTATGAAGCACCCCATGGATATTGTGGATGGTTTTGGGGGAGAGAGGCGGTCTATCCATTTTCTCGACTTGAAGGGAATTGTAGAACCGCTGTATTTCATGGGGCGCAAGAGATTCCAGTCGAACCGCTCCAAAAGCGGGCTTCAAATGGGTTTCCACAGTGGTCTGATAGGAATCCGCTGTCCTGGGCTTGACCCCGCCAAGATAGTCCTTTTGCCAGATATCCAGCCATTCACCCACAGTCAGCTTGCTTGGAGGAATGTAGGTTCCTGCGTCAATGGAGGCGGTGGCGGCTTTCAGCTTCTGGGCCGCTTCTTTCTGGGTTTTGCCCGTCACACTCCGTTGGATTTGCTTGCCTGTTCCTGGGTCGTAGCCTTCGGTATACCGCGCTTCCCAATAGCTGTACTCTTTTCCGTTTCGCATAATTGTTTTCTTGCGGATTGTGCCGGAGCCAGCGGCACTGCGGTTGCTTTTTGCCATAAGGTGTCCTCCTTTGTGGTTTATCGTGGGGGATGGAGCAGTATCGCTCCATCCCCGAGAGTTGGTCTACTGCTGGACAATTGCCCCGAGGTAGCGGAGAACCGCATGACGGGGGATGCGGATTTTCCTGCCGATGTGTAGGGCTTGGACTTGGCCGGAGCGGACAAGGGCATACGCGCCGTTTCGACCAATACCGAGAAATGTCCCAAGCTGTGGTACGTTCATGATGGCGGGAATTTCCTGCGGATTGTACAGATTTTCGTTCATAATGTTCTCCTACAAATAATATACGCCTCATTGCGGTAGCTTTTCCGCTAAGTCACCATCTGCTGAGGGATAGCTGAGGGCAATTCCTGCAAACCCCCGTTCAGCACTTTGGGTTGCCTTGGCTCCTTTGGGACGCTTTCGGTCACGGTATACCTGTTGGGGGAACAGCGCATCAAGAGCGCGAAAAGCCTCGTCAGAAAAGCTACGTATCTCTCCGGGCCACTTCGTCTGGGCAAAGGCGCAGAACGCGTTATAGAGTGCCGCTGTTGGGGTAAATGCCGCAGCATCTGCGGTACAAAACTGACCGCAAAAAAGTCTAAGCACATGAGTTAGACTGTTTGAGGCACTGCTTTGACCGGCAACCACCTGATTCGGCTCGAAATCGCCAGAAAACTGATAATTGTTCTGTCTCAATCGAACGTATGCCTGAATCGCACGATAGATGATGGCGTCCCGCTCGGCCAGAATGCGAGCCTTGAGGCCGTGGTCTTGCTGTCCTTTGTCTACCGAAAAGCGGAAAGGAATCGTCACCGCTCGGCGAAAGAAGGCCGGATCATTATCTCGCGTTCGCAGCAGATGGTTGGTGGCAAGAACAAAGGTGGCAGAACACCTGAATTTGATCCGGGGCTGGTACTTGACATCCGCTGTTACAAAGTCACCGCCAGTAAGGTTCTTGAACAGACTGACCGATTTTGCGTCCAAGGTGCCCGAGGGCATATCCAAAGCCAGACAGAGTTGCTTACCTACCAGCTCAGATGGTCCAAACCGTTCTCCCATTGTGCTAATGTCCATGGAAGTGACCAAATCCGGGTCGATCAGTGCTGCAATAACGTCTCCAAGCAGGCTTTTTCCACTGTCTGGCACTCCTTGAAACAGGATAAAGCATTTTCCGTTGGTGTCCGGCACAAGGGAATACCCAACAGCCTCCCAAATTCGAGCCTCCAAAGTTGAATCCCCGCCTGTGATCTCGTGCAGGAACCTATCAAAAGCAGGGCACGAGGATACTTGGCCTCGGCTGTAACTCCCCAACAGCTTCACCGTCACAAATGGGGCAGGAGAAAATTGCCCCAGCGCGAGTGTTGTCAAATCGAGCAAGCCATCATCAAGCGCCACTAATGGTATAGTATTGGCGTGTGGGATGCAAATACTTGGCTCCGCTTGGATGATCTCGTAGACCTTCTTGATGATGGACGCGTCGCCAACGGCGTGGACGTAGGAGCGGCATAGGTGCATGATGAGCCTGTTCATCGTGGGAGCGCTCACAAAGCGATAAACCTGTCCATCGTAAGCGTAAAGAGCGTTATCCACCACACGAAGTGGTTGTGTTGCCATGAGCTCCATAGCAATGTCATAGGCATGGGGGACAGCAGATTGCCTCGGCTCCTTTGGAGATGGCGACTTGCTGGGTACAGCTGTTTGGTCAAATTGAGTGATGCTGAATGCAGATGGAATGAGCTCGCTGCAACTATACGGCAGTGAAACTGGTGAGAATGGCGGAGCATTTTGCGGCAGCACGGGTTTCGGTGATTCTGTTGCGGCAGAAGTAGGAGCACGGCAGAAAGAAGGGATGTACCCATTCTCAGATTCACTGAGAGATGTTGGCCGCGCTTGTGGGGGAGCGTTCTCTTTGGTTGACGCTTCAGGGAGTGTGTCGCTGCTTTTGCGCAGTGGCCCCGAGGTTTTGTCATCGTAGGGGATGATCGGAGAATTATTGGCTGGTTGTTTTTTTGGGTGTTTTTCATCACCGTCAAAGAAAATGATGGGGAAAATCGGTTTGGACATTGAGTTTGCCTCCTTTTTGTTGGGATGAGTGAATGATATAGCGCGTTCACGAGAAAATCAATTTGCAGACTGTCCATTATTTTCACAGCACAATTTTGTTGAATTTTGTTGAATCTGCAACTTAAAATTTGGGAGGCAAGTAATATGTCAAACCACAAATCAGACAAACGAAAAAGTTCTGAACGTATTGAGAAAGCAAAGAAACACTATAGTTATCAAATTGAAACATTAGAAATTATGTGTCCTTTTTCTAGATACAATATAGATGGGTTTAATCCAACAGAATATGGAAAAAGAGTGCGGATTTGTAGAGAAAGGTTGGAATTAACCCAGGCTGAATGTGGAAAAAGTGCTGGTATGTCGGGAGCGGAACTTTCAAAAATTGAGTTGGGAAAAGTAAAAAAATTGAATAGAGATCACCTATACTTGCTTTGTAGCGTTATGAATGTGACCCCTGACTATTTGCTTGATTTGGTTGACAGTCCATCAGAAATAATTATTTCCGATCCAAAGGGGTCAGGTAAAGAAACGAAAACAATGATTGATTTGGATAATCATGTAATTAAGGATATAGGGTATGTCTACTTATTTAGTAGCATGGTTCCAAGGAAAAATTATGCGAAGTATCCTGAGGTCTATACTAAGTTGAGTGATATCTTAAGAAGCTCCGATAAACCAGAGGCGATGGAAGAACTTCTTATGGCTGTGAAAAGTATTTATGAGCGATATAAAATTGAGCCCTATATGGGAGATGATTGGTAAAAATGACGAAGACAACAATGTTGTGCGATGTTGAATTTTTTCACTCTTTGATGTACCTCTGTACCTGTACCAAAACAAATCTTTCTTGTTGGGCTCTTTATATTACTCCTCCCTATCTCTCTAAAAGAAAAAAGGATAAGGGTACAGGCACAAAGGTACATCATCTAACAGCACTAAGGGGGAGAATTCCAAAGGAGGGGGACAAGGCCGAGCCAGAAAAGGCGAGGCCCGCACCGTCCCCCTCCTTTGGTCGTGCGCAGCACGAAATACAAGACAGACCGCAGGGCGTAAGGAGGGGGCGGTAACGTAGGAGCTGGCTCCAAAGGCCGTCGCCAACTCCTCCTCCCCCTCCTTACAATCCTCCCCCTTGTCCTGACAGCATAAATTCTGATCGTAGACTTCTCAATTTGAATGATATATTGTAAAGATGACGCCGTCTGGATGACCCAGACGGCTATCTTTTATTTTGGGAGGCTATGACTTATGATCGACCCCAGAACAATTCTTGCCCTGCTCAGCATCATCCTCAAAGTGGCGGAGGAGGTGGCTGACGATGACTGAGGCATTCGCCTGTGCCCACTGCGGGGCCAGCCACCCCCGCTCGGAGCTCCATGACTTCCGGGGCGAGCCGTACTGCCTGGACTGCCTCACCGACCTGACTGTGGTGTGTGACCATTGCGGCCAGCGCTTTTTCACCAACGAGGTCCACCAGGAGCAGGACCTGACCCTCTGCTATTCCTGCCGGGACAGCTTTTCTCATTGTGGCGGCTGTGGACGGTTGATCCATGAAGATGAGCTCCACTACCTGGACGACTATGACCGGGAGGGCTACTGCGATTCCTGCCATGCGGCCCACAGCTCCTATCAGGGCGTCGAAAGCTACTACTACAAGCCGGAGCCCATCTTCTATGGAAAAGGCCCCCGCTACTTCGGGGTGGAGCTTGAAATTGATGAGGGCGGCGAGAGCGATTCCAGGGCCGGCCGGTTGATGGAGATCGGCAATCACAATCACCCCCACATCTACATCAAGCACGACGGTTCCCTGACTGACGGAATGGAGATCGTCACTCACCCAATGGCCCTGGACTATCACATCAACAAGATGCCCTGGGCCGACGTGGTGGCCGAGGCCGTCCGCATGGGCTACCGCAGCCACAAAAGCTGCACCTGCGGCCTCCATATCCACGTCAACCGGGACGCGTTCGGGGAATCCCAGGCGGAGCAGGAGGAGGTGATCGCCCGCATCCTGTTCTTCGTGGAGACCCACTGGAACGAGCTGCTGCGGTTCAGCCGGAGAACCCTGGATCAGATGGAGCAATGGGCCTCCCGCTATGGCCGGAAGGATGATCCCAAGGCTGTCTTGGACAACGCCAAGAAAAACCACTATCAGCGGTACAAGTGCGTCAACCTCACGAACTACCACACCATTGAATTTCGTATGTTCCGGGGGACGCTGAAGCTGAACACCCTCCTTGCCACCTTGCAGATGGTTGACCGCATCTGTGAGGTGGCTCTTTATTTGTCCGACCAGGAGATGCAGGGCCTGACCTGGACCGATTTCGTGTCGGGCTGCAAGGCCCCGGAGCTGGTGCAGTACCTTAAAGAACGGCGGCTGTATGTCAACGAGCCTGTGGCCGTGGCCGAGGAGGTGTGAGCCATGTGCGCGATCTTTGGCGTGCTGGATTTTCAAGGGCAGCTCACCCCCTCCCAGCGTCTGGCCCTGTTTCGGGAGCTGGCAAATGCCGCCCAGGTTCGTGGGACAGATGCCAGCGGCGTGGCCTATGTGCAGAATGGAACCATCCAAATCCAAAAGGCCCCCAGGCCCGCCAGTAAAATGCGCTGGCGGAGCGTCCCAGAGGCCCGGTATCTCATGGGCCATACCCGCATGACCACCCAGGGCGCGGCCAGCAAGAACTACAACAACCACCCCTTCCCCGGCAGGGCCGGACGGCAGCCGTTTGCTCTGGCCCACAATGGGGTGCTCTGCAACGATGTGGAGCTGCGGCACACCCAGCGTCTGCCCGCCACCTTCATTGAGACGGACAGCTATGTGGCGGTACAGCTTCTGGAACAGGCCGGGAGGCTGTGCCTGGATAGTCTGCGGCAGATGGCGGAGGCCCTGGACGGTTCCTTCACCATCATAGTGCTGGACACACAAAACACCCTGTACCTTGTCCGGGGAAACAACCCGCTCACCATCCGGCTGTTCCCCGAGCTGGGGTGTTACCTCTACGCCTCCACCGATGAAATTCTGGACATGGCCCTGGACACGCTGGGGCTGGCCGGGCTGTGCCAAGCTGATATCCGCATCACCCAGGGGGATATCATGGCGATTGACGCCAAAGGCAGACGTACCACAGCCCGGTTTGACGATGCCAAGCTGCGGCCTCAGCGTTACTTTTTCGACTGGGGGCAGTGGGAGCGGGCGGCGGCTCCTCCCAGGGAGCTGGACGATTACATGGAAATGGTGTTGGAGTACGGCCAGCGCCGCGGTGTGCCGGAAGCGGAGCTGCGTCTGCTGATGGACGCAGGGTATGATGCCTTTGACATTGAACAGCTTCTGTACGACCATGAGGGCCGGGAGAGCTGTGTCCGGGAGATCATGGCGGATTTCGGGGTGTGCTGAGTGTGCCTCTGGGGTATATCCCAACGGCACAGCGAAAAAATATAGCAATAGGGTCGGTTTCGGGGCTTTGGCATATGCCAGCCTGGAAACCGGCCCTATTGGCAGTAGGAGGTTGTCAATTTGAAAATTGGTTATGTACGGACCAGCACCGCCGAGCAAAACACAGCGCGGCAGGAGGTTTTAATGCAGGAGCTTGGTGTGGATCAGGTCTACATCGACCGCATGAGCGGTAAAAGCCTGGACAGGCCCAAGCTGAAACAGATGATGGAATACGTTCGGAAGGGTGACACGGTGATTGTGGAATCCATCAGCCGCTTTGCCCGGAACACCCGCGACCTGTTGGAGCTGGTAGAGCAGTTGACAGCCAAAGGGGTAGAGTTCATTTCCAAGAAAGAGGCCATCGACACGACTACCCCCAGCGGGAAATTCATGCTCACCATCTTCGGGGCCGTGGCCGAACTGGAACGGGAATACATTTTACAGCGCCAGCAGGAGGGGATCGCCATTGCCAAAGCCAACGGGATGTATAAAGGTAGGAAGCCCATCCAGCGCCCGGAGTTTCCCCAGGTGGTGGCCTTGTGGCGGGAGGGGCAGATTACGGCGGTGGAGGCCATGCGGCGGTTGGATATGAAACCCAGGACATTCTACCGCAGGGTGAAGCAGCTTGCCTGACAAAAACGCCCTGGGGAGCGTCAAACTCCCCAGGGTAGGTTACTTTTCATTCTGTCGGTCTGCCAGCCCTTCCATATAGGCCAACGCCAGGGTTTGGCTCTGCTCGTCCAGTTTGTCCCACCGCTCTAAGCAGCTTTTTTGTTTTTTGGAGAGCTTCGCGGTATCGTCCTTCTCGGAAAAGAACTGAGCCAGCGTAATGTCAAAGCCCCTGCATATCTTAATCAGAGAGGGAATGGAGGGGACATAGGCTTTGTGGAGCATGGTGCTCAGGGAGGAGTATGGGATATCGGCCTCTTTCGCCAGACGGTAATAGGTCCACGAACGGGAGGCACATAGTTCCTTGATCCGGCCCATTACATCGAATTCGTCCACGATAATCCCTCCCAGCTTAGTATGTATCTATTTTAGCTGGTGGGTCTCAATTCAGTCAGACCAAGAAAGACGAAATAATTATATTGAAATTATAGCGTTAATACGTTATAATCATTTTAGAAAAATAGAAGGGAGCAATGTGACAATGTATTGTCCTAATTGTGGCAGAGAGTTGCCGATTAATGCCTCTTTTTGCCCAGATTGCGGAAAAGAAGCCCCAGAAACCACGCTTAATCAACCTGCCCGAATTTTGGATTCACAAAATTCTGTACAGCGCACAAAGGAAAAAACAACGTATACTTCCGCAAAGGCAAAGTTTATGGAGCAAATGAAGATTGCATTCTTACTTAATATCGCCTGTGATGGAATCACAGTTTTATATGCCCTGCTGGTTCCGGCACACAAATTCTATGAGGATAGTGATACGCTCAAAGTGCTCTTTCTAATGATTGGGCTCATGTTTCTTGGATGCGTTTTACTGGTTGTATGTATCGTGAACGCAGCTAAAGCATTTAACGATAGCCTTAATCAAGAAGGAATCTCCCCCAAAAATATACCATTAGAGGATCAAAGAGAAATAAAGCGTAGCGGTGAATTTTTTGCCGCAATTAGTTTTGTACTCATGCTTGGTTCACTGATTATACTGTTTATTCGTCATGCAATGTATTGATAAGTAGTACAACGCCTGTTGGGGTTGTGAGCCCAGATATTATCAAGAAGCTAAAAGGAGGGACAACCGTGTTTTGCCCTTATTGTGGGAAAAAACTGCCGGATAACACAAAGTTCTGTATCTATTGTGGAAAACCCGTCTCTAACGACACATCGCAAGAATCAATGCGCAATATGAACGAAGTTCCATCGATTGGCACAGAAATTCAAGATACTCAGGTGCAAGACGTTGGTTCGGAAGTCGAAAATCAGAATATACGCGCATCCATTCCAACAAAAAAGAAACTCTCGCATTCTAAAATTATAGTTGGACTTGTTGTTGTTGCCGTATGTGTTGCTCTGGGCGTTGGGTTGCGCTTTTACCATGACTATCAGTTGAAAGTAAAGATGGCTGAAGTCTATAAAGAAAGATTTGGTATCGAAGTTGATCCTAATGACATAACGCTTTATGATAACCTGCAAGATGCTATGGCAGATGATTCGTGGCAAGGCGGAAATGGTCTTGCTCCAAGCGATCAACCCAGCAATGGGCTGCCTGACAGCAACACCATGGATTTTCCACCAGCATTTACCCCCATTGATGGTGAGGGCTATTCTGACTATCTTGGCGAATATATTGACGAATATGGTCGTATCCTTGAGGTTAGTGTGGGAACTGGTGAGGGGATAAACTATTTCATAAATATATATGCGAATCAATCTGACGCCGACAACTATGCCACTCCACTGCTCAACGCATCAGGCGGCACAATGGACTATCATAATGGGTATATGGTGATTGCTTTTGAAGATTCTTCTGGAAATGGTTTGTATTTCGAACGGGATGGTTGGATCGAGGATAACTACACACTATATGTGCATGGAGATTCATTTGTAGGCGGTTGCAATCTGGAGCCCTATTTGGGTACTACTTTCTATATGACAGAACAATACATTGACCCGATGACATAAAAATCCATATTTTGAAGGTATCAATAATGAGCCCCCGAGCAGAATTCTGCTCGGGGGTTGCACTTAAACTGGGTCAGTTATAAAGTCCTGTAATGCCTCAGAAGATATGCGCCACTCCCGCCCAACCTTAACTGCCGGAAGTTCCTCATTCTGAATCATCTTCCTTACCTGTTGGCGGGTAGTTTTCAGGATGATAGCTACCTCTTTGACAGAGTAAACTTCCATATCCATCATGCCCACGGATTCCATTCCCTTTTGTGGGTATGATCTTCGTAGTATAACTTGTTGTGCAGCCTCCGCACGTCATACTTGGAAAAACCACCCTCGCCAATTTCGTTCCGGCTGGGAGGAATTTCATACTGGTTGCTTTTTTCTCTCAAAACCTCTTTAGACATCTCGAACAATTCACAAATTTCTGAGATTGTATAGAATTCTTTCAGACCATTATAATCAATAAACTTCATAGCATACTCCTTTTAAAGTGAATTAGATGGAGATAGAGGCTACTTTATTGTTGAAGCGTATCCCGTTCCACCTTACTCTGATGTTAGTTATTTCACGCTAAAAGGAGCTATTTCCTTTAACCTTTGCTGAAAAGTTTTCCCTTATTTTTTCCCTTTCCAGAATAGTATCAGCAGGGACAAACTGGTACAAGGTGTCACAAAACTTTGCTTTTTTTGAATTTTGAACGATAAAAAGTTGACTTAGTGCGAAAAAAATAAAAAAATTTTTCGGTCCAGTTCGACTCCCGCCTCGCGCACCAAGCCCATATAATCCGAACCTTTTTCCGATAGGAGATGGGTTCGGATTATTGGTTTTCTTTGACCGATATGAAAGCACCCACTTTCGAAACGGGGTGGAGCGAAAGCCCACCTCGAAGCCGAGGGGCCCACGGAAGAAGAAGCAGACCCCATAAACGCAAAAAGGGCGGGCGCAGCCGTTTCCACGGTGCGCCCGCCCTTTTCGTCCTTATTCCGTTCTTGCCTCCCGCTTTTCTACTTCCCGCCGTTCCTTCCATTCGGCAAACTCCCGCTGACCTTCCTCGCTCTCGTAGAAAGCGAGGATATCCGGCATGATATAGCGGGCAATGGCCTCGATTTGGTACTGGGGGATATCGGTGCGATTGATTAGCTTCTTCCGTCTGCTCAAGTGTTGCCTCCATTTCTTCCATATTCAATTTTCAAGGTGCAAGTGCGGTTCACCGCTGATAGTCCTTTGGATGGCGTTGCCCCCTTTGCTGTTCCTTCAACGCCTGCCGTATCTCCGGCGGTATGCTGTTCACAAACCGCCGGAGCCGCTCGTTTTCCTTTTTGAGCGTCAAAACCTCCATCTGCTTCTGTATGCTCTTTTCGTCCCTGACCTTCTCCTTCAGCCCGGCGTTCTCCTGGGTCAGATAGTCGATGGTGGCCTGATACTTCTGCATCTGCCCTAGGTGCTGTTCCAGCCGGGAGAAGTACGGCCCCACCATGTCCAAAACCTCGTCCCGCTTCTTCCCGGCGTTCAGCACACCGATTTCAGAAATGGCCTTTTCGATGGCCCGCTGCTGGCGGGTGAGGTCGATAGACTGCTTGAAAAGCCAGGTGGGGATATGCTTGCGCTTGGTGACAAGGGCGCTCTCGCCCCGCTGGAGGCCGGGGAACGCCCGGTTCATATGGGCGTGAAATTCGTCCTGCCAGCGGGATAACTGCGCCCGGTTGCCCAAAATCTCCTTGGCGGACAGCCGCCCGTCCTTGGTGATGGGTGTGAAGCACAGGTGCAGATGGGGCGTTTTCTCGTCCATGTGAACCACGGCGGAGAAGATATTGCCCCGGCCCACCTTCCGCTCCATGAACGC
>ERZ808028.714-NODE-714-length-24409-cov-9.892569_pt1 | contig 24409 bp, 24 predicted proteins | sample MGYA00380184_ERZ808028 | MGnify/ENA primary metagenome ERZ808028 (study PRJEB31490, sample SAMN06133397) | mouse gut metagenome | isolation source: J8_1 | host: mice | place: China: Chengdu | collected 2015-05 ...
CTGACGAAGAACATCGCCAGCGAGTACGGCCAGTATAACATCCAGTGCAACGGCATCGGCCCCGGCTATATCGCCACCCCCCAGACCGCGCCGCTGCGGGAGGTTCAGCCCGACGGCTCCAAGCACCCCTTCGACCAATTTATCCTGGCCAAGACTCCCGCCAACCGCTGGGGCGAGGCCGGCGACCTGGGCGGCCCGGCGGTGTTCCTGGCCTCCTCCGCCTCCGATTTCGTCAACGGCCACATTCTGTACGTGGACGGCGGCATCCTGGCCTATATCGGCAAGCAGCCTTAGCAAAACCGCGGCGTGCCGCAACTCTTCCAACCGAACTCCGGGCGTGGGGCCAATTCCCCCGTCCGGAGTTCGGTTTTTTCGCCCAGCTCCTCCCACCCTGTGCCGGAACCGATAAAAATACCACTCATCTGTGCCAGACTCCCCATGGCGCCCGCACTGATCGTCAATATAACCAAAAGAGACGGTGCATTCCGTGGATTACAAAGGCTGAATCGACAAAATTATTTGTTGATCTTGCACAAAGAATTGTTGTCGGTTATAATGGATTTAAAATCAGGAAATGTGGTGAGCACGCTATGAGAATTGGTCTGCTTGACGCCGATTTGATGGACAACGGCACGCGCCATCCCAATCTGGCGCTGATGAAAATCGCGGGGTTTTACCGCGACCGGGGTAATGACGTTCAGTTGATCTATGACGATTACACATCCGTACATAATTTTGACAAGGTGTATATCTCCAAAGTGTTTACATTTTCAAAAATCCCCGACTGGGTGCTGGCATTGGACCATGTCTCCATTGGGGGAACGGGTTTCTTTGAGGACGGCGGGCCCAACCTGCCCGATGAAATTGAGCATCACATGCCCTATTACGGCCTGTATAAGGATTATGTGGACCACCAGCTGGCTCTGGGCCACAAGCGCACCCACTATTCGGATTATCTGGATTACTCCATCGGATTTACAACGCGTGGCTGTTTTCGGAAATGCGCGTTCTGCGTCAACAAAAAGTATGACCACGCGTTCCGCCACTCGCCCGTGCGCGAGTTTCTTGACGAAAACCGCCCCTTCCTTTACCTGTGGGACGACAATATTCTTGCCCTCCCGGAGTGGGAAAGCGTACTGGACGAAATAGAGGCCGCCGGCCGGCCCTTTCAGTTCAGGCAGGGCCTTGACCTGCGCCTTATGACCGACCGGAAAGCAAAGCGCTTTGTCAAAACCCACTATCAGGGCGATTTCATCTTTGCCTTTGACCACATTGAGGACAAAGAGCTGATTATCCAGAAGGTCCAATTGTGGAAACGGTACTCCGCCAAAGTCTGCAAAATGTATGTCATCGCCGCCTATAAATCCCAAGACGCCGCCGACATCGCGGACGTGTTTGAACGCATACACACCCTCATGAAATACGGCTCCATCCCCTATCTCATGCGATATGAGGCGTATAAAACCAGCAAGCTGAAAAACATCTACATTGAATTGGCCCGGTGGTGCAATCAGCCCAACTTTTTCAAAAAAATGTCCTTTCGGCAGTTCTGCGTGGCCAACCAGAACTATAAAAAGGACAAAAGCACAAACTGCTCCGCCTATCAGGCCATGCTCGATTTTGAAATGCTGTATCCCGGCATCGCCAGGAAGTATTTTGACCTGCGGTATGACCAGCAGAACATGTATCTGACCCAATACGGATACGGCAGACGCTACGCCAACAAGCCGCCCTGCGCCGACTGCAAAAAACGGGACCTGTGCTGGAACGCGTTTTTATACGGCGGAAAATCAAAAGAGGAACTGCTGTGCGCCTATTTCACAAAAGAAATTGATTTGGAATGCCTCCGGTATGAAAACGCCGAGTGCTCCTGCGGCTCTCTGGAGGCGGCCAAGGCGCTGGTCAACGCGATTAAAAACACCTCCGCACGTGAAATCATCGCGCTGCTGGCCGGCTGCGGAGACAGGGAGCCGGTCACCAAGGAAAACATTCCGCAAATCAGCGATTTGGACACCGCGCTGTTTGACGTGGTGGCAAAGCTGCACGATGCCGGTCAGGTGATGAGCTTTGAAGAAATCGGTCACTATTTGACCCGGCATGACCCGGCATTCAAGCAGAACTTGGTCGCGAATAAAAAGTATGGCGAAAACCACGCCAAACTGGCGGCTCTGCTTGACCTTGTCTTGATCAACAAATCAGACGCGCGGGCAAACATCAAGCTTTCGGAATTTGGGACATATTTTTCCCAGCTCTCAAAGCCGGAGCAAAGCGAGCTGGTCGGCAAGCTCTGCCTAAGAATCCCCATTGTGCAAAACTATTTTCTTTCCGCCAATCCCCAGGAGACGCTGGAAAAGGACCTGGGCGTTTTGTCGCTGCAGACCCACAAGAGGCGAAAAAACAACGTAATAACGTTGATCAATCTGGTCGCGGAGCGCGGCGGCCTGCAATAAGCGGGCAATCTGCCGGCAAAGGGTGGGAGCGTTTTGCCAAATTCATATACTGAAATTGCATTTAAGGCCAGCTATGAGAGCGGCGTGGATGATTTGGTGCAGGATTTTTACGTCCCTGTGCTTGGCTGTTCCGCCTCCTATGACCGCATTGCCGGTTTTTTCTCCTCCTCCTGTCTGGCCGTCGCCGCCAGAGGAATCGCCGGACTGATCGAAAACCGCGGCCATATGCGGCTTATCACGAGCCCAAATCTCAGCGCGGAAGACGCCAAGGTGATCACCTCCGCCGCCCAGTCCGTCCAGCGCTTTTTTGAGGGCAGGCTGCTGTCTGAACTGGACCAGATACAAAACGAATTTGAAAAGGACCATATTCAAGCCCTCGGCTGGATGCTGGCAAACGGACTGCTTGAAATCCGGCTGGCTTATGTGACAGATGAAGACGGTGTGCCGCTGCAAAGTAATTTGTTTCATCAAAAAATAGGTCTGCTGACGGACATTCAGGGGAACAAGCTGTCATTCAGCGGTTCAATCAACGAATCGGCCTCAGGCTGGCTGGGAAACATTGAAGAATTCAAGGTATTTCGGGAATGGGTCGCCGGACAGGACGCCTTTTACCAATCGGACGAAAACCGATTCTCCGCGCTTTGGAGCGGGTCGCGAAAAAACGTGCGCGTTGTGGATATACCCCAGGCAGTCAAGGAGCGGCTCATCCGCGAGGGCGCTGATTTCTCCATTGAGCGGCTGACCGTACGGCATTATTTGAACGACAGGAAGGGCAAAAGCGTGGAGGAGAGGCTGTCCCTCTTTCCCTATCAGGAAGAGGCGCTGCGGATGTGGCTCCACAACGGCTGCCGCCTACTGTTTGAAATGGCCACGGGCACCGGAAAGACCAGAACGGCGCTGGCCTGCGTAAACCACGCCGTGAAACGGGAAAAGAAGCTGGTGGTCGTCATCGCCTGTCCGCAGACCACTCTTTCCAGCCAGTGGAGGATAAACGAGGTTGAGCCCGCAGGATTTGTATTTGACGCATCCTTGACGGCCGACGGAACCAATTCCGGCTGGCGCAGAGCCTTTGACACCCTACTCAAGCAGGTGTCCACGGGTTTTTATAACCATGCGGTGGTGTACACAACCCACGCAACGGGGAGCAGCAGCGACTTTACCGCCCTCATTCAGAGCAGCAACCCTGATATACAATTCTGCTTTGTCGCCGACGAGGCCCACGGCCTTGGCGCCCATAAGAGCAAACAGGCGCTGATAGACCGATACAAATATAGAATCGGTCTCAGCGCAACGCCCAGGCGCTGGTTTGACGCTTACGGCACCCGGATCCTGGCCGATTTTTTCGGAGACAAATCGTTTGTGTTCTCCATCGCGGACGCCCTGACCACAATCAACCCCCTTATCAACAGGCCGTTTCTGGTCAACTATTATTACCACCCCATTTTTGTTTCGCTGACTGACGGCGAGCTTCAGTCGTACAAACGGCTTTCAACCCGGATCAAAAAGCTATCAGCTTACGCGCAGTCCAGCGACGAATACCAGAAAAGATACGAGGCCTTGCTGTTCGCCCGGGCAAACATCCAAAAAAACGCCGTTGAAAAATACGCTGCCCTGGCGGAAGTCCTTGCCAAAACACCCAGGGTGGAAAATACGCTGCTGTTCGTCTCAGACGCGCAGCTCGACAACGTGATGGCTCTGCTGAAACAGTGCGGCGTTACCGCCCACCGGTTTACCGAAAAACAGGGCGCTTCGCCCAAAAAGGAATATGGCGGCCTCAGCGAGCGCCAGTATCTCATCAATCACTTTAAAAAACGGAACTATCAGGCGCTGGTCGCCATCAGCTGCCTGGACGAGGGGATCGATATTCCAAGCGCCGACACCGCAATTCTGATGGCAAACAGCTCCAACCCCAGGGAATATGTCCAGCGCATCGGCCGCGTCCTCCGGCAGGCGGAGGGCAAAACCCACGCCCGGATTTATGATTTTATTGTGGAACCGGATTGGGCGCAGGAGCTGCCCCCTGAACTGCGGGCGTTTGAGCGAAACATATTTGAAAAAGAATTACAGCGGGCCCACGATATGGCCGTCAACGCATTGAACAATGCGGAGGTCAGGGTTGCGCTGGACCAAAAATTGACGGAGGTAAGCGGCGATGGCGTTGAATAAGACCATTCTCTCAAAACTTGCGGAGAAAACTTCCAGCGACCCTGATATGCAGCGGTTTCTGAGCGATATTCTGTCCTTTGAAAGCACGCCCAAAACCGGCTGGTATGAAAAGCCTTACAGCGAGCTTTTGGAAAAGCATTGCAAGGAGGAACAGCCATGAGACTGACCAGAATCGAAGTTGAAAACTTCCGGCAGTATCAATCGCTCTGTTTCCAATTTCCGAAAACCACCGCCTGGGACCTGCACATCGTCGTGTCCGACAACGGCGTTGGAAAGACCAACCTGCTCAACGCCATCACCTGGTGCCTGTATGAGGATGAGCCCCATCTGGGCGACGCGTCAAAAAGCCTGCCCCGGATCAACCTGAAAACCAAAAGCAGCGCCTTGGAGCGCGGGGAGTCCACAGCCGCCGTCGCCGTCAGGGTTTACGCCGAGGACGGAGCGGATACCATATTATTCACCCGGGAGATGACCGTGCGGCTCGACCCATATTTTGAGTACAGGAGCGAGCTGACCGTCACCGCAAACACCACCGGCGGCGCCAACGACGCCAAAGTGCTGACCGGGAACGACGCCGCCGCTTACGTGGAAAAATACATGCCAAAGAAAATCCGGCAGTACTTCTGCTTTGACGGCGAACAGCTCGACAGCTATTTTATCAGCGACAAAAGCTCGAAAATTAAGGAGAGCATTCACGCGATTTCTCAAGTTGACATCGTGTCCCGCATCAAGGACAGGCTTGGGAAGGTGGTCCTCGCCAAGCAGCACGAGGCAGGAAAGAAGGCTCCCGACATCTACGCCCTCACCCAAGAGCTTGAGAAGGCGCGGCAGGAGGCAGAGCGCATCTCCGCCACCATCTCCGAATTGGAACAGCAGCTGGCCATTTCCGAAACGGTGATAAAAACCAACACAGAGCGGCTGAGCGGCCAGGAAAACCTCCCGGACCTTGAGGCAAGGTATCAGAAACTGGTCCAGCAGCGGGCCAGCCTTGAGGGACAGTGCGGGCACTGCACGGGAGAGCTGTTCGCCTTTGTCCGGGAGATGAAAATCGCGCTGTCCTTGTATGGCTGCGCACGCAGGACACTGGACATCATCTCCGAAAAAGAGGCCCAAAACGCGCTGCCCCCCAACATAGACAAGCAGGTGCTGCTGCAAATCCTGGAGCAGGCGGACGGTTGCTGTCTGATCTGCGGCCAGCCCCTTTCCAGCCACGCCCGCGGCCGCATTGAGGAATTGCTGGACAAAATACAGGTGTCCAGCGAAACGTCCAACCTGCTGATGTCCATCCGCAGTGAGCTGCACCGGATTGTGGAAACCGCGGAGAGCTATCCCGGCAAAAAAGCGGAAATTCTCGGGCGCTACAGGGACATCTGCTCCGCGCTGGCCGAGTGCGAACAAAATCTCCAAGCCGTGGACGACGAGCGCAGCAAATTCGACGACAAGCACCAGGTGATTCTCTGGCATAAGGAGCGCAAGGCCCACGAAGAACTGCTGGAGGCGAACAAAAACAAAAAGGCCGTCGCGGTATACCAGCTGGAGGCCGCCATGGCCAGACAAAAAGACATTGAAAACAAGCTGAACCGGGCGCTGGAGACGGCCCAGGCCTGTGCCAGGCTCAACCAGCTTATCACATTTGCCTCCCGTGCAAAGTCCATTGCCGCCGAAATTGAGTCGGAGATGATGGCGGAGGTCCGCTCCAAAATGGAAACCCGGACCATGGAGTATTTTTCAACGCTCATGTGGAAGAAGGGGGTATACAGCCGCATCACCCTGGACGACAAATACCAGCTTGACCTGTTCCACAGGGACGGCTATTCTTGCGTGGGGTCGTGCAGCGCGGCTGAGCGCTCGCTGCTGGCGCTGTCATTCACACTGGCCCTCCACGAGGTCTCAGGGTTCAACTCCCTGCTCTTTATTGACACGCCGGTATCCCGCGTCACCGGACAGAACCGGGCAAATTTTGCCGCCGTCCTGCAGCAGGTGAGCACGGAAAAGCAGCTTATCATGACATTCACCCCGGATGAATACTCTGAGAACATCAACAGCGTGTTTGCTCCGGCCGCATCGTCCGCCGTTCGACTGACCATGCACGAAGAGCAGGACATCACAACAATTGAGTAGGAGGTGCCGCTCATGGAAATAAAGTCCAAGCACCCGGACAGAATCAACATATCCAAAAGAGCCCGGGAAATTGTGGACAAAATAGATAAGGCCAAGTATTTCGGGCTCCAGGACAGCGTCGTAAGCCGGTCTGAGCTCTTCTCCTTCGCCATGGCCATCGGGGCCGACACAGTGCCCACAAAGCTTGAAAACATCTACTCCGGGGGACTGGTTCTGGAAAAATCTATCGACAGCCGCACCAAAGCCCTTATGTACGCCCTGTTTATCAACAAATTGGGAGACGGCGACCTGGACGAGATGACAAAAAAGGACCAGGTCTATTCGCTGGCGCAGGAGTACGCCAACACGGGCTTTGAAATTATGGAGGACTATATGGAACGCAAGAAAGACTCCGAGCTGATTTGGGAATTGCTTGAGGATCTGGATTTGCAGTACCGTACACAGGTCATGCAGAGGGGGGAGCCGTTATGACACCCCAGGAACAGCTGCAGCAGTGGATTCAGGGCAGCGATAATATCGTGTTTTTTGGCGGGGCCGGGGTGTCCACCGAGAGCGGCATCCTGGATTTCCGCAGTGTGGACGGCCTGTACAATCAAAAATATGACGAACCTCCAGAGACCATTTTGAGCCATACCTACTTTACCCAACGCACCAAGGATTTTTACCGCTTTTACCGGGATAAAATGCTCTGTCTGGACGCCAAACCCAACGCCGCCCACTACAAGCTGGCGGAACTGGAGCGGGCGGGCAGGCTGAAAGCGGTGGTCACCCAAAATATCGACGGACTCCACCAGCTGGCGGGGAGCCGGACGGTGTACGAGCTCCACGGCTCAGTCCACCGCAATTACTGCACCAAATGCCGGGCTTTCTACGGCGTGGATTTTGTCCAGGCGGGGACGAATGTCCCTCAATGCCCGGTGTGCGGCGGGCTGGTCAAGCCGGATGTGGTGCTGTATGAGGAGGGGCTGGACCAGGACGTTGTGGAGGGGGCCGTCCAGGCCATTGCCAAGGCCGATGTCCTCATCGTGGGAGGAACCTCCCTGGTGGTGTACCCTGCCGCAGGCCTCATCAATTATTATCGCGGGAATAAGCTGGTGCTCATCAACCGAGACCCTACCCCCTATGACCGCGAGGCCGACCTTGTGCTCCACGACTCTTTGGGCAAGGTGCTGGGAGGGATCACACTGTGAAGCCAAACGCGGGAGAACGGGCCGCCCAGGTCATGCTGGCCCTGCTGAAAACCATGTGCTATCTGGCCCTGTTCCTGGGCGCCCAGGTGTTTGTCATGCTGCCGGTGGCCATCGCCTCCATCGTACAGATGACGCTTGAGGGGGGCGCCTTTGACGGACGGCTGCCCTTCCAAGCCCTGGCGGAGCATTCCATGGCCTTTTCCCTTGTCGCCAACATGCTCACCCTGTTCATTTTAATGGCCTTCTACCTCATCCGCCGAAAAAAGTTCAGCGAGGCGCTGTGGCTGCGGCGGGTGGACGGCCCCATTCTGTGGTCGGGAGTGTGTTTGGCCCCTGCCCTGTTTTTGTTGGTAAATCTGGTGCTGTCCTCCCTGCCTGACGCCTGGCTGGAGAGCTACAGCGATGCCTCCGCCGGCCTCACCTCCGGCGGCGCAGTGGGCTTCATCGCCGTGGTGGCGGCGGCTCCGCTGGTGGAGGAGATCGTTTTTCGAGGCCTCATCATGACCCGGATGGGCCAAGCCATACCCGGATGGCTGGCCGTATTTCTGTCCGCCACAATTTTCGGCCTGTGCCACGGCCACCCGGTCTGGTTCGGCTATGCCTTTGTGCTCGGCGCTTTCTTCGGTTTCATAGATCTGCGGGCGGGCTCTATCTTGCCCTCCATCCTGGGCCATGTGGCCTTCAACAGCTTCAGCCAGGTCCTCAGCCTCCTCCCGGAGGACAACGAAACCGGGGCGGTCATCGCCTTGGGGATCATCCTGGTCATGGCTATTCTGCTTCCCATCCTGAACCGGAAGGGCATCGCGGCACTGTTCCGCCCCGCACCCAAAGTTCCGCCGGTCCAGACCCTGCCCACGGTCCCCGGCACATATGAATTCGACCCCTGGGAGATATAGCCGCAAAAAAGCCTGGAATGCCTGCTTGCGCAGACTTTCCAGGCTTTTAAAATATTGCCGCATTCAATTGGGGCGCGCCATTCAAACACGTCTCAGCGGAGGCCCGTCCAGGGAAATGATCCGGTCGCAGGCGGACAGCACCTGAGACTGATGGGTGGCCAGTACGGCAGGCACATCCAGCGCCCGCAGTCGGTCCAGCATTCGCGCCGTCCGCTCCGGGTCTACCCCGGCGAAAGGCTCGTCCAGCAAAAACAGCTCCCCTCCCAGCGCCGCGCACCGGGCCAGGGCCAGCCGCCGGGCCATGCCGCCGGACAAGGCGGAGGGATAGGCGCTCCCCTCCGCCGTAAGCTCGGCGAAGGCCAGCCATTTTGCCGTCTCCTCCCGGCGGGACCGGGGAAGCACGTCGCTGATGTTCTGCTGCACCGTCCTCCAGGGCAGAAGGCGGTCCTCCTGGAACAAAAAGGCGGTCCGGGCAGGGTCAACGCCGTATACTGCGCCGTCCTCCGCCTGGACAAGCCCCGCCATCGCCCTCAGGAGAGTGGTTTTACCGCACCCGGAGGGGCCGGACAGGGCGGTAAGACCCTGGGCCGGTATGTCCAGGGAAAAGCGGTCCAGCACCAGCTTTTCTTCATAACGCACCGTAATATTTTCCAGCCTTATCACACTGCGTCCCCCTTCCCCAGCCCTCGCCGGAGCAGTTTCTCCAGCGCCAGAGACAGCGCCACGATGGTGAGGGTCCAGGCGAACAGGTCCGCCGTCTCAAACCCCACCTTGGCCTGCTGGATGCGGGAGCCGATGGCTCGAACGGGAGGGCAGAGCACTTCCGCCGCCACCCCGGATTTCCAAGCCAGTCCCAGGGCGGTGAGCAGTCCGGCCTCGATGTGGGGCCGCAGGGCCGGCAGATAGATGCGCCGCAATGTCTTGAACCTGGAGAAGCGGTAGGCCCGGGCCAGTTCCAGCAGCTTTTCGTCCAGGCTGTCCAGCCCGGCGCCCAGAGCTCCCCACACCACCGGCAGCACCATCAGTCCGGCGATAGCCCAGGGAATGGCCTCTCGGGGCACCCATAGGTACACCAGCAGGATAAAGGACACCACCGGCGTGGCCCGCACCACCCGGACGGCGGGGGAAACCAGCCTGTCTGCCCAAGGGAAAAAGTGGGTGAGGAACGCCAGAAGCACCCCTGCCAGCGCCCCCCATAAAAGGCCCAGAAGCACCCGGCCCAGCGTGGCCCCTACCGACAGCCAGAAATCCGGCCTTCCCGCCATCGCCGCCAACCGTTTCCCCACCGCCAGCGGACCGGGCAGGAACAGCTCCCGCCCCACCAGCCAGGAGGCCAGCGCCCATACCCCCAGCCAAAAGACCGGGGGTATGGCGGTCCTCAGCAATTTTTTCAACGGCCGGACCAATAGATGCCGTCGTCAGGCAGCACCCCGCCCACGGCGGCGGAGTCAATGGAATACAGCACGGCGTAATAGTCGGACATCGCCGCCATCATATCCGTGCCGGAGATAAACGCCAGATGGCATTGGGGTATGGCCTGCTTGGCGATGGGGGCGCTGGGGGTGATGCCCAGCCCCGCGATGAGCTCCGCCGCCGCGTCCACGTTGTTGTTCACGTAGTCAATGGACGCCTCGTAATCCTCCAGGAAAGCGGCCACCAAATCGGGATGGGCCTGAGCAAACTCCGTGCGGGCCACCACGGCGGTCATGATGAGCTGGCTGCCGTTGCGCAGGCCGTCCCACGCCTCGGTCATATCCACAGCCTGGCGCACCTTGCCTTCGCTCTTCATGATGGCGGCGGTGGCGGCGGGCACGGGCAGCATGGCGCACTCGATGTCGCCGGACAGCAGCTTGGCGGAAATCTCAGAGGCGTCGGCAAAGACCACCTCCACATCCTTGCCCATCTCCAGGCCGTTCTCTCTCAGCAGATAGCGCAGAACATATTCCGGGTTCGCCCCCTGTCCGGCGGCGTAAACCGTCCTCCCCGCCAGGTCGGCCATGGAGCTGATCTCCGTCTTTCCGCCGCCCTCCAGGATATGGAGCACACCCAGGGTGCCCGCGGCGATGACCTGAATTCCGCCGTCGGTCTTGTTGTAGAGGTTCACCGCCACGTTGGAGGCCACGGTGGCGATGTCGATATCGCCCTTGGTCAGCCCCGCCGCCAGTTCGCTGTTGTCGGTGTAAATGCCATAGCTGTAGCCGCTTGCGTGGAGGGCGGCGGGGTCGTTGTCGATGCTGTCCAGCAGCTTGGCCGCCCCAACCCCGGTGGGGCCGGACAGCACCGCCAGGCGCACGTCGGGGGTCTCGTCGTCCGCCGGGCTGGGGCTCTCGCTGGGCGCGGCAGAGGGCCAGGGCTCCATGCTGAATGTCTGGGACGGCGCACCGGAGGGCTCATCCGCCGCCGGCTTGCAGGCGGCCAGGGTAAACAGCATCGACAGGGCCAGCAAAAAAGCTGGGAATTTCACATGTCTCATGGTTCGGTTCCTTTCTTCACGGGGACAGGCCGGGTTCCCCCGCCTGCCGGGGCTTTCATTGCTTCGGCTACAATTTTAGCCGTGAAAGTTCCCAATGTCAAGGGCAGGAAGGGCGCGATTTATTTACCAATTCTTAACGAACGCCCTCTTGTTTTTTGTCCCGGCGTCCGCTATACTAGTGACGCTGAATAGTTTACATAATGCGAGGGCATTCGACAGGCCCTCTTTTGAAAGGATGCCTTTTTATGAGCAGAGCACCTAAGCGCGCCGCCAAACGCAAGCCCGCTTTCCTGGTCCGGCTGGCCAAAGGCTTGTACATCACCCTGTTTATTCTTTCCCTTATCGTGGTGGCGGCATACGCCGCGCTGAACATCTTCGCCCCCAAGCCCACAGTGGACAGCCAGGTCACCATCCCTCCAAACACGGAAACTTCCGCCCCGCTCCCCACCGCCACGGACAACCTGCCCGCCTCCGCCGACCCCGACAGCCTGGTGCTCAAGCGCCGTGACAACGTGTTCACCTGCCTGATGCTGGGGGTGGCCGACATTGGCGGCAGCGACACCATCATGCTGGGTGTGTTCGACACCCAGGCCAAAAAAGCCTCCCTCATCTCCATCCCCCGTGACACGGTGGTGCGCTACAACGGCAAGTATCAGAAAATCAACGCCACCTACGCCGGAGGCCCGGAGGCGGTGGCGGAGGCAGTCCACGACCTGCTGGGCGTTCCCGTGGACTACTGGGTATCGGTGAACCTGAAGGCCTTTTCCTCCATCGTGGACCAGATCGGCGGGGTGTATTTTAATGTGCCGGTGGATATGGACTACGAGGACCCCTACCAGGACCTGTACATCCACATACCTGCGGGATACCAGCTGCTCAACGGCAAAAAAGCCGAGGGCGTCATGCGCTGCCGCAGCTGCTACGTCAACGCCGACATCGGCCGCACCGCCACCCAGCGGGCTTTCCTCACCGCCCTAGCCAAGCAGACCATCACCCCGTCCAATGTCGGCAATGTCACCGCCCTCATCAACACCTTCAGCCAGTACGTCCGCACCAACATGCCCCTGAACGATATGGTGTGGTTCGGCACCCAAGCCATCGGAATGAACCTGGACACGGCGCTGAACACCGGCTCCCTGGAGGGGGAGTGGATCAGCCCTTACTGGCAGCTGGATGATGCGGCGGTGCTGGAACTGGTCAACAGCCTGGGTATCTACCAGGACCCGGTGCCCGCCCGGGCGCTGCATATCGTCCACCCTTGACTCCTTCCCCATAAACACAATGCGCCGCAGGAAAAGTCCTGCGGCGTGTTTTCTTTATATCAAGAGCGGGGGATCAAGCGGAACAGTCCGCGCACCGACCGCAGCGGCGGGCGTTTTCCCCCGCCTCTCCCCGGCGCAGCTCCTCCGTCACAACGGCAAGAAATTGGGCGGCGTTGGGCTTGTCCTTCAGAAAGCCCCCGGCGATATGGTCCAGCATGGCGGGATTCCGCTTCCAGGCCACCGCGATCACCGTGCGGATATTCCGCTCCACCGCGTGCCACGTGGTCCGGTAGCGCCGGGCCACCTCGGGGTACAAGTCCTTCGTCACCACCAGGAGCAGCTCCGGCCGTTCCGCGCACAGCGCCACGGCATACGCGGCGTAGGCATAGCCTTTGTATTCCGCCGTAACGCCCAGCCGGCGCAGCAGGTCGTAGGCCTGACACAGCCATCTTTCCATTTTATTTACCGCCTTTCCCTCCGCTCGGTCTCCAACAGACTGGACACCGTAATACCCATGTGGGCCGCAATTTTTTGCAGCGTGCTGAGCTTCGGGTCGGTCTTTCCCCGCTCAATCAGGCTGATCTCCTCCGTGCTGATGCCCATCTCATAGGCCATTTCCGGCTGGTTTTTGGACAGCTCTTTTCGATATGCTTTCACCCGCTTTGCCAGCGCTTCTGTCTCCGGCATTTTTTCGACCCCTCTTGACAAATCATATCCAAAAGAAGCTGATCATGCCACGTACTACAATACGGATTTTTCATTTTCCGCCCGCGGGGCCGAGGTAAAGCGCCCCGACAGCTCAGGATACAATAAAAACAGGCCAGACCTTGTCTCAAATCAGGTCTGACCTGCCCCATTCCATCCGTGCCGTTCCCCGTATTCCTTTCTGAAATCCGCCTGAGACGGCTTGTTCCATCCCACTCCAGTTCGGCGGAAGGGCCGTCCGCACATCAAATTTCAATAATATAACTCGCAAATAAATTCTACTGCCCGACATCAATTTTGTCAAGGGTTTTCGCAAAAAAAGACGGCGGCATTTTTTCAATGCCGCCGACTCTTTATGAACGCTTAATGCACTAATTAATCCATCGGTGTTTCCCATCCATCGGGAACGCGAATCCAGTCGGTCTTCCAATACCCGTATGTAAGCGACCACAGGCGCATCTCCTTGACACCGTCCCTTGTCCGGTAGTACCAGCGGACCTCCTCCGCCCGGGGCTCCACCTGGGCCTCTCCCGCAGGGATATCAGCGGCCATAACCGGGGCTACCCCTGTGGAGAACAGGGAAAACGCACACAGCAGCGCCGCAACGGTGGTCAGAATACGCTTTCTCATTCTTGCTGTCTCCCCTCAAAAATGTATAGATGTTGATATTTCTCAGATGTAGCTTCCTTTTCCGAAAGATACCTGCTAAATTCGTAATCAATGTACAACTGATACCGACCATCTGAACCTTTCAGAATAAATGAGCCATTCAACCTCTCATTTATCTCTGAACCATCAAAACCTTCTTCATAAACAGTCCGCACATCATCCTGAAAATATTCTTCAGGCGGGGCCACCGCAGACTGTACAATTACCAGATAGGATGCTATGAATAACGCCGCCAAGAGGCACCGTGCCGCAGGGCTCACGCGCGGCGGCTTGCCTTTACGGGCAAGCAACACTTCAAACCGCTGTCCCAAAACCGTTTTCCTTCCCACGGCCTGAAACTCATCCAAGGCCAGCGCCGGAAACCGGCGGTTCCCCACAACCTGAGCCGCCACGTCTTTCAGCGCCGTCATGTACGCCAACCGGCCCACCTCATCCATATGTTCCGTCACCTTCGCGTCACAGCGAATTTCGATGAGGGCGTTCACCGTCCTGCGGAAAATATGGACCAGCGGATTCCACCACATCACCGTGGCCGCGACGCCAAAAAGAAACTTGACCACCGCGTCATGGGAACGGATGTGCTCCGCCTCGTGGGCCAGAACCAGTTCAATCGCCTCTTCCGACAGTTCCAGCACGGGAAAATAGATGGTGGGGCGGAACACGCCCGCCACATAGGGCACTTCCACATCGGTGGAAACCAGCACCGGGCAGCCCACATTGAGCCGCTGGGCACACCGCCGGACGCGTTCATCCTCCACCACGACATAGCTTTTGCAGCGCCTGCGGGCGAGGGTAAAGACAAGCACATCCCACCCGACCATGACCGCCGCGCCGACGACCCAGACGATCACCAGCCACCGGACCACCGCCGGGTTCGCCCGCAGAAGCCTGGTAAACGGACCCAGTAAGGTCCATGAGCGGACCAGTAAATTTGTTGAAAACTCAAGCGGCAGGGCCAATCGCACGACAGCGCACGCAGACGCCGTCAGCAAAACAGAAGCGCCGTATTTTTTGACAAAGCCGGGCCAGCAGTACAAAGCGCAGACCAAGGCCAACGCGGCGCTGAAGAGGACCAAGGTACTGAACACCGAGAAGTACGAGACCACTACTCCAGGTCAAGCTCCTTCTTGCGCTCAGCCAAAATTTTTTCCAATTCGTCCACCATCTCCTGCGTCAGCTCGTCGCTTTGCAGAAGCATGGAAAAATACATAGGGATGGACTGGGCCCCTTTCCCACGGAAAAGCGTCTCCGAGTAATAGCTCTCCCGGGAGATGTTGGCGGCGTACAGCCTTCCGTAAGTTTTGGTCCTCTTGATGAATCCTGCCTCACGAATCGCCTCCTTTTTGAGCAAGCTGTTAAGCAGAATGTGAATTGTGCTGGGGCTCCAGCTGGGAGCGACGCATTCTTCCAAGATTTCATAACGCGCCAACGGGCGCTCCGCCTGCCAGAGAGTCTCCATGATCTCCAGCTCGCTTTTTGTTAGTTTCACAGCGGCCTCCTATCTGGTTATGTTTTACCAATTGAAATTATACCCTATTGTTTTGAATTGTCAATAGAAACATGGATATTTTTGAAAAACTTTTCTCATTTCACAGTTCTCCTCCATCGACCAAACGTCAAGTCCCCGCAGGTCCGCAGAAGGTTCCCCTTTTCACCGGGCCTCATCTCCGTCCAGCTCCCGGCGGTACCGGGCCATGGACTGGGCAAACAGCTCCCCGTTGGTGGGGGGCGTGTATGTAATGGCGTTGGCCCCGGCGCGGATGGTGTCCAGAATGGTCTGGTCGGTGGGGCCTCCCGTGGCGATGATGGGCACGTCGGGAAACCTGTCCCGGATGCCCTGGACAATCTCCGGCGTGCGTTGGGCCCCGGAGACGTTGAGGATATCCGCGCCCGCTTCCAGCCGGGCGGCCACATCGGTTTTGGCGGAGATTACGGTGACCACCACCGGAATGTCCAGCACACGCTTGAGCATCTGGACCACCTCGTTGCTGGTGGGCGCGTTGACCACCACGCCGAACGCCCCTTCGTGTTCGGCGTCGTTGGCCAGATTCACCACCCGCGCCCCACGGGTGACGCCGCCGCCCACTCCGGCGAACACAGGCATGTCCGCCGCCTGCATGACGGCCCGGTGGATGGCGGGCTGAGGGGTAAAGGGATAGACGGCGATGATGGCGTCGGCGTTGATGTTGCGGATAATTGCCACGTCGGTGGTAAATGCCAGGGATTTGATCCGACGCCCAAACACCCGGATGCCGGAGCACTCGGAGATGCAGGTGGGGATCATGATCATGTGATTGCGCAGGGTTCCTTCATAGGCGGGGACGGATTTACGCACACGAAGTTCTTGTGCCATGAACGCTCCTTTCTCCTGGTACAGGGTTGGATTCAGCGATACCAGCTTCCGGCCGGGCCATAGCTGTTTTTCACCACCACCCGGGCGGCGGTGTTGTCCAGCCCGCCGGCGGTGAGCAGGGCCGCGTAATCGGTGCCCTTCACGGAAGCGGGCACCCAGACCCGTGCTGCATATAGGCCCAGGTTGGCGGCGGTAACACCGCTGAGGGTGTTCTCACCACGCAGCGCCTCCTCCGAGGTCTGGACGGACAGGGCCACCCCTTTCTCCGCCAGCTCTCCGGACAGGCGCTGCCAGAACGCCGCCACGGGCACGCTGAGGTCCTGGGGGCGGTTGTCGCTGACGGCCAGCACCTTTACCTCTCCGGTGTCCGGGTAACCCGCGCTGTCCAGCAGGATCTCGTCAAAGCCCATATCCGCCAGTTCCAGGCACAGGGCGGACAAGTAATCCACCGCCTGCCGGCTGGCTGGGCTGGACCAGCCCATACCCTGGTAATCGTGCCACACATTGCCGCCCCGGGTCATAATGGACCCCACCCAGTTCCGGGCCAACACGGGGTCCCGGAAGCACTGGACGCGGGCCACCAGGTACAGGTTTCCGGCCTCGGCCAAAGTCCGCACCGCCTGGGCCGTCCCGTTGTCCGCGGCGTTGGTCCCCAGGTTTGCCGCCAGGGGAACCTGAGACTGCCACGCCAGCCGGCCGTTGACGTCTTTCATCTGCACCACCAGGGCATTCCCTCCGGCGGCGGCCACTGCCTGGGCGGCGGTTCCGCCGCGCAGCTGCTCCAAGGTGACGCTTACCGCGCCGATGGGGGTGTACTGGGGCTCCGGAACCGGCGTCGGCGTCGGCTCCACAGACTCAATGGGCTCTACGGTCACATCGCCCACGGGACTGCTCACCACTTCCACCGGGTTGGAGGCAATAGGGGGCGGAGACGGGTTGTCCTCAACTCCGCGCCAGCTGATTTTCACGCCGGTGTCGGTGTACTCCAGGTCCACAAACATGGAAAAGGCCACCACCACCGCCAACAGCACCGCCAGCAGGGCAATGATAAACAGCAGCACCGCCCTGGCCCGGCCTCCGCCCCGGCCCCGGTATTCATGATATCCATATTGATTCCTGTGTCCGCCCATGCCGATTTCCCCCAGGACGATATATATTTTAATGTTACAATACCTTTTGCGCAGTCAAGCACCGCCGCAGCGCGGCTTTTATAATATGACCGTGATGCGGTTATTATATCACAAGCCTTTCTGGTAGTCCAATATTAAAATGCTGATTTTTGTTAAATTATTGTTAGACCGGAGTCACATTCATCTCCGCACCCCGGTTATGCTCAGCCAAATCCTGCCCCGAAACGCGAAAAGGACCGCCCGGCGGTCCGGACGGTCCTCATCTCACAGCCCATTGGGTCAGGAGCAGCAGAGCAAAGCCGGGCAGTCCCAACGCCCCCAGCACCAGCCCGTTCAGCAGGTTTACCCCAAGCTGTACCCCCAGCAGGGCTCCAATGCCTTGAAACAGCCACAGGAATACCAGCCCCAGCCCCGAACGGACAACCAGCCGGCACAGCGCGGCCACCGGACGGCGGCAAAGAATCAGGGCGGCGGCCAAAACGCCTCCCGCCGCCCACCACATCCAGCTGCTCACACCGCCCCCTCACGGGCCGCGTCCAGCTGCTTCACCTGGCGCACAAAATAGGAATAGCGGCTTTGCAGCGCATTGATCTCATAGACGCAGGCGTCCACCAGATCCGGGTCGCTGTAAGCGTTAAACTGCGCATAGGCAAAATTGAGCTGGTTCCGGGTCTGCTTCATTCCCTCCATAAGCTGGCGGCGCTCCTCTTCTTCCTGCCGGGCCAGCGCCTTGCGGCGGCCAAAGCGGACTGCTTCTGCCATCGGCTTCACCTTCCTTTCCTGGGCCACGGGCCCTCTATCAAGACTCTATGCCAAGTTTGGGCAAATATTCCAATTCTTATACCGCAGCCCGGACTTGTCAGTTAAAAATTATATGCCATAACTTTAACTAGAAATAAACTAAAAGTTAATTCATCCAGGTATATTCAACGTAGCATGAAGGGGGAATAGGCTGATGAACGACAAAGCATATCTAAGCATCCGGATGAACAGGCAGCTCCATGACAAGTTTCAGTCCGCGTCCGCTTATGAGGGCCGCTCTATGAGCGGGCAGATTTTGTATCTGGTCAACCAGTATGTCAGGCAATTTGAAAAAGAGCACGGTCCCATCGACCTGCTCGAGTCGGAGCCATGAATCCCGCCCGCCTGCTGCTGGACCTGCTGTACCCGCCTAAATGCCCTTTCTGCAGCCGGGTGCTGGAGCGCGGCGAGGAGGGTTGGTGCGCCTCCTGTCAGGAGAATTTGCCATGGATCGAGCCCGGCGAGGGCAAGCAGACGGAGGGCTGCTCCTCCTGCCTGTCCCCCCTGTGGTACCGGGATGGGGTGCGGAACGGAATGCACCGGTACAAATTCGGCGGTGGCCGGGGCCACGCCAAGCTGTTCGGAACCCTGATGGCCCAATGCCTTCACGACCGCAGGGAAGCACCCGTGGACCTCATCACCTGGGTTCCGCTTCACCCGAAGCGAAAAAAGGAGCGGGGCTATGACCAGGCGGAGCTGCTGGCCCGACGGGTGGGTGAACTGTCCGGCCTTCCGGTGTCGGGCGCCCTGGAAAAGACACGCGCCACCGCCGTCCAGTCCCAGACCGGGGCGGATGAGGCCCGGGCCGCCAACGTCCAGGGTGCTTACCGGGCCTTGCCGGGGCTGGACCTGACCGGACGGCGGGTGGTGCTCATCGACGACGTGGCCACCAGCGGAGCCACACTTTCCGAATGCGCCGCCGTCCTCCGGCAGGCCGGTGCGGACTCCGTGGTGGGTCTGACTTTCGCACGGGCCCGGTGAATCCTCAGCTCCTCTTTTGGGTCCGACAAAAAAGGCTGTACTTTTTCATTTGCCTGTGATATACTGGCTGAAACGGCTCCTCCCCGCGCCAGTGGCGTCCGGGTCGAGTTGAGCCTCTTTCATATGGCGCAAAGCGCTGAATGCAGCGCTTAATTTGATAGGCAGAAACATAGGACGGCATCAGCTGCGGGACCGGGCCGCAGCCCCACCGGCGAGACAGGGCCGGACGGGCTGCGGCTTGGCCTGCACAGCGTGCGCGGGGGAATGCCGCCGCGTATTTTTGTTATGTCCAAACCATTTCCGCCATCTACATAGGAGCAAAAAGGCGGGGCGTTTCGCATCCGTCTGTGGTACTATGCGCAAAAATTTATACAATCAAAAGGAGTTACTATGGCAGAAAAATTGAAAATTATCTCTTTGGGCGGTCTGAACGAGATCGGCAAAAACCTCACTGTTTACGAATACGGGAACGACATTATCCTGGTGGATGTCGGCATGGGCTTTCCGGACGACGACATGTACGGCATCGACGTGGTCATCCCCGATTTCACCTACCTCATTCAAAACCGGGACCGTATTCGGGCCATCTTCATCACCCACGGGCATGAGGACCACATCGGAGCGATTCCCTACCTCATGCGGAATGTGAACGCCCCCATCTACGCCACCAGGATGTCGGCGGGCCTCATCAAGCTGAAGCTGGACGAACACCGCCTCACCGATACGGTGAAACTCATCACCTGCGAGGCGGGGGAGACCGTCAAAGCGGGCAGATTCTCTGTGGAGTTCATACACATCAACCACTCCATTGCCGACGCGGTGGCCTTTGCCATCCGCACCCCTGTAGGCGTCTGCATCCATACCGGAGACTTCAAAATCGACCCCACCCCCATCCAGGGTGGCATGGCCGACCTGACCCGGCTGGGCGAGCTGGGCAACGAGGGGGTTCTGGCCCTTCTTTGCGACTCCACCAATGTGGAGCGCCCTGGCTTCAGCACGAGCGAACGGTCGGTGGGCGCCTCTTTCGACGCCCTCTTCCGCGGTTTTGAAAACCGTATCATCGTCACCACCTTCGCATCCAACATTGACCGCATCCAGCAGATCATCGACGTGGCGGCCAAATACAGCCGCAAAGTGGCGGTCACCGGCCGAAGCATGGAAAACGCCATGAAGGTATCCACCGAGCTGGGGTATATGAAAATCCCTGCCGGGACGGTGGTGGACCTGCCCCACATAAAAACCCTGCCCCCCTCCAAGGTGTGTATCATCACCACCGGAAGTCAGGGCGAGACCATGTCCGCCCTCACTAGAATGGCTTTCAACACCCATCGTCAGGTGGAAATTCAGCCCGGCGACCGGGTGATTATCTCCGCCTCCGCCATCCCCGGCAACGAAGCCTCCATCGGCAACGTCATCAACGAGCTCTACCGCCGGGAGGCCGAGGTGGTCAATGAGCGGGAGCTGCCCCTCCACGTGTCCGGCCACGCCTGTCAGGAGGAGCTGAAAATCATGCACGCCCTGACGCGGCCCAAATTCTTTATCCCCGTCCACGGGGAGCAGCGCCACCTCAAAACCCACGCCAAGCTGGCCCGCCAGATGGGGATGGCCCCCAATCACATCGTCATCAGCGATGTAGGCAAGGTCATCGAGCTCACCCGGGACAGCGTCAAGCTCAACGGCACGGTGCCCGCCGGTAAGGTATTTGTAGACGGCTACGGCGTGGGCGACGTGGGGGCGGTGGTCCTGCGGGACCGCCAGCACCTGGCCCAGGACGGCATGGTCGTCGTCGTCGTGTCCATGTCCGGGGAGGACGGTTCGGTGATCTCCGGGCCGGACATCATCACCCGGGGCTTCGTGTACGTGAAAGAATCCGAGGAGCTGATGGACGATTTGCGCCAGGTGGCGGTGGACGCCCTGGAGCGCTGTCAATGCCGGAATATCCGGGATTGGTCCTCCATCAAGTCCGAGATGAAGGGCGCCCTGTCCGGCTACCTATACAAAAAGACAAAACGAAATCCCATGATACTCCCTGTTATCATGGAAGTGTAACCGTCAAGCTGTCGGGGTCCGCGCGGAATATTCCCGCGCAGACCCCGGTAGTTTTCTTTTTTATGTCCCTTTTCTTCGGAAGCGGGACATTTTTTTGCCCAAAAACATAGATTGGGGAAAACCGCAAAGGAGTTTTCCCCATGAAGCTGTCCCAGCTCTTGTCCGTCATCGGCGCCCGCTGCCCCCAGAACCCCGACATCACCGCCCTCGTCTGCGACTCCCGGGAGGCGGTCCCCGGAGCCCTCTTCGTGGCCATGGAAGGGGTCAACACCGATGGCCGCGCCCACATCTCCGACGCGCTGGCCCGGGGGGCTTCCGCCGTGGTGTGCCGCCCGCCCCTGCCCGGAGACGTCCCCGGCGCGGCGGCGGACGACCCCCGCTCCGCCCTGGCCCTGCTGGCGGCGGAATTTTACGGCCACCCCGCCAACCGGCTTACCCTCACCGCCGTCACCGGAACCAAGGGCAAAACCACCACTGCCCACATGCTCCGGGACATCTTCTCCGCCGCCGGGTACAAAACCGGCATGATCGGCACCCTGGGCACATACATCGGCCGGGAAAAGCTGACCGATGCCGCCAACACCACCCCAGAACCCATCGCCCTCCACCGCACCCTGCGGCGGATGGCGGACGCGGGCTGCACCCACGCCGTTATGGAAGTCTCCTCCCAGGCCATGAAGCTGCGCCGGACCCACGGCCTCACCTTCACCGCCGGACTGTTCCTCAACCTCTCCCCGGACCACATCGGCGGCGCGGAGCACGCCGATTTCGCCGAATACCGCGCCTGCAAAGCCGCCCTCTTTCGCCAGTGCGGCCTCGCCGTGGGCAATGGGGACGACCCCGCCTGGCCCGCTATGGCCGCTCAGCTCCCCAAACGCGCCCCCGTCACCACCTTCGGCTTTGGCCCTACGGCGGACGTCCGCGCCCTGACCGCCGAACCCGACCCGGACCGTCCCTTTTCCACCCGGCTCACCGTGGAGGGCGCGTCCCCTTACCACATCCCCCTGCCCGGAACCTTTAACGCCGCCGACGCCCTGGCCGCCGTGGCCCTCAGCCGCGCCCTAGGCCTCAACGACGGCGCGGTGCGGGCGGGACTGGCCCACGTACGCGTACCGGGCAGAGCCCAACGCCTGTCCGTTCCCGCCCCCTTCACCATCTTCATCGACTACGCCCACAACGGCGGCAGCTTCCACGCCCTGCTGTCCGCCCTGCGGGAACACAACCCCCGGCGGATCATTCTCGTGTTCGGCGCGGGGGGCGACCGCCCCAAAATGCGCCGCGCGGACATGGCCCAAGCCGCCGTCCAAGGGGCGGACTACGCCGTTCTCACCGCCGACAACCCCCGTTCGGAGCGGGCGGAGGACATCTGCGCCGACATCTCCGCCGCGCTGGGCCCATTCCCCCACGAAATTGTCCCGGACCGCCGGGAGGCCATCTTCCGGGCGCTGGACCTGGCCCGGCCCGGCGACACAGTGGCCCTGCTGGGCAAAGGCCACGAGGAGTACATTGAGGAAAACGGCGTGCGCCGTCCCTTCTCCGAACGGGCGGCGGTGGAGGAGTACTTCTCCATACAACGTTGACTTCGTCGGCGCACGCTCCATATCCCTCGCTTCCGCCTGCGGCGAAAGTCGGCCCATTTCGCCGCGCGACGATGCGGGTAAAAAGGGACAGCCGCCACTCTGCCAAGTGACGGCTGTCATGCTTTTTGACAGTACTGATTCTTGAATGAGCCAAGCCGCCTGCTCAGATGAGCGCTTGCGGATTCCTTATTTTTATTATAAACATTTTGCAATTTCCAGCCCTAACCTTATGTAACTCGGCAAATGGTGGCAAAGCCTTGATTTTCAGGCGTTTTCGCCATTTGCCGTTCGGGAGAGTTTTTTGCATATCTCGGCGTATCCCGGCGTGACTTTGCGCTGAAACGTAGTACGGAAGTAGTAAAAGCGGCCTGTTGCTCCTGTTTTACTACTTTACTACGCAGCCAGCCGCTCCATCTCCGCCTTTACGGAACAGGCATCAACATGGGTGTAGTAGTCCAGCGTCATGGTGATATTGGCGTGGCCCATGATGTACTGCAAAGCCTTGGGATTCATCCCGGCGTTTGCCATACGGGTACAGAACGTGTGCCGCAGGGAGTGCGGGGTAATGTTAGGCAACTGCTCCTTATGCTGCTTGTTGTACTTCCTCACAAGACCCCTAATCACGGCGTTATAGTTCATGCCTACTTTCGGCGTCCCGTCCTTTTTGAGAAACAGGAAATTGGTATAGCCGTCCACCGTGATGGTGGCTTTCTTGCCCCGATTCTTCAGCACTCGCTTTAACGCCTGGTAGACCGGCTCACTCATAGGGATTTCCCGGTAGCCGTTCTTGGTCTTGGGCGTTTCGATGTAGTAGCCGTTTTTGCTGTCCCGCAGGAGTTGGTGGTCTACCTGGATCAGCCGGTTCTTAAAATCAAGGTTCGTGGTCAGCCCGCAGAACTCGGAAATGCGAAGCCCGGTTCCCAGCAGGATGATAAGCTCATCAGCATACTTCTGATATACCGGGTCATTCTGTGCGAAGTCAATCAGGCTTGCCTCCTGTTCCGGCGTCAGTACAGTTTTCTCACCCCTGTCATCATCCAGGACTTTGTTCAGGGCAAAGCTGAACGGGTTCTTGCGAATACAATCGTCCTCGATGGCGATGAAGAACGCGGCCCGGAGGGAACGTTTGTAGTTGCTGATGGACTGGAAGCTAAAGCCCTTTTCCCTCATGCGGATGGCCCACTCCTTGGCGTCGGAGGGCTTCACCGCGTCAATGCTTTTCCCGCCGAGAGGGTCATCCCGCAAAAGGCCCATCAGGTATTCCCGCTGTTTCTTGGTGCCCCGCTTCACATCCGCCCGCTGACTGTTCTGCTTGGCGTAGAGCTGGCAGACGGTCATTTTTTTGCCCACGGTGTCGATGCCGTCCGCAATATCCCGGTTGATCTCCTTCTCTTTCTCCCGCAGGGAAATGTCGTCCCGTTTGCCAGCCGGGGTCTTGTCCGTGGCTACCAGCTTCCAGGCATAGACGAATTGGGGCTTGCCGGTGCTGTCCGTGTACTTATATGCGTATCTCCCGTCTTTTCGCTGGCTCTCTCCAGTTCTTAAAATGCGGCCTTTGCTGTCACGTCGTTTCTCCGCCATTA
>ERZ808028.718-NODE-718-length-24174-cov-4.569033_pt1 | contig 24174 bp, 12 predicted proteins | sample MGYA00380184_ERZ808028 | MGnify/ENA primary metagenome ERZ808028 (study PRJEB31490, sample SAMN06133397) | mouse gut metagenome | isolation source: J8_1 | host: mice | place: China: Chengdu | collected 2015-05 ...
ACTCAGCATAGGCCATCAAACGATCATCAACCTCTGTAAATTTATTAGCGGCTATGCACAACCCCTCATAAACTTTATCATTAAAATGACTGTAAGTTACATTGACTGTCCCCTTCGCTTGAAGTTTACCTAAATAAGATGAAGGATCACCGTTTTCCGCACTAATCGGAGCACAGACCATCTCATAATCGTTAGACTGAATAATATACTCGTAAGTCTTTACATCAGTTCCATCTTCTACTTCATTAGGTGTTTTCATCGTATAGCCCACAGACTTGAAAACAACGAAATTAGGATCAAAGTGGCTTGTAATACGTCTGAATTCTTCCATAGCTGAAGGATTGTCAACGCAAACCGGCACACGAATCTCAATCGGAAGAGCGACCTTTGCTTTCTCTAAAGCTTTGATAGCCTCGGCTTGATATGCCGTCATTTTGGCTTCATCGTAATTATTTTTAGTGCTAAATGATGATAGACTTCCTAAAGCAATATAGTCTAAACCTTTATCAGTTGTAGCAAAACCGGCAGGAATAATCGTTGATTGAACAGATATATCAACACTGACATTATCAGATGCCTCTTGCTCGTTTTCTTCACTTTGTTCTTTGGTTACATAGGCACTACCCGTATCTAAACCATAGAAGATTGTTTGACGAAAAGCTTCTTGAGCTACTGCCTTTTTAGAATTGGCATTACTTGAATTAAAATTAAACAGATAAACATAGCTTTCCGGACTTATTGCCGACATATACATATGGCTATCAATATCACTCGCATTCTGTTCGGCATACATTTCGTCAATATAACTGTAACTTAAATCACCGGATTTAAACATATCTAAAGCCTCATCATGATTTTCAACTAAAACCATTGTCCCCTCTTCAAAGGAAACTTGCCCGACTTCCCAATAATTTTCATTTTTCTTAAAGCCGATTGCCTCTTCGCTATAAGAAGTCAGATAATAAGCACCGTTATACCACATAGTTTTTGGAGAGGTTGCGAATTTATCGCCTACTTCTTCTAATAGATTACGGCTAACCGGATAAAATCCGCCATTCAATAAATATGTATTAAAATATGGACATGACTTTTCTAAGGTAAAACGAATCGTGTATTCATTAACAACCTCAATGCCCACTTCATCAAAAGTAGCTTTACCTTTTAGATACTTTTCACCGTTTTTGATTAAAGAAGCCACTTGTTTTTGATATTTTGAAGCATGGTCTTTATCTAATACGTACTCTATCCCCGTCAAAAAATCATCAGCGGTTACATTATAGCCTGTTGGCTTCCCATTGGAATCAACCCAAGCTACATCTCCTCGAATACTAAAATCCCACACTTTATTTTTCTCACTGGCACTTCCTACATCTTGTGCTAGGGCAGGTTTTAAATTGCCGTAACGATCGGTTTCCACCAACCCGTCAATAAGATTGCCTAACAAACTTAGGTTTTTCTCTTTATCGGTCACTAAATAATTTAAACTATCAACACGATTATCCATCGTCATATAATCTTTGTAAACATCTACATCATAGCTTGCATCGATTTGTCGACCGTTACTTTTACATCCGACAAGCAACATTGAAAACGCAAGTAACGCACATAGCTTTTTTTTCATCTCTCGACCTTCCTTTCTTTACATTATTTTATTGTATAGGACATCTAGATATTTGTCAAATAAAGAAAAGGACAAAAAAAGAAGAATGCCTAGGCATCCTTCTATGCGATTTCCTTTTTATAACCTTCGATTTCAGCTTGATTCGCATACACGAAATGTCCCGGAAGAATTTCAGTCCATACCGGTTTATCAACTGAATAATCATGGATACTTGGATCGTAAACCAATAACTCTTTATTTCTTTCAATTTCCGGATCGGGAATCGGTACAGCAGAAAGCAAAGCTTTTGTATAAGGGTGTAATGGATGCAAGAATAATTCTTCTGATTCTGCTAACTCCACAATACGTCCTTTGTGAATAACTGCAATACGGTCAGAAATAAAGCGAACGACTGACAAGTCATGAGCAACGAATAAATAAGTTAAATTCTTTTCTTTTTTCAACTTATTCAATAAGTTCAAGACCTGAGCACGAATAGATACGTCTAAGGCTGAAATAGGTTCGTCTGCAATGACAAATTCAGGATCCATAATCAAAGCACGGGCAATTCCGATACGTTGACGTTGCCCACCTGAGAACTCGTGTGGGAAACGAGAAGCGAATTCCGGTAATAAACCAACTTCTCTTAAAGCATCTTGAACTTTATTTTTTCTATCTTCTTCATCTTTATAAAGATGGAAGTTATATAAACCTTCAGAAATGATATAGTCAATTTTAGCACGCTCATTCAAAGAAGCCATCGGATCTTGGAAAATCATTTGAATTTTTTGAATGACTTCACGGTCTAATTTTTTATCAATTTTACCATTGATTTTCTTACCGTTAAAGATAATTTCACCCTTGCTTGTAGGGTTGATACGAATAATCGCACGTCCGATCGTTGTTTTACCTGAACCGGATTCACCAACTAGCGAAAATGTTTCACCACGATAGATTTTGAAGTTGACATCATCAACAGCCACGAATTCACGACGACCATTCTTAAATGTGATTTGAAGGTCCTTGACCTCTAATAAAACTTCTCTGTTTTCCATAGTCAATCCTCCTCTATCCTTTCAATTTCTCTCTTAATTTTTGAATCGCACGCGGTGCTTCAAATTCAGGCGCACGAGGATCCAACAACCAAGTTTTCGCTTTATGAGTTGGTGATACATCGAAATATGGTGGATTTTCGATAAAATCAATTTTCAAAGCATGACGATTACGTGGTGCAAAAGCGTCCCCTTTGATTTCTTGATATAAGTTTGGTGGTGTACCTTCAATTGTTGATAAAGGTTCACCTTTAACACCTAACTGTGGTAATGATGATAACAATGCCCAAGTATAAGGGTGTCTTGCATCATAGAAGATTTCTTCGGCATTACCTACTTCAACAATTTCGCCGGCATACATAACCGCAACACGATCGGCAACGTTCGCTACAACACCTAAATCGTGGGTAATGTAGATAACTGTCATGCCCATCTCTTTTTGTAAATTACGAATCAAATCCAAAATCTGAGCCTGAATGGTTACATCTAGGGCAGTTGTAGGTTCATCACAGATTAAAATTTTTGGGAAACAAGCAGCGGCAATTGCGATAACAACACGCTGACGCATACCACCGGAGAATTGGTGAGGGTATTGATTGTAACGATTAGCAGCATCTGTGATACCAACCTTCTCTAACATTTCAATAGCCATTTGTTTAGATTCTTCACCTTTAATCCCTTGGTGAAGCTCAATAACTTCACGAATTTGTTCACCAATTACTTTTAATGGGTTTAATGAAGTCATCGGATCTTGGAATACCATGGCAATCTTTTTACCACGAATTTTTAACCAATCTGCTTCTTTAGTGTATTTAGCAATATCTACACCTTCAAATGTAATTGAACCACCGGTAATTGAACCATTGTTATCTAACATACCGATGAATGATTTTGTGAATACAGATTTACCTGATCCTGATTCACCAACAATCGCTAATGTTTCACCTTCATATAAGTCCAATGAACATTTACGAATAGGTTTTAAGAATTTTCCACGCATAGAGAACGTGATTTCGATATCTTTAGCCGATAAAATAGGTTTTCTTTCCATCAAATTGTCCTCCTTTTAAACGTGATTTCTTGGATCAGAAGCATCTGAGAATGCGTTTCCTGCAAGATAGAATGAAATAGTGATAATTGATACAATCAATGTAGGGAAAATCAACAAGTAAGGGAAATCTTGGAATTTTGTACGACCTTGTGATAACAATTTACCTAATGAAGGAATTGTATCAGGTAAGCCTAATCCCAAATATCCTAAGGTTACTTCTTGAGAAATAACTTGTGGCACCATCAACGCCATACGTAAGATAACAACTGATACCAGATAAGGAATCAAGTTTTTAGAAATCATACGATACAAAGGTGTACCTAAACAGCGAGAAGCTAAGTTATATTCACGGTCACGAATCATAAATACTAAGTTACGAACGTTACGTGCCATAGCTAACCAACCTGTCGCACATAAAGCAATACATAATGTCATAAAACCTTGCTTCATGATATAAGTTAATAAGATTAAGTAGATTGTTTGTGGAACGTTAGCGATAACGTTATATAATTCTGTAAAGAATCTGTCAGTTGCACGAACGTATCCCCAGATACAGCCGATAACTACACCGAAAGCAACACAGAATAATGTAACGACACCGGCGATTTCCAATGATAAAGTTGTTCCGTACCATGTACGTGCCCACATATCACGTCCTAATGTATCTGTCCCGAACCAGTAAGTTGCATTCGGAGATAATAATTTATCAGCACGATTGATTTGTTCCATATCAAATCTTGCAAAAGTATCTGCGGCAAATGCGAAGACGGTCAATGCAATCATTGTGAAGACCAAAAACATCGCTAATTTATTTTTTGAAAATGTTCTGAAAACCGAACGCCAATAAGAATATTCTGAATAACCTGTTCTTTCTGCGTCTTCGGCATCAAATTCTGCAAAGGTAAATAATTCTTGTTGTGTTAACTCTTGTTTATTTTCCATTAACGTGAACCTCCTTTGCTATCAATTGAAATACGTGGATCGATTAACATCATCAGGATATCTCCTAAGAATACACCGATAATACCCACTGCTGAATATACTAAGATAATAATCTGAACTAAGTTGTTATCCTGCTTTGTTGTTGCTTGGACAAGCAAGTTACCCATACCAGGAATCGCATATAATTCTTCTACTAATAAAGAGCCACCAATTGTCATTAAGAAGCTGACTGGCAAATATTGAGCCATTGGTACGAATGCATTTCTTAATACGTGTTTATACATAATATTTTTATATGGTAAGCCTTTTGCTCTAGCTAATTTGATATAATCTTTATTTAATTCATCAACCATATAACGACGAATCCATAACGCATAACCGGCAATTCCACCTAACGCCATAGAAACAACCGGTAAAATCCAAGAAACAGATTGTTCTTGAGAATAACGCATCGGTAAATCAAACCATTTACTTACGAATACTTGGATAAAGAAATAGTAAACTAATGGTGGTACAGAGTTAATAAAGATAATATAACCTGTTCCTAATGAGTCGCCAAATTTACCTTTGTGACTAGCCTGCATAACCCCCATAGCGATACCGAAGATTAAGCTCAATACAGTTGCCACTAAACCAAAAGCAGCTGATACCGGAATCTTTTGGGCCATGATAGTTGTAACCGGAACATCAATTTGAATTTTCATAGAAGTTCCTAAGTTCCCTTGGGCTAATTGTCCAAAGAAATTGAATAACTGTACTAAAGGCGGTTCGGTTAATCCCATAACCTCTAACTTACGTTGAACCATCTCAGGCGACATCTTCTGATACTCTTCTGCACTGAAGTAACCTTCAACCGGCATTAAGCGCATCAATAAGAAAACTGCTGTTACAATGATTAAAACCGTAAGTAGAGATTGAAGCAAACGTTTAACTGTGTATTTAAGCATTCTTTCTCCCCCTTTGCTCAGATTTAATCTGAATCAATATTTTTGCTTGTTTTAACACTGAAGACTCGTATCTTCTATATATAAACCAACAATAGCGTGTAGTTTATGTTTTATAGTTTAATATTCTTTCCGTTCAATGTCAACTGTTTTTTAACGGAAAAAGACACATTTTTCGCATTATATTTAGGATTTTATTTCCTTTTTGCCTAAAAAAGCATGAAATCCCGTAAATCATAAGAAAATCATGATTTTTTTTACTAATTTTAGAAATTCACCTTTTAGTAATGAATGCGCATTCATTAAATATTTTCCATATTTTTAATAAAGATAAATTTATTACTTACCATTTTCAATTTTTCATAAAATTTACCTATTCTTTAAATAATGGCGATTATAAGAAAATATCTAAAAAAAACAAATGTATAAAACTGTTAAAAAAAACGAAAAGGTGGACAAAACCACCTTTTCTAGCTAGTTCAAAAGCTTATTTAATTAAACCTCTTTCTTTACGTTCGTCCATCCAAGCAGTTCTCATATCTGCAAGTTCATCAGCAGTTAACGCATGATCAGATAATTCGATTCTCTTGTAACGGTATTCAGCTCCACCAGTTAAGCTGTAAGTTCTTGAATATGGATTGTAAGCGGCCATTTTATAAACTGATCCAGCCTGGTAAAGAGGGATAACATAAGCATGTTCTAATAAATATGCTTCAGCTTCAGCAAATAAGTTGTAACGTTTATCTACATCTTTAGTTTCAGCATCTGCTTTAGCTACTAATTCATTGAACTCAGGTAAATTCCAGTGAGAGTAACCTTGAGTATCAGGTCTCTTAGAGTTGTTCATGTAACCATCTTCTAAGAATGTGAACAATATGTTGATTGGGTCCATGTAATCAGGAATCCATCCGGCTCCACCCATAGAGTGTAAGTGTTTATAAGTTACTTCTTGATTGAAACTTTGAGAGTATGTTCCTAATTCAACAGTAACTTCATCAGGGAAAGCAGCTTCCATATCTGCTTTTAATACTTCGGCAGATTGAGCACCTGTTTCATTTCCTGATCTGTAATAGAAATGTAATTCAACCGGGAAAGTCACACCTTCTTTAGCTAATTCTTCTTTAGCTTTTGCCATGTAATCAGCTGCTGCTGTTGGGTCATAATGATTTTCATGGAATTTCTTCAATGCAGGTAATTGAGTGTAATCAGTACCATCGCTTGTGAAGAATGTGTTAGGAGAAGTGTAAGTGTAAGTGTAGATACCTTCAGGATCTAACGGATCAGTAATTTCTACATAACCTTTACGATCCCAACCATGGTATAAAGCCTTACGGAAGTTTTCGTTGTTGATAGCTTTTTGTGTATTTTCATTAGCTTCCATGTTGTTTAAGAACATAACGTATGCACATGCAAGCGGTTCTGATTTATACATATATTTGTTACCGTTACGATCTTCTGCAGTTGGCTGAGTACCGGCTAATTCACAGTGAGATAATTCTCCACGTTCAAATAATTCTTTTGTAGATTCTTTATCTTTAACCGCAATTGCTTCGATTGTATCAACTTTAACATTTTCAGCATCCCAGTAACCTTCGTTTTTAGTGAAAACTTTTTTGTTATCGTTTGTGTATTCGCTTAATAAATAAGCACCGCTATATAAAATAGTATCCGGACTGTTACCGAATTTATCGCCTACTTCTTTAAGGAAGTCAGCATTTGCTGGCCAGAATGAAGAATAAATCAATACAGATTCAAAGAAAGGCACACCTTTTTTCATTGTGTATTGAATTGTCTTGTCATCAAGAGCCTTAATTCCTACTTTACTGAAATCAGTAATTTTACCATCATGGTATTCTTCTGCACCTTTAATGTTAGAAGTAGCCATTTCGTAACATACAGAAGCGTTTTCCGGATTTAAAACCCATTCCATTCCTGTAATGAAATCTTGAGCTTTGATTGGAGCATATACAGATCCATCTTTCTTATACCAATTAAGACCATCTCTTAATTTGAAAGTCCAAACAGTATAATCGTCATTGTGTTCGTATGATTTTGCTAAATCAGGAACATACTCACCGTACTCATTTGTGTCAAGTAACCCACTCATTAAGTTAACTAAAACACGTGTGTTGTTTGTAGCACCTTGATTCAAATAGTTCCAAGTTGTAACATCGCCACCACCGGCAATGAAGAAATCTTTGAAAGTCGTTGTGCTATATTCAGTGTCAATTGTAGAACTACTACCGCACGCTGTTAACATCATGCCTGCAGCAAGTAGTGTAGTTAACATCTTTTTCATAAGCATATTTTCCTCCTTTTTTTTATTTTTGAACTAGCTTACATGTACTAATATATCCAAAACCATAATCAATGTCAATGTTTTTTTGAATAAAAATCATTTTTTTGTTAATATTTTTGTGAAAAATCGCAAAATTATAAATACGTTTCCCATTTTCAGAAGTTTTGTTGTAAATTGTGACAAATAATAAGCATTTTGTTTATTTTGAAAATATGTTATAATGGGCTTGTTCGTGTTTAAAGGAGGGCAATTAAATGAAAATATGTGGTATCATTGTTGAATATAACCCTATGACTAATGGGCATCTATATCATATTCGACAAGCAAAGAAACTGTGTCAGCCTGACTTATTAGTTGCTATCATGTCGGGAAATTTTACGCAAAGAGGTGAACCAGCTATCGTGGATAAATGGCAAAGAAGCAAAGCCGCCATCTTAAATGGGGTAGATCTTGTCATTGAATTACCTTTTGCCTTTGCTTGCGAGAGTGCCGATTACTTCGCTCAAGGAGCAATCGAAATTCTCAAAGCCTTGCACACCGATACCATTGTCTTTGGTACTGAAACATTGACACCGCAAATTTTAGAGGAACTTTTAGAAAAACTTCAAACCAAGACCTACCAAACCGATGTTGAACAGTTCATGAAACAAGGCTACAGTTACCCCCAAGCAACAGCTAAGGCTTTTAAAACACATGATATTTTCATGCCTAATGACTTATTGGGACTTGCTTATGCCAAGGAAATTGCCAAACAGCAAGCTAACATCAATATCATGACTATTCAGCGTACTAACCATTATCACGATAATATCGAAGGCAGCAGCGCCTCTAGTCTAAGACAACGCCTACACCATGGACAATCTATTTTGGATTTATCGCCTATGACTTGCACAGGCTATCTTCATCATAGTGAAGAATTATTTGAACCCCTCTATCAAAAACTCATGTTAACAGATGCCAAAGCGTTAGCCAAAATTCATTTAGTCAGTGAAGGGATTGAAGCTAGGTTAAAAGAAAAAATTCAAACGGCAACTTCGATGGAAGATTTTCTAAATAAAGTTAAAACTCGCCGTTACACATCACCTCGCTTACTGCGAACTTTTGTCCATATTTTAATCAATGATCAATCTAGTCCCAGAGAAGAACAACATATAGGCTATATTAGAATTCTAGGTGCCAGTCGCAAAGGTCAAAAGGCTTTGCGTCAATTAAAAAAGCAAACAAGCCTACCTATCATCAGTAACTTCAAAGATATCGCTCACCCTCACTTAGATTTAGAATTACAAGTTGCAAAGCTCTATGCCCTTGCCTACCCGATAAGCCAAAGGCCGCATATCATTCAACAAGAATATGCCACACCACCATATCTTGAAACAAAAGAAAACGTCTGACAACTCATCAGACGTTTTTTAGCTTATCCTCTTAAATTAGCATCAAAGTTTTTCTTAATAGCCTCTAAAATGGCTTCCATACTTGTGTTAATCTCTTCATCTTTTAAGGTTTTCTTTTCATCTTGGAAAGTGATTTGCATAGCGATAGATTTATAACCTTCCTCGACGTGTTCACCTTGATAAACGTCGAAGACGCTGCATTTCTTAACAATCGAACGCCCTGCCTTTTTGATAACTTTCATCATATCTTCACAAGCAATCTCTTCTTTAACAACAATCGCAATATCACGAGTAACGCTTGGATAAACCGGAATCGGTGTAAATTTAACTTTTCCGGTGCGAATTTGCATAATGGCATTTAAGTTCAATGAAGCGACATAAGTTTCGGCAACATCATATTTTTTAGCCATGTTCGGATGGATTTGTCCGATAAAGCCGATGTAGTCTTTACCGACATAAATATCGGCACTTCTTCCCGGGTGCATAGCTTTATTGTCTTTATCTGTTCTTTGCAAGCTGTAGCGACGTTCATCAAGTCCAAAGCAAGCTAAGACTTTAGCAACTAAACCTTTCAAAACATAGAAGTCGACTTCTTTAGCTACCTTCTGCCATTTAGCTTCATGGTAAGTACCACTTAAAGCTAAAGCCAAACTTTGAATTTCCTCATCTTTGGCATAAGTTTTAGATAATTCAAACAACAACACATTCTTTTGAGCATGAGCTTGATTATAAGCGACTACTTGCAACAAGTTAGGGATAATAGATTTTCTTGTAACGCTTCTTTCCTCACTTAAAGGTGACATCAAAGCAACTGTTTCAGCCTTATGGAAAGTGTTGTAATCTTCAACTAAACTTGGACTAGTTAAGGTATAAGTAACAGCTTCTTGTAACCCTAAGTTTGCTAATAGGTGTCGAATTTCACGCATTCTAGACTGCATAGGTGTTAAGCGTCCGGCTGTCATTGGCATTGTCGGAAGTGTTGACGGAATATTATCATAACCATACATTCTCGCAATTTCTTCAACTAAGTCAGCTTCCATTGTAATATCATTACGATAACTAGGCACTTTGACATGAAAAATTCCTTGATCAAAGGTATAACTGAATTTTAGACGATCTAAAATATCTTTCACAATCGAAGCATCAACATCAGTACCACATAATTCATTGACACGTTCTGTACGTAAATCTACGCATTTATCCACAATTTCAACGGAGGTGCTGATAACTGATTCATAAATCTCAGTCGCATCAGCTAATTGTTCCAATAAGTTAGCACATCTTTCTAAAATCATTGGACTGGCTTTAGTATTCAAAGCATTTTTAATAAAACGACTTGAAGCATCTGTTAATAAGTTCAAACGCTTAGCTGTCGCACGTAAGCAAGCTCCATTGAATGTAGCAGCTTCAATAACGATATTAGTTGTGTTATCGTCAATTTTAGTGCTATCTGCTCCCATGACACCGGCAATACAGCCAACCCCATCATCTGCTGAAACAATTAAGTCAGTTGGTAAAACCTCATATTCTTCCCCATCTAATAGTGTTGTTTTTAAAGCCATACCCGTTTTGACAGTGAATTTTTTTGATTGCAATTTATCGTAATCATACATATGAATCGGCTGTCCTGTTTCTAACATCACAAAGTTAGAAATGTCGACAACATTATTGATAGGCTTAACACCACTTGCCATTAAAAGACTCTTTAACCATTGCGGTGATTCTTTCGTTTTTACACCCTTGACTAATTTAGCACCAAAGAATGGACATAAATCTGTTTGGATTTCAACTTCGATACCACTGCCCGCTTTCCCTTTAGTTTCGATTTCATCAAAATGAACTTCTCTGTTTAAAACAGCAGCCGCTTCATAGGCAAATGAAGAAATCGCCAAACAATCTGAACGGTTTGGTGTTAAACCGACTTCTAATATGGTATCCTTCAAGCCTAAATAACTTAAAGCCTCTTGTCCAATAGGGGCATCTTCCGCTAAAACCTCAATACCGGCTTTTTGTTCTTCTGTTTGGAAACGTGGATCAATACCTAGTTCGCTTAATGAACAAATCATACCATTTGATTCAACGCCACGAATTTTGGAATGTTTAATAGTTCCACCTTGCAATTCACAACCAGGCAATGCCACGATAACTTTTTGATTAGCTTTAACATTAGGTGCACCACAGACAATCTGCGTCATTTCACCGGGTTTAACCTCTACTTGACAAACGTGTAAATGGTCTGAATCCGGGTGCATTTCACAAGTATGCACATAACCGACAACTAAGTTTGTCCCATAAGCAAGCTCATGCATACCTTCTACTTCTAAGCCGACAGATGTTACTTTACTAGCTAATTCTTCTGCACTGATATCATCTACTTTGACATAGCGATTTAACCAATTTAAACTAATATCCATCTGTTAGTCCTCCTTTCGATTGAATTGAGATAAGAAACGTAAATCATTTTGGTAGAAGTTACGAATATTATCAATTCCATATTTCAACATAGCTACACGTTCAATACCGATACCAAAGGCAAATCCTTGGTATTTCTTTGAATCAAAGCCACACATATCTAAAACCTTAGGGTTGACCATACCGCCACCTAATACTTCAATCCAGCCGGTATGTTTACAAATATTACAGCCTTCGCCCCCACAATTATAACAAGAAATATCAATTTCAACTGATGGTTCTGTAAATGGGAAATATGAAGGTCTTAAACGAATTTCACGCTTTTCACCAAACATCTTTTTAGCAAAAAATTCTAATGTTCCTTTTAAATCACCCATCGTAATATTTTCGTCGATAACTAAACCTTCCATCTGCATAAATTGATGAGAGTGGGTCGCATCATCATCATCGCGACGATAAACCTTACCAGGACAAATAACTTTAATCGGACCTTTACCTTTGGCAGGAATCATGGTACGTGCCTGAACCGGTGATGTATGGGTTCTAAGCAAGGTGTTTTCATCAATATAGAATGTATCTTGCATATCTCTAGCCGGGTGATCCTTAGGTAAATTCATTAACTCGAAGTTATAATAATCCTGCTCAATTTCAGGTCCCTCGGCAATTTGATAACCCATGCCAATAAATAAATCCTCTAATTCTTCAGCAACACGCATTAAAGGGTGAATTGTCCCTTCCTCGAAAGTGTAACCCGGAAGTGTAATATCAATACTTTCCGCAGCAATTTGCGCTTCGATTGCCGCCTCTTCCAATAATACTTTTTTCTTCTCAATTAAACTTGTAATCTCTTGTTTAACCTGATTGGAAACTTGTCCTACTTTTGCACGTTCTTCTTTAGCCAAGTCCTTCATTGCTTTCATGGCTTCTTGAATCGGACCTTTTTTACCTAAGTAAAGAACACGCAAATCATTCAAATCTTTCAAGCTATCACAGCTTTGAATTTTGTCAGCTGCTTCACTTTGAATTTGTACTAATTTCTTAAGCATATTAAAATCCTCCCATCTTTCAAAATAAAAAGCGCTTCACATAGGAACGTGAAACGCGGTACCATCCTAATTCACAGATGAAAAACATCTATGCCCTTTATGACTTATAACGCTGTCAAACGGCGATGATTAGTCGCACTCCAAGGTGAATTTCAATAATTTGTGTTAAGGAAAACTTTCAGCCGCTGATTTTCCATCTCTTCTAACACTTCTACTATTTACTTATCCTTTTCATCGTGTTTTAGTATGCTACCATTATATCCAATCTATATCTAAAAATCAAGCAAAAAAGAGATTTCCCTGATTAGACAATACATTTTGTCTATCCTACTTAAAAAGAGAAAGACGGTGGGCATCTATCCCACCGCCTAGAGTTATTTTATTGTTCTTCGTCTTTATCTTTTAATCGACGTTTAGATACAACGTATATTGTGATAGCTAAGGCTCCGGAAACTCCCATCAATGCCAACCACATATCAGATTTGAAGTCATCACCTGTATCCGTTTGATTCGGATCGGTCGGTTTCGATTGATTTGGATTGTCAGGATCTGTTATCTTGTAATTATCAAACCTGATGTTCTCTACTTGCTTACCATCACGTGTGATTGTTACTTTCGTATCTAATTCATTTTGGTCATTGATAAATACTTCAATCGCAATGCGATACAAAGCCTCATCATACTGATAATTAGGATTACCGTCATTGAATTCATGAAGACTGTAAATATAAATTCCCGGTTGAGCAAAAGACAGTGAATTAAACTTAATCTTACCGTTGTTTGCCGACTGTTTATCAACTAGTGTCGTACGAGCAGTATAACAGCTTTGTTCGTGTTTTAGATGTGTTTGACTTTCGTCTTCATCGCAAACAAGTTCTTTTTCATAGCACATATCGGAATGTTGGTGTCTTGCTTGCTGATTATGAAGATTTGCCGTATTGCTTTCATCTTGTCCGCAAATGAGTTTTAAAGTATAGCATCCTTCATCATGCACATGATAGCCGCAGTCAAGAATACCTTCACCACCTTGCAACAAGAATTCAAAGCCATTGCCTTCCATCAATTTGTGGTCTAAATATTTTTCGGCTTCCAATTTTACTTCTGCTAAAAGACGTTGATTGTTAAAAATCGGTACACCGCTAACGGATTCAAGCTCCTTACCATCTTTATAATAAGTCATATGACATTCTAACGGTTTTGTGATATCTGATTGCGTAACTTCTATGACAACTTCATAGATAGTATCATCAAAATCAATTCGATATTGATTTTGTTCATTGACTTCCCGCAACGTATAGCGATAAGTTCCCACAGCATCTAGTCCTAAACTTTCAAATCGTATAATACCATCTATTGATTGGGCTGTACTTACAACTTTTCCATTTTCATCTACTAACTCAAATTTGAACCATGTCCCACTAGACAATACACCATCTAGCGTCTTCATGGCAACGACTTCATCATCAGCCGGAATTCGTTCATACCAGAACGTCACAACAACACCGTTTTCAGTCACTTTAACTGTGGCATAGCGTTTTTGCGGAACTAGACGACCACCATCTGTCGAATAGCCCTGATATTCCCATCCCGGAATCTCAGTCATTCCGATAGTTACCGTAGAAAGCTTAGTCGCAAAACTTTCCGATGGCAAAATATCAATTTTTGAATGAATATCTTTATATTCAATCGTATATCGTAACCCTGCATAAGTATAATAGAAAGTTAAGATATTTTTGTCTTTGTTTGCATCTAATACCATGGATTGACTATAATCATCTACCTTAAAGTACATACCGTCAACATAATATTCGGAATCTAATGCATTAGCGTCTATTGTATTACCTACATAGCTTTCTTTCCACTCCGGTTCAATAATCTCACGAATTTCCTTACCTGAAGCATCAACTAAGACATGACGAACGAGATACTCCGTTGGAACTTTCGGCTTCCAAACAGCATATACCACTGTGTCTTCATTGATTTCCATGTCGAAATCATAAGGTTCTGTGCCTGCCTCATCATAGTACCAACCCGCAAAATAAAGGCTAGGATCAGATGGGTTATCAAAACTTTCCGCTGTTGTATTCGGCACGACAGTCTGATGATTGATGATACCTTTTAGTGTCTTGTCTTCTCCATTGATGACAACGTCCATAGGTTTTTCATCTTTTCCGGTAACTGCTTCATCGACAAAGTAAACATTATAACGGAAATCATTATAGCGATAATAGACATCAATATTTCCGGCCGGCATCTTTTTCATATTTTCTTCATTGAAAGGAATTGTGCCATCGGGGTCTAAATACCACATACCATAACCACCAAGCGTTGCATCATTTTTGATGGTTGAGGCATCATTACCGTAACCGGCAAATGTGAAAGCGCCTAATTGTGTTGGCTGACTTGTTCCATTATAAGTAAAATAGGCATCATAATAATTATTGTAGAAATCATCGAAATTAGCTATCTCCGGCGTTTTGGCAGGGTCGTAACCTAAAGGCTCATCATAATATACCATATCGTTTTTACCGGTTATAACACCACTATCATCGGTTTCATAATGCGTCGTATGAATCGGCACCATAACAATTCCATTTTCATCACGCATGACTTCTCCTTCATCATTTAAGAAACAAGTGTTATAAGTAATTGAATACTGGTTTCTGGCAAAAGCAATCGCATTTTCAGCATTTGCCAAATCTCGTGAAGTTCGGAATTGCCCATTGTATGAGTAACGATACACACTTGGATTGCTGGCATGATAAAATAGTTCTTCATCTGCACCTGACGGATAAAATGCACCCGCTGTAAAAGATGATTCAAGTTGATTCATTAAAGTTATCGCTTCTACATCACCCGCATTAGCTTTTTGAATAAGAGCGTACAATCCACTTTCGCCGGTAAGTGATCCATCTAAACGAGCACCCTTTTTCCATGTACCACTCGTTACTTTGCTATCACCTGCTCGAATCCAGTCTGTAACCCAATAAGCACCCGGGTCCATACTAGCACAGCTAGCATCATTTTGGGTAAAGCGATTGCCTGTATATTTCTGTCGCCAATCTGACATATAAATACTATTACCATTGACGGATTTATAGTTATCGTTGTTAAAACTTACATTATGCTTACCATACTTACTATGCACATAATCAATCTTAAGGCTTGCCGCCGGTACTTGATACTGATTCATTCCTGTTTGAACAATTTGCCTATAAGTATAGCGCTCTGACGCATCTAATACACCATTTCCTTGGAAACCGCCGCGATTAAGCAATCCCGTACCGATGCCATCAAAGCCAAGCGGACTTGTTCGATACATCAAAGGAATAAAACCCTCCGGTGTATCGCCACTGTAAAACAACAAAGAAGCCGGTGTATTTAAAGTTACAGTGTAATCTTCTCCGTCTTTCAAATCTTTAACGAATTTGATTTCATCATTATTCATTGTTTGATATGTGTATGGCGCTGTTGCTTCTTCATGAGGTAATGCCTGCAAATAATAATTCACATGGAATTCATGTTCATCAAGACTCGATGCATCATCACTAATCGAATGATAATATGGATATACATTCAAACGATGTGTCCCGTAGGTCGTTGTTTCGTTCAATAGGTCATAACTGCTTTCTTCACCAAAACGCTGATTATCCCACATTGCTTCCCTATTTTGAATAGTGATATACGGGGAGGTTAAATCATCTCTATCTTCATGTCTACCTGTGTGACTAGTAAACATTTCCGGTTCTATTTTAGATAAGCCCTGGAATGGTAAAGCCCAATCTGCCGCAGCAGGAACGGTACCAGCCGTCGATTGAATATATTTCAAGGTATCTTGTGGATAAATATAAAATCCGTCATTATCAGGATAGCCGTCCCCATTAGCATCACTGGCATCAAAGAAGGCAGCCGATCCGTTCGCTAACATGATTTCCGTTCCTGCCGGAATTAAACGCGTCTGATTGGCAGTTCCGATTTCATTTTGCCAATAACTACCAAGATTATCCCAGCCAATTCCGCTCTGATATTCCATAGCCACTCTTGTACCGTATTTTCCAGTAATGACCGTGTAGTTATCCTTATTTGCTTCTAGGGCATCTTTAACGTCATTTTTTTGAACACCGCCCGTCCAATAAGTATATATATTGAATTCGGTTGGACGTACTAAACATTTTGTTGTCCATAATTGAACATTTGGATTAAATGCAATTTCCCACATCTCACGTGTATAATAAAGGTTCAGAACTGTTGTACCATCTTCTCCGACTGTCAATTTTTGGTAGTTACAAGCCGGAATACTTGTTGCAACACCTTCAGAGCCATCGGCATTCGTTTTCCTTTGTTTACCGCAAGTACAACTACCCGTACCACAGTTATCCGGATTTAGATGACAGACCTCACACTCTAAAAAGTCAAAGCCATAGAATGGACTGTTCTTATAATCGGCATAACTGTTATATTCATCTTTCGTATTACTTTCAGGATCTTCAAATTTCACCGCCGTATCAAAAAGTGCATTTGTCGTATGATTGGCAGCATCTATAACGTTCTTTTCTTGGGCACGGTCGACGTCAAAGCTGTTAAATGTCACCGGCATTCCGATGCCATGATAACGTTGAATATCTAAAGTATGGCTTTCCACGTAAGTATTATCACCTTGTTCACTCTCAAACCAAAGCTGAACTGTATATGGTGCAGCAAACGGTTGCCATACCCCATAATAAGTTACCCCACCGTCCGGCATCTTTTGAATTTCTTTATCAAGCGGTTTTGTCGTTACTCCGCTTGGAATATTTGGTTTATGGGTATCTGAAGCATCGCCATCTACTGTATAAATGGTGATATCCTTGTATTTACCGGTAGCATTACTAGGCGTATAATCCGTAATCGCTTGAGCGTTCTCACCGGTTACCCAACCTACAAAGACATAGCTTTGATGCTTAGCATAAATATTTTTAGTATAGCCTGAAACATCTACTGTCGGAAGAGTCGTAATAAAGTTTTGGCTTAGTTTAATAGAATAGTTCAATTCAACGCCATCATCATCCGGTGCCGGAGGAATCGGTGTTTGCGGAATCCCTTTGACTTCTGCATTGGCAAGTCCTGTCACAAAAAGGAGGGTCTGAGGTTTTTGTGGCACATAGTACAGATTTCGGATAGCCAATTCATCGGCCGTAACTGTCAGCTTAGCATCCCAGATTTGTTGACTATTTTGATCAAAGCCATAAACTCTTACAATCTTTTCGGCAATATATTGCTTAATCTGTTTACGTGTCAGCTTATTCAACTTGCTTGTGCGGGTCTTGGCATCATCATTTTTATTGACACCTGCGATTGTTTCTAACAGTGGCGTAATATCATGATATAGTATATTTTCATTATCTTCATCTTTGGTGAGGTACAAATCATTTACGGCTTGCGTCAATTTCTTGATAAAATCCGCCCCGCTTTCTCCTAATTGATCTTTATCACCTAAAATATCATATAAATTTTTCATCAGATCGTTTACGCTGATAGAAATCGTCGATGTATTGATTTCATCTTGTGAAGCACTAATCTGTGAATCTTTTTTACCCATTCCTGTATAAGAATAGAGCAAAACAGGGTTTTGACCGGCAATATCGTAGCCCCAATAGTCCACTCTATATGGTGCATACTCTTTTTCATATACATAATTAACTATAATTTTAGTATTTTTTTCCATTGTTCCCAAAGCAACATACTTTCCATCTTTTTCTACTACTGTCAAACTTTCTTCAACATCGGAACCTGAAGTATATCGCTTAACCGTATCGACTTTATAACCATCTGCTTTAAGATTGATAATCGGAGCTTCATACTGATCACCATTCATAAGCAAAGCCTGAAATGTAGAGGCAGCCCGAATTTTCTGACCATTAACAGTAATATAGTAATCCACTGTCAACAAAACATATTCTGTTTCACAACTATATTCTTTTTTACAGCTTGCATCATCATGGGTATGTTCTACTTTATCGCACTGAAGAGTAGCATAGCACATATCCGTATGCTCATGTCCTTCACTTTCTTCTTGCCCACAAGTCAATTCATAGCAATCTTCAAGCGTATGCGTATGAGTTTCATTTTCCGGTTCACCACAAATAAGGTTATAGCAAGCTTCGATTGTATGCGCGTGTGCAATCATTGATTTTTTTCCACACACAAGTTCATCACCTACATAGCAATCCGGGGTATGCTCATGAAAATCGCAAAGAAGATCAGCCCCTATCACATAGCAATCTTCAATTGTATGTATATGCTCGGAAATTGGACACGCTAAAACACAGTCCCAACCAATCGAATGATGTACGTGCTCCACATCTTTAGCTTCCGGCACTTCCTGGACATTCTCTGTCTTTTCTGAACCTAGGCTCGTTGGCTCTTTAGCGTACGTTAAAGGTGTCATATTTACTAACATACTAAAAACTAAGAAAATATTAACTACCGTTCTTAAAAATTTGTGTTTCATTCTTGCGGTTGAATCAAAGATTTAACCTTCCCTCCCTTTCAATCATCATATCTTTTTTCTTCATCACAGTTCCTATTGATTCACTCAGTTTAAAACTAAGCGCTTACATCATGACACAAAATTACTGCTCTTACAATCTCATAGAAAGAACGATTTTTATCACTGTTTCAAACCAAATCATTGAATGTTATTTTAAGTCATAACATTATGTTTTCATTTGAATCAATATCTCTATATAAATTTTATATCTAAATTTTCATGAATTCAATATTTTTTTGTATTTTAACACAAAATCAGTATAGTCCCTTTGTTTAAAGTAGTCTTTCCATCTTTCTCGACATAAATCCTATCAATAAAAACGACGTTTTCATCGATGTCTTAAAGTGCTGTGTTCAAAAAAACACCCTTAAATATGCCATATAAAAAAGGCAATAAACTCAATTGAGCCCATTACCTTTCCATCTCGATTAAAATAGCCTACACAACAAGTAGATTAAAATACCGTATACCTTTCAAATATTTTATCAATCACTACTTTTTTATAATACGTAGATTATCAATAGATATTTCTATCTTTTATTGTGCCAAACCTAATTCTTTACGTTTGGCTTCCCACTCTTCGCGATAGCCTGCCATTTCCTCCGTCGTAATCGCATGATCTTTCACGTCCCAATTGACGTATCTAGTAGAATCACCACCTGTATATGCCTTAGTATATCTGTTGATCGTTGTTACTTGGTAATTCCCACCGGCTGTAAGCATTGGTACAAAATACGCGTGTTCTAATAGATATGCTTCGGCATTGGCGAAAGCTGTATATCTTTTAGTTGTATCTGTCGTAATGGCATTAGCCTCTTCAACCATTTGGGTAAATTCCGGAATATCAAAATGCGTCACAGCGCCTTCAAGATTATAGGCATCATTGATTTGTCCGGAAGTATTAGTCATCGTATTTAAAACATTGATAGGGTCTTTATAGTCAGGGGACCAGCCGACAATATAGACTGAATAATTACCTTTATCCCTAACATCTGTGTACCATGACTGTGAATAACTTTCGATTTGAACATCAATGAAATCCTCACCTAACACTTCTTCTAACACTGATTTAAAAACAACTAATTTATTTGTGCCGGTTTCATCACCGGATTTCGCATTAACGACAAACTTAATCGGGAAGGTTACGCCTTGAGCAGATAACTCTTCTCTTGCTTTATCACGATACTCTTGAGCTAACTTTGGATTAAAATGATACTCTTGCCATTCGCCTAATTTACCTAATGATGTATAATCTCTACCATCTTCGGTCGTTACAAAATTTTGAGCTGTAAAACCATAGGCACGAACACTTGTCACATCACCGGGGGTTGAAACTTCATTATACTGATCGGCATCAATTCCATAGAATAAAGCTTTACGGAAGTTTTCATTATTGACCGCTTTATTAGAATTTTCAGCACCTTCAAATCTAGCTGCATTGTTCATCAACATACCGTAAACACTTCGAGATAAATCCTGTTGCACAAGATATTGATTGTCTTTATTTTGTTGAGAAATAACCTGAGTTGCAGATAATGGGGCATAGTGAAGTTCGCCACGTTCAAAATATTCCAATGCCGATTCCTCATCTTTAATTGAAATAATTGAAACAGTATCAAACAATTTTGCTTCTTTATCCCAATAATTTTCATTTTTGACTAATGTTTTGGAATTATCTCTGGTATAGTCTTCCATTACATACGGTCCACAATATAGGATTAAATCGGCAGTTGAACCAAAACGTCTAGTTCCCTCAATTCCATCTTTATCAGGAATAGATTCAATAAACTGACGATTTGCCGGTCTAAATGATGAATACTGAGCTGCTGAGATAAAATAAGGTTTACCACCGTTTTCCATCGTGTACTGAACGGTATAATCATCTATCGCCTTGACACCGACATCTTTCATATCCGCTTTTTTACCGTCTAATTTGTTTTGGTAATAGTTTTTAGCTCCTTGAATCAAGAACGTCATTTCCAAATTGCCAGATACATTGTCCGGATTTAAGATATACTCAACAGAATACACAAAGTCATCAGCCGTAACTTCGCCATATGCTTTGCCCTCTCTAGTCATCCATTGCACACCTTTTCTTAAATTAAAGGTCCAAACAGAATAGTCATCATTATGGCTCCAAGATTCTGCCAAACATGGAATTGTTTGACCATACTGGTCTGTCGTAATCAGATAATCGACAAAATTAGTTGTCAAGCGTCCATCGACAGCTAAATAGCTTGTGAGATAGTTTAAAGATTCGAAATCCTTCCCTGCGACAATGTAGTCTTTGAAATTTTTGGTGTCGTATTCTGCTGTGTACTCCACCTTACCTGAGCCACCACAGCCTGCCAACATCAACATCGCCATAGCTGTACTCATTACTTTTTTTGCTTTCATCATTTTTTCTCCTCTCCTTATTAACTCCCTGTAAATAAAAAGCGCTCTTATCCTCAAAAAAGGACGAGAGCGCATCGACTTCGTGTTACCACCTTCATTTTCTGACTTTTCGCAAAGCCAGACTCATTAGGTACGCATAATTGAATATGTACATACCATAACACTTTAACGGGTGTACCCGGAAATGCCTACTTATTTCAGCATTCAGCTCTGTGATGAGACATATCTTTCCATTTGACTTTTTGCACCAACCAAAGCCTCTCTACAAAACTTCCAGATATTTAATTCACTTCTTCGCTTTTATTTATCAGGTTGAGTTGATGATATACTTACTAAAAATAAAAAAGCTACCTTCCTAAAGGACGATAGCTTAAGCTCCGTGTTACCACCTTTGTTCACTGCTTTTTTACAAAAACAGCCTCAGTAAGTATATCCATACTTTACGCTTTAACGGGCGTACCCGGAAACGCCTACTATTTTCAGCATTCAGCTCCATGATGAGACATATCCTTCCATTAGTTCTTTCCACCAACCAGAACCTCTCTATTAACTTCCGAATATTTAATTCACTTCTTAGCTTTTCTATGTGAAAATTATAAACAACTTTTCATTTCATGTCAACTATATTTTAAAAATTAGATAAGAAATTCAAAAAAATTTAGAATTATCTAAAAAGATAACCACTTTCATTGATAATTATTGATTAATTGTCCCCCATTGGTCATTTAACTGCTGATAGATTTCTTGCATTTCGTCATCTACCTCCTCTAACATCTTAGAACATAAGAAAAGACGTTTGCCAATCTTATCATTAGCGTCATACTCTGATTTATAACGCAAATTATGTTCTAAACTAGCCCACATATCCATACCCATCGTGCAGATTTGAATTTCCACAGGCACAAGTGTCTTACCATCGCTATTATAAACAGGAACAGTAATAATTAAGTGATAGCTGCGATAGCCATTAGGCTTAGGATTTTTGATATAATCGCTTTCTCTGACAAGGACGATATCACGTTGTAATAACAGTCTTTCACGAATATAGTAGATGTCATTGACATATTTGCAAATCACCCGTAAACCTGTAATATCCTGTAATTGCCATAAACCATGCCTAGATATAGCAAAGCCTCGACGATAAAGTTTTTCAATAATGCTTTCAGGCGACTTAATTCGACTTTGGATATAATGAATCGGACTATGGGCATAAGTACAACGCATTTCCTCATTTAAGCCTTCTAAAATGGCTTTCGTTACGCCCAGTGCCATACGATATGGTAACATCAACTGATGATAGGTTTGTTCATTGACAAAAATCTTTTGATAGTCTTGAGCCAAATCGAATTCTTCACGCTTAAATTCCATAACACTTCACTCCTCATATATCTATTCTACCATATCTTCAAGCACAAAAAAACTCTCTATTGGAAAATAGAGAGTTTCATCATTGAATTAAATTATTTAGCTAATTTTTCTTCAACAACAGCTTGAGCAGCAGCCAAACGTGCTAAAGGTACACGGAATGGTGAGCAAGATACATAAGTTAATCCTAATTTATGACAGAATGCAACTGAGCTTGCTTCTCCACCATGTTCACCACAGATACCTAATTTGATGTTTGGACGAGTAGCTTTACCTTTTTCAACGGCAAGTTTCATCAATTGTCCAACACCTTCTTGGTCAACTTTAGCAAATGGATCTGATTCAAATACTTGTTTAGCGTAGTAATCAGCTAAGAATTTAGCAGCATCATCACGGCTGAAACCGTAAGTCATCTGAGTTAAGTCATTAGTACCGAATGAGAAGAATTCAGCTTCTTCAGCAATCTTATCAGCTGTTAAAGCAGCTCTTGGGATTTCAATCATTGTACCAACTTGGTATTTTAATTCAACACCTGCATCAGCGATAATCTTATCAGCTGTTGTAGTAACTACTTTCTTAACGAATTGTAATTCTTTGATATCTCCGATTAAAGGAATCATGATTTCAGGAACTACATTTAAGCCTTCTTTATTAACATTGATAGCAGCTTCGATAACCGCTCTAGTTTGCATTTCAGCAATTTCAGGATAAGTAACTGCTAAACGGCAACCTCTATGACCCATCATTGGGTTGAATTCTTTTAATGATTCAACACGAGCTTTTAAAGCTTCGAAAGTCATGCCTAAGCTTTCAGCTAATGGAGCGATTTCTTCATCTGTATGAGGTAAGAATTCATGTAAAGGTGGATCTAAGAAACGGATAGTTACACCATAACCTTCCATAGCTTTGAATAATCCTTCAAAGTCATCTCTTTGGTAAGGTAAGATTTTTTCTAATGCTTCTTTTCTTGTTTCAATATCTTCAGCAGTAATCATTCTTCTGAAGTTGAAGATTCTTTCTTCTTCAAAGAACATATGTTCAGTTCTACATAATCCAATACCTTCTGCCCCAAATGTACGAGCTTGTTTTGCATCTCTTGGAGTATCAGCATTTGTTCTTACTTTTAATTTTCTAGCTTCATCAGCC
>ERZ808028.719-NODE-719-length-24138-cov-5.039899_pt1 | contig 24138 bp, 35 predicted proteins | sample MGYA00380184_ERZ808028 | MGnify/ENA primary metagenome ERZ808028 (study PRJEB31490, sample SAMN06133397) | mouse gut metagenome | isolation source: J8_1 | host: mice | place: China: Chengdu | collected 2015-05 ...
TATAAACAGAAAAATGGAAGTGTTGGTGTGAATTGTGGGTGTTTCACTGGCACATTAGAGGAGTTTAGAAATCAGGTGAAAAAAACAAGAAAAGGGAAAATCGCAAAAGAATATTTGATGTTATCTGATTTAATAGAATATCATTTTGCAGAAGAAGGAGAGGGATTATAATAACAAAGGAAGAGTTAGAGCAGTATGTGCCATTGAAGAAATGGAGAACAGAGGCTATTAGAAATAATAGAAAAGATGAAGTTGCTATATTGGAAGAAAGAATGAAAACCATAGAAAGGGCGATTTCAACAACATCGTCTAATGTAGATGTCTATAGAGCATTGCATTGCAGGTACATATTGGGAATGGAGTTAAAGGCGATTGCGAAAAAAACAAACTTCTCTATTGCTACAGTTAGCAGAAATTTGAAAAAAGGTTTAAAGATGATAAACCATGCGTAACGTTTGCATGGTATCATATAGGTGCAGTCATGGAATTGCACCTCTTTCTTTTTAATTTTACAAGGTGGATAAAATCCACCGAATAAGGCAGGGTGGAGCAGAAGGAAGCTTATCAGTCTTATTAGCTGAGGGTCGCAGGTTCAAGTCCTGCCCCTGCAACCATTTAATTTACCATGCTTCATAGCATGGATTTTTTTGAAAGGAATTAAAGAAATGATAGAAAAAATGTTAGCGATCAAAAGGGAAATATATACAACGGATTCATGGAAGCGTAGAAATGATTTACAAAAGCATTTAGATAGCTTAGAAAAAGAATGGTTTAAAAACAAGAAGGTGATAAAATAGCTAGACCAAAAAAAGAAATTGACATTAAGCAATTTGAAAAATTATGTTCATTGCAATGTACACAAGCGGAGATATGTGCGTTTTTTGATATTTCAGAGAAAACACTGCAATCATGGTGCAAAAAAACGTATAATGATGGTTTTTCCCAAGTATTCGCCAAAAAGAGAGGGTTAGGAAAGATATCACTAAGAAGAATGCAATGGCAACTTGCCGAAAGAAATGCCTCGATGGCAATTTTTCTAGGTAAGCAGTTCTTGGGGCAAACGGATAAAGTTGAGCAAAGCGTTATTGATGTAACGAAGATAAATGAATTAAATGCGTCTGTGCTTGAGAATATTGCACCTACAAGAGCAATAGAGGATTTTGAAGAATAAATATACCTTGTGCGTTCAACGAACGTCAGATGAATTATTTAAGGCGAACACTTACATCATGGTTAAATGTAGCTGAAGGCGGTAAGCGTGGTTCTAAGAACGTTCTAAATACCTATGCTTTCTGTATCAATCTTGAAACACACCCCAACAAGATACATTTAATCGCCGGTGTATCAAATGCAACAGCTAGAATCAATATTGCTGAATGTGATGGGTATGGGATTTTCAATTATTTTGAGGGAAGATACAGGGAAGGGAAGTTCCAAGAAAAAACGTGCATTTATGTTCAGACAAAAGCAGGTGAAAAGATTATACTTGTTGCCGGTGGAAGAAAGAACGGAGATGAAGCGTATATTAAAGGTTTCACAATCGGCAGTGCATACATAACAGAGGCTAATGAATGTCATGAGAATTTTCTGAAAGAAGTATTTGATAGAACACTGTCGTCTTCTAACAGAAAGATATTTCATGATCTAAACCCAAAAGAAGAACATCACTTCTACTATACAAAAATATTAGCATATCATGAGAAAATGCAAAAAGAAGATGATGATTACGGCTATAATTATGGGCATTTCACGATTGCCGATAATATGAGTATTTCTAATAAACGATTAAGGGAAATTTTGAAAACTTATGATAAAAATACAGTTTGGTATAAACGTGATATATTAGGCGATAGAGCAGTAGCAGAGGGGCTAATATTCCGTTATTTTGCGGATAATCCTAAACCGTATTTGATTGATGAGAAAAAGATTGAAAAAACATTCAGTCATATCATCATTGGCATTGACTTTGGAGATAGTGGTTCAAAATATGTGTTTACAGCTACAGGGTTTAAAAATGGTTGGAAAGACCTGACGGCATTAGAAGAACATGAAATAGAAAAAAGCAATGGAATAGATGCGAAAAGACTTTGTAACGAGTTTATTTTGTTCTATAAGCGTGTTTTAGAAAAATGGGGGTATGTAGAATGGATATTCTGCGATAGTGCTTCTAATACGCTTATCAATACGCTTAGAAGTGCAGCAAAAGAAAACAATCTAAGATACAGCAATATTGCAGGTGTAGTCAAGAACGAAGTAAGGGAAAGACCGCAAATGGTTGACTTGCTACTTTGTACAGATAGATTGAAAATCAATCGAAAATGCAAAGGGATAATTAAAGCATTGTCAAGGCTGAAATGGGATGAGAAAGAGCCAGACATTCCGGAAGATTTAAACATTGATAATATCAATGATATTTGGGATAGCTTCTGTTACACGTTCATTACACATACGAAATATATAGAATTAAAACGATAGACGGGGTGATAGAATACAAAATTTTATAACAAGCTTTTTAGCTAAAAAAGGATATAGAGTTGATATAAATGCGCTAGATAGTATTATTGACGTAACAAATAAATGGTACACAAATGAGGCATTGCCTTTTCATAAGGCGATGACAGTCAATGGCGAAAGCTATGATTTAGAAAGAACGAACTTTGCTAAAAGACTATGTGCTGATGATGCCAATTTAATAGAATGTGCAGAAATAAACGCTAGTCAAAGCAATGAAATAAACGATCTCATCAATAAAGTGCTAGACAACAATAATTTCAAGGTGATGTATCGAAAACAAGTTGAGCAAATGTCGGCAAATGGAACTGTCGGTGCTTATATCAGAATAGACAATGCAGACATATTAGATGATGGTACTTTTATCAATGGAGAAATCATCATAGAGTATTGTGATACATTAAATATCGTTCCATTAACAGTTATCCACAATCAGATAATCGAATGTGCATTCACAGGTCATGATATCGAGGATAATAAAGACGTTTACACTTTAATTATTTTCAAAATAGAAAATGGACTATACAAATGCGAGAACTATCAATTTGATGAAAATGGTAGAGAGCTTGTCGACAGAACACAGATTGTAGAGTTAAGCGATGTCAAGCCTTTTGCTATTATGCGAACAGCTGAAAATAATAACATGAAAATGAAAGGATACGGCTATCCGAAATTATGGAGTGCTATTCCTTGCCTTGAAATCATTGACCTTGTAATGACAATGTGGAAAAGGGACTTAGACAAGTCTGATAAAATAGTGTTAATAAACGAAGAATTATGTAAACGGAATGAGGAAGGTGAAGTCATACCGCCAACCAAAGAAATGAAGAAAATCTTTGTTCAAGTCGGACGTGAAAAATTGCCTGATGAAAAGGCGTTGTATCAAGAATACAACCCAACTGTTCGTATTGATGAAATTGAAAGGTCGCTAGAACTGTCCTTGTCAATGCTCTCGATGTCGTTCGGATTCGGTACAAAAAAATATACTTTTGAGCAAGGAAGAATATTGACCGCTACCGAATATGTAGGCGATAAACAAGACAGCATGCAGGAAATCAACAAACAAAGAGATGAGAGCATACAATATATCAAAGATATAGTTCATGCGATTGTCTATTTCTATAATATCAATAATCAATCTAATATTATTGTTGATGAAATTAAAGTTGATTTTGATGACAGCTACATCGAAGATAAACAGGCGGTGACTAAAAGACTGCGAGAGGACGCCATTGCTTTTGAAAGCAATACACTTAAATTGTGGTACTTGATGAAGCAGTATAATCTTATAGAAGAAGAAGCTCAAAAAATCATCTTGGAAATAGAATCAAATTTCCAAGATGATGGCGATGGTGATGAAGAATGAGAGATGAAGAAAATCTTGAAGAAAACGCACAAGAACTTATTGACCTAGCACAGTTGTTTGAAATGGCTTTATTTGTCGGTATGCTAGGAGAGATAAAAAAATGTCTGAATAGCCAATCCACAAAAAGCGAATGTATTCATCGTATTAGAAAAATGGTAGCAGCGAAAACAAAACAATTTGCAAAAGATACTAGTCAAGGCATTAAAGAAGTGGTTAAAAAGGGCAATGACATCAGTTATAAAGGATTCAGAAAGAAAGTAAAGAAGATGGTTAAATATGATGAGATTACCGAAATTTATGCTAAAAAAACACAGAAAGAATTTAAGAAATATCTCAAAACAAGAGGTATAGCATACGGTAATCAAACACCTACACAGTTCTTTACTACCTTTATCGAAAAAAATTTAGATGATGTATTAGAGGGTAGAATGCCGATTGAAAAGGCGATAGAGAACGCTATAACGGAAATGTCTAAGAATGGAATAAGACTTGTCCAATATGATAGCGGTGTTAGAAAAAACGTAGATGTTTGGGTACGTCAACAGATGATATATGCACAAAGGGAAAGCGTGCGTGATTTAACTCTGAAAATCGCCAAAGAAAACGGTGTAACTATATTCGAATTTGATGCTCATGCGAATGCACGCCCTAGCCATCAAAGGTGGCAAGGGAAAAGATTTGACATAACTGGCAAGGAATATCCGACAAAAAAGCAGTTATGCAATGATGAAGATGAAGATTATGGCTGTCTGCATAGGTTCTATCCAGTGTGGGATAAAAAAGACAAGTATTCGTATTCAAAAGATCAGTTGAAAAATATCAATACACAGCCATTTGAATGGAATGGCAAATTGTATGATGGATATGAAGCTAAACAGAAAGCTCGTTCAATGGAACGTGATATACGTCAATTAAAGCGTGAAAAGAATTTAAGAGAGCTTGAAGGCTTAGACACAACAGATATAAAAGCTCGTCTAAGGGTCAAAAACAAGCAATATAGAAGCTTTATGGAAAGATTTGGTACTTATCCAAGAAATAACAGAATACGAGTTGTTAAATAAAATGCTAGCATATTTTAGTTTTTGATTATTGATTTTATATATATAAAGCTTTATAATGGTAGTAGCTAAGGGGTTGCGCCCCCTTAACTACTTAAAGCTTTACAGCTTTTTGATTAGGATTAGAAACTCTTTTAGGTTGGTATATCTGCAAGGTTTCAATCCTTTTTCTTTGCACCAATTTAGGTACAAGTTTCGCAACTTCATTTTCTCACCTCCCTCACCTTACATATACTATTATAAACCGTTTTGGGTTATTTGTCAACCGTTTTGTAATGTGTTTTATGTTATTTTTAACATTTTAAGGTTGATATATAATATGTTTTGTATTATAATTTGTTTGAGGTGATAAAATGTTATATGTAAATAATGGGCAGTTAGTTATCGAATTAAAAAAGTTAATGCTTGATAATGAAATATCTCAAAAAGAAATTTCCGATAAGTTAGGTATAAAGCCACAAGGATTAACAAAATTATTAAATAAAAAGAATTTTGGTTTTGAAGATGTCCAAAAAATACTTGAAGCAATGGGTTATGAAATGGAAATCAAATTTATAAAAAAAGAGTCTCGTCCCAATTTAAAGGGATAGGGCTTTTTTTAATTTAATCCTTAAATTTAGCCTATTTTTTAATTTTTCTTTTAAAGTTGATAAACCATGCGTAACGTTTTCAAGTTAAAATAAATGTAGTGAGAAATCACTTCCCTTATCAGCGTAGAAGATACGCTTTATAAGAAACTTTATAGGAGGATTATATGAAAAACATTAGTGAAATTTTAAAATCAAACGGAGTTGAAGTATCTGATGAACAGTTAAAAGCTATCAATAGCGAAGTTGTGGAAAATTATCGAACAATTATCGACTACAATAAGCAGAAAGATAAACTTGAACTATCTGAAAAGAAGTACAAAGATACTCAAAAAGCATTTGAAGATTTTAAACAAGGATTTGAAGGAGTGGACATTGCAGAACTCAAAGGAAAAGTCGACACCTTGACGAATACGATTGAAACTCAAAAGGGTGATTATGAAAAAAAGATTGCAAAAATGAACCTAGATTCTTTGTTAAATGAAATCGCAAAAGAAAAAGGGTGCAGGGATTATGAGCTTGCACAAAAAATGATTGATTATGAAGCTTTGTTATCTTCTAAAAATCAAAAAGAAGATATTGAAAAGCAATTTGCCACTTTAAAAGAAAACAAGCCTATTTTGTTTGAGGCAGAAAAGACAAATGGTAAAAAAGGTGGGGTCATTCTCTCAAGTGGTGGAAATGGCGAAGAAGTACAAACAGATTTGAAAAGTGCATTAAAAGATTATTACAAATAGAGGGGGAATATAAATAGCAATTACATTAGAAGAAGCTAAAGTCGGCATGACAAACAAAGTCGACCAAAATGTGATTGATGAGTTTAGAAGAAGCTCATTATTATTAAATATGCTAACATTTGATGATACGATTTCACCAGGCACAGGTGGTAGCACATTAGGATATTCATACATCATGCTGAAAACACCAAGCACTGTAACTACACGTAAAATCAACACAGAATACGCACCAGGAGAAGCCAAGAGAGAAGAAAAAACCTCAAAAGCCATTATTCTTGGTGGTGCATTTGAAGTCGATCGTGTTATTGCAGAAACAGATGGTGCAGTAGATGAAGTACAATTCCAATTACAAGAAAAAGTAAAGGCAGGGTCAAACTACTTCCATAATTTAGTTATCAATGGAACAAAAGAAACAAGTGGTGATGGCTATGTTACAGAAACATTTGATGGCTTGAGAAAGATTTTGTCTGGGTCTGAAACCGAAATCACGAGTGAATCAGATTTATCAACATCAGCATTAGTAGATACAAATTACAATTCATTCTTAGACGAATTGGATGCGTTCTTATCGACATTGGATGGAAAACCTAGCATTTTACTGATGAATAATAAAATGCTGACAAAAGTAAGAGCTTGTGCAAGACGTGCGGGCTATTATGACAGAACTAAAAATGATTTTGGACAGTTTGTTGAAACATACAATGGCATTCCGATGATGGATACAGGTGTGTATTATGACGGTACAAGCACAAAAGACGTTATCGAAACAACTGCGCCAAGTTCAAGCGCATATGGTGAAACTTCTATTTATGCGGTTTCGTTAGGCTTAAATGCTTTTCATGGAATTTCAATTGACGGTTCAAAGATGTTAAAAACATACTTGCCAAACTTTAAAGAACCGGGTGCTGTAAAAAAAGGTGAAGTTGAATTGATTGCCGGTGTAGTGTTGAAAAACTCCAACAAGGCAGGCGTTTTAAAAGGTATCAAGATTTCGCCAAAATTGACAGCTGCTAAATAAATGAAAAGGGGAGTTAGATATGAACAATTTAGTTGATTGGGAGTATTACAACTCCCATTTTCCTAATCTAAGTGAAGAAGATTTTAAAAAGATTGTTTATAAGGCTGAAAGAGTGGTTTTAAAGCGTGTTTCAAAAAACATGGACAATTTATCAGAAGAAGAAAAAACAAGTGTCAGAGATTGTATATGCGATATTATCAATAATGTTTTCGGAACAAACAATGCTAAAGGATTGGCAAGTGTTTCAAATGATGGATATTCAGAATCCTATGTCAATATGACAGAAGAACAGCAGGAACACAGAATAGAAAGCATTATCAAAATGTGGCTAAATGACTTAGGAATTTTGAAAGGACATTTTATAGCTTTTTGATGTTCAACGATACAATCACTATATACAATCACTATTATGATAAGTTGACGAAACTAGATAGATGGAATAGAACGATTTTAAAAGGCGTTATGTGGCGTCAAACAACTACTAAGACAGTGTCTAGCAATAAGATACAAATTGACGATAGTATATCTATCACTATACCGCATAGAAGCGGTTATTTAAGCCCACAGAAGTATATTCAAATGCCTAATGATAAAATGTCTGATTATTGGACAATCAACGCTGAAAACAATGTGGACATCATTGTTTTAGGTGAAATCAATCAAGACTTGACAGATAGCTATACGTTAAGGGAACTAAGAAAAGACTATGATAACGTTGTAACAGTAATGGCGGTCAGTGATAATTCACGTGTAGATCATTTAAAACATTGGAAGGTAACTGCTAAATAAGTAATGTAGAAATCAGATTCGAAATGCATGGCTTAAAAAGAATAATGCAGGACCGAGGCTTGCAGGTTGGCGGGCGTGTTCAGAAATATATTGACAGTGAAGTTATCAGATTGATGGCGTCTTACACGCCAAAGGAAAGCGGAGCTTTGATTGACAGTGCCGAGAAATTAACAGATATCGGCAGTGGTGAAGTCAAACAAGGCGGTAAATCAGTGCCTTATGCTAGAAAATTGTATTATTATGAAAAATCACTGGGTGCAAGAGGCGTGAGATGGTCAGGTGGAGCGCCTAGAGGTTCATATTGGTTTGAGCGAATGAAAAATGAAGGTGGCGCTAAAGCTATCTTGCGAGGTGCAATCAGAGAGGCAGGTGCTAAAAGATGACAGTAGCACAAGCAATCAAGGATTGGCTCTATAATTTTCCAAAGTTAAATATTGATGAAAGGATAAGCACAGAACTTCTTCCAGCCGAAGCGGTGGCTTATGCTTTATCTAAAAGCCCAAATAACATTGTAGAACAATTTGTGGATGGAAGTGAAAAAAGAACAGAATACTACACTTTTTTCGCAAGACAGTACACACAAATTGAAACAGAGAGAAATAGCAATGATGAATTTCTTGAAGAATTTGGAGAATGGGTCAATGAAAGAAACTTTAATGGGGATTTGCCAATCTTGGACAATAACAGATATTGCGATAATATATCAGTTTCAAGCGGTTTTTATCTTTTTGAAACAGAAGAAAATCAAGGTATCTACTCATTTACAATCGAAATTATTTATCGGAAGGAGAGATAGAAATAGAAGAAAAGTTTAAATCAACAACAGGAACAGAAGTAGCTAATGGATTAACCGTTAAAAAATATATGATTGGCTTGTTTCTTCAAATTGAAGATGTTTATAAGCGAATTAAAAAATCAACAACTCTTGAAATTGCGGTTGAAGCCAATACCGAAGAGCAAGACTTCATTGCGGATAAAACACCGACAGAGTTATTGAAAAATTATGGTGTTTCATTAGCACAGGATCTAGCAATGATTAAAGGTGAAGAAGATTTTGAATTTATTTGGGAGAAGTTCTATAACGCTATTCCAAATAATGAAGAAGTGAAAACAAAATGTATGATTGTGTTTATGTTTGACGGTGATAAAACCGCAGGGTACAAGGCGTGGGAAACAGAAGCTAAAATCACTTTTGAAAACTTAAATGGTGTGGATTCAAAAATTAACTTCACAATCAATTTTGGGGATATTGAAAAGGGTATCGCTACAATGGCAGATAATGTACCTACATTCACAAAAGGAGAATAGGGAGAATGGCAACTTTATTTTATAATGGAAAAAGATATGATTTACCCAAGAAAACAATGGCGATTGTTGAAAAAGAGGATTTAATGCATACTAAATCAGCTTCATTAGTAGAAGCATATCAAAAACAATTTGATTATATTAAGGCGTTGTTTACAGAAGAAATTATGAAAGAAATTTTCGGAACATCTGATTTGAACGAAATTGATATGACGGAATTGACTTTAGTTTGCAATATGGTTGATAGTGCCTATATGCAGAAAATCGTAGAACATCAGAAAAAAGAAAGTGAAATGATGGCAAATAATAAGGCACTTGAAAAAATTATCAGTGTGGGAAAATCAGTAGAAAAAATGATGGAAATTAAAAATAAATGATTGATTTAAGAAAAAAAGGCTTACCTGATACTGTCTTAACGATAGATGGTGAGCCTATTGTAATAAATACGGATTTTCGAGCATGGATTCAGTTTTGGGTAGATTTACAAAATGATGAAAATGATAGGGATATATCTTATCTTTTCGTAAACGAAGCCCCAAACATTGATGACTATATATTATACCAATTACAAATGTTTTTATATAATCCCTCTGAAACGCCAAAAAACGATGAATATGCGAGCGAAAAGATACTAGATTATGTGCTAGATGGAGAATATATATTCTCGGCTCTGTACGCCGTTTATGGCATTGATATAATTGAAATGGATATGCATTGGCATAAGTTTCAAGCACTGTGCAATAACATTATCGGAGATAGTACGTTATGGGGATATGCAAAGTCAATGCGAGGATATACAAAGCCCTCTAAGTCTGATACTTTTGAAAAACAAAATGCGAGGGCTAAAGAAAGATGGTCATTCCCGATTAAATTGACTGATGAGGAATTGAGATTAAAGAATGAATTTGATGATTATTTTGGATAGGTGGTGGTTCATGAATACCTGATGGAAGCTTAGTATTTGATACAAAAATTGATTCATCTAAATTAAAAAAAGGATTACAAGATATAAGTAGTGAAACAAAGGTAACTAAACAAGATACCGAACAGATGAATGACAGTTTAAAAAAAATAGATAAAATATCTTTTGAAAATATCAAGGAAAATCTAAAAAATACTGCTGATGGTGTTAAAGATGTATTAACGCAATCAATAGAATCAAGAACAGGTTTAACAGGATTAGAAGATAAACTTGCGCAGATAGTTCCAAGTGGTAAATTTCTAGCGGTTTCTACTGCCATAGGTGCTATCGGAATTGCTTCTGTTAATTCGGCTTCACAAATTGAAGTTGCAATGAGAAGATTCCAAGTACAAACAGGTATTGCAAACGATGAACTAGGGTTATATGAAGAACTTATGTTGTCCATATATCGTGGAAATTATGGGGAATCTATTGAAGATGTAGCTGATAGTATGGGTAAAGTGAAGCAGCAATTTGATAATTTAGATACCAATGAATTTCAAGATATCGTTGAAAACGCATTAACGCTTCGTGATACCTTTGATATGGATGTTAACGAAACACTTAGAGGAACAAAGCAGTTAATGGAACAGTTTGGGATAAGTAGTTCGGAAGCTATGGATTTGATTGCTAGTGGTGCTCAGAATGGTTTAAATTATACAGATGAACTAGGGGATAATATTGCTGAATATGCTGGAAAATTTGCTCAAGCTGGGTATAGTTCAGAAGAATATTTTCAACTTTTAAAAAATGGGACAGAAGGCGGAGCATATAATCTTGATAAAATAAACGATGCCATTAACGAAGTAACGACTAGATTAGCAGATGGAACTATTGAAGAAAACCTTGAATTGTTTTCTAGTAGGACAGCCAATGTATTCAATGCATGGAAAGAAGGTAAAGCTACACAAAAAGAAGTTATAGATAGCATTATAAACGATATTTCGTCGTGCACAAATGAACAGGAGAAATTGACAATGGCAGCTACAGCCTTTGGTACAATGGGCGAAGATTCAAACGCTAAGTTTGTTGAATCGTTATTACCTGTTGGTGATACTTTCAAAGACATTGAAGGTACAATGAATGATGTCAAAGAAACAGCATCAAGTGGATTAGGTGCTTCATTGGAATCATTGAAAAGAAGTTTTGAAACTTTGTTAGTACCGTTAGGAGAATTATTTATTCCTGTGTTGGTTAAAATTATTGATTTCTTATCTTGGATTATTAGTCTTATCAGTGATGTGATAAGTATTGTTGCAGGATGGGTGATAAATTGGGAGGAAAGTTTAGCTTTTCTTCAAGAATTATGGGACACATTTGCACAGTGGTTTGATGAAGGGGTTAAGGCTGTTGTAGATGGATTTACTAAAGATTTGCAAGGATTATTAGATTGGTTTGTTAATACATTCGGACCGATATTAGTGGATATATTTAAAATGGTATCAAATATATTTGGTGGAATGGTAAATGGAGTTTTAGGATATGCTAAAACGTGGCTTAATGGAATAAAGAATATTATTAACAATATTATGGGAATTTTCAACGGTATAATCACATTTATTAAGGGTGTTTTCACGGGAAATTGGAAGCAAGCATGGAATGGCGTTAAACAAATTTTTAGCAACATTGTAAGTGGGTTTGTTAATATCCTTAAAACACCAATAAACGCAATGATTGATTTAGTTAATGGGTTTATAGGTGGATTAAACAATATTAAAATACCTGATTGGGTTCCGTTGGTAGGTGGCAAGGGATTAAGCATACCTACTATCCCTAAACTTGAAAGAGGCGGTATCTTAAAAAAAGGACAAGTCGGATTATTAGAAGGTAATGGAGCGGAAGCAGTTGTACCACTTGACAGAAATAAGGCATGGATTAGAGCCGTTGCTAAGGATATGGCACTTATTATACCTGAAAGCACAAGAAATTCGTACAATCAAACCAATAACTTCTATACACCGGTTGAAACTCCTGATAAAGTGGCGAGAGCCTTAAGATTGCAACAACGATACGGATTGGCAGGTGCTAAATAATGAGTGTAGTGTGCAGAATTGTCAGAGATGACGGAAAAGAATTTAATATTGATAACAAGGCATGGAAAATACCAAGTGACGGTTTAGAGGGGTGGGACTACATCACCCCCGAAATCGGCACAAGTGCTAGAGCGTTTGGCGATGGTTCGTACATTTCTTCTAAAATTGTTACGGAGCAGGATAGAACAGTAACAGCGATATTGACGAATAAGAACCTTAATTCAATCATGCGAGATGTCGTACGTTCATTCTTTGGTGTGAAAAGAAGCTTTAAAGTTTATTTAACTTATCAAGGAACAATTAGGTGGTGTGAGGGAGAGTTAGTTGCTTTTTCATTACCCACCAACAACATTTATGAACCGTTGAAACTGACATTTACTATTCTATGTCCACAGCCTTATTTGTTAAGTGTAGATGAATTTGGCAAGAACATAGCGGAAGTTATGCCAAGATTTGGTTTTCCATACGTTTCACTTGTTAATAGTGGTTTTTTATTCAGTGAATATAAATTTGCGAAGGAAGTCATTCTTGATAACAATGGAGATGTAGAAACTTATGCCAAGATTGTTATTTCAGCTAATGGGGATGTAACGAATCCGATTATTAAGAAAGACGATAAATTCATTAAAATTTTAGATAAAATGGTGGAAAATGATGTTATTGTGATTGATTTAGTCAAAGGGCCTCCGACGGTCGAGAAAAATGGCAAGAGTATTATCGGAAAAACCACTAGAGATAGTTCTTTTGAAAAAATGAAGTTGAATATAGGCAGTAACACCATATCATTTGACGCTGAATTTGGAAGCAACCTATTAGATGTTACAATTTACTACAATCAAAGATACGGGGGAATGTAAATAGAGTTTAAAGCACTGGACGAAAAATTAAATCTTGTTTCCCTATTATCTCCCACGAATGTTCAATGGAACCGAAAGTATTATGAGGCAGGAGATTTTGTAATCGAAATTTCAGCTAATCAATATTCAACTGATATGACATACATCTATTGTTCAGAAAGAACAGAGGTAGGAATGGTACAAAAGGTTTCACGAGAAGAAACAGGTAGTGGTAAAATGGTACAGTTAAGTGGTTTTTTTCTTGAAAAAAAACTAGATGACAAAATCATTTATCCGACTTTCTATGGTAGCGGAGAAATCACAGCAGTGCTAAGGCGTATGATAGAAACTTATAAAGAAGATATCGTTATAGAAATTCAATCTGCACGTGATGTTGGTTCTAAGATTGATTTCCAAGCAACTGGTGATGAATTAAGCAAGAAAGTATATGAAGTTCTACATACTCAAGAAATGAGCTATAGAGTAACATATGACTATTTGAATAATAAATTGCTTCTAATGTTTTATAAAGGCGAGGATAAGACGCAAGATAGTGATAGCGATAGCTTTATTACTTTTTCAACAAGTTGGCATAATATCCAAAATTCGATAGTCGATGTAGATCATTCGAATTATAAGAACTTCTTTATCGTGGCAGGCATAGGAGAAGCCGAAGAACGTATAACAGTTGAAGTTGATTTATCAAATGGCGGTTACAAGAAAAAATTATTTGTCGATTCAAGAAATACTCAATATGATCCAAAAGAACAAACGCTTGAACAGTATAAACTAGAGCTTAGACAACGAGGATTGGAAAAAGCATTGGATTATGAGATCATAGAAAATGTGTCATTTACAGTCATTCCAAGCGGATATAAATATCTTGAGGATTATGATCTAGGAACAAAATGCGATGTAATAATAGATGATATAGGTATGTCATTTCAAACACGCATTATTGCGATATATGAAGTTTTTAAAGAAGGAAAGCATGAAATAGAATTAGAAGTTGGAAATCAAATCAAATCCAACTATCAAACATTAAGAACATAGAAAGGAGAATGTTAATAGCTAAAATTACTGCATTTCCATACGATTCGCAAATTAGCGAATATGCAATTGACGGAACACCTATTTATGACAGAGCGATAGGGAGTTCAATTTTCAGAGATTTGTTTTTGAAATATTTTACGGAAGGCGTATTTCCTAATCCGTCAACATCGTTTCAGGTAAATGAAAATTCTACACAAGGAGCGATTGTTAAATCAGGATTTGCGAATATTCGAGGGGTAACAGTTATTGATGAAACAGATACAGAGATTGCTTTTGAAAAAAGTGATACGTTAGATAGAATTGACAGAGTTGTATTAAGGCACGATGATACAATTAGTGTTAGAAATACTTCTATCGTTGTTTTAAAGGGGACACCTGCGAGCAATCCTCAACCGCCCGCTATCACAAGGAATAAGACGATTTGGGATTTATGTCTTGCGGAAGTCAGAATTATTAAAAACTCAAAAGCTGTCGCACAGTCAAATATTACTGATACACGGCTAAATAGTCAATTATGTGGAATTGTAACAAGCACAATTAAAACGATTGATACAACAACATTATATGACCAAGTTAAGAATGATTTTGATAATTTCAGAAATCAGCAGCAATCAGAATACCATGAAATGATAGAAGGCAAGGGAAATGAATTTGATATATGGTTTAATTCCATTAAGGATATGCTTGGCGAAGATGTTGCAGGTTCGCTTCAAAATCAAATTCTTGATTTAAAAGAAGAGATGGACACTCTAGACGAAGTGTATGCTAAAAAGACAGATGTCTATACTAAAGAACAAATGAATACTAGCCTTAATGAAAAACAAAACAAAGTATTATTCGGAACCACAGCACCAACAAATGATATGGGCGTTGATGGTGATATTTATATTCAAATAGAGGCGTAATTATGGCGTATACTTCATGGAGTGCTTATAAGTGGGAAGAGATATGGAATAACGGTTCATACGCACTAGATGTCCAATGGCGACATAGGGTAGACCCTATTAACAATTTAATTTGGTATTCTGCGTGTCAGTGGAGAATTAGAAAAGTTGCTGATAATTATTTTTATAACGAAAAATGTCCTATCGGCATGGGTGTCCTTACCGAAACAAGGGTAACCGGAACAACTAGAGTTCACTTAGGCGAAGAATCTTCGGTAAGTTATGATTTTAAAGATGTTGGAAGAGAAATACAGGCGAATTCAAATGGTGTAGCAGGTGGTGTATATTATTTACATGTATATTGTAAGCCTAGCGGTGTAACGGGTCCGGTTCCTGTGGGGTGGTACACAAAAGATATTACATCGTTATTGCCTAAAGTTGATAGGAGCGGTGGCACTACTACCGTTAGTTTGAAGTCTAAAACATATAACAGTATTACGGTCAATTACGAATCTAGTGTATTAACCACTCTCATTCAATACCGAATTGATGGCGGTGCATGGATAGATGCAGGTGTTGACTTAAATACAAGTGGCGGTGGGAAAACATCATTTACCATTAGTGGATTAGACCCTAATACAGCTTATAAATTAGAGTTCAGACACAGAAGAGATTACAACCAAGTTTACTCGACAGCAAAATCTTTAGACGTTACCACAAATAAACCTAATTTACCTACTATGAGCAGTTTAGATATTACCGGAAATGTGTACAATGCACAATCGTACAGTTGGAGTGGCGGTTATGGAGCAGGACATCCAAGTGGTAAATATGGTTATTACCAATATAGAACTAATGACGGTGAATGGGTTAAAAGCGCAACTAATAGTGTAACTTTATCGAGAAGTCCTAATACGTCTTATAAATTTGAAGTTCAGTTAGTAGACGCATATGGACAAGGAAGTAACATTTTATCAAGAACCGATACAACGCCAAAACCGAGCGCACCAACAAAAGGTATTGTTGCAATAAGCGACATTACACCATCGCAAGTAACTATTTCAATTAGTGGCTTTAAGTTGGGCGCAGGTGCTTCTAGTGGAAAGTATAGGTATCGTTTGAATGGTGGAACGTGGATTGATATAGGTACAAAAACCACCTATACAATTACTGATTTGAATGAGGAAACCACCTATAACTTAGAAGTTGAAATGGTAGATAACTATGGAACTGCTAGTCCTAGTGCAAGTGCAACTTTTACAACGTTATCAGAACAGCTTAAATTTTATATCAAAGTCAATGGTCAGCAGAAATTAGGGAAAGCTTCCCTAAAAGCTGATGGTAATTTCAAAAAAATTAAAAGTGTATATAAAAAAGAGAGTGACACTTGGATAAAAAAGCGTGATAAATAGAAGATATCAATTCAAAATATAGGGGGGATTTAATAGAGATTGTAAATTTTATCATTGGGATATTTGTCGGTATAGCAGGACTATGGATAGCTTATCTGACATATTCAAGAGGAACACGGAAAATTGAAAAAGAGGAAACATCTGTCATGGTATCATTGAAGGCTGATATGAAATATTTATCGCAGCAAATTAACGATGTCAGGCAGTCAGTTGACAGAATTGATAGGAACTTTAGCGGATTAGTTGAAAGGATGGCAACTGTTGAGGAATCAACAAAAAATGCTCATAAGCGTATCGGCGAATTATGGGAAAGGGTGAATGAGCTTGGCAGAAAATAAGAAACGCTCTAATAAAGCTGATATTTTGAAGAAAGTTAGACCCCAAGAGGCTTTAAATATGATAAAGTCAATTGGGCTTAGAAAAAGATATGAGAGTATTCTGATTATGCGATATGTTGATGATATGTCATGTATGGATATTGCAGATGAACTTCATATCGAAGTAGAAACAGCACGAAATTCGGTTTATATGGCTAGAAAACAATTCGATAAATATTGTGGAGAGGTTAATAACGATTAGCCTCTTTTTCTATGATTAAAGAGTGATTACGGTATTATTAACTTTCAAGGGTGCGAATGATAACATTATCTTAGAAACAAAAAACAACTACTTTACGATAAAGGAGAGCGCTATGTATAATCCAACACAATCACAGTATAACTCATTGTTACAGCAAGAGCAGAATTTGCAAAGGCAAAGACAGTTGTTAGAGCAACAAATGCAGTATCAACAAATTCCGCCAATCAACATCAATAATATGACTGCACCTATGCCAGCTGGCAATTTTGATTTTAATGGCAAATGGGTCAGCAACGAGCAAGAAGCTCGACAAACTATCAATAATAATTTACCTTTAATCCTTTTCGACAAAGACAATCCTGTTTTCTACATGAAGAACACAGATGGATCGTTTAAGACATTCAGATTTGAAGAAGTCGTTGAACAGAAGCAAGATACAGCATTAGAAAGCAAAGTTAATGCGTTAGAGGACAAGATAAACCTTATTTTAAACGCTATTCAAGGAAGTCAGATAAATACATCAGAAGAAAATAAAAAGCCTTCACAGACACAAAAAAGGAGCGTGAAAGAGAATGGCTAATCCGTTATTAAGTATGTTAGGAAATAAAATTCAAATGAATAATCCTATGTCAAGTATTATGCAGGTAATGAAAAGTCAAAATCCGCAACAAATGGCGATGAATATGCTTAGAAGTCAAAATCCACAAGCCTATTCACAGTTGGAAAACTTGATGAACAGTGGGGCAACACCTCAACAAGTCATGCAGAATTTTGGCATATCTGAAAATCAAATCAATGAATTTAAGCAAATGATGGGTAACAACATTAAAATCTAATGTCGTTATATATTACACTAGAGAAAGGAGAAAAAGCAATGGGGGAAACACCTATGGGAATTACACCTATGTATGATTTAGCAGACAGAAATCGCAATGGCGGTTGGGGTGGCGATGGTTCTTGGTTTTGGATTGTAATTATTCTATTATTCGCAGGAGGCGGATTATGGGGCAATAACCGAAATCAAGATACTTTGATGAGTGATGAATTTATCAAGCGAGATATTTTCAACACAAATCAAAACGTATCTAATACAGGATGTCAAACACAAAGAGATGTATTAGAAAACCGTTATACAACGCAATTAGGGCTTCAACAGTTAGGCGCTCAACAGCAGAATTGTTGCTGTGAAACGCAAAAAGAAATCCTTCAAAGCCGTTATGACAATGCATTACAAACAAACGCCTTACAAGCACAAATTGCGCAATGCTGCTGTGATTTGAGAGCGGAAAGCCTTGCTAATACGCAGAAAATTTTGGACAAAATGTGTGAGAATGAAATTCAAACATTACGTGATCAATTAAATACTGCGAATATGCAATTATCACAACAAGCACAGTCAGCCAACTTGATTTCACGTCTGCAACCAACTCCAACACCTGCATATTTAACATGCAGTCCATACGAATCAGCGTATTTTGGACGTACATGCTTCAATGGTGGGTGTGGATGTAACAACATTTAAGCATTGCTTATGATTAAGCGTGGGTGCTATTTTGGATAGGTCCGCCTATCCTTTTATTTTGAAAGGAGATAGATACAGAATGATTAACAGTGTCAATGTAGTGGTTCAAACCGTATTGTCAAATGGAAGTGTGTTATTTGGAATTGATAGAGTTAGAAGTAGAAGATGTGGTGATTGTAGAGGATGGCTATATCATGATTTAGGCAGCGGACAATTTACATTAACGAATAGAAGTTGCAGAGATATGGTATTTGAAATCTTATACAATATGAATGTAACTAGCGATACTGCTGGAGCTGTGCCTTTTGTCATTCAAAGCAATGGTGAGGCTATTGGCGGAACTGAAATGGATACTACAATTGCAACTGCCAACATTTATCAAAGCGTTTCTGCAAATACGCTTGTTAAAGTGCCAGCAGGTGGTAGTATTGCAATCACAGTTAAGAATATTTCTGCATTAACTGCACTTGTTAAAGATGCCAATGTCATTATCAAGAAAATTGCTTAATGAATAATCAGTTTGAATTTCTTGATCTCATAACTGTTGTATCATTTATTATGCAGTTGCAAAATAATTCAGAGTTGAGAAAACAAAGTACCAATGATGAAGTTATTGAAAAATTGCATAATGATATAGTAGGATTGATGGAAGAAAATAGGATATTATGTAATGAGCTGATTAAACAGAACAAGGTAATTATTGAGATTCTAGGAGGTGTTGGAAATGCACGAAATCAAGATGATAAATGAAAAGATGATGAAGGAAGCATTGCGAGGACTTGAAAAGAAGGGCTATAATGCAACAGATTTTCAAGTTATGAGCCAAGTCCTTGACAATATGCTAGATATTTGCAAGATTGAGCATTATTCAGAAAAAGAGAAATATCAAGATGATATTACGCAATCTCATACGAATAATATTGAAGGCACAGAAATAGATGATAACATCATTTCTATGAATGAACATTTCAGGAAATACATTTCATACAAGAAGAAATATCAACATCGTCATGATGAAGAAAGCATGTCAAAAATCATGACAGAATTAGAAGAGTTTCTTTTATGTATGATGAAGATTTTAGAAGAGATGAGAACATCATCGGATTTTGAAAAAGAACGTGAAATGATTAAAGGCAAATTAAGAGAAATGTTTTCTTTGTATCAAGAAAAAAGTAATTAAGTAAGTATAGAGATATACTTACTTTTTCGCTAAAAATATAGTATAATAAAAGAAAAAAGGAGTGATTTAATAAACTGGAAAACAAGAATTAAAAATCCTATTTTTTGGGTTCAGGTAGGTGGTACATTTCTATTAACCGCATTAACTTATCATTCGATGCAACCACAAGATATGACGTCATGGGCGGGGTTATTTAATGTTGTAAAAGGGGTTTTTCTTAACCCTTATCTATTAGGTCTATGTATATGGAATATGTGGAGTGCAGCGAACGACCCTACAACTAAAGGCGTAAGGGATAGTGCGTTAGCAATGACTTATAACGAACCTAAGAAGGAGGAAAACAAACATGAGTAAAAAGTTATATTTTAGTCCATCAAGCCAACCTGAAAACGAATATGCTTATGGTAATACAAATGAACAAAAACAATGCAATAAAATTGCTTTGGAATGTGTAAAAATCGCTAAAAGATGTGGCTTTGAAGCTAAAACAAATACAAATAGCGATATGTATGGGCGTGTTAAAGAATCTAATGATTGGGATGCTGATGTACATATTCCTATTCATACAAACGCTGCTAACGGAAAAGTACAAGGTACTAGATTATTTGCAATTGATGTAAGTGGTGCAGGATATAAAATTTGTAAATCTGTAATGAAAACACTAGCACCTATTACACCGGGAACAAGCGATAGTATTACTGTTCAATCATTTTATGAAATCACTGATACAAATGCCCCTTGCTGTTATATTGAAGTTGCTTTCCATGACAATAAGGAAGAAGCAAAGTGGATTGTTGAACATACAGATGAAATCGCTGAAGCAATTACAAAAGGTTTATGTAACTATTATGGTGTTAAATATGTTGCACCTTCAGCAACAACTCAATCTAGTGTAGAAAAATATACATTAGTTGTTGATTGCAAAACATATATGAATGCTGACAATGCTAAAAGTAGAACTGATTCTGTTGGTAAATACAAAGCCGGTTCTTACTATGTTTATAAAAAAGCAAATGGCATGATTAACATCAGCAAGAATAAAGGTAAAGCAGGTGCTTGGATCAATCCATCTGACAATAAAAAAACATCTGCTAAACCTAAGAAAACAGCTAAAGAAATTGCTAAAGAAATTTATTACGGTACTTGTTCAGATAGCAGATGGACTAATTGGGGAACAGGTTCTACTAGAGTAAGTAGATTAAAACAAGCTGGATATGATCCAAACGAAGTTCAAAAAGAAGTAAATAAATTATTCTAATATAAAACCCTAGCCTTAATGGTTAGGGTTCTTTTTTATATCCTCTTTATCAAAAATAATAATTGGGTTATTATTTTCGTCAATAAATGCAAGTTTAGTATTTGTTAAATCAGCTAACTCTATTAAATCCTTAATCTTGTACGCTTCCGTATTTACCTTAGTATTTAATGATTGAGGCTTAATGTTTAATTTTCTTGCATAATCAGCAAAACTAAAACCATATAATGCCAATAGACTTTTTATTTTATTTTTTATCATATGATATACCACCTTTCTAAATATATTGTAACGCTATAATCTTATAAAGTAAATAAAAAAATATAAAAAATAACATAAAATATATACAAAAGTATTGACGTTATAAGGCGAATGCCTTATAATAGTATGTGTAAGGTAACAAAGGAAGCCTTACAGAAAGGAGAAAATATGGAAAAGAAAATAAAAAAAGCTATTCAATTATTAACCCTAATTGAACAGCTTGTAATCAAAATCATTTCCCTAGCCGGTTGGCTTCTGATTTTGGTTAGAGTGATGGGGGGATAACCCCTCTATCACTTACAATTATAACTGTTTTCCATAGAAAATACAAGATGAAAAAATTGATTTTAAAAGTTTTAGAACTTATCGGATTGATTGCATTTTTGATAGCATTGATTGAATTATTTTAGAAAGTAAAGAGAGGAAAACAAAATGGGAAAATTAACAAGAGAAGAAATTAGAGAAAGTATTATTTTAGTTTTAGAAAAGGCGTTTAATAATAAGAATGAAGCTAGTTATTGGTTAGAAAAATTACCAATGGTAGAAGATTACGATGAAGAAGTTCATAACTATATGTCAATGTTAGAACACGATATAAGACATCAAAATAGAGAAAGTTTTGATTTCAATGTTGATGAATTAGTAGAACACTACTTCATCAATCAAGAACAATATGATTTTGATTAGTCATTTAGCTTCAAGACTAATAATATTAAAGCCTCGTTCCTTAATTGGATAGAGGCTTTTTATTTCGTAAAAAAATGCAAAGAAACACTCGACTTATTCACGTGATACGTGTATAATATACTTGTAAGGTTGAGATAGGCAGAAAGGAAAAACAAATGATAGTCAAATTATTCATAGCACTGCTTCAACTACTAGAAAGCAACTATGAAGTTGAAAAAGTAACTATCGTAGTAAAGAAACAAAATAAAAAGAGATAGACAATCTCTTAATCCCTACAATTAAATAAAGTCCTATCTCCAATCTTACTTTAACACAATTAAGACAAAAAGTAAAGAAAAGAGGGAAAGAAAAATGAGCATAACAGAAGCTAAGGCTAAAGCCAACGCTAGAAGTCAAAAAAAGAATGACAAGACATTTACCTTGAAATTATCAAGAAACCTTGATAAAGATATGATCGAATGGCTTGAAAGTCAAGAAAACAGAAATGCTTATTTAAAAGCGTTGATTAGAAAAGATATGAAATAAAAAGCACCAACGCTTAAATATAGCGGTTCTAGGTGCTTTTTTAAATATAAACTCGACACTTTTTCGACACTTTGTGGGTCAAAAACAGGTTAAAATCGCTTAAATACTGTATGCTATACAATTTAGAAAAATGCTCAATATATCAAGTTATTTTGGCATTGTATGAATGGCGAAGAAGAAGGGATTTGAACCCTCGATGGATTGTTACACCCATACACGATTTCCAATCGTGCGCCTTCAGCCGCTCGGCCACTTCTTCATGTGTGTGCTTATTATATCAGAAAATTATTATAAAATGAATACTTTTTCTACCATTTATTTAACATAAATAGTTATAACTTAAATATAAAAACTGTTTAGAATTTTTCTAAACAGTTTCGTTTTCTTGTTGTGGCTGTTTTTTGGCTGCTTTTTTCTGTCGTTGGTTCAAATCGTTTACAATTTTAATATTGCTTTTCTTACCACGTTTTTTATGGCGCTGACGAATACTTGGTTTGATATCTTCTTCAACTACCATAGGTTTTGGAAGATTTTCTTGAATCTCCTTACTAGGTATTGGTTCTATCGATACTTCTGTTGCAATCTCTACGATAGGTTCAGATACTTTTTTAGGTCTTTTAAGTTTGTCTTTTAACGAAGCCATTGTTTTTGTGTAAGAAGTTGACAATGTTTTAGTTAAGCTTGGTTTAACTGGTTTTGTCATTGGTTTCGAATCTTCTTTTGGTTCGATTGGAGCTACTTCTACTGCTTCAATCGTTTCATTTAACACTTCTAGTTCAACGTCTTGTTTTTCTTCACTCACGAAATTGATTTCTTGTGCTAACGGAAGGTAAATCGCTTCAAATACGTAAGGTTGAGCTTTCATATTTAAGTGATATAAATGTCTTCCCAAAACGAAACATAGAGCATTGATAATAGCATATAAAATCGTCATTGGTAACGAAAGGATAATTGAGTTGAAAAAGCCACGCATCATATTAAATACAGTCGTATGAGTGCCTAGACCATAGCCGTTAAAGGTAAGCCAAACAAACGCCATTGAGATGGCAAAATAGAAGCTTATCATCACAGTTCCAATCAATAACAAGATATTTTCTTGTAGACTTGAGCGGGATAGTATCTTTTGTGGTAAAAGACGATAAAATTCCATTGATAAGATGAATGTTGCCAACATGATGAAGACATATTGAATAAATCTTTCGATAATGTCAGGGAATTGGAAACGTGCGGGTAAGAAAATTTGTAAAAAATCAGGCTTTGATGTAAAGCTGAGAACGTAAATCATACCCATAGCCAAAAGACCTACTAATATGTAATAAAAATTTGAATGACGATTAGGAATCATCTCAGCTATTTTATTGGGTTCTTCAATACACTCCAGAACACATTCACAAGCATTATCTTGATCCATACCTTGCTCAAGTAAATGTTCATAATCTTTTGAACATTTTACTAATAAATCCGAACGTATTTTTTTGGTTACTTTATTCATTGGAAAGCTATCTATTATTTCGTCTATATATTTTTCAATAAATTTCATATTAGCCCTCTCCACTTAATTGTTGTACTTTATATTATA
>ERZ808028.721-NODE-721-length-24103-cov-23.275077_pt1 | contig 24103 bp, 25 predicted proteins | sample MGYA00380184_ERZ808028 | MGnify/ENA primary metagenome ERZ808028 (study PRJEB31490, sample SAMN06133397) | mouse gut metagenome | isolation source: J8_1 | host: mice | place: China: Chengdu | collected 2015-05 ...
CCCTGCTTCCGGGACGAGGACGCCCGGGGCGACCGCTCCCCCGGCGAGTTCTACCAGCTGGACATGGAGATGGCCTTCGCCAGCCAGGACGACGTATTCGCCGTGCTGGAGCGGGTCCTCCCCCCCATTTTTGCCAAGTACGGCAAGTACAACATCGCCTCTCAGGCACCGTTCCAGCGCATCCCCTATTTGGAGGCCATGGACAAGTACGGCTCCGACAAGCCCGACCTGCGCATTGACCTGACCCTTACCGACGCCACACAGCTGCTGGCCGGGTGCGGCTTCGGGCCCTTTGAGGGGAACACCGTCAAGGCCATCGTGGTGTCCGGCTTTGAGGGCACCCGGAAGCAGATCGACGGCATCTGCAACGAGGTGGAGGTCCAGTCGGGCAACAAGGCGTACTGGTTCCGCTACGATGAGAAGGGTGAAATCGTGGGCGGCATCGCCAAATTTGTCCAACCCATCAAGGAGCAGGTGGTAGAGGCTCTGGGCCTCGCCCCCGGCTGCTTCGTGGGGCTGACGGCGGGCAAGCTGCTCGCCGCCCAGAAGACGGCGGGTGTGCTCCGGAACAAGTTGGGCGCCTTCTGCCCCGGGCATATGGACGTGGAGCGGTATGAGTTCTGCTGGATCGTGGACTTCCCCATGTACGAGATCGGGGAGGAGTCCGGGGAACTGGAGTTCTGCCACAACCCCTTCTCCATGCCCTCCGGCGGGCTGAGCACCATCGAGAAGGCCATCGCGGGCGAAATCGACCCGCTGAGCATTACCGCCGACCAGTACGACCTGGTGTGCAACGGCGTGGAGCTGTCCTCCGGCGCGGTGCGTAACCACGACCCTGAGATCATGATCAAGGCGTTTCAGCTGGTTCGGCTGGGCGAGGACGACGTGATGGCCAAGTTCCCCGCCATGTACAACGCCTTTACCTACGGCGCACCCCCCCACGCGGGCATCGCGCCGGGGGTGGACCGCATGGTGATGCTGCTTACTGGGGAGGAATCCATCCGGGAGGTCATCCCCTTCCCCATGAACAAGAACGCCCAGGACCTGATGATGGGCGCACCGTCCGTTGTGGACCAAAAGCAGCTGGATGAACTGAACATCACCTGCACCGCCAAAGAGGAAGAATAAAAAAGCTCCCCCTCCTGTCAGGAGGGGGAACTTTTTTCCTCACACCCTATTCGCATGACTTTCTTGATATCAGAGCCCATTGCGGCGGTCCAGCCGGCAAAGAACGTAGCTCGCAAAAGCTTACTGATATGTGCCACTTCCCGTTCGCACAATTCGCTGTCCAGGAATTCGTCAAATGCTTTATCAAACTCAATTTCGTTCATGATATCACCCCCTCATATTGTATATTATCTAATATGAATTGTCAATATTAGGTCGGCAATCATGCTATGATGAGGCAGGTGATAATATGAAGCCACTGAAGACACGTATCAGCATTACGCTGGACGACCCTATTTATCAAAAAATCAAAGGACTGGCCGAATACGATGACCGATCCGTTTCCAGCTATATCAACCTCGCCCTGCGGGATCACCTGAAACGGCTGGAACAGGAGGAAGAAGAATAAGAAAAAGCGCCGGGATAACCCGGCGCTTTTCTCATTTCAGCTTCTGCCATTCCCCCACCGCCAGCTCATCGCAGCGGTTGTTATAAAGGTTGGAGGCGTGCCCCTTGACCCAGTGGAGGGTAACGGCGTGGGTCTCGCACAGCTCCAGCAGCCGCTCCCACAAATCGGGGTTCAGGGCGGGCTTTTTGTCGGCCTTGACCCAGCCCCGGGCCCGCCAGCCCTTGGCCCAGCCCTTTTCCAGCGCGTCGATGACGTACTTGGAGTCGGAATACAGCTCCACCGCGCAGGGCTCCTTCAGCGCCTCCAATCCCCGGATCACAGCCGTGAGCTCCATGCGGTTGTTGGTGGTATTGCGCTCTCCCCCGCTGAGCTCTTTTTTGTGCTCGCCAAACATCAGGATGGCTCCCCAGCCGCCGGGACCGGGGTTGCCGGAGCAGGCGCCATCGGTGTATAACGTGACTGTTTTCATCGGCAGAAATTCCTTTCTCCTTCGGGCGTGGCCGGAAGGGTTATCTCCCTTTCCCGTATCGGGAAGCGCGCTCTTTGCCTACTTTCTCTCGCATGAGAGAAAATAGGTCGCCGAAGGCCGTCCCTCGCGGGAGGCGAGCCGCCGAAAGCCGGCACCTTCGTCACTCCTCCGCGGGAGGGGTATCCTCCTTTTCTGCCAAAGACAGGGCGATCACTCTATCGCCCTCGTCCTTAAAGCGCATGACGATCACACCCTGGCTGGACCGACCGCAAATCCGGATGGCGTCCACATCGGTGCGGATCAGCGTGCCGGACTGGGTGACCAGTAGCAGATCCTCGCTGCCGTCCACCACCTTCACTCCCACAACAGGGCCGGTCTTGTCCGTCAGTCCATAGTTTCGGATGCCGTGGGCTCCCCGGTTGGTCACACGGTAGTCCTCCACCGGGGATCGCTTGCCGTAGCCGTTCTCCGTGATGGTGAGCACCGCGCACCCCGGCTTGGCCCGGGCGGCGCCCACCACGTAGTCCCCCGGGCGCAGGCGGATGCCCCGCACGCCGGCGGCAGTGCGGCCCATCACCCGCACCTGCTCCTCGTCAAAGCAAACGGCCATTCCGTTATGGGTGGCGATGAGCAGATTCTGGCTGCCGTTGGTCTCCTTCACCTCAATGAGCTCGTCGTCCTCGTCCAAGGTTATCACCCGCAGGCCGTTGTTGCGCAGGTTTTTCAAAGAGGCCGCATCCAAGCGCTTCACCGTCCCGTTTCGGGTGAACATGGTCAGATAGCGCGGCTGCTCTCCCTCGCCGATGTCCCTGGTGTGGATCATAGCGGCCACCTTCTCCCCCGACTCCACCTGGAGAACGTTGACAATATTGGTGCCCCGGGCCGTGCGGCCCGCCACAGGAATCTCATAGCCCTTCTTCCGGAACACCCGGCCCTTGTCGGTGAAGAACAGGATATGGTCGTGGGTGGAGGCGGTGAACACGGTGTTCACATAGTCCTCCTCCCGAGCCGTCATGCCCTTTCGGCCCATGCCGCCCTTGCCCTGGGCGGCGTACTCGCTGGCGCTGGTGCGCTTGATATAGCCCCCCTCCGTCATGGTAAAGACGGACTGCTCCTCCTCAATCAAATCCTCGATATCGATTTCATCGGCCACGTCCTGAATCTCCGTGATCCGCTTGTCGCCAAACTTGTCCCGGATGGCGATCAGCTCGTCCTTGAGCACGCCCCGCAGCTTCTCCTCGCTGGCAAGAAGCTCGTTGTAGTAGGCGATTTTCTCCTCCAGCTCCTTGTACTCCGCCTCCAGCTTTTCCCGGTCCAGCCCCTGCAAACGGCGCAACTGCATCTCCAAAATGGCCTGGGTCTGCACCTCGTCCAAGCTGAAGCGCTCCATCAGGCGCTGCTTGGCGTCGTCATAGCTGGTGCGGATGATGTGGATGACCTCGTCGATGTTGTCCTGGGCCACCAGCAGACCCTCTAACAGATGGGCGCGCTCCTGGGCCTTGCGCAGATCGTATTGGGTGCGGCGGCGGATGACCTGCTCCTGGAAGGCGATGTACTCGTCCAGAATGTTCCGCAGGGACAAAATTCGGGGCTGCTTTTGGTCGTCCACCAGGGCCAGCATGATGATGGAGAAATTGGACTGCATGGCGGTCTGCTTGAACAGCTTGTTCAGTACCACCTGGGGATTGGCGTTCTGCTTGAGCTCGATGACGATGCGCATTCCATTGCGGTCCGTCTCGTCCCGCAGGTCGGAAATGCCCTCCAGCCGCTTGTCCTTCACCTGGTCGGCGATGTTGCGGATCATCTGCCGCTTGTTCACCTGGTAGGGCAGCTCGCTGACGATGATGCGGGTGCGGTCCTTGCCGAAGGTCTCAAACTCCGTTCGGGCCCGGAGCACAATTTTTCCCCGGCCGGTGGCATAGGCCGCCCGAATGCCCGCCCGGCCCATAATGATGCCCTTGGTGGGAAAATCCGGACCCTTGACGTGCTCCATCAGGTCGGCCAGGGTGGCGTGCTCGTTGTCCAGCACACAGATGGCCGCGTCGATCACCTCCCCCAGATTGTGGGGGGGGATGTTGGTGGCCATGCCCACGGCGATGCCGGAGGAGCCGTTCACCAGCAGGTTGGGGAAGCGGCTGGGCAGCACCCGGGGCTCCTTGCGGCTCTCATCGTAGTTGGGGTCCCAGTTTACCGTGTCCTTGTCGATATCCCGGAGCATCTCGTTGGCCACACGGGCCAGGCGGGCCTCGGTATACCGGGGGGCGGCGGGGGGATCGCCGTCCACGTTGCCAAAGTTTCCGTGGCCCTCCACCAACGGGTAGCGCATGGAAAACTTCTGGGCCAGACGGACCACCGCGTCGTAGATGGACGCGTCCCCGTGGGGATGATACTTGCCCATCACGTCGCCCACACAGGTGGCGGACTTTTTAAAAGGTTTGTCGGAGGTCAGCCCGCTCTCATACATGGAGTAGAGAATCCGGCGGTGAACGGGCTTCAGCCCGTCCCGCACGTCGGGCAGGGCGCGGCCCACGATGACGCTCATGGCATACTGCTTGTAGCTCTCCGCCATCTCCCCCACCAGCTCTGACTCGGTAATGATTTGGTTTGGAAATGCGATATCTTCCGGCTTATAGTTTCGGTTGTGTCCCATAATGACCTCCGCTTATGTGATCGAGCCACCGCTTTGCGGCGGCTGGGCTTCTGTTCTCGCTCCGCTCCAAGGTCTCGCCTTCGGCCCGGTCGGCGCTGTCCGCTTCTCTGCGCTTCTCAATAATCCAGGTTCGTGGCATAGCGGGCGTTTTGTTCAATCCACTCCTTGCGGGGCTCCACCTTTTCCCCCATCAGCACGGTGAAAATGTGGTCCGCCGCCACCGCGTCCTCCAGAGTGATGCGCCGCAGGGTGCGCCGCTCCGGGTCCATGGTGGTCTCCCACAGCTCCTCCGGGTCCATCTCGCCCAGACCCTTGAAGCGGCTGATGTCCACCTTCACGTTGGGGTTATCCCCCCGCAGCTCGGCGGAAATCCTGTCCCGCTCCTCGTCGGAGTAGGCCACCCGCTGAGTCTTACCCCGGGTGATTTTATACAGGGGCGGCACGGCGGAATAGACGTATCCCCGCTCAACCAACGGGCGCATATAGCGGAAGAAAAAGGTGAGCAGCAGGGTGCGGATGTGGGCGCCGTCCACGTCGGCATCAGACATGATGACAATCTTGTGATAGCGCAGCTTCTCAATATTAAATTCCTCCCCAATGCCCGCGCCCAGACCAAGGACCAGGGGATAGAGCTTATCGTTGCCATAAATCTTGTCCGCCCGCGCCTTTTCCACGTTGAGCATTTTGCCCCACATGGCCAAAATGGCCTGGAAGCGGCTGTCCCGCCCGTCAATGGCGGAGCCGGCGGCGGAGTCGCCCTCTACGATATACAGCTCGCACAGGGCCGGGTCGCGCTCGTTGCAGTCCTGGAGCTTATCGGGCATCTGCCCCGACTCCAGGGCGGTTTTGCGCCGGACGGACTCCCGGGCCTTCCGGGCGGCCTCCCGGGCGCGGCTGGCCATAAGGGCCTTTTCCAAAATGGCCTTGCCTACGGCGGGGTTTTCGTCCAGAAATTGGTCCAGCTTGTCGCTCACCACGTTGTTCACCAGGGTGCGCATTTCGCTGTTGCCCAGCTTGGCCTTGGTCTGGCCCTCGAATTGGGCTTCGGTGAGCTTCACGGAGATGACGCAGGTCAAGCCCTCCCGGCAGTCGTCGCCGGACACCTTTTCCTCATTCTTCAAAATCCCCGCCTTTTTGCCGTAGGCGTTGAGCACGTTGGTGAGGGCGCGCTTCAAGCCCTCCTCGTGCATTCCGCCCTCCGGGGTGTGGACGTTGTTGGCAAAGGAGACAATGATCTCATTGTAGCTGTCCTCGCTGTACTGCATGGCGATCTCCGCCATGGAGTCCTCCCGGCTGCCCGCCATATAGATGATCTTCTCATGGAGGGGGGTTTTGTTTTGATTGATAAACGTGACGAACTCCCGAATGCCGCCCTGATAGCGCATATCCTCCTCCGCCTCCCTGCCGGGGCGGCGGTCGGCCATGAAAATGCGCACGCCGGCGTTCAAAAACGCCTGCTCCCGCATCCGGCGGTGGAGGGTCTCATAGTCGTACTCCGTGTCCTCAAACATCTCGGGGTCCGGCTTGAACATCACCTCAGTGCCCGTCTTATCCGTGGTTCCTATCACGGTCATCTCCTGGGTCATATTGCCCCGGGAGAACTTCACCTCGTAAATCTGGCCGTTTTTGTGGACGCGCACCTCCATCCACTCGCTCAGGGCGTTGACCACGCTGCCGCCCACGCCGTGCAGGCCGCCGGACACCTTATAACCGCCGCCGCCGAACTTGCCCCCGGCGTGAAGGACGGTATACACCACCTCCAGGGCGGGCCGGCCGGTCTGGGCCTGGATGTCCACAGGAACGCCGCGGCCGTTGTCCGTCACCCGGATGACGTCGCCCTCCAAAATCTCCACCGTGATATGGTCGCAGTAACCCGCCAGTGCCTCGTCGATGGCGTTGTCCACGATCTCATACACTAAGTGGTGCAGGCCGGAGCTGGACGTGGAGCCGATATACATACCGGGGCGCTTACGCACCGCCTCCAGCCCCTCCAGCACCTGAATTTCCGACGCGCCGTACTCGTGGTCGGTCTGAGTAGCGTTCATTCCGTTTGGTTCGTTCATGGTATTTCGTTCTTCAGACATAATTTTCCTCCGCTAATCTATGCTTGTGGGAGCAGCCGCCCCCTCCCGCAGTTCAATCTTCTGCGCAGCAGTCCTCGTCCGGGATAAAATCCAAATCGTCCCCATCGCAGTACTCCACGCCGCCGTCCTTACCCAAAACCTCCGTGGCCCGCATCCGCCGCCTGTCCTTGGCCGCTTCCACGTTTTGGTGGATCAGCTCCTTGACCTCACGGGGCCTTTTCACATTCTTCAAATCCAGGTGGGGCATACTCTTGTCCGACGAGTGGACGCACACCGTCCCCACCCCGAAAATCCGCTGACCCAGGCTCATGGTCAGCTCCAGGTCCTGCACCCGGTAGAGCAGCACCTCGTCCGACTTCAGGTTGAGAAAGCCCTTTTCACAGAAAAGCCGGTCCTCGCTGAGACGGTAACGGGTGAAGGACAAGGGCATTCCCAGCACCCGCCTGCGGTCTTTCCACAGATATTCAATGGCGTTCATTCTCACATTCTCCTCCTTGATTGATGCCGGCGGACAGTTCCCGCCCCGCCCGGGCCGACAGGGCGGCCGAAGACAGCGGCGTGATATAGACCGCAGGGGGGCCCTTCCTCTCCTGAACCACCACAAAGGAGCGGGGCAAATCGTCCCCCACAGCGGTGACGCGGCCCTCCCGCTCCGACCTGTCCAAAAGGCGGCGCGTGCGGAAGGACCAGGTGGTGTTGTCCAAATCGAAGATGCCGATCACGTCCCGGCCGCGGACCATGACGTTTTGGCCTAAATGGAGGTACATCGTCTTTGCCTCCTTTTCCCCTCGCGGGGCGGCGCGCCTCCGGCGGGGGTTACTTTCTCTCACGCGAGAGAAAGTAACCAAAGAGCGCGTATAGGGGGTTCCCCCTATATACCCCCTTTTCCCTTGGAAAACGTGTCTAAAAAGTTCCGGCGCAAGCGGATCTGGACTGGTTTCTCCCCCATTTGTGCTGCTGCCTGTGTTTGGGCACTGGGTCGTGGGCGGTTCCCCCAGTCTTGCGCCTGCGCAAAGGTTTTGCCCTGCAAAACCTTGTGCGGCGTATCCGCGCCGAATCAAGTGTTCATCACACCAGCTGTCCCTGTTTCACGTGAAACGCTTTGCCATCCCTCAGCCGCGCCAGCTTTTCCTCCTCGCAACAGGTGATGAACACTTGGCCGGAGGTGATACGGTTGAGGACAAACTCCTGGCGGCGGGCGTCCAGCTCGCTGAGCACGTCGTCCAAAAGAAGGACCGGCCATTCCTCCGTCTCCTGGCGGAAGATATCCCGGGCCGCCAGCTTCAGCGCAAGGGCCGCCGTCCTGGTCTGGCCCTGGGAGGCGTAGGCCTTGGCGGACTCCCCGTTGATTTCCACCGCCAGCTCGTCCTTGTGGGGGCCGGACAGGCAGCTTTTGCTGGCAATCTCCGCCGCCCGGTGGGCCTCCTGGTGGGCCAGCAGCTGGGGAAGGATGGCTTTAGGCGGGGCCTCCGGGTCAGTGACGGCGGACACCGTCTCATACCGCAGGGCCAGCCTTTCCCTCCCTCCGGAGCAGTCGGCGTGTATATCCGGCGCGGCCTGGTTCAGCCGCTTGACAAAGTGGGCCCGATAATGAATCAAAACCGCTCCGCACTGGGCCATGCGCAGAGAAAAGTCGTCTAAAGTATCCAACAGGCCGGGGCACTGCTCGCTGTCCTTTAAAATCCGGGTTTTGTGCTGGTACAGCCGCCGGTACTCCCCCAGGGCCTGGGCGTACCGGGGCCGGAGCTGACAGATGCAGCCGTCCAAAAACCGCCGCCTCGCCTCCGCCCCTTCCCGGATGAGATACAGATCCTCCGGGCAGAACAGCACCGTGTTTAACAAGCCGGATAGTTCCCCCGCCGTCTTCAGCTTCACACCGTTGGAGCACAGCTGCCGCCGGATCCCCCGGTGGAGGCCCGCCTCCAAAATCAGCGCCCGCCCCCGGCTGGTCACCTCCGCCTTGAGAAAAGCGTGGTCCACGTCATGACGGATCAGCTCCCGGTCATACCGCGCCCGGTGGGAGGAGGCGGCAGAAAGATAGGCGACGGCCTCCAGCAGATTGGTCTTGCCCTGGGCGTTTTCTCCCACAATCACATTGACGCCGGGGTGAAAGGAGGCTTCGGCATGGAGGTAATTTCGGAAAAAGTCCAGGGTGATGTGGTTGACCGTCATTCCACCAAAAAGATCTGTCCGTCCAGCTCCGCCCGGTCGCCCGGATAGAGCTTTTTCCCCCGCATGGCGCAAACCTCGCCGTTGACCTTCACCTCGCCTCTCTGGATGGCCAGCTTGGCCGCCCCCCCTGTCTCCGCCACGCCGGCGAACTTCAGCAGCGCATCCAGTCGGATGAAGGGAGTCTCGATTTTGATCCGTTCTTCCATGAAAGCCTCCTCGTTGTCGTGCCTCGCAACCGTCTATTCAGCTCTTCTTATTCCCCCGCGCGCAGCCGCACAGGCAGAACCATATATAGGAAATTGTCCGCCTCGCCCTCCAACGGCAGCAACAGGCAGGGGGCGGTGGCGGTGTTCAGCTCCAACCGCACCCGGGAGGCGGGGGCGGCCTTCACCGCGTCCATGAGAAAGCGGTTGTTAAAGCCGATCTCCAGCCCCTTCCCGTCCCCGGTGATGGGGCACTGGTCAAAGGCTGCGCCAATGGCGGTTTTGGAGGTGATGGACAGCAGGCTGTCCTCAAATTTGCATCTCAGCGGGCTTTTCAGCTTGTCATTGATAATCAGGGAGGCCCGGTCGATGGAGCGCTGCAAATCGGCGCAGTCCGCCTCCAACACGATGGTGTTGTTCCGGGGGATGGTCTGGCGGTAGTTGAGGAACTCCCCCTCCAGCCGCCGGGCCACCAGCAGAGTGCCGCCCACTTCAAAGGTGACATGACGTTCCCCCTGTGTGATCGTCACGGGGGCGTCCGAGTCGGCGCAGATTTTCTCCACCTCGTTCAAGGCCGCTCCGGGGACCACAAAGGACACCGGCTCCGTGCTGCTCTGGGCCGTCAGCTCCTCCCGCCGCAGGGCCAAACGGTACCCGTCCACCGCCACCACGGAGAGCTGCTTTCCGTCCCCCTCAAACAGAGCGCCGGTGTGAATGGGGCGGCTCTCGTTGTCGCTGACGGCAAAAATGGTCTGCCCGATCATAGAGCGCAGCGCCCCCTGGGCCAGAGTGAGCACGTTGCCCTCCCCCACGCTGGGTAGCTCGGGGAAGTCCTCGTCGCTGCTGCCCATGATGTCAAAGGAGGTGGGGCCGCAGGCGATGTGGACGGAGCAGCCCGCGTCGGCAGAGATGGAGACCACATCGTCAGGCATCCGGCGGAGAATTTCCCCTAACAGCCGGGCGGAGAGCACAATGGCGCCCGGTTCCTTCACCTGGGCCTCCACCTGGGTGACAATGCCGGTTTCCAGGTTATAGCCGCTGATGTGCAGCCCATCCGCCTCAACCTCCATGAGTACGCCCTCCAGCGCTAAGATGGAGCTCTTGGGGGCGGCTACCCGGCCGGCGGTAGTGACAGCGGATTGCAGAATTGCTTTTTCACAGGAAAATTTCATAGGAAGGTCCTTTCTCCCTTCTCCCGTAGGGAGAGGAGGGGTTTTAATATCGTAGTAGTCCGTAGGGGCTGCGGAGGTTGTGGAAAACTGGGGAAAGCGGGAAATTCCAATGGACAGGCCGTCCTCAGTAGGTTGCACAAGATATGCACAGCCTGTACGGCGGGGCGGTTCACCCGGTATAGCTCCACATACTTCCACACCACAGACCGCAGGACTGTGGAAGCTGTGGGCGATAAAAAAGCGCGTGCCAAGCGGTTTGACACGAAGGCGCGGGCGCCGGAAGGTTGTAGATCGCCCAGGGGGCGAAACCCCTTAATATGCAGAATTCACCGCGTTGGTGATATCCCGGATGATCTCGGACAGCTCCGGCTGGTCCTTCATGTTCTTCTCCACCCGGTTGATGGAGTTGAGCACAGTGGAGTGGTGACGGCCGCCGAACTGCTGACCGATCTCCGCCAGAGACAGCTGGGTCATCTCCCGGATGATATACATGGCCACGTTGCGGGCGGTGCTGATCTCCTTATTCTGGCTTTGACCCCGGATGGCGGCGCTGTCCAGCTCGTAAAAGCGGGCCACCTCCTGGATGATGGTGTCGGCGGAGGGGAGAAAGTTCTCCTTGGCCCGGAGAATGTCCCGCACGGCGCGCACGGTGGTCTCTACGTCCACCTGAGCGCCCATCAGCTCCTGGAAGGCCATGATTTTGTTCACTACACCCTCAATCTGCCGCACGTTGGAGGTGATGTTTTCCGCCACGTAGGACAGCACCGGGTCGGGCAGGGAGATGCCCCGCTCCACCGCCTTGTTTTTTAAAAGGGCTACGCGGGTCTCGTAGTCCGGGGGCTGAATGTCGGCGGGCAGGCCCTGCTCAAAACGGGTGCGCAGACGCTGCTCCAGCCGGAGCATCTCGTGGGGCGGTCGGTCGGAAGTGAAGACAATCTGCTTTTTCTGCTCGTACAGGGTATTGAAGGTGTGGAACAGCTCCTCCTCGCTGGAGTCCTTGCCGGCGATAAATTGCACGTCGTCCATCAAAAACAGGTCCACATTGCGGTATTTGTCCCGAAAGCCCTGCATATCAATGCCTCGGCGGAGATTGCCGATCAGCTCGTTCACAAAATCCTCGCTCTGCACGTACATGATGCGGGAGCCAGGGTGGTCCTGCCGCACTCGGTTGGCAATGGCGTGGAGCAGATGGGTTTTGCCCAGGCCGGATTGACCGTAGATAAACAGGGGGTTGTAAGCGCCGCCCGGCTCCTGGGCCACCTTTTGGGCGGCGGTATAGGCGAAGCGGTTGGTAGAGCCCACCACAAAGCGCTCGAAGGTGTAGCGCTCCTCGTCCGCCCCGGCGGCGCTGGGAGAGGAGCGCTGGGCGGCATAGGCCTCCCGCTCCTCCGGCAGAAGCAGGGTTACGTCCACCTCAAAGGAAAACAGCTCCCGAAGGGCCTGCTCCACCGTGGCTTGAAACCGGTTTTGGATAATGCCCCGTTTAAAGTCGGTGGGGACGCACAGCACCAGCCGGGTGTCCTCCAGGGCGACGGCCTCCACGTCGCCAAACCAGGTTTCGATGGCGACGGCGGTCATACTGCCCTGCATCAGATTTTTTACTTTTTCCCATACGTCGGCGGCGGATTTCATAGGCCGTGGCCTCCCAAAATACGAAAGTTCATAACTCATATATTATAGCAGAAAACATGGCCAGGAACAAGGGTTTTAACCAATTTCTTTGTATAATGTAAGAATTGCCCGTGAAAAAAGAGCGGCCCCGGCGACTATGCCGGGACCGTTTCAATCAAATTTTGTCCGATGTCCCCAGTCCGGCCTGAAAATCGGCGGCGGCCCGCTTATCCTGGGCGATTTTCTCAAAGCTGTCCAGGTACTCCCGGGCGTACTTGGGGTTGTTCAACCGGATAATTTCGCGGCGCTCCGGAGCCACCAGCTTGGTGATGCCCCCCGCCCCCACAGAGAGCACGGTTTGCAGCTCCTCCATCATCACGATGTTGTAAGCGCACACCGCCCCAGGCTTAGCCCAGCCCACATTTTCAAAGGAGCCGGACATATATTTCTGCCGGTAGAGGTAATAGGGGGCGTAGCCCGCCTCCCGTAGCCGCTTCGACGCCAAGGAAAGCATGGCCTCCACCGTCTCCGGCGTGCACAGCGCCTCCCCCGCCAGGGTGAGGCGGGAGCCCTTCTTCAGCGCCAGGGTGTGGATGGTGATATTGGCCGGATCCATGGTCAGCACCCGGTCCAGGGTGCGCTGGAAGCCCTCCAAGGTATCCGTGGGCAGCCCGGAGATCAGGTCCATGTTCACCAGGCCGCCGAAGTGCCGCCGGGCCAGCGCCATGGCCTCCACAATTTCCGCAGAGGTGTGGGCGCGGCCCATGGCCTGAAGCACCTGGTCCTCCATGGTCTGGGGATTGATAGAGATGCGGTGAACGCCGTGGGCGCACAGCGTTTCCAGCTTTTCGGGGGTGATGGTGTCCGGCCGGCCGGCTTCCACGGTGTATTCGGCACAGCTCTCCATAGGCAGGAATTTTTCCACAGCGGACAGGATTTTGTGGAGCTGCTCTGCGCTCAGAGTGGTGGGGGTGCCGCCCCCCATGTAGGCGCAGCTGATGTGCAGCCCACGCTCCCGCAGTAGCTCCCCCGCCAGCTGGATTTCCCGGTACAGCGCGTCCACATAGGGCTCCACCAAAGCCAGAGAGCCCTTTATGTCTGCGGAGATGAAGGAGCAATAGGCGCAGCGGGTGGGGCAGAAGGGGACGCCGATATACAGGGCCATACTGTTTGGAGTGAGCCCTTGCCGCACATTCAGCGCCTCCTTGGCGCACTCTACCGCCAGCGCCGCGCGGGGCGGGGAGACGCGGTATACCTGCCGCAGCTCCCGCTCTGCCTGTGCGGGAGTTTTGCCCGCCAGCAGGGCTTTGGTGGGCAGCTTCACCGGGCGCACCCCCGTCAGCGAGCCCCAGGGCAGCTCATGGCCCAGCAGGGCCGTCCCCGCCTTGTAAAAGGCCTGCTTTAAAGCGTGGGAGACCGTGTGATACACCTGCTCGTCCGGCTCATCCAGTTTGTCCGCGGGGAAGCGGACGGCGCCCTTTTCACAGCGGCCCTCCAGGGCCACCAGCACGCTCATGCCAGCCAGCTTTGTCCCCCGGCGGAGGGTGATGACGACGCTCCGCTCCCCCGGCAGATTTTCTGGGCGTTCGGCGGGATATTCCGGTCTCTCTCCGGGAAAGAGGGTGAGCAGCATCTGCTCGGCGGCAAAGCGGAACCGCTCCGGAGGGCAGGGCCAGCCGGTTTGGGAAAACCAAATTTTCATCTCAGGCATCCAGGGCCATGCGCAGGCAGTAGTTGGTCCGCCGCTCCTGCTCCAAGGTGGTCTGGCTCTCATGGCCGGGGAGAACCTGATAGTCTCCGGGAAGCTCCCCCAGCCGCCGGAGAGAGGTCTTCATGGCCTCCCCGTTCCCGCCCTCGAAGTCGGTGCGGCCCATGGAACCGGCAAATAGGGTGTCCCCGGTGAACAGCACGTCCCCCGCGCGCAGCGTCACCGAGCCGGGGGTGTGGCCGGGGGTCTCCAGCACGTCCAGCTCCACCCCCGCCACGGTGATATGGTCCCCCTCCCGGTAGGGGGTGATGTTTCCGAAGGAGGAGACGGTGGGGAACCGCTGGCCGAACAGGCCGGTGGTCTCCCCCTCGCCCACATCGGCGGGGTGGCAGTAGATGGGTAGCTCCGGCCAGGCGGAGCGCAGCCCCGGAATGCCCAGAATGTGGTCAAAGTGGCCGTGGGTGAGAAGGATGGCCTTCGGCTCCAGACCCTTGTCCTTGAGCCATTGGGCCAGCTGCTCCCCCTGGCCGCCGGGGTCGATGACGCCGCAGGCAGCGCTGCCCGTCTCGTGGAAGATATAGCAGTTGGTGCCCAGCTGACCCAAGGGGAGGACGTTGATCTCCATGAAATCACCTCAGAATCGTATGCTCCCGCACCTCGCCCCGCGGGGGGTGGGTGCAGGTTTGTTTCTATATCATACGATATTTTAGGGCGTTTGTAAATAAAAAGCTGCGGTTTACCCGCTTACGCTTTGCGCAAACGGGTAAACCGCTACTATATGCTTTCTAAAATTATACAGTTTTTATTGCGCAGTTGAGAACAATCTATGATGCTTATGATAATCTATGTAAACTTCGGTATCTCTCGTAATGCAGGGATCGCATCGATCATCATTTGCAACATGGTGTCGTCATCTACAGCTGTTGAGTTATCACGGCTATTATGTAGGACGTAGTAATAAGGGAAATCGTCCGACATATAATAGACAGATAGCAGTATTCTCTTTTCTTCCCAGGTGTGAAACTGTTGATAAAGCATTCCGTTTTCTACCTGGGTCTTAGCCTGCTCCCAATCCGACATCACACTTTCCACATCCGTGTGTTCCTTATCAAGCATGGCCAACGTAAGGAAGATTTCTCCGTCTGTATATGTCAGGTGCCAGTTGTGAATTTCATCATATTCGTTTGTTATTTTTTTTGGGACCCCGATTTCATAGTCTTCATCTGAACCTATCATACGAACTTTTACGTGGTACTCTTCTTCATTGCCATATCCGTACAGCGAAGCAGACCGATCCAGTTGAAAGCGGCCCAAATTCTCCGGAGGGTTTAGGGAAGGTATGGATGCTTCCGCCGCATCTATATTTGATAGGAAGCCGATATCTCGGACAAAAAATACTTTTCCGTCCAACTGTATCGGGAGTACCTGATCATAAGGTACCCCGTCTGCGTCAATTTTTTCCTTGGCCCGCGCATATACGATATCCCAGTCGGACAGAATCATGGTTCCAGCGTTCTCCTGCTCGTTGCTCTGTGGCTTGGGCTGAATGAGATTGCCAGCCAATGCATACTCGCAAATGGGATCCACCATCGCCGCAATACTTTCAAAATCCAATATATCTGGAATATCTGTCGTTTGATGGATGAGCTCAACAAGATTGATCTCTCCAAAATAATTTGATACTGTAACTGCCGGTATTCCCTGTTTCTCGAAACTATTATGGTCACTGCTTGGCGCGTCATCATAGCGGATACAAGGAATGCTGTTATTCAATGCAGAGATCACAGCAGTTTGCAGTTCCTTATCTTCGCTTACCACACCCAAGGTAGGCTCATCTTTATAGCCCACACAGTCAAAATTAATCACATTGACGGATAAATATGGCAGTTGGGAAGCCAGAGCGCTACTCCCACGCAGCCCCATATCTTCCCCATTAAGCGTGGCAAAGACGATGTCATAGCTTGTTTTATTTCCAGAGAAGGCAAGCTGTCTCATCACCTCCAGTAAAAGAGCTACTCCCGAAGCGTTGTCTAACGCGCCGCGGTATATTGTATCGCCATATCCGCCCACATGATCAAAGTGTGCTGTGATTAGCAGGGCGTCCTGGGCCGCCCCGCTCTCACTGGGCAGAACACCAACGACATTGTCCACCATCATCTCTTGTGGGACCACAGTTCCTTTTAAAGACAAGGATTCGCATTTTATGATTTGTTCAAACACCGAACTATTACACAGCAGTAGCGGCGTAGCACCAGCGTTTATGAGAGAGGCAGACCCCCGATTCGATTCTAACACAATAGCGGCCGCATCTACGTCGCGCCCGCCATCCTGCGCTATGTATATTTTATGGATCAGTTCCGGGTCCGCCGGATCGGTAGTAGCTTTTCCAGAAAAACCGCCATCAATCGTCAAATCCAGACATGGATAAAAATCCGTTCCAGATTGAAATATCTTGGTACTGCCGTCTGGAAAGACAGCCGTTAATATCTGTTTTTGATTCATATCAAAAACCATCTGCTGATAAGGCACCAAAAGCGAATCGCATCCCTCTAAGGGAATGAGTTCTGCCTGCTCAAATGCCTTTTCGATGTAATCCCTTGCCAGTTTATTTCCATGGGAACCAGGCAGACGCCCATTACATTCGTCGGAACAAAGAAATTCGATGTCACGTCTGATACGGACGCTCGGCGTTTCCTCCCTGCTTTGGCAGCCAAACAGCGATCCAAGAAAAAGAGCCACTGCTAATAATAGACTCAACCTTTTGTGCATTATAATGTTCACCTTCGTCATATATCTAAACTTGAAATAAACATGGTACGATCTGTGCTTAAGTTTCTGTCTTAAACACAGATCGTACCTCAGCTCAGAAGCTATTATCAGAATTAGTGCCAGTGTCTCTGTTCAGGCACCATATACGGCTGTCCTTCGCTGTACACGCGACCGCATTCTAAGCATTTTTCTACGTCATGGTACTGAACATTGTACATCGGACAATTATATCTTTTGTCCAAAGAACAGACTTGATCGTATCCCGTAGGTTTCGAATAACCGGTTGCCTCTTTAACCGTCCCAATTCTTCCACCACAGGATAAGCACGCAAGGTAATGGGGCGCCGGATCAGCAAATGCTACAGAGGAAACTGTAGTTATTGCGAAAATGATTGCGATGCCAAGAAACATAGAAACGAACCGCTTTTTCATGTTTTACCTCCTAAAATTGAATTAGTAGTTTACAAGCCAGAACATAAATTTCACTAAAGAATTATTCCTAATCGCTATCGAATAGCAGTCCTAATGGTTTATCACGATTGATTGGTTGATACTGCCCTCCTTTATATTCAAAAAGTAGAAGTAGTCATCGGGCGCTATTACGCCGAAGTCCATACCTGCGGACGTGACAAATAGGAATAATCATTGTAAATATTATATATCATCAGTAAATATTTTTCAAGTCTTTTTGTTAGATATTTTCGGTTGCTAAGAAACTTTAGAAAAAGGCCCGATGCAAACGCATCGGGCCTTTCGTGTTATTGTTTTCCGGGGTCGTAGGCCACCACCGTGCGCCGGTTGGGCTCAGTGCCGGTGGAGAAGGTGGACACACCGGGGTAGTCCTGCAAGGCGGTGTGAATCACGTGCCGCTCGTAGGCGTTCATGGGCTCCAGGGTCATGTTCCGGCGGTACTTCACCACCTTGCCCGCCGTCTTGCGGGCCAGGCGGTTGAGGGACTCCTCCCGCCGGGCGCGGTAGCCCTCGGCGTCCACGTGGATGCGGACCCGGTGGCTGCGGCCGCGGTTCACCGCGTAGCCGGTGAGCTGCTGGATGGCGTCCAGGGTCTCCCCCCGGTGGCCGATGAGGGCGCCCATGTTCTCCCCCTCCAGCACCACCTGATAGGCCTCCTTCTCCCGGGTGACCACGGGGGTGGCGTCCACGCCCATGTGCTGGAACAGCCCGGTCTGGAACTGGATAATTGCGGCGGCCACGTCGTCATCCGCCGCAGCCTTGGGGGCGGACGGCTGGGGCTTTTCCGGGGCGGGCGCGGCCTTGGGCGCGCTCTGGGGTTTGGGCTGCGGCTGCGCCTTCGGAGCGGCGGGCGCCTCGGGCTTGGACGCGGGGACCTTTTTCTCCTCCGCTGCGGGAGGGGGCGCGGGGACGGGCTCCGGCTCGTCCGGGGCCTCGTAGGTGAGCTTTACCTTGGCGGGGACGGAGCCGATGCCCAAAAAGCCGGTCTTTCCCCGGTCCAGAATTTCCAGGGAAACATCGTCCCGGTCCAGCCCCAGCTGGGCCAGCCCCTTGGCGATGGCCTCGTCCTCGGTCTTGGCGGTGACTTCAATATGCTTCAACATAGGAAACGCACTCCTTTGTCAAATGTTTGTTGGCAGGCGGGAGACTTTATTGCTCCTCGTCCTCGGCGTAGGCCTCCTCATAGCCCTCCCCGTCCTCGCTGCTGTCGGCGGGGAGATCGGCGGGCGCGGCCTTCTGGGCGGCCTCAGCCTGGGCGGCCAGCTCAGGATTGGTCTGGGTCAGGATCTCCTTCTCCTCCTCGGTGAGCTCCTGGGGCTCCTCCTCCACGCTCTTGGCGGGGCCGTTGGGATCATGGTAGGGGGTAACGGGGCAGCGATTGGGGTCATAGGCGCGGCCGCGGGCGTAGGCGCGCAGGCCCTCCCGGCTGGCGGACAGGTCCACGCCCTTGTGCTTGGACTGGGGCTGCACCTTCTTGTTGCCCTTGCCGGCGGCGATGGCGGCGGCCTTCTTCTCTGCGGACTTGCGGCGGCGCTCCTTCTCGGCTTCCTTGGCCTTCTTCTGCTGCTCCTCCATCTCACGCTGGGCGGCCTCGTAGTCCTTGCGCAGCATCTTGCCGCAGATGACCTCCTGCACCATCATCAGCAGGGAGTTGGCAATCCAGTACACACACAGGCCGGCGGGCATGGCAAAGCCGATCCACAGGGAGATGAGCGGACCCATGAGGAGCATGGAAAAGTTCATCTTCATCTGCTGGTCCTTGTTCATCTGATTGGTCTTCTGGGACACAATCATGGACAAAAGGGACAGGCCGGCGGAGATCAGCGGCAGCAGGAACAGCCCCACGCTGCCCCAGGTGACGCCGCCCTCCCAGAACTTGAGCTGGGGAACCTGGGAGAGATCGATGCCGAAGAAGTTGAAGTTGATGACGAACATACTGGCGGCGGACACGCCGGTGGCGGCGGCCGCGGACTTGGCGGCCTCCAGGTTGCCGGCGTTCATCATGGAGCCCAGCATCAGCTCGTTGTAGCCGCCGATGACGAACTCGCTGCCCTGGACGCTGGTCCAGTTCAGGGCGTTGGCCACGGCCTTCACCGCGTCCTCGGTGAGCCACATCATGTACTTCAGCGGACGGCGGATGATGGCGTACAGAGGGTACAGCACGGCGATGGGAATCAGCTGCCAGCCGCAGCCGCCCATGGGGTTCACGTTGTTCTCGGCGTAGAACTTCTGGAGCTCCTGGTTATAGCGCTCCTTATCGTTGCCGCAGCGCTTTTGAATCTCCTGAATCTGGCCGTTGAGCACGGTCTGCTTGATCATGCTCTTTTTGGCCTTCAGCTGGGCGGGGAACAGCACGATCTTGACGACGATGGTGAACAGGAATAGGGCGATGCCATAGCTGTTGAATACCTCGCAGAACAGCTTCAGCAGCCAACTGAAGGGCGTCATGAGAATTTGCCAAATATCCATGTTTGGCCTCCTACTGTTTTCGGATTTTTTTGGGGGGCACGGGGTCGTAAATGAAGTTTTTGTCCCGGTGGAAGGGATGGCAGCGCAGAATCCGCCACACCGCCAGCGCGCCGCCCTTGAGCGCGCCGTGGATCTCCACCGCCTCCAGGGCGTAGGCCGAACAGGTGGGGAGAAAGCGGCAAGAGGGCGGGGTGTTGGGGGAAATTTCGCTGCGGTACCAGCGGATCAGCCAGAGCAGCAGGCGCTTCATGGGGTTCCTTCCTTTTTCAACAGGCCAAGCTTGTCCGCCAGGTGGAGAAAGGATTTCTCTAATTGGTGGTAATCGCTCTGGGCGGCCCGGACGCGGGCCACCACCACCACGTCCCAGCCGGCGGAGAGCTTGTCCTCATTCAAGCGGTAAAGCTCCCGCAGGCGGCGGCGGATGCGGTTGCGCACCACCGCGCAGCCCACCTTGGTGGACACGGTGAGGCCCAGCCGGCTGCCCCTTCGCCCGTTGCGGCGGATGTAGAGGGCTAAGCGGCTGTCTGCGGCGGATTTGCCCCGGGTGTAGGCCCGGCGGAACAGGTGATTTTCCTTGAGGGACGTGGTTTTCTTCATGTGGACCTCCTGTGGGATAATCCAAAATACAAAGGGGGCGAGGGAAAACTCCCACGCCCCGAGTCGTATGAATTATCCCGATGTGTGCGCCATCAGTGGCTCAGGCGGGCGCGGCCCTTCGCGCGGCGGCGGGCCAAGACCTTCCGGCCATTGGCGGTGGCCATGCGCTTGCGGAAGCCGTGGACCTTGGAACGCTGGCGCTTCTTGGGCTGATAGGTACGAACCATGCGGGAACACCTCCTGTATCATGTTGGCGCGCGCCGGGGCGCGGCCCTCCACAACGCCCTACAGGGCGCGGTTGGCAAAGCATACGCAGATAATTGCGTAACAAAGATTATAACGTGCTTTTTCGGCTGTGTCAACATAATTTTTCAAAAAAGTCAAGGGAAAGGCCTTGACATTCCAAAACTCCGCTGATATACTACTAAGGCCGCATTGAATGGGTATTAAGAAGCGCGGAGAAGCGACCGAACGTCTTGACCGCTTCGCAGCGTGACAACGGAGAAGCGCGAAGCCGTCGTGAGCAGCGCGGATGGAGCGGAGCGAAGGAAAAAGCCCAAGGCCCACGCAGTGGGACTGGGTTTTGCCTGAGTCGCAGCGAAGCCGCGTGTCGCGAACAGGCGCAGCGTGACAACAAGTGGGGATCATCCCCCGCCCCCGACAGCGAGCCCGTAATAAAGGAAAGGCAGGTGCAGCTATGCACGCAATCATTGTGACCGGCGGCAAACAGTATAAGGTGGCCGAGGGCGACACCCTCTACATCGAAAAGCTGGATGTGGAAGCCGGCGAATCCGTCACTTTCGACAAGGTTCTGGCCGTTTTAGACGGCGACAAGGCCAAGTTTGGCGCCCCCACCGTGGACGGCGCCTCCGTTACCGCCAACGTGGTGAAGAACGGCAAGGGCAAGAAGGTGCTGGTGTTCAAGTACAAGCCCAAAAAGAACTACCGCCGCCGTCAGGGCCATCGTCAGCCCTACACCAAGGTGGAGATCACCAAGGTCAACGCCTGAGGGACAGAGAAATGACCACCGTCACCTTCCACAGCGGGTCCGGCCGCATTGACGGCTTCCTGGTGGAGGGGCACAGCGGGTACGCCGAGGCGGGCGCGGACATCGTGTGCGCCGCCGTCTCCGCCGCCGTGGGACTCACCGAGTGCACCATTAACGAGGTGCTGGGCCTGGGGGCCCCGGTGAAAGCCAATGAGGCGGACGCCCGCATTTCCCTCAAGCTCCCCAACGGGCTGGGCGAGGCCAACGAGCACACCTGTCAAAATCTTTTGACGGGGCTGATGGTCTACCTCCAGGCCATGGGGTCGGAATACCCTGAAAATCTCATCGTCCTCATGGATGACGATGATGACGAGCAGGACTGAGGTCCTCAACCTTTGACAGAAAGGACGGAAACGACATATGCTGAAGCTCAATATCCAGTTCTTCGCCCACAAAAAGGGCGGCGGCTCCACCAAAAACGGCCGCGACTCCCAGGCCAAGCGCCTGGGCGTGAAGCGGGCCGACGGCCAGTTTGTACTGGCGGGCAACATCCTGGTGCGCCAGCGCGGCACCCACATCCACCCCGGCGTCAACGTGGGCAAGGGCAGCGATGACACCCTGTTCGCCCTCAAGGACGGCAAGGTGAAGTTCGAGCGCCTGGGCAAGGACCGCAAGCAAGTCTCCATCGTGGAGATCGCGCAGTAAGAATGCCTGAAAGAGCCGCAAACGGGGGACCGTTTGCGGCTCTTTTGCCGAAGGGTGAAATAGGTTGTTAGATAAAAATAAAGTATGGGACAGTATTATAGTTATTTGTGGGACGTATTCATTTTGTATTTTGAAAAACTTTGCAGTAGGAAGTTTTTTTGTTTTTATCATGCTTGTTAAACAAATAGTAGAATATAGGAAAGAACCAAGTAGGACAAATAAAATATTTAGTTGCCTGTGGGGGTTAGCCTTGATCTTTGTTTTAATCTTATCTTTCCTTTGGTATACAAAGAAAGAGTAGTTGGGTATCCAACTGCTCTTTTTATCTTCATAAATAATTTCGCCTGCTATCCCACCTCGAATTTTTGCTTCTGGCTGAGTGGCAAATGCAGGTATTATGCTGGTGATTATTACGGCTAATGATAGTATTAGACTGATTATTTTTTCATACAGAGCCCTCCTGTAGATTTTAGAACACATAGATCACATAATCAAAGCTATCAATAACAAATTATTTATACTTTAAAGAATGGTTAGACATGATGGTTACTGCTCTCATCAAGTTCCTAGAAACTCCTACAGAAACGCGCAAAAGCACTTTGACAGCGAGAAAACAACAAAGAGGTTGCAACGATTGGATGCGTATGGTAACATGGGACTTGACAGCGTTACGAAAGATAGGCGCTGATTTTGATTTCCAGTCCAGTGCCCAAGAGAGCGTATTTTTGGGTGGAACGGCCCTAAACCAGAGAGAGGGGCAAAATATGGATGCTTTTTTTCAGGCCCTGACCGCAGGGAAAAATAAAATCCCCCCGGAGTTCGACTGGTTCGCTCCTTTGCTGGGGGATTGGGATTTCACCTACACCGACGGCCTGGGCGGTGGCCGCGCCGTCCAGGGGGAGTGGCTGTTCCGCCGCGCCCTCAACGGGGCGGGCGTCGAGGATCTATTCATCTGCCCCTCCCGGGCCACTATGGCGGACAACCCCCAGCCCGACGGAGAGTACGGCGCGGCCATCCGGATGTTCAACGCCAAAACGGGTTGTTACGACATGGCTTATTGCTGCGAAGGCCATGTGCGCCTGCTCACCTTCGTGAAGGAGGGGGAACGGCTGGTGGGCACGCCGGCCGACAACTCCGCCGGGAAATGGGTATTCTCTGAAATAGGAAAGGATACGTTTCACTGGCAAAATTTCACCGTGCTGGAAGACGGCAGCTGGCGGGTGAACAGTTACGTATACGCCAGACGCAGGACGGGCTGATCAGGAGGTACCTATGGATTTTCGGGAAAAAATGCACAGCGGCGCGCTGTACCAGTGTATGGATGAATCCATCCTGGTGGAACAATTCCAGTGCCTGGACAAGCTGTACGAGTACAACCAGACCCGCCCCAGCCAGCAGGCGGAACGGGCCGCCCTGCTGAAGGAGATGCTGGCGGAAGCGGGGGAGGGCTGCTACGTGGAGGCCCCCCTCCACGCCAACTGGGGCGGGCGCCACGTCCACTTCGGGAAGTACGTCTACTGCAACTTCAACGTCACCCTTGTGGACGACACCCACATCTACGTGGGCGACTACACCGAGCTGGGCCCCAACGTGGTCATCGCCACGGCGGGCCACCCCATCCTCCCCGAGCTGCGGAAGCAGGTGTACCAGTATAACGCCCCGGTGCGCATTGGCCGGAACTGCTGGCTGGGGGCGGGGGTGATCGTGGTGCCCGGCGTCACCATCGGAGACAACACGGTGATGGGCGCGGGCAGCGTGGTGACCAAGGACATCCCCGCCAACGTCATTGCGGTGGGCAACCCCTGCCGGGTGCTGCGGGAGATAAACGAGCACGACCGGGAATACTATTTCAAGGACCGGAAAATCAACTGGGACGAGCTGAACAGCCAGGAGGGCTGATTATTATGGGAAAAACTGTAATCATATATCATTCCAGCCACCACGGAAACACCAAAAAACTGGTGGACGCCATTGCCCAGGGCCATGATGTGGCGCTGATTGACGCCGCCGCGCAAAAGCAGGCTGATTTAGGGCAATATGACCTTATCGGCTTCGCCTCCGGCATCTACGGCGGGAGCTTTCACTCAAACGTGCTGGAGTTTGCGAAAAACAACCTGCCCCAAGGGAAGCGGGTATTCTTTCTCTATACCAGCGCCGGGCTGGGCGGCACCAAATCCATAGCGGCAGCGGTCAAGGCGAAATCCGCTGTGGTCGCCGGGGAGTTCGGCTGCCGGGGCTTCAACACCTTTGGGCCCTTCAAGCTGGTGGGCGGCACAAGCAAGGGCCATCCGGATGAGACGGACCTGGAAAACGCCCAGCGCTTTTTTGCCGGGCTGTGCGAGTAAGCAGTTTACAAAAAGGAGGTCTTTATGGCCAATCAATTCATTGACACCGCCCGGATTACCGTCCGGGCCGGGGCGGGGGGGGGCGGCGCGGTGGCCTTCCACCGGGAGAAGTACG